>ERZ724522.4-NODE-4-length-313694-cov-21.453936_pt1 | contig 313694 bp, 450 predicted proteins | sample MGYA00376055_ERZ724522 | MGnify/ENA primary metagenome ERZ724522 (study PRJEB28724, sample SAMN07190884) | wastewater metagenome | isolation source: effluent of sewage treatment plant in Hong Hong | place: Hong Kong | collected 2016-03-17 ... | reverse complement strand
AAGGAGCGCAGGGAGTCACGGGCGCCACCGGCCCGACAGGGCCGCAAGGCGCAACTGGTCCTCAGGGAAATCAAGGTGTAACGGGCGCCACCGGCCCGACAGGGCCGCAAGGCGCAACAGGACCACAAGGAGCGCAGGGAGTCACGGGCGCCACCGGCCCGACAGGGCCGCAAGGCGCAACTGGTCCTCAGGGAAATCAAGGTGTAACGGGCGCCACCGGCCCGACAGGGCCGCAAGGCGCAACAGGACCACAAGGAGCGCAGGGAGTCACGGGCGCCACCGGCCCGACAGGGCCGCAAGGCGCAACAGGACCACAAGGAGCGCAGGGAGTCACGGGCGCCACCGGCCCGACAGGGCCGCAAGGCGCGCAAGGAGTTACTGGAGCGACAGGACCTGCAGGCGCAATTCCCGAAGGTTATAACGGTCTTCCGTTTGGTCAAGCCCAATTTAGCATGGCGTATTTCCCAACGCAGATTAACGCAACGCAATTGCCGTATACGCTTGCTGCAAGTTCAATTGTTTCGCTGAACCTAAGCTCTCCAGCGATGACTGTGTGGGACTTTTTCGGCGCCCTCAGGGCATCAGGCGGAACTGGCGTCGCACAGCTTTATGAATTTAGAATCAATGTAAACGGAACTCCAGGACCTAACTTTCAATTTGCTGCACCCTCGGGCCCTCAACTTGCACACGCAAACTTCAACCTTACACTCCCGTCGGGCACTCATACTGGTTATGTTGAGTGGCGTCGAGCAACAGGATTTAAGTCTGCTAGAATTGAGTTTGGAACACTTCGAGCTATTGGTCTTCAGGCTATTGTTGGTGCAACAGGCCCGGCAGGAGCGCCCCAAGGTTCGCCCGGTGTAACAGGCGCAACAGGTCCAGCAGGCGCAACAGGCGCAACAGGCCCGGCAGGAGCGCCCCAAGGTTCACCGGGAGTCACAGGAGCGACAGGTCCTCAAGGGGCAACAGGACCGGCTGGCAGAACGGGTGCTACAGGTCCTGCAGGCGCAGCAGGATTTGCACAACGTTACATGGGAATGATGAATGGCACAGGATATGTGTCGTATTCAAACAACGTTTCAGTTGGAACTTTTGGATTCACGCAAGTTTATCTAAGGTGGGATCAATCGATTGTGCAAACAGGCGCTGCGTTTTCAGTTGACTCAGGAGGAATTACTCTTAACACAGCTGGAACGTATGAAGTGACTTATAACATCACATCAACTGGCATTCCTTCAGGTGCAGGCGTTGTTGCAGTGGGAAGACTTGATTCATACAGCGATCCTTCTACTGGTACAGCAATTCCTCAGTCAGTGACTGTCTCTGGAAGAACAGATTCTTCTGAGCTACACCTTGACAAGTCTTTTATCATGTCAGTTGGCGCCGGCGTTTACTTGCAAATTTTCGTAAATGTTTACGGTGGAGACGCAGGCTCAGCACCGAACACAAAAATCTATGCAACAGGAACAAGTTACATAGTAAAATACTTTGGATGAGTTACATCTTCTCAATCCAAAGTAAGTTTATTTTGTGAAAAAAGTATCAGCTTGCATTATTTGCAGAAACGAAGAAAATAATATTCAGGCGTGTCTTGAGTCTATTAAGGGACACGTTGACGAAATAGTTGTTGTTGACACAGGGTCTACTGACAACACTCCTGAAATTGCTAAAAAATACGCAGATGTTTTCGCTGTTTACACTGAGTGTAACGATTCAGACGGAAAGATTGCTGATTTTTCAAAAGCAAGAAATTATTCTGTTAGTCTTGCTTCACATGATTGGATTTGGTGGCATGACGCAGATGACATTGTCATAAATCCTGAAAATATTCGTAAGATTGTTGAAAAGTACGAATCATACCCTGTCGTACAAATCATGTTTCCTTATGAGTATTCGCAGGACGCGAATGGGCTTGTTGACTGTTTGCACTATAGGGAACGTCTTGTTTACCCAAAAAGCAAATTTTCTTGGACAAGTCCTGTTCACGAAGTCTTCCTTTCGAACGAAAATCCTTATACAGACACTTCTACTGAAGTGAAAGTTTCGCATCAGCACAAAGTTGCAAAATCACGTGATCCGCTTAGAAACTTTAGAATCATCAAAAAGTTTGTTGATGAAATTGGAGAGAGGGACGCGCGCCAGCTCTACTATTTGGGACTTGAATACGGCAACATTGGATGTCATAATGACGCTGTAAGAATCCTAAATCGGTATGTTGAGTTGAGCGGTTGGGACGATGAGCGTGTACTTGCCCTTCTCAGAGTTTGTGATCATTACATCACAATGGCGTGGGATAACTACAATTACGATGAATTTTTTGATTTAGCGATAAAGACAGTCTTTAAAGCTGCGTCCATAAAAGAGAGTTGGTTTGAAGTTTGGTACGCGTTGGGCAAATGTTACTTCAATTATGCAAAAAAATGCGAGTCCAAGAACAGAGAAGCACATGCGCTCTGGGAAAAAGCTGTTCATTACTTCAAGATTGCGCTTGACTGCCCAGAAACAAAAACAATGCTTTTTGTGAGCACTGCAGATAGGCTTTTCAACATTCATACGCACTACAACATGTCTCTCATGAGAATTGGGAGGTTCAAAGAAGCGCTGGAAAGCATTAATAGCGCATTGAAGTATTCGCCAGAAGACAAAAATTTGCTCTTCAATAAAGCTTTAGCACAAGAGATTTTATGGAAAGTTGATGTTGCTACAGCTGCTGCTGAGCTTTTAGGCGCAAACAAGATCTCAAAAGAGAATTTTGAGACAATCTCAAAGTGCATTGAAAACGCAAATGTAAGTGTGCTCTCACCTGCGCATGTCTCAGGAGGAGACTGGAAACCTTATCACAGGCCAAAAGAATACCCGACAAAATACGATGATTCAGACTTTCCAGTTGCGTCTTTGACACCGCATTCTCAGGCATGGGGAATTCCTGAAGAATTTGTTCATGATGATCTTCCTGTTAAAATGACAGACAGTCAGCTTAAAAGCGTTGTTGGTCTTGTCTGGAAGGAGTTTATGCTTCATGATGAGTTACTTTCAGCAAAGAAGTTTTTAGAAAATTGTCCTTATCGTGTAAGACACACTGATTTTGTCAATCGATTGCTCTATTCAACGAATAGAATGATGGATTGGACACAGGACGAACATGAATATGACGTAGGAAATTCTTCCATTGATCATCATGGTAATATTGCTACAGGCGAAATGATACCGCTTCCTCATCCGCTTGCAGGCGCTGCTGTCATGAGGTATCAATGGATCAAAGATAGAATTCCCGATAAGTCAAATAAGATTCTTGACCTTGGTTGCATTGACGGTGAAATGACAAACCGTTGGGGGCTCGAGGGTTATGATGTGACGGGAGTTGATGTTTGCACAAACTCTGTTAGAATTGCAAACTCTAAAGCTGAGGAGTTCAAGACAGGTGCTCGTCATTACAGGTCACTCTTTAAGAATATTTCAGAACTTTTTGGTGAAAATTCCTTCGACGTAATTACTACTGAGGATACATACGAGCATGTTGCTGATCGTGTAAATGAAATGCTCAAACCTGCTAGAAGAGTCGTAAAAGAAAACGGACGTCTTCTTCTTGTTACACCTCACGGTTGTTGGTATAGAGGTAAATTTGTCGCACATATGCACCCTTGGTTGTGGAGACATGAAGGAAAGCATTGGTTGACTGAACAGCCTCGTGGTCATCTTATCGCTCCATCTATTTGGAGTGTTGTTGATGAACTTAGAGAATCAGGATGGTGGGTAAAGTCATGCGCAGTGTTTAATCAATGGCATCAGGAAGTAGAGGGCCAGGGAAACGTTTGCGCTGAAGCACTTGCTCAAAGGCCTGCTCCACGCAAGGGAACTGTTGTGTTTTATTCTGGCATAGGTTGCGAAAACTGGAATCCTAATTCAGTTGACCTAACGGGAATTGGCGGATCTGAACTCGCTACAATTCACATGGCAAAACAGCTGGTGCAAGCTGGATATGACGTAAAAGTTTATAACTCATGCGGCCAATTTGGCGAAGGAATTTACGATGGTGTAGAATATCATGATGTTGAAAAATATCATGATATTTCATGCGATGTCTTGATTGTTTCACGCTGGGCGCCTGCAGTCGGCGATTCGTTTAACGTAAAAGCTAAAGTCAAGCTTCTTTGGACACATGACGTTTGGCCAATTTCATTGACACATGATCTTTCACTCAAGTATGACAAAATTCTTGTTCTCACGAATTGGCATCGTGATTTTGTAAAAAATCACTATAAGTTCATCAGCGATGATCAATTTATTGTCACAAGAAACGGAATAGCGCCAGAACGTTTTGACGAGATTGTTGAAAGAAATCATCATAAAGTTGTGTACAGTAGCAGTCCTGATAGGGGCTTAGAGGCTCTTTTGAATAGCTGGAAAGACATTAGGAAGCATGTTCCTGATGCTCAATTGCATGTGTTTTATGGATTTAAGAATTGGAGAGTGCTTTCAAACGGTGATGAAGCATCAAATGCAAGAATGGATGCAATCATAAAACAAATGGAATCGCTTAAAGATCATGGAGTTGTTATGCGTGATCGTGTTCCGCAACATGTGATTGCAAAAGAATTCTTGAGTGCTGGAGCTTGGCTATACCCGACATGGTTTAGCGAGACTTCGTGCATCACTGCGATGGAAGCTCAGGCTGCAGGATTGAGCATAGTGACGTCTCCTATCGCGGCGCTCCTTGAAACTGTCGCTGATAGGGGAGTTATGATTGAGGGCGACTGGCTTTCTAAGGAATACGCAGAAAAGTTTGTGCCAGCAGCTGTAGACGCTCTTACTAACACAAGTGATGATCAAAGACAACAGTTGATGAAATACGCTCGTGATAATTTTTCTTGGAATGGTGTAGCTAAACAGTGGATTTCTATCTTTGATCAAATTTGTGAAGAAAAGTCACTTGGAACGTTCGCTCTATCTTACAAGGAGTTTGTGAAGTGAGCAGAAAAATGCTTTTTATTATCAACGAATGGGCAATGTCTAAGTGCGTTGATGCCCAAAATATGTTCGATGATAAACAGGGTTTGACGGGATCAGAAACTTCGATTGTTATGTTTGCTGAAGCAGCGTATTCATTGGGAAACGATGTTACGCTTTTTGGAAATTTTAAAGAAGAGACAACATGGAGGGGAGTAAAAGTAAAAACGTTTCAATCATGGCAAAGCTTAACACAATGCAAGTTTGATGTTGTGTTTTCATGGATTCATCCTGAGCCATTGAAGTTTTTTAGTGATTCAATTAGGGTGTTTAATCAACAGGTAAATGATTTTCATTATTGCGCTGGGTGGGAAGAATATGTTGACATCATTACTTCACCTTCTCAAACGCATAAAGAATATTTGATGCAGTTTTCTAACTTTCCCGAAACTAATTGGAAGGTTTTGCCTAACTGTTGTGACCCAAGCGTTTTCTTTCCTTCAGAACCTGTCTTTAACAAAAAGCTTATTTACGCATCATCACCAGACAGAGGATTACATTGGCTGCTAGAAGCTTTTCCAAAAATTAAAAAACACGTTCCAGATGTTACGCTTGATGTGTTTTATGATTGGGATCTTTTTTTCGAAAGATTCAAAGCGCTTGAAAATGAGACTGCGCAAAGACTGCGGTTTTGTAATGAAATGTTTGAAAGACTAAAAAGCTTTGGCGTAAAGCACAACAAATCAGTTTCTAAGAATGAAATGGCAAAAATCTTAAAGAATTCGCAAATTCTTGCGTATCCTTGCGATCCAGTGTGTTTCACCGAAGGGTTTTCTGTCACAACTCTTGAGGCAGCTGCTTCAGGATGTCTTCCTGTTATTTGCGGTGCAGATGCGCTTCAGAGCATTTACGAAGATTACACACCTGTTGTAAAAGCACCTTTTTCTTGTCATAAGCAGGAGTACATTGACATAATTGTTGAGATGTTACTAGACAAGGAAAAATATCTTCAGGCCCGTCAAAATGCTGTGCGTTTAAGTTCTGTGTATGAATGGAAAAAAGTCTTTAGCGCATTTCAAGAAACGTGTTTGAATAACATCTAAAATGAAAATAGTTTTAGTCATCCCACCAAGCCAATTTTTACTTGATGATCGTACTTTTCCATTTTTAGGGCCTCTGCAAATAGCAGCTGTTGCTCGTGAAAATGGTCATGATGTTCGTATTGCTGATCTAACAGGATTTAAGCAACGTCATCCTGAAATTATTCATGCTAATCCTGATGATGTTAACAGGGAAGCTATCAGCATACTTTTGCCGCTTGCGGCTGATGCTGATGTTGTTGGATTCTATTCTCTCGCTGCTCAGCATCCTCAAGTTGTTCGTCTTAATAGAGCAGTAAGGGATGCAAATGAAAAATGTGTTACAATCCTAGGAGGACCTCACGCAAACACAGCTCCATCAAGATGTTTAGAAGATGATTTTGATTATATCGTTGTTTCTGATCAAGGTGGAGGCGGAGGTGAGCCGGGATTTCTGAAGCTTCTAGAGAGAATTGAAAAAGACAGATCTAGAATTGCACATGTAAGTCATAAACGTTCATCTTTGCGCGTAATAAAAGACAATTGTGAAGTCAGCGAAAAATCAAATCCAAGAATTGTAAACATTCCATCACGAATTGGAGTGACTTGGGAAAATGATCGTTGGCCATTGCCGGCACGTGATTTGATTGATTTGCATTCGTATCGATACTTAATAGAAGGTGAGCGCGCAACTTCAATTGTGTCTGCTACAGGGTGTCCTTTTGCATGCACATATTGCTCACATTGGAACGGTTACAGAAAGCTCGAAGCAAAATCATCAAACAAAGTTCGTGAAGAATTGCGTTTGATAAAGAAAAATTACGATATTCGCGCTATTATGTTTTATGATGATGAAATAAATCTTCGTCCTGATTTTCAGGAAGATTTTTTGCAAACAGTAAAAGAGGAGAATGTAATCTGGAGAGCGTTTTTCAAAAACGGTAAAAATCTAACAAATGATTCGACGTTTGAAAAGATGGCAAAGTCGGGTTGTGTGCAATTGTGCACAGGAGCCGAATCTGCAGATCCGAAAATTCTTAAAGATATCAAAAAAGGCGCAACGCTTGAAGACAATACATTATTTGTCAAGTTATGCGTTAAACATGGAATTAAACCGAAGGTTTTTACACAAGTGGGTCTTCCTGGCGAAACGCATGAAACCATTCAACGACTGAGAGATTGGCTAGTTTCAATGGCACAATCTGGTCTTTCTGACGCTGATGTAAGCATTACAACACCGTATGAGGGAACGCCAATCTATGAATCGCCTGAGAAGCATGATATCTTATTTAACAAAGACGAATTAGACTATTCAAAAGACGTAGTGCTGTACAAGGGAGTTCCTGGCGAATATAAGAGTTTTGTTTGGCACAAAAATTTAACCCAAGATGACCTTGTCAAGGCAAGACAATGGGTTGAAGATGAATTTAGAAAAGCTGCGAATCTTAAGCCTCTTATAGCAAAAGACGATGGCTGATAGAATGAATACTTATGAAATAATCTAAGGCTTCAATGACGCTATTCCAGGTACGAAACGCAAATTTTGGAAAGAGTAAGTCCGGAATGACAGGATCATTGGGCGTAGGATATACGCTTTTTGATAGTGCTGGATCTATTTTTGCGCCGCGTACGACAATTGGAATTTACGAAATTGTGACCGGCAGCGGAATTTATGCCGCGAATATTGAGTTTCCCAGTAATTTCACAAATGGAACGATACTGTGGGACACGCCTGAAACTGGTTCAGCGGCGACGTTTGTTGTTGATCAATTCAACATTGAAGAAAATGACGCACGCGTCTATGCTAGCGTCACAGCAGTTTCAGGCACTATAAGCTTGATGTCATCAAGCATTTCATTTCTTGTCGACATGGAAGGCGGCAGATGGAAAATCGATACAGCACAAAATAAAATGATGTTTTATAAGTCAGACAATTCTACTCTTGTCGCGACGTTTGATCTTTATGACGCTGCAGGATCTTCAACGTCTACTGCTCCATTTGAGAGAAGACGATCATGATTGTCACAAGAGGTTTTGGATCAGAAAACATCATCACGCAAGGTTATGGCGCTTCGTCATTTCCAATCGTTGCGTTTGCAGAAGAAATTTTGCGCAGGTATAGAGTCGGCGGTTCAGCATTTTCAAAAAAAGACAGACCGCAAATTTTTGATATTGTACGTGAAATCGCAGTTTTTGCTCGCTTGTTGCTAATTAAAGAAGATAGCACTGACAATGTGCAAATTATCAAAGAAATATATGGGACAAAAACATTGTCATTTGATGAGACGAAACTGTTGAGGGTCAACGTTTCTAAAACAAGCGTTAGAAGCAGTCGTAATGATATTTCTGTAAGTGTTAAGAGGCTTAAATGAGTGACGACAATGAAATTGTGGAGTTAAAGCTGGATGAGCTTAACGAACTTCTTTTTAGAGTAAAAGTTGTCGGAGCCGACTTTCCTCCAAATGCGTTTAGGTTAGTTTGCGAAGATCAGGCACTGTCATATTGTTTTTCTGGTGAATTAACTGAAGAAGATGACGTAGTGCGATTTGTTATCCCACCTATGGTTGAAAAGGTTGCTGCAAATAGGGTTCTTGACGCAGCAATTGAGGTACTCGTTGAAAATAGGTTTTTTAGGCCTGTTTCATTTAGCGTCAGGTTTAAAGACACTGTAAAGTGCGTTGTTGAAAGCGTTCAAGTAAAACCTAAGGAAGAAGTAAAGGTAGTAGCGTCAAGGGCATCAGTTGTTGCGTCAAAGCCAGTAGAACGTTCTCCTCAGGCGTCTTTTTCTATCAAGCAGGGTAATAAGCCAGCGCAGCAACAAGTTGTTGCGCATCCCATAACGCTTCGTGAAAAGTTTGAAACAAAGAAGCGTGGAACTGGAATTGACGAAAAGACGATGGAAGAAATTGCAAAGTCTACAGTCACACGTCTTATCGCCATGGATTCAGACGACAAGAAGCGCAAGTAAAGCTTTGATTTTCGTCCCTTTCTGCCCAGACAAAATATTCTTTGCATCTTGAGCAAAACATTCCGTCAGCTTTCCATTGTGTTTCAACGATGTCAAAAGCTCTGATGTATGTCATGAATTCACCCAAAAACTTTTTTTCGATGTCATATTCACGACAAATGTTTTGATTGACACGAGTTTTTGTTTTTACGCGCCCGAGCTCGTATTCTGGGACATAAAGAATAAATTCTTCTTCCTCCCAGTGATTATACTTGTGCCCAATGATCTTAAATGACGCTCTTTCATCGTACTTAGTTTCCTTGCTTGGAACGATGTAACCGTCTTTTAGCTTGCAAATGACAATGTCGTTGACGTAATAGTAGTTGCTCATTATGTGAACCTCAATATAATTGTTTGAAACACACAAACATATGCGACTTTTGACGATATGTGTATGTTATCTCTAACGTGATACTTATCGATAGCCATGTCTACATTTGCGCAAACAGTCAGACCAACAGATTTTGGATTTTTTGATTCTGACACACAGTTTCAGCTTGAAGCTGATTCAATGGTGACATTTATCAAGAGAGCGTTGGGAGACGATGTTCTCTCTGTTGAGCTCACTAAGCGTATGATTTGGTCGAAGTTTGAGCAATCTGTGTTGATGTATGGGAGTGTTATCAACGAATATCAGCTAAAGTCAGAACTTGCAAATATGCTTGGACTGACTACAGTGTTTTCGGGAACCATCGTAAGCGGTGTTCTTTCCTCTTCAATGACAATCTCGAACACTTACCCGCGTCGAACATTTGAATTCCTTATGCGTCAAGCGGAGCCTTATTCGTCTTATGTGGGCGTCGGTGGATCATATGATTCGCAAATGGGTTACATACCGCTTGAAGCAGGTCGTCAAGACTATAACATTTACACAGAAATGCGTAGAGGAGATGGAAACATGAGCGGAAGCTTGTTTTTTGACACAGTTCCGTCTTCAAGCCAATCTAAGCTGCGAGTTCTTGAAGTGTTTCACTTTTCACCGTTTGCAGCACAGCACATGTTGCTAAATGCGTCAAACGTAACAAACTTTCTCGCAACAGAGTTTAACTACGAATCATACGTCAACTCAACAGTGTTTTATGTTCTTCCGGTTTTTGAAGATGTTCTTAGGCGAGGAATGCTTGAAATGGCGTCTCGCGTTAGAAGATCAAATTATTCGTATCAATTGCATGGCCGCACTCTAAAGCTGTTTCCAATTCCTACGTCTGGATCTATGGCGGCTGATCGTGTTTGGTTGCGTGTACAAACACCGCAAAATCCAAATAGTCCATCGATTTCTGACACAACCCTTAATGGAGTTTCTAACCCAGCGCAGGTTCCTTTTACAAATATTGCTTTTTCTTCTATTAACCAGCTTGGCAGAAATTGGATTCGTCAATACACTCTTGCGTTATGCACAGAACTTTTGGGTCGCATTCGTCGAAAGCTAAAAAGAATACCCGTTCCAGGAGCTGACCTAGAACTCGATGGATCAGAACTAGTGAATGAAGGCAAAGAAGAACGTCAGAAGTTGCTTGAAAATCTTAGAGAGTTTATGCAATCTTTGACGTACGACAAACTAATCGAACTAGAAGCGCAAAAGGCTGAAAATCTTAGCAAGCAATTGAAATACATCCCTATGATTCGTCCGATTTTCATCGGGTAGGCGTGAAGACACACTTTTTTCGTTAGGTTGTTAAATGTCTCGTCTTTTTGTTACACAGCGTGAGCTAAACTTTATTTCAGACGTCACTAAAGAGTTAGTGTCTGACGTTGTGGGACAACGTATTTTTTATTACCCAATTTCTGAAATTAAGACACGCGTTCATGATGTATATAATGAAAGCCCAGAAAAGGTGTATGATAACCCGATCGAGATTAAGTGTCTTGTTAGTTCACCATCAAATGAAACGAAAACAAACTTGTTTGGTCCTGAACGTTTGAATAATCTCGAGGTTTTTATACAACATCGTGATATGGTTGATCGCGGCGTCAATGTGTCAATTGGTGATTTCATCCGTTATGGTGAAAATACGTATGAAGTTGCAAAAATGATACAAATGCGCAACATCTTCGGACAAGTTGAGCAAATTGACGGAATTAAGCTAGAATGTGTTCAGGCACGTATTGGTCAATTCAATCCAGAGGTTCTGGGCCCAACTGAAACTTCTTTTTCTGACTCTAACGCTGTTCAGAGAAATTTTTCTCAAACGCGAGGTGCAGAGACAGTTGACGAAAAATCTACAAATGATCATCGCGCTCTTCAAGAAAATGGCGTGCTTGACAAGCCTATTTCTGGCCCAGCAAAAGTTAATAGCGATAACACTCCTGAAACTGGAAGCTCATTCTATGATGAGTCATAGTCGAGAGGCGACAAATGACAACAAGATTTAAGTCAGGACATCAGTTTGGAGTTACATCTGGCTACGAAGGCGCAAACGTTCCATCGTCGTTTACGTTGCCATCAGTTGGAATTGACGACGTTGATAGAGCGTTGTTTGATTTTTTTGATCGTGATCTTCAGCTTATGGTTGCGTCCAGCAAAACAGGAGAAGTCAAAAAGGTGCCGATCATTTTTGCAGCAGGCGAAAGATGGGCAATGCTTAAAAGGGGAAGAGCTCTTAGAGATCGTTCTGGTGCACTTATTTTACCGCTTGTGACAATTTATAGAAAGCAAATTGTACAGGATGTCAAAGAAGATATTACTGGAAGAGGAATAAATCAGCAGACTGGCGAATTAGTCATTAAAAGACGACTTGCATCAACAGATAGAGCTTATCAAAATATCATAAACAAGCTTAACATTCAAAATCAGCAAAACGCGTCTAGCGATACATCATTTGTTACTACGCTTCGTGATGTTGGAGAAAATTCAGAGGATGCTGATGTTGTTGCTGGTGGTTTGATGTCACCAAAATTTGGAAATAACATTTGGGAAATAATCACAATTCCCTCACCTCAATTTTTTACCATCACGTATGAAATTACGTTTTGGACACAATACATGCAGCATATGAATCAAATCATGACAAAAATGATGGCATCATATCTTCCTACCGCTAATGGAACTTTCAGAATTGAGACACCTTCTGGTTATTGGTTTATCGCAAAAGTTGACGGAAATCTTTTCTCTTCAGAGGGAAATGCAGATGATTCATCAGGAGATGAACGTGTCATTAAGCATAAAGCAACTATAAAAGTTGCTGGCTACGCAGTTGCTGATGATGCGCCTGGAGTGCCTAAAGCAATAAGAAGATTTTTTTCTGCGCCCATTGTTTCGTTTAGCGTTGAAAATAGCGCAGAAGATCTCATTGACGGAGTTCCCACGAATGTTGACATTTATAGCGGGTCAGACGACCCATCACTTGGGTTTTCTCTTGATGGTTCAATTCAACCTCGAGAGCGCGCATTAATGCAAGAAACTCAAAACAGAGTTATCATAACAAAAAATCCTTTTACAGGACGCGATCAAACGGAGTTTGTTAGGGTAATTACACGTGAGTCAAAAAATGGCGAAGCTGTTTTGCGACCAGATGATGGAATCGTATTCAAGATTGTCTGACACGCGAACGACTTTTGGAAAACGCCCAATACTTATTCGTAGGCTTAAAGTCTAACAGGAGTTCTAAATGGCCGAGCAGACGTTCCGTTCACCTGGCTTCTTTGACAGGGAAATTGACAAGTCGCAGTCTACAGCGACGGGTCCTACTGGAGTTCCAGCTGGCGTTATTGGGACGTCGAACAAGGGTCCCGCGTTTGTCCCAGTCACTGTAGCTAGTTTTCCAGATTTTATTAATGTATTTGGGAACCTTAATCAGAGAAAATTTGGTCCTTATGCTGCAAATGAATTTTTGAAGCATCGTAATTCACTTACATTTCTTAGGGTTCTTGGAGCAGGTTCTACAGAAACACCTGCAGATATTTCAAAGGTTCAGCTAACAGGACAGGCGAAAAACGCAGGATTTGTTGTTACTGGCTCTACTGCTGCAAACGATACGCAAGGTCGTCATATGGGAGCAGTGCAATTTCTTGCAGCAAAGCATACTCTTCAGGCAAATGAAGCGTTTGGAATGCCGATGTTTACTCAAAACGATGGTTATACTGGATCTACAGTAAATCTCGTTAGGGGTATGGTTCTTCTTGCTTCGGGTGCTCGTCTTATGATTCTCGATGGAAATCAGACGGCGGTGGGCGCATTTAGCGCGACGACACCTGACGATGTTGCAGAAGTAAGCTCAGACGGAATGGTAAAGCTTGTCATTTCGTCTTCAAACGGTTCTTCGTTCGGCGTGGCGGACGGAAACGTAGGAATCAAAATTTTCTCTGCATCTTTCGATCCAAGTAATGACAATTACTTTGGAAAGTTGCTGAACACCGATCCAGATCAATTTGCAGCGCAACAGCACTTGCTTTATGCTGACTTTGCAGTTGATGCTGAAGTAGCTACAGCAATTTCTGCATCAATTATGTCGGGTTCTGCAAATACATCGCTAAATTCTGGCGATACGTCAATGAAGTTCCGCGATATGTACGGACATTTTGACGCTCGTTATCAGACACCAAAATCACCGACAATCATTACACAACCATTCGGCAACACAGAATATGATCTGTTCTATTTCGAGGCGCTGGATGATGGAGAGTATGCAAACAAGCTATACAAGATCTCCATTTCAAATCTTAAAGTATCGTCAGATCAGCTCAATCCTTACGGAACATTTACTGTACTTGTGCGTAGCTGGGATGACAGCGATACAAACCAAGTTATCCTAGAGCAATTCCCTAACTGCTCACTGGATCCAGATGCAGAAAATTATGTTGCTCGTGTCATCGGAGATCGAAAGATTTACTATGATTTTGACGCAGAGCAGGATTCAGAACGCAGAATCATCGTAAGCGGAAAATACGCAAATAACTCTTCATACGTTCGCGTTATTGTTGATCAGTCGGTAGAGCGCAAAGCAGTGCCAGTTTCTTCTCTTCCGTTCGGTTTCCGCGGCATGGAAGTGCTTAAGACAAATGACGCAATGCGTGACACAACGTCTTCAACATATCGAATTGTCGGTGTCGGCGGCGTTACAAGCAGCTCAATTCTCCCACCAATTCCTTATAGGTTCAAGGTCACAAAAGGCGCAATTTCTACGTCTGGTTTCGTTGGAAGCCCGGGTACAACTGAAATTGTTAACGGCAACTTTTACTGGGGTGTGAAGTTTGAGCGTAATCACAACAGCGCTCTCAACACAAACATTAACTCTGAAAAGAACGCGCTTCTTGATTCGTTGACTAAATTCCTTGGAATTCGCAAGCTGGACGCTCTTGTCACAGGGTCAGGCGCGGACACGTTCAATAACAACAAGTTTACTCTTGCGCGTGTAGCATTTGGAAATCAAGCGATTACTGACCTAACTGGAACGCTTGAAACGCATATGAAGGACGCAGCATACATTAGAAATGGACGTCCAGATCCTGCAAATTATACGATTAACGACGGAACAATGTCGGGCCGTATCACTTTTGGAACGCTTGTTGCACAGACATCGTCTGTTCAGTTCAACAGATTCTCGCCTTATGCAAAGTTTACAACATTCCTTGCTGGCGGCCATGATGGTCTAAACATTTTGGATAATTCTGCTCGCAGAATGAATGATAAGTCTGTTTCGTTCGATACTGGCGGTGCAGCAGAGAGCTCATATGTCTCTCCGGGTCTTGCACAAAATCAAAACGGCGTCGGATCTTCTAACAGCACTGTGTATTCGTACAAGTCTGCAATTGACATCATGACAAACCCAATGAATGTCAATGTCAATATTCTTGCAATTCCAGGCATCAAAGAGCCGTACATTACTGATTACGCTGCAAAGAAATCACGTGATTACGGAATGGCGATTTACCTGATGGATATCCCATCATATGATGACTCTGGTTCACGACTTTATGATGATTCAACAGGTCGTCCTGACGTCACAAGAACAGCTTCAACATTTGACGGCAGAGGTATTGACAACAACTATGTTGCATCGTACTTCCCAGACGTTTTTATTGATGATGCTACAAACAGGCGTCGTGTAAAAGTTCCTTCTTCGATTGCTGCATTGGCAGCACTTGCATTGAATGACAGAGTTGCTTATCCATGGTTTGCACCTGCAGGTTTCAACAGAGCAGCCCTTGACTTTGTTACAAACGTTGGTGTAAGACTTAGCTCTGCTGACCGCGATACACTTTATGATGTTCGCATCAACCCAATCGCAACATTCCCACGTGAAGGATTTGCAATTTTTGGACAAAAGACACTTCAACAGGCACGTTCTGCGCTTGACAGAGTCAACGTTCGTAGACTCATTCTTGAAGTAAAACGAGTTGTTATTGAAATTGCGCTTCAAATGACTTTTGATCAAAATGTATCAGCAGTTCGTGAAAAATTCGTAAAAGACGCGACAATTGCTCTCGGGCTCATTCAAACACAGGCTGGAATTGAAAAATTCAACGTTGTAATGAATGAAACTAACAATAATCAACTTGATGAAGAAAACAATAGAGTGAATGGAAGAATTTCTGTCGTACCAACGAGAGTGTTCGAAAACATTGCTATTGACTTCATTATTACAAACAGTGGTGTAACGTTCGTATGAGTCGCATATTTACACTGAAAGCTCGTTTCGTAGGAGAAATTAGAACATGGCGCAGGTGAAATTCGGCAGTGCAGGAGTCAGCGCAAAGGAGATCGATCTTTCGGGTCCTGTAGCGGTGCAGCCTTCTGGTGTTCCTGCAGGCGTGATCGGCACAGCAACAAAGGGCCCTGCATTTGTTCCTGTGACTGTAGGCTTGGATAATGATTTTTACGCAAAGTTTGGAAAAACTGACGGTAAAAAGTTCGGTCCTCTTGCAGTCATCCACTGGTTGAAGAGCGCACAATCAGTAACTTATGTTCGTGTTCTTGGCGTTGGTGACGGAACAAAGCGTTCAGCATCTGGAAACACAGCAGGAAGCGTTACACGTGCTGGATTTGTTGTCGGAGAACAGCAACCAAATCCTGACACAGGTCTTTTAGCCAATAATTCGTATGCAAATGCTGGAGGTCCTCTAGGAAGAACGTATTTCCTTGGTGCTTTCATGTCAGAAAGCGCAGGATCTTCGGTGTTTAGCGCTGCTGGTCTGCAAGGCGCAGGTAGCGTAACACCAGGAATCACATCATCTCTCCCTATTGTTCGCGGTATTTTACTCGCGGCATCAGGTGTTATTTTACGTCTTTCATCATCAATGTCAGGTGTAAATGCAGCGCCTCCTAGCGTTATGGCTGCAACGTCAAGCGACGGACTTTATGGAAGCGGTCTTGGCACTGTTGTTTTGTCTTCAAACAACCAGTCTTTGCAAAACTTCACAATGCTGCTCAACGGTCATAAAGGAACGGATCCAAAATATCCGAACGTTTATACTGCGTCATTTGATATGACAGCACCAAACTATTTCCCAAATGTTTTGAATAGCGATCCTTACAAGATCAACGAAGCAGGTCACCTGCTCTATGCATATTACGATATCCATCCAGCTTTGGCTGTAGTTACTGGAACTGGCCTTGTTGCACCAGCATCAGGTGCTCAAGCTACGTTTGTTGGATCTAAGCTTGTTGGAGCAGAGGCAGCAGCGTTTCTTACATCTGGATCTCTAGCACGTAATGTTGGTGCAAGCAATGTGCCAAACTACGAAAACTTTGAAACTAGGTTTGAGCACGCAGCCTCTCCGTGGATTATTTCGCAAAAATTCGGTGGCGCACCGTCTAACCTGTTTCGCTTTCATATGCTTGATGCGGGCCGCGGTACAGCAGACAAGGTCAAAATTTCGATTGAAAACATCACGCCGTCTACAGACACAGTCGATAGGTACGGAACATTCGATGTTGTAATTCGTGATTTTGCTGACACAGACAATGCTCCTCGCGCTCTTGAACAATTCAGAGGTGTTTCGCTAAATCCGTCATCTGATAGATACATTGCAAAACTTATCGGCGATCTTCATATTTTCTATGATTTTGATCGTGCTGAAAGCGCGCAAAAAATCGTTGTAGACGGAAACTACCAAAACATGTCCAACTATGTTCGTGTTGAGGTAGATTCTGGAGTAACAGAGGGTACGACTCCTGAGGCTGCTCTTCCAATGGGATTTAGGGGTCCTGCACACCTTGTTACATCTGGAACGATGCCGCTTACTTCTTTCAACACAGGTGAGCTTGTAGTTACAAATGCACTCAAAAAGGCAGTGATGCCGCCTGTTCCCTACAGGCTTTCGCTTGCTGAAGGAACAGGCGCTAAAGCACTTGTCAATTCTTCACTTTACTGGGGAGTTCAATTTGAACAAGTTACGAGTCCATCCACGCCAAACTCTACAAACGTAAAAAATTACTCTCTTTCAAGCTTTACAAAGTATTTCCCAGATTTCATGACAACAACGCAAAACGTTGTTGAAAAGGCGTCATTTGGCGTTGCTGATTCTGACACATTGGGAATTCTTGATGCTGATAGGTTTAACAAAAACCAATTTACGCTTGAGAATATTCGTGTGACAACAGCATCAAACGGTCTTGCAGATCCTCAAAAATGGGTTGAAGCAGATTACGTTCGTGATGGAAATGTTGGAACGAGCGATGCGAACAAAACACGTGCTCTCACCGTTAGCGATCTCACAACCCCAAATCGTCGATACGCTAAATTCACTTTGTACCTTCAAGGTGGATTTGACGGAACGAACATGATGAATGAGGACGAGGCAGAATTGCGCAATGCAGCTGTAAAGGCTGACATGGATGATTCGAATCGCGGTCTCGCAAACGGACCAAACGTCAAAGCATATCTCAAGGCACTTGAGGTAATGAAAAATAAGACAGAAACTGACATTCAGCTTCTAGCAATTCCAGGAATCAGAAACTCTGTTGTTACTGACAACGCAATTGCGTCAGTTGAAGACAGATTTGATGCATTGTTTATTATGGATGTTGACGAGTATGATACGCTGAACACGGTTGTCACGTCAAGCCTTCAAAAGGTAAGCGTTCAAAACACTGTTACAGCGTTTGCAAACCGTGCACTAAATAGCTCGTTTGCAGCGGCGTACTTCCCGGATGTTGTAATCCAAGATCCAAACACAAAAACAAACGTCATTTGCCCGCCGTCAGTCGCTGTTCTTGGAGCGTTTTCTTTGAATGATGCAGTCGCTTACCCATGGTTTGCACCTGCAGGATTTACGCGCGGCGCTCTTTCTACAACGCTAGAAACAAGAGTCAAGTTGTCAAAAGACAACATGGACGCACTGTATAACGTAAACATCAATCCGTTGACTGCATTTGCAAACTCAACGCCGCCTGGAACTCAAGCGCAGGGTGGAGTTGTTGTCTGGGGTCAAAAAACACTCCAATCATTTGCTTCTGCACTTGACAGGGTGAATGTTCGTAGATTGCTTATCAAGATTCGTCGAGATGTCAAGGATGTTGCAAATTCAATTCTCTTTGAGCCCTCGCGCGAAGCGACATTGCAAAAATTTGCATCAGGAATTGAACCTCGACTTGCAAAAGTTCAGAAGCAGCAAGGTTTGAAACGTTATCTTGTGAAAGTTGATGCTTCTACAACAACACAAGCTGACATTGAGAATAACACATTGCGCGGTAAAATCTACGTGCAACCAACACGTACGATTGAGTTTGTTTCTCTTGACTTCGTTGTTACAAACGCAGGTCAGTCAATTCAGTGAGAAAATAAATGATTAGAATCACCATCAAGCAACTTAGACAAATTGCGTTAGATGAAATGCGACGTAAGTCATCAGTAAATGAATCTGTTGATCTAACTTCTGATATGCTTGCAGAAGCGCTTGCTGATGGCATTAAGAGACAGCTTGATGGTGATTTTGCAACAAAAGTCGTGACAGAGTTTGTTACGTCAGGCAAAAAAGCAGGAATGATGTTTCCTGATGAAAGCAACGCAGTTAGCGAGCTTAAATCGCAAGTTTCGCAAAAAGTAATGACTCGTCTCGGCAAGCAATTGCAAGAATTTGTTGAATCTTTGGTGAGCAAGTCATTAAACACTCGTGTTACTTCTGGAAAACGTCAAACAAACGAAGCGTTTGGTAGCTCAGATCGTGGTGGCGTTGCAGACAAAAACGCGGCAAAAAATGCTATGCTAGTTGTTTCTGTTGAAAGCGAGTCAGGAGAAGATCTTCCTTCTGATTACGAACAATGCGCAACATGCGGATTTGATCATGAATATGAATATGCAGAAGCGCAAAAGTGGCATGAACAAAATCCCGAACCAGAGCAAGAGATTGCGGGTGAGTGTGATGTTTGTGGGCGTGAAGTTTTTGATATGCACGCAGTTTGTCCGCATTGCGGCGCGGGCGCAGAGCCTGACTTTGATGACAGGTGAAACCTAGAATCATTTTGAGAAAAAGAATGAAGATTACTGTAGCAAAACTTAGAAGCGTTGTGAGAGAGGTTCTAGAAGACGTCCCACAGACACGAAGAGGTTTGGGTAGGAGAGGCGAATACGATCACTCTTCAGACGATATGAATGCTGTCGTGTCAACGCAAAGGGGATTGGGAAAAGGTTTTGCGTCTGATAATTCATCTGCTGTCGCAACAGACAGGGGAATGGGTCTTGAGATGACTCTCGATTCATTGCTTGCAAACTGGGATAAGCACATGGGTCGTGAACCAAAAGACGTTTATGATGAACCCGCACATGATTCCACGTTTAGCTGCGCAACGTGTGACGAAAAAATGGCCGCAGATCAAGTGAAGTGTAAAGCATGCGATGATGAAGAGCTGCCCAAGACAATGCGCTCCCCAAGCATGAAATAATTGACATTCATTTATGCTTTTAGCTCAAATATCAAATTTGGACACCCCCAAATTTTAATGACGCCGTGTTCAGAGGCTATATCATGTTCTGTGAGTCCTGCGCGCTTGTCTGCCCTAAATTTGAATCTATTAAAGCGAACAAAAGTGTCTGTCCACCAAAACCTGTTTGGCGTTCGACCAACCATGCTAAAGCCTGCCGCCCTGTATCCTTCTCCTTGACCGAATCGAGTGTCTACGTAGGTCAGTAAACCGTTTCTAAATCCATGCGCAATTGAGTGTTTGAGGGCAACCTGGGTCAATTTTGCTAGGCCACCCACGACGGAAGTGTGAAGCGCGGTGCAAAATCTTGCAATTTCAAGCATCATTTCGTGCTTTTTATGAAATGCTTTTCTCAGGCTTAGAGCTGAGACAAGCTCATCTTCATAAAAAAGACCCCACGCAATTTTTGAATTTGTGTCTCCGTCAATGTGACATGAATCAAAAAAATCACGTCGTTGCTTGACGCTTAGCTCTCTTACAACGCACTTTCTAGCAAAGATTTTTCGTTTTGTCATGTGAATACGATGTGCAATCATGCTCTTTACAATTTCTTGTTTTTCGTTCCATTCATCTTCAAAAACATGAAAGAGTTTAACACCTTTCTTTAAGCACATTTCTGTTTTGTTTGAATGATAAATTTGTGATTTGCTCAATTCATTATGCGTGTAAAGACCGTTGCATTCGATACCGAATTTAAGCGCAGGAATATAAACATCAATTTCAAGTGGAGTGATGATTTGACGAGTGTTATTAATCACTTCTAACCCTAGAGATTCTATAAACTGCGAAACTCCTGCTTCACCAGCAGATCCTACTGGGTAGCACTTTTTGCATCTAACACCTGTCATTAATTTATGAAGTGAAGTTGAAATTTCAATTTGACATTTTTTGCACTTTACTAAAATGTTTTCTTCGCTTCTTCTAACGTACTCAAAATTTTTTGACGAAACATCAAATAACTTGTTTGATTCTACTCTACATAACACCTCTTCTTTAGAGAGTCGTTTTAGTTCATCAAGTCGTTCTCTCACTTCTTTGTTTTTGTGTGTGATGCTCACATTTAGAGCCATCTGCGCAACGCGCTCATCAGTCTCTTTTGTCTTGCCCTTTGTCCATGTAACTCGTTTGCCTGACTCAAATGCTGCTTTTTGGTTCTCTGCCATCTGCGCAACGCGCTCATCAGTCTCTTTTGTTTTACCTTTTGACCAGATTTCAATAGTTCCTGCGTCAAAAGCAGCTTTACGTCCAATCGCAGTTTCTTGAGCTCTGCTTGCGACACGCTCGTCTGTCTCCTTTGTTTTACCCTTCCAATGGCTTTCTTTACCACGCCAGTTAGATCCACGCGACTCAGCAAGCTTCTTCGCCGTTTCTTCGTCATAAACAGCGTAAATGTTTGCGTTATGACCCAGGATCATTGAAGAAAAGCCGATCTTCCAATTAATCCATTTTGGTTCTCCTCCGCATCCGCATTTGCAAAGTGGTTGACCATGAATCTGCACCCATAGTTCACGCGACGTTGTGTTATGACACTCTATTAGGTGTTTTTCAAACGAAGTCAAGCGTTTGCTTGAAAAGCTAGAGCAAATAGGACATGTGATTGTTTCAAGCGTTGTGCCTTTAATCGGAGCCATCTTTTTTTAAGCTTACTTATTTACCAAAACAATGTTTACATTTCAGCGAAGTTTGTAAGCGAGGATAGTTATGAACTCGTAGGAGATTTAAAATGGCAGAGACAATTGACGTAACAGGTATGATCCCACAAAAATTTGAACCCAAGAGAAAAAATCGTTGGGTCCTTATGATTGAAGGAGTTGACGCATTCCTGATGAAGACAGCAGCTAGACCAACTTATACGACTGAAGAAGTTGAGCTTCCCTTTATCAATTCGCGTCGTTATGTCGCAGGGTTGACGAAATTCAACGAAATGGCAGTCACGTTGTATGATCCTATCGCTCCATCGGGTGCGCAGCAGATCATGGAGTGGATTCGTTTGCACTTCGAGTCTGTGTCGGGTCGTGCTGGATACGCTGACTTCTATAAACGAGATGTTCAGCTTAAATTGCTTGACCCTGTTGGAACAGTCATCGAGTTATGGGACATTAAAGGCGTCTGGATTAAAGAAGCCAATTTTGGTGAGCTTACATATGAAGACGGAGGGGCGCAAGAAATCGCCCTGACGTTGCGCTTTGACAATGCTGTTTTGCAATACTGAGCAAAAAGAATCCGCTCTGGATTAAACAATTTCAAACGTCATGATAGATTTATATCATGACGTTTGCTACGTGTAGTTGTCCTGTTTGCAATTTTAGCTGCAAACAGGAAGTTAAATTTCTTACGCATCTTGTTGATATTCATCAATTTACGATTGATAAAATTCAAGATGTATATGATGAATTTGTTTTGAAACAAGCTAGACCTGCTTGCAAATGTGGATGTGGAATGCATCTCCCATGGAAAGGCTGGAAAAAAGGTTATCTTTCTTTAACGCAAGGAAGTGGGTATTTGCGCGGGCATAATGCACGTGATTACACTGCGTTTTCAAACGCAGAATCAATTGAAAAAATGAAAAAAACTCGTGCAGAAGGACTAAAATCTGGACGTACAAGCGTTTGGAACGATGGTGAAACAAAGTTCTCAAATCAAAAAATTGCTCAAATAGCAGTTAAAACATCAGCTACACTAAAAGCACGTTATGAATCTGGTGATCTTGTTGATTGGCACATTAAAGATCCTGAAAAATCAAAAAGTGCTGCTTTAAAATCTTCGCAAACAAAAAAGCAAAAATACACAGATGGTGTTTACACAATTTGGAATAAATCACTCACAAAAGAAACAGATCAACGAGTTGCAAAAATTGCGCAGTCTATAACAAGAAACTATGAAATAAATCCCAGCGCAAGTTCAAAAAGATTTTCAGAAAATGATGTTGTTGAAAAATTAAATCTTTTTGAAAGTCTAGAGTGTAAAACAGATTTAAAAACATACAAAAACAAGTACACAAAACTGTGTTTTGAATGCAAAAAATGCGGGCATCAATTTTTGAGATCGTTTATGCACGTTCAAAATTCGCAAACGTGTTTAAAGTGCAAACCGCGTGAATCAAAGGCGCAACTTGAAATTTACGAATTTGTCAAATCAATGTCTCCAGATGCAATTCTTTCTGATAGAACACAAATTCACCCTCGTGAGCTTGACATATGGATACCGTCAAAAAATTTTGCGATTGAGTTCAATGGACTTTTTTGGCACTCAGAAATTTTTCTTTCAGATTCATTTCATGAAGAAAAAACAAAAACATGTGCATCAAAAGGAATAAAGCTTTTTCATGTTTTTGAAGACGAGTGGCGTGATAAAAGGCACATTGTTGAAAGTATGATTTCTTCACGCCTTGGTTATTGCGCAAACAAAATTGGCGCTCGCAAATGTGAGTTTAAACAAATTTCATCAGCACAAAGAAAACATTTTTTCATTCAAAATCACATCGATGGTGATGCAATTGCAAGTGTTGCGTGGGGACTTTTCCATGAAGATGAATTAGTTTCTGCGTTTTCTCTTCGCGTTCCTTCTGGAAAAAAATACAACGGAATGTATGAAATTGCTCGTTTTGCTTCTAAATTAAACACTTGCGTCACCGGTGCGTTAAGCAAATTTAGCAATGAAGCGTTAAAATGGGTAAAAAATAAAAACAAAAATGGACTTATGACTTACGTAGACACAAGGCTCGGCGATGGTCATGGATACGTTTCTTCTGGATTTGTGTGTCAGGGTGAAACACATCGTCGTTTTTGGTGGGTTGAAAACAACAAAACACGTGTTCATAGGTTAAAATACGCAGCAGATAAAAAACGCAACATGTCAGAAAATGAAGTTGCAGAAGAGGCTGGTGTGTATAGAATATGGGGTTGTCCTAACCTTGTTCTATTTTTAGAATGAATTTGCATATTTATGTAATCATGCTGAAGCCGCTTAAGTTTGTCATTCGAATGATAATCATCGAATCATTCGAGTCTGACAAAAAAGATCTGATGTCACAATTTCCAGAACAAATTAATGATATCAAAACGCTAGGTCCAAAGTGGATTTCATGGCTTTCATCACGATTTGGTAGCAATAAAAGCCGCGACGAAGTGCACCCTTTTGAAGATTCACTTAGCACAGTTCTAGCATTTAGCAAAAAAGACGCAGCCATTGCGCAAAAATATAATTCCTCAGAACAGTGGCGACAAGCTGTTGACGAAAAATTTCCTCCGCAAAAAAGAAAGTGGAAAATTCCTTCAGATGCATCAACAATGACAGTAGATGACATGGAAACATTGCTTGCAATGTCACAGCGAAAGAAGCAAAACGTTGACGTGCGCGCCACGTCAAACGTTGAGCAAGATCGTATTGGTAAAATTGGACCATGGAATTTGTGGATGCCAACGACAAGGGAAAATTCATGTGAAATTGCCGGGTATGACCCGGCAACAATGGAACCGCATACGACGTGGTGCACAGCACGCACGTCGGGGTCAAATTTGTTTTACAATTACGTATCAAAGCCTAATGTCATTTTATTTTATATCATTAGAGAAAATGCGCAAAATGCAAATGATAGGTTGTCGATTGGATTTGTAAATAAAAAACCATACCTTGCGGGCGAAAACGGTGGTTTGACAGTTAACGGAGAAAATAACGGCTTGACGGAGGAAAATTTAAGACAAATTTTAGGCTCGTCTTATGAATCCATCATGTCAAAATTGTCATCTGTAGCATCTAGCATGAGCGGACAACACCCAGCAGCTAAAAAAATTGACGAAGCTGCACAGTCATTTCAAGCATTTCAATCAATGATGAACGGTTTGTCAAAAGAAGAAGCAGATGATTTGAAGATGTATATTGTGAATAAAAATCTTTCTGATGAAGTTGCGACACAACTTGCACAAGACAAAAATAGCTTTATTAGACTTAGTATCGCACGTAATTACAATACATCAACAAGTGTATTAGCGCAACTTGCACAAGATGCAGAATTTCAAATTAGAGCTAACGTCGCTAAACATAGTAATACATCACCAATTATATTAGCACGTCTTGCCCAAGATAAAGAAACTACAGTTAGGGCCTACACCGCGTTAAATGTTATGGCTTCGTTAGAATTATTAACATTGCTAGCACAAGATGAAGATGCATCTGTTAGAGAATGTGTTGCTAAAAATCTTAATACGTCAACAGAATTACTTGTTCGACTAGCTCGAGACAAAAATACGCTAGTTAGAGAAAATGTTGCAAATCATCCTAACACATCAGCTGATACGCTGTTTCAATTAGCAAAAGATAGTGATATCATTGTCAGAAAGCGTGTTGTAAAAAATCCCAACATATCTGCGAATACGTTTTTATTGCTTGCAAAAGATAGAAATTCTAATATTAGATCGTCAGTTGCGCTAGAACCAAACACACCAGCAGAGATACTGACGTTACTTGCGAAAGACAAAGTAGCAAGGGTTAAGAAGTATGTTTCCATGAACCATAACACACCAAAAAATATATTGCATCAACTTATGCAGGATGCAGATTTTGAAGTTAGAAAATATGCAGAAGAAAATTTAAAATTACGACAGCAAATTGAATTTATTCAAAAATATAAGTAAAGACGTTTACAATGAATAAAATAGCAGGTCATCAACGTTGCATTATTTGTCATCCCGATCTAAACAAGAAGTTTGCAAAACATAACATGAAAGGAATGAAACGCGTGAAACATTCTATTGCTGTTAAAATGCAAGAATCTGAATTCCTTCTTGATTTGATCGATGACGTTGAGCACGAAAATACTAGCTTTGATGATTAATGCAAAACGCATAAGTTGTCATGGCAATAGTTAATAGACATGCGCATAACAGTCTCTGAGCTTCGAAGGATGATTCGTGAATCTTTAGACGAGATCAATACTCAGCGAGAAGTAGAGCTTTTGAACATGTATGTTCGTGATTCTCGACAAATGAGTTTCACAGATAAAAAAGAGCTTGCAGAGCTTGTAAAGTCTTCTAGCCTTTCAGGTTTGCGCATTGAAAGAATTGAGGGTCAATCTCTTGATTGGAAAGAGGGTGACACAGTCTCTATTTCATTGTCATCTTTCACGAAAGTTCCAGTTTCTTTGGGTAAAAAAGCTGGACATATTGCATGGAAGTCTTATGACAAAGCCTTAGTTTTGATTGAGCATGCGACGCGCGGGCTTGAAATTAACTACGATTTGATTAAAGCGATGTTTGATGCGTCTGAAGAAAAAGAGGTTTTGGTGTCAGGAACATATCGTGTTGCTGAAATTAGAAAGATTACTCAGCCTGGAACGTTGCCGCAGTACGGCTATATTGTTCCTCAGTATGTGTTAGTTGAGTCATAACATCGTATTAATAAAGATTGTGAAACTTTTGTCGTAGCAATAGTTACTTTAGACTTTCATGGCTAAACAAAACTTGCAAGTCGCATCGTCATTTGAGTCAAAGCTTCTTAAGCAGTTTAAACGTGTTAGCCGTCACCTTTTAGTGGGTGAAATTTCTATTGAGTCGGGCTATTTTTTAAACACAGTTGAACAACAGCTTCAAAGCCTTGAAGAGCGCGGCGCTATTAGGCGTCTTACGCATTGCGAGCTAAAAAAACTGGGTCTACATGACAAAGTTGATGCATATGCACTCGTTGACCCAGGAAAATTTACTTTAGTTGAGTGGTCGGATTACTGTTGAGCAGGAGAAATATTCATGAGTGATGAACGAGAAGGCAGAAACCGTATTTTTGGCGCAGATGACAGAAACATGGAAGCAGTTGACAGGGTCAAGACAGAATTGGGCCTCGACGTTCCAGTCGAAGAGGTTCCGCTTCCAAGTCGTGGATTAATTTATCCCAGCACTTCAGCTCTTCATAGGAGAGAAACTCTGTCTATTAGAGCGATGACTACACGTGAAGAAGACATTTTAACATCACGTGCACTTATCAAGAAGGGAACTGTAATTACTGAGCTCATTAAATCATCTATTGCTGATCGTAACGTAGATGTTCGTGAAATGATTGCAGGCGATAGAAATGCGCTCATGGTCGCAATAAGGATTATGGGTTACGGTCCAAACTACAATGTAGACATTACGTGTTCTGCATGTGAGAAAAAGAATTCAGACTATGAGTTCATGCTCGACAAGCTTGAATTGAAGCGATTGAATATTGAGCCTGTTGCAGTTGGCGAGAATAGGTTTTTGTTTAAGCTCCCTGTGTCAAAACACGATGTTGAGTTTAAGTTTTTGTCAGGGCGTGATGAAGAAGAAATTGTTGTCACACAAGATCGTATGAAAAAAATTGGTTCCGAGAATGACAAGTTGGTTTCAGGGCGTTTAAAGTACAACATTCTTTCGATAGCAGGCAAGACAGATCGTTCACTCATTAATGCAGCAGTCGATAAGATGCTTGCGCGTGATTCTCTTGAGTTGCGTAGGTACATTGAAAAAAACGAGCCAGGAATTTCAATGAGTCAGGAATTTGTGTGCAATCATTGTGATCATGTCGAGGAGGTCGCGATTCCCATCGGGACAAACTTTTTTTGGCCTCAGTCCTGAAGATAAAGAATCGATTATACTTGAGCCGCTGTTTTTACTCATGTATTACGGCGGCTTCACGTACAAAGAAGCTTACAATCTTCCTGTTGTTTATAAGAGATGGTTTATCGACAGGATAGGAAGAGAAATTAAAGGTCCAGAAGATCCTAACGATCCATCTGCAAATAACGGCCGTTCACGCGCCTATCATCATAACACACCAGACATTGCATCGCTTCAAGGTCAACGATCTAATGTTCCATCTCGTCTACGTCGATTCTGATATTTAAATGAGAACGGATGTGCGATGGAAATTAACAAAAAGCTTATTGAAATGACTGTTTGCGCTCTCTATAATGGGGAGCCTATGAGTTGGAAGCTCGGATGTTCCAAAGAACAGTTAAAGGCGCTGTCTGAGGCGCTTATAGCAACACGTGACTTTGAGAAAAAATTATTTTCAGAGTCAGCGACGATGAAAACCGTTTCTTTTGCGCTCAAAGTTAAACGCGCTTACGCACGTAAGTTTGAAAAAGCGTTTGGCCAGACATGGCCGCTGTGATTTGAGGCGTTAGAAGATGGCTGACAGCAACAACATTAAAATTGAAGAACAGCTGAATAAGATGCTACGAGATCGTTCTGCGATGCTGCAGGCGCAAACTCGTGAAATGCAATCGCAGCTTCAGCTTTCTCTTCAAATGAAAGCTGTCATGGATGGTGCTAAAGCAGAAGAAATGCTTGATCGCCTCAATGAAGCGCAAAAGGCGTTTGAAGGCATCACGCAAAAAGCAAAAGATGCGGGCGATGCATCAAACGGTGCAATGGACGCAATTGCGCAAGGTGCAGATAAGGCAGCAAAATCAACAAACCAAGTAAACATTCAAGCTAAGCTGCTAAAGGCAAAATTCCCAATGCTTAAGTCTGTGGGAGCAGCAGCTTTGTCGGGCTTATCGCAAGGATTTACAAATCTTTTGTCGCTTGGTAGGGGATTTACTGGTGTTCTTGAAAGCGCCGTGGGATTTGTTTTTGATATTGGTAAAGCAATACTGTCAATTCCACTCAACATCTTTAAAAATCTTGTTGATATGGCTGGAAGTTTTTCTGGTGACACTTCTCTTGCACAAGCTTTTGAAAATCTTAGAAAAGACTTTGGTTCATTCAAGGAAGATGTTTCTAAAAACGTCATTTCTAGCTTTCATGAAATTCAGAAGGGATTCACTGGAACTGGTCTGTCTGCATGGCGTGTGCTTGGAACGCTTGCTGATCAATTAAAGTATTTTCATGAGATCGCCAAAGGCGCGGGCGCTCAGATGCACAATTTCGGAAAGGAAATTGCGACAAATACTGGTTTGATTGCAGGCATGGAAAAGGGCCTTGGCGTCGGTGCTGAAAATATCAAAGCGTATATGGACAGGGCAACCGTTACAGGTCGCTCATTGACTAAAACGCTTAAAGAGACAGCAAATTACTCGCTTCAAATGGGTTCAGCGTTTGGTATGTCTCAGAAGGTTCTTGCGAAAGACATCACAATGATGATGAAAGACGTAAAGAACTTTGGCTCATTGACGCAAAAAGAAATGTCTGTAGCGGCAGTTTATACGCGAAAATTAGGCATTGAGGTCAAAGATCTTCTGGGTGTTATTGATAAATTTGATACATTTGAGGACGCAGCAAACAGTGCCGCGCAACTTTCACAAGCGTTTGGCGCAAATGTTAATGCGTTCCAGATGATGCAAGAGCAAGATCCAGCTAAGCGTATTGATATGCTACGCGACGCAATGAAAGCAGCCGGTAAGACGACAGAAAACATGAGTCGTCAAGAGATGAAACTCTTAGAAAACACGACAGGTTTGTCAGCAGAATCAGCAAAGCTCGCGTTTGCTGCAAAAAATCAAGGAATTACATACGATCAAGTTAGAAAACAGTCAGAAAAAGCAGAAAAGAAGCAATTAACGCAAGCGGAAGCTATGGCAAGGCTCGCTGACTCGATTGAACGAGTTATTCAGCAGGGCCAGCAACTAAAGGGAGGATTTCTTTCGCAATTTTTTCAAGGATTCGAAACTGGAATTAAATGGTCGCAACCGTTCTATACATTAATGATTAAGCTACGTCAAGCTTTGTGGGATACACGACTTGCAGGAAAAGCTGTAGGAGATGAGTTCGTAAAAGTATTTCCAGGATTTGGCAAAATGCTTACACATCTTGGAAACTTGTTTGATAAAAATAAATTTGATAAGCTACTTGGAAGCGTAAAATCATCGTTTTCAAAATTTTTTGAAACACTTGACGTAAAGGACTTAATAGACGGTCTGCAAAAGGGATTTTTTAGCTGGTTTGATGCGAATTCTAAAAATGGGCAAGCATTTCTTGATAATATGAAAACGTTTTTTGGCGCTCTTGTTAAAGTTGCCGCGTCGGGAATTAAATACGTTGTCGAAAAGCTTACAAAGGGTTTTTCCGACATCGCCAAGTTTATCAAAAACCCAACACAGTTCTTAAAGGAAGCGGAGGCAAATGCGTCAGCTGAAGCGAAGGAATGGATGGGACTTTTTCAGCCGCTTTTTGATCTCTTCAATGACAAGAAATTGTGGGGCGATCTTAAGGATTCTGCTGTAGAGCTTCTTTCTACGCTTTGGGATGAAGTTGTTTCATGGGTCAAAGGACCGACATTTCAAAAAATCGCTGCAAAAATAATGCCAATAGCGATTGGAATTGTTTTAGGTCCTGCAGTAATAAGAACAGCAATGACTGTTGGGCTTGAGACTTTTGTGAAGGGAATGACAGGAAAGCTCGGCGGCGCAGCAAAAGATGTTGCAAAGAACGCAGCGTCTGTCGGTCGCGGCGCGGGACTTGATCCGAGCAAGGGCGGTATTTTTAGCGCTCTCCTAGGAAATCCATATGTTGCAGCTGCAGCTATTGTCGCCGCAGCTACAGCTGCTGGTGTTGGAATGAAAAATGGGCTCGACAAATTTGGAGCTCGAATGGAAAAAGATCTAAAGGACGTAGGCGACAAAACTGATAGAGCGGCAGGAGCTGCTGCTGCTGGAATCATTCAGCTATTTTCGTTTGGTACAATTGGCGATGAAGCTGCGTTTGAGATGGGTAAAACGATTGCGAAGCTTTCAGACAAATTGTGGAAATCGCTTGAGGGACTTTTTGGTCCTGACGTTGTCAAGGGTTTGAAGGATCAGTTTAAGATTCAAATGTCTGTGCTCCTTGACTTGGGCGACATTTTCAAATCATTAATGGAAGGTGATATCGCTGGAGTAACAAAAGGGTTTGGAGCGTTACTATGGGATGTTTTAAGATCTGGCGCAAATCAAGCGCTAAATCTCTTTGTTATTTCAACGAAGATCCTTGATAAGCTTTCTGATGTTTTTGATGATGTCGCAAGCTCTTTAGACACGTTATTTCAAGGTGACGGCGCAGCTGAAGAGATGCTGCAAAAAGTTGTCACAAATATGGAAAAATTCTTCACAGAACATGAATTTCCAGATGTAGGCGCTGCTGTCCTTAAAGCTCTTGAAATGGTGTTCTTCAAGCTTTTGCCCGCTCTTCAACGCCTTGGTTGGTCTTTGATGTCTGCATTAGCTCGTGGAATTTGGTCGGGAATTAAGACAGCGTTTGGCGGTGACGAAACATCAAATAAAGTTTTTGCTTCAATTGAAAATTTCTTCGGCGGAATAAGAGATTTTATTCGCGACACAATAAAATCTCTTTCTGAGTCTATACGAACAGCAGCCGAGGGTATTTTGCCAAAGGGAGTTATTGATAAGTTCGATCAGGCGGCAAACTTCATTGTGTCTAAGCTCGCTGCAAAGAAGGCTCCATCTCCTGATGCTGCTGTTGCTGCAGCTGCTGGTCACCTGATAGTTGAAAGTATACTCGACAATCCCAGGCAACAATCAGACGCAGAAAAAGCTGCAGCAGAAGAGGCCAAAAAACAAGCAGAAAAGACTGAAGGTCTTTATTCGAAATTGCATTCTGCAAAAATGACGTTAGACACGGCAAAGCAACTTACAGAAGAGCTTAAAAAATTCGACATTCAAAAGGCAGTTGATGACATTTCAACGTCTGTTGCAAAGGTAGATTTTAGCAAACTTGACGTAAAAATGGTTGATAGCTTTGGCAAGCTTTCGAAAAGCATTGAAGATTTTGTTACAGGTCTCGGTAGCGCAGTTTCATACTCAGAAAAGAAAGTTACTGGCGTTCTTGGTGTGACTCGTGATATCATCAAATCAGTGAATGATTTGAATACTGTTCTTGGTTCGGGTGACGCTACAAAGATCAAATTGACAGAAAGTTTGAAAAAGTTCGCAGACAATTCAGGACTTGGTAAGAGCGGTTCGTATAAAATCGAAAACAAGGGAATTGTTATGCATGTTCACTTTGAAGTGAAAATGAACGCAGCTGAAGTTGAAGAGGCTATCGTGCTTCGCCATGATTCAATCATAAAAGACGGCATCAAAGAAGCAACGAGCTTAAGTCCAGAAGAACGTCATAAGCTAACTCCTTACCTCAGATGATAAAACGATGAATAAAAAACAAAATATGATTGATGAGGTTTATTCTGAAAACGTTATGAAAGCCCTTCTTGCGGACATGCCTGAGGAAGAAAAGGCCAAAATTGATGTTGCTTTAAACGTATTTGTTGAAGAGGTAGCGCTTCCGCTTGTTGATGCTTTTGAGCAGATTGCAAAAGATCAGAGTTTGACAGATGAGTTGAAAAAGCAGCTCGCGAAACAGCAACACGTAGTACTTAAGAAGTTATGACAAGGCTAAACGTCTTTGGAAAACCTATTGTTTATGACGTTGGTGCGACAGTCGCTAACAATACACGTGTACCTGCTGAGAGCGTCAAAGAGGGAGACGATTTATCGTCTTTCACAAAAGATCAGCTAAAAGAACATCTTAAAGATGTTGAAAGCGTCAATGAGCAAAAGTCGGGTCAGAATTTTTCAAACGATTCAACAAACTTAAATTCATATTCAAATTCGTCATTGTCGTCAAACCCAATTCCAGCGCCAGAAGAGCGAACACCAGATGTTAGCGTTGTAAAAAAAGGAAAAGGACAGGGAACTGGGCTTGACGGAAATAAACTTTTGCCCAGCGTGACACCAAACGATCAAACAGTCGTACCAAAATATACATCAGCAGTCCTTAGTAAAAATCGTTTCACGTCTGACAAACGTAGAAATGGAACAGAACAATTTCGTGTAAACCCGAATCACTCAATAGAGGGCATGGGTTCATGGAATGGGTTTAGGGCATCTTCAAACGGTAAAGATTTTGGAGACGGTGATCTTGCACATGTTGGTTCGCTGCTAACACTGCGTGCAACAAAGGAACTTGGCGCAAAAGATGCGTTTGGAAGAAGCGGCCCAGACGGCGCTGCTGCGTCGCTGGCAACAATTCTTCCTGGTGGATCACAGTCAGGTCTTCTAAAGGTTGATATTGGCGATCTTGAAGTCGTTGATGTTTTGAACTCAATCATTGACAACAACGTTGAAAGTGCGAATCTTGACGCAAGTAAAGCACTTTCAAAGCACAAGGTTATCTCAATTAGCTCAGAGTCATATGGGCAAATGAACAATGTGCTTGAATCATTTTCAGGGCTTCTTCCTTTGGGAATGATTGGTTTGTCGACAGCACTAGTTTTAGCGCTTAAAGTTGCTATAAAAGCAATTTTAGCGATTTTTTTGCTGATTACATCTGCTTCAAAGACTGCGTCAAAGAAGACAGACACTATTGGACGACACTTTTTGGGTGATTATCAAAAGTCTGCTGCGTTTGAGGACGGAGGATTTCCTCCACTGCCGCTACCAGCATCGCTTTTTGGGTTGAGAGAGACACGCTTTCCGTTTGGAGATTGCGTTAATGCAGGAATAGACGCGTTTTTCGGAGGCGGTGTCGGCGATTCGTTTAAGAGAATTCTTGAGACGCCGGGATTTTATGCAGTGTTTTGTCGCTCAATTGTGATGTCTTCTGCGACAATTGTCGATCAGATCAAGGACGTCGTCAAAGGAAATCCAGTTCAAGTTGCTCAAAACATTATTGCGCTTGTTGAGGTGATCAAAAGCTCAAAAGTTGTTTCAGCAATGAATGTTTTTGCTCAAATTGGTGATTCTGCGTTGGCATTAAAAGAAAGCCCAGACGTCACCGACAGGAAAACAATATCAAAAATTGACACACTGCCCGATGAAAATTCAACAGGATTTAAAAGTAGATTGAATGGATCGCTAAAGCTAGCGTGGGGAGTAGGAAATTCACCAAGCACTTATCTCTTGCCTACAAGTATGCAAGGAGCACTCTCTGTTTTTTCGCAGCTTGTAAATAAGAGTTCAAATCAAGCGTTTTCTGTTGTCTTAAAGAGTGACATTAAGTCTATTAATGACGCAGCAGGAAATGAAAATAATCAGCTTGATCATGCTTTAGTAGAATCAGTTGAGGCAAAGCTTGATGCTGAATACTTGCCTTTTTATTTTCATGATCTTAGAACAAACGAAATAATTTCATTCCCAGCGTTTTTAACGTCTATCACAGATGACTTTTCTGTACATTGGGAAAACACAGATGGTTATGGGCGTATTGATCCTGTGAAAATTTATAAGTCTACAACGCGTAAAGTTGGAGTTAGCTTTATTATTTGCGCAACAGGTCCTGATGACTTCGATCAAATGTGGGTGAAAATCAATAAGCTCATCACAATGGTTTATCCTCAGTGGACAGCGGGAACTGTGTTAAGCAACAAAGGCAGTGGAACAAAATTCACACAACCATTTTCACAAATTCCTGGTGCAAGTCCGATAATCAGGTTGCGTCTCGGCGATCTCTTTAGAACGAATTACTCACGCTTTGCTCTTGCAAGACTTTTTGGACTTGGAAACAACGATTCATTTGAGATAGAGGGCGGCGGCAAATTTAATGTTAGCGAAGAGAGCATTGACAAGTATAGTACGTTTTTTAAGAAATACTTTGATGAATCAAAGCCATTGCCAAAAGACGGATATTACGATGCGCAGCCAGGATTTTACGAGGAGTCTGAAAAGGCGGGCGGCGCTCTAGATGCAGTTGCGTCAGCTGTGGGTGCAGGATCTGCAAAACCAAAACAGCGTATTAATCTAGACATACCAAATCCATGTAAAATCGTGAAAGACCTCGGTGAGGGAGTTTATGAAATTGAATTTGTCAATCCCGTTAACTCTACGCCGCTCGGACTTCCGAGGTTTACTGCAATGAGATCACAACTAGCGTACAACGAAAAATCAATGTCTATTCTTGCAGAAAAAGAAAAGATCAACATAGCTGGGCTGGATTCAAGCGAAATAACTAAACTGGGAGAATTTTTTAGTTCAAAGCAGAATGCAATTGTACGCTCGTTTGAGTCTGTTTCTGGAAAAGGCTTGGCATGTGCAATTGATTCAATGAATTATTCGTGGCTAGACAACACACCATGGGAAACAGAAATTTATGGTTCTCGTGCTCCAAAGATGTGTAAAGTAACGCTATCACTGTCACCAATTCATGACATTGCTCCAGGAATTGACGCTGACGGATTCAATAGGGCTCCTATCTACAATGTCGGAAGAGCGATTAACGCAATCGGTGGAGACTCTTGGGATGAATCTGACAAGGGTCGCCTAAAATTCGCTTCTCGCGTCGGAAAGCTTGGAATTAGAAAATGACTTTTTCACGCTATGAAAGAACACCTGTATTAGATTTTGGCGCATCTTTTGGAACGTCACGTTCTCATTCTGTCATTAGACAAGCTATTAAAGACGGTCGACTTCCATTCAAAGAATTTATTCTTCATGAAGCAGAACGTCTCGATCACTACGCAGGCAGACACTATGGTGATTCATCACTTTGGTGGGTCATTGCGAGTGCTTCAGACATAGGATGGGCTTTGCAAGTTCCAGCTGGAACTATTATTCGCGTGCCTGACATTGGAAAAGTTTCAGCATTGGTGGGTTAAATGGCTTTCAACAATCAAGCTGAGCTAGACAAGTATTTTAGAATCATCCAGCCAAAACATCTGCTGGGCAAATACAGGGTTGTTGATTTTAAGGGCAATCCAGCAAATGAACTAAAATTTGTAAAAGAGCTTGTTGAGCTACTCATTAACACTGGAGAGGGACAGTCTTCTTCAGGCATTCCGACGATGAGAGAGATTGTTCAAACAATTAATCATCTTTTAGCGAAAAGCGGCGATGATGATATTGACAAAAAACAGTTTAATGATTTCATTCGAGTTTTTTGCGATGGCGATATCATAAACGGATCTAGCGAAGTTTATTGGAGAGGCGATAAAAAGCAAAAGATTACTTTTCACGAAGTTTTGAAGTCGGGTATTACGCGCCCTAATCTCGGCGTAGTGATGACGTCATCTCCGTTTATTACAATGAACGTTAGAGACACTAACAAAATTGCAGTTTTTATGAATGCAATTCCCACTTTAGAATTTTCACGTGCTCAACCATTTCTTGACGTTAGATTTCAATTTGACAGAGCAAAGAAAGAGGGCGAGCAGCGACTTAGCGCGCCCTCTCTCATAAAGTTTTTGGACGGTGCTGTAGTTCCTCAAGGCGCAGATAAGCTAATGTCTGATGCTCTTGTTGACAAACAAATACTCAACGGTGGTCAGGAAAGTGATGTTTATCGCGCTGGTATGGAGCTTTTTACGTCTCCGCAAACGCTTGTAAATGCTTCAAATGCTCGTCCTACTAGTCGTTATGTTCGTGCGATCGATCCATTTAGACCGTTTTTGACGATTGAACAGTTTGAGGTTCAAGCAGATCGCACTGTGGGTCTTTTCAGTTACAAAACTGCCAAATTGACATTAACGCTTCACGATCGCTCAAGGTTAGGTGAGATTTCTGACCTTGTACGTCCGGAAATTTACACTAGAACAACATTGAGCATTTCATACGGATGGTCACATCCAGATAAAGTTGGAGGCCAGAACGCATTTGGCGACCTCATGAACAGAATGATTATTCAAAATGAAAAATACGGAATCGTTAACTGTTCATTTCAGTTTGACGCTGTTGGACAATGTAAAATTACGCTTCAGCTAGCCATGAAGGGCGTTCAAGATTTGCGCGTTGTCAATATTTCTGATAGCGAATCATACCAGAATCAGACAAAAATGATCGATCAGCTAATGCAAGATGTTGCAAATCTTCGTGAAGACGCAGGCTTAAAAAAGCCTGAAGGACTTGGCAAAGAAGTGAGAGCGTATCAAGTTATTGATATGGTGGAACGTGGAGAGCTAATCTACGATGCGCAGCAAATCAAAGAAATTAGAGAACTGACTACTAAGCTGCGCAAAGCAACGGGTAAAAATAAAGATGCAGCTCAAGAACTTGCAAAAAAATTTGACGCGCTGTTTAGCGAAAAAAAAGGTCTTGTAGAAGTTCTGAAAAAGACGATAGAAGGAAACATAAACGAAAAGTTTAAAGAGCTTGAAGAGGGTGAAGATCCATTTCTCGATAGGGACGAAAATGGAAATTACTCTAAAGAAATTCAGGCATTCATTAAAGAGCCCGAAACTGGAAAGCGAAAAGCAAAGAGGGTGGCGTCTCTTGCAAAAGTTTTTTTGACCTTTGTTGGAAAGTCTATTCAAACTGTTCAGAACGTTGATGAAGTTCAATTCTTTTTCTATCAATTCAACAGTCAGGCAGGTCAGCTGGGCGACACAAACATTGGTGCATTTCCAGTTGAAATTCAAGAGCTGCGTGACGTGTTTATGGAACATGCGAAAGAGAAAGGAAATCCAAACCTTTCTGTTTATGAGTTTGCGCAGCTTTTACAGGGTGCCATAATTCAAAATCCTCGTGCAATCGGTTATGGTTTGCGACAAGCTTATACGCCTAAAAACGGGAAGAAAGAAAGCGACGTAAAGCCTGGAAAAGATATTTCAGACTTCTTGTCAAATGCAGTGAAAAATAAAGGTTCGTTTCGCTATCCGCAAGTTGAAGCATATATTGAAACGCTTGGAGGTAGACCTGTCGCTGTTGGAGAACTGGCTTCAGAAAAGTCAGGACATGATATCATGAGAATTCACATCTATGACAAGACATCTTCGCCGTACGATCCCATGCTTCAAATGACAAGATCACAAACTGATTTGCAGGATGTTATTAATAGAGATCCCAAGAGCGATAAAAATGCGCAGGCTGCTCAAGCTACTATTCAGGGTGCAATTCAACTTGCTAATGATGCAGGACTTAATATTCAGTATGATGAAAAGCTAAAAAAGTACAAGCTCGGCTCGGCCAGCAATCAAGCACTAAAAGATTTTGTCACGCAGGTTATTCCTACTATAACGTATGGGTCTAATAACAGCGCAGTGACTAATGCTACCATGCAAACACAGCAAATTCCGCTTTTGTCAACAACGCAAATGATGAAAACTGCAGGACGTCAAAATAACACTGAACCTAATGGCTCAGCTGCGGGTGGAATTCCATTAAGAGTAATTCCAACACAACTTGACATCAATACATTTGGGTGTCCATTGTTTAACATCAATCAGCAATTTTTCGTTGATTTTCAAACTGGAACTACAGTCGATAACATCTATCTTTTAACGCACTTGACTCATACAATCAAGCAAGGAAAGTTTGAAACACATATCAAAATGGTTCCTCTTGATGCTTATGGTGTTTATGAATCAGTGACAGCGAAAATTGATCAAATCAAGGGTTATTTGGGTGAGCTTAGCGCGGGCTCAAACACGTGATTTTTGTAAAAATGACACATGTTTTGTAATTTGAAGACAAAATGTCTTTGAAATTCTGTGTTGACAGGCATGTGCTAGGAACTTCGCTTCATTTGGTTCATGATGATGGTGTTATCGCATGGACTAATGATTTGCCAAGTGATGCATGGATTTTGTCTAGTGGATTTCGCCAAGAGCGATGTCTTTTAACGTTGTTACGACTTAATGGTCATGAAATAAACGTAGAAGTTCCTGAAAAATATGTGACTTCTATGAAAGCTGTCATGAAAAACGAATTTTCGTATGATCGTGTTCCATGGCAAAAGATTTTGCCATCGCAAGTTTTCAAAACGTTCCTCACGGGATTGGTTCAGAATATTCTGAAAGCAACTAGTTCAGTTGACACAAGCTATTACACTGAAACATTTTCTAGTGTTACTCCGTTGTTCTCTATGCTGGAAAACGCTGCAATCAATGTTCCGAAACTAAATTCATACCTTGATGATTCAAACGTTGTCAACCCACAAACTCTTCGAACGTTTAAACCAGTCGCTGGATCGTTTGCAAGAAAAATCGAATACAACAGACACGGCACACGTACAGGTAGATTAGTTCATGCAGCCGGTCCAGACATTCTAACGTTAAAACGTTCTTATCGTGATGTGATTACAACTTGCTTTCCTGGAGGTGTGATACGTTATGTTGATTTTTCATCTCTTGAAGCTAGAGTTTTGCTAGCGGTTTCTGGGCACGAAAATCTTCCTCGAGACATTTACACTGACATTTGTAAAAAGCTTTTACCCGTAAAATCAAGAAATGTAATGAAACTCATTGTTCTTGCTACTTTGTTTGGTTCAGGACAAGCTGGACTTCAGCGTCTATCTGGCCTTTCAGAGAAAAAGATGTCAGACATTCAAGAAAAGATTAGAGAAATGTTTTGCGTTGAAGAGTTACAAAAGCGCCTGCATGATGAGTTTAAGAAAAACGGCAACACAATTAAAAATGCGTTTGGACGTTTTGTTCTAGTTCATGACGAACGAACACTTATTAACTCATTTGTGCAAAGCACTGGTGTTGATGTTGCGCTTCTCGGATTTCATTTTATTGTCACAAAAATGCGTGACATGTCATTAAAGTCACGTCCAATTTTCATTTTACACGATGCAATGATCATCGATACGCATCCTTCAGAAGTAAGCGTTATTGATGAGATTATTGAAAACGGAATCAACATCAACAAAATGTCGACACCATTCTATTTGAGTTCATCAGATCTTTATACAAATTCATAATTTGCATTTCAATGAATGCAAGGGTTAAAATGCTAACAGCTGAAGAAATCAAAGAAAACTATGAAAAATTTGTTTCATACGCAATGCGAACTGGAGATCATCGCAAGGACGCTCTTCAAAAGTTTTTTGACCACTTTGAAGAGCGTCTAGCATTATGTCCGGCGTCGTCAAAACTGCAATATCACAATTGCTTTCCAGGCGGTCTTGTTGAACATTCTCTTCGTGTTTTGAAAAATTGCAATAAATTAATCCAAGTTTTCAAAGATGATTTTGAGTTTTCGAAAGAATCAATGATTTTTGCGTGCTTGTTTCATGACATCGGCAAAATAGGAATGATTGATCATAGTCGCTACGTTGAACAAACGAGTGATTGGCACAAAAGGCAAGGAAACGTGTATGAGTACAATTCACAAATGCCTTTTTTGACAACACCACATGCAAGTGTTTTTCTTCTTCAACACTTTGGTGTTCACATGACTTTTGATGAATTTCAAGCAATTTTGCTTAATGACGGACCAGTGTTGCAAGAAAACAAGATTTATGCAATGAAAGAGTCACAGCTTGCGTTGCTTGTGCATCAAGCAGATAGACTTGCATGTGAAATGGAAAAGAGAAACGTTTGAAAATTTTCGTTATTTGCAATGATTTTCATGTGAAATAACATTACATCTCTTCATGCAAGAGTGTTTTTTTTCATAAAAAACAGCATTTTGATGTTACAAATTGATCGTATTTTGATATTTAAGATCAGATGCTGAAAAAACTTTTGAAGCAATATGTGAAGGCTTTGATTGAGGCTGAACAGCTTGATGAGTTTAGTAGTTTGGGCGCAGGATCAATACAAGGGTATACATTACCGCTGGGAACTGAACCTGTAATTCCTACTGTTTCGGGGTCTCGTAAACGTAAAAAGAAGAAGCGTAAATGATAGTTTAAGTTTAGCGTAAACTTGAACAATTTCTAAACACAATAAACAATATAATCGGAGAAAACAAAATGGCACTTAATCTTGACAAAATTCGACAAAAGGTTGCGCAGCTCAATGGTGAACGTACGTCTGGGGACGTAAAAGTTTCAAAAGTTCTCCAAACAATTGGAGAGCATAGAATTAGACTCGTTCCGTGGAACGATCTTCAAGAAGGTGAAGTTTTCAAGGAGCGCAAAGTCTATTTCAAGATTGGAAGATCTTGGATTACATCTCCTGCGTCTTTTGGTGACGCAGATCCTATTCAAGAGTTTGCAAAAACACTTTGGCAGAGCGGGACAGATGAAGACAAGGCACTTGCAAAGAAACTTTTTCCTCAAGAGCTTTATTGCGCTGCAATGATTGATAGAGCTGCAGAAGATGAAGGCACCCAGCTTATCGTTATGAATAAAAAGCAGGCGCTTGAAGTTCTTGGCTTTATGCTTGATGGTGACTACGGTGATGTTTTTGATCTTCATGCAGGATATGATTTGAAGATTAAAGTCAAAGAGACAGACAAGATCTTCAATAACAAGAAGGTCAAAGAGGCGAAGATTGAATGTAGTCCAAAGGCAACGCCTCTTAGCACAGACAAAGAGAAAGTTGAAAAGTGGCTCAATAATCTTCCTGATGTTGATGCGTACTACAAGCGTAAGACATACGGTGAAATTAAAGCTCAATTCGAGGAATGGATGAATTCAGGAGGCCCGAACGCTTCTACTGTGTCTGATTCCGTTGGAACTGAGCGAGGAGAAAAGCTGACGTCTTCAGTTGATAAGGTTGTTGAAGAGCTAAATGCTTCCGATTCAAAGAAAGAAGATTCTAAGAAAGAGGACAAAAAGCCTCGTGCTAAGAAAGCTTCAGTCGATGACGAGCTTGAAGCAGCATTCCAAGAAATTGAACAGGACGTTTGACATTCGCTAACGTATAGCTAGCGTGTTCAAGATGGCTGACGGGTTAGCTTTATCCGTCAGCCTTTTTTTTCACAAGGGAAAGTTTTATTCGAGGGACAAATGGCATCAAAAAAAGTAAAAACAAATGACGCGGGTTCAACAGTTCATAACATTGATGAAAATAATGATTTTGTTCAAGATCTTATCAAAGATTTGAACAAAGAATTTCAGCAAAAAATTGCGTGGAACTTAAGCTCTGATCAATCTCCAACGCATGTTAAGCGTTGGATTTCTACTGGAAGTAAACTGTTGGATCTTGCTATCAAAAACGCTCCAGGTGGAGGTCTTCCAGAAGGCAGAATTGTTGAGATTTACGGTCCGCCGTCGATTGGCAAGTCACATATTGCGTGTCAAATTGCAAAAAGCACCCAAGCAATGGGTGGAATTGTTGTGTATATCGACACAGAAAACGCAACAAATCCAGAAAATTTGAAAGCGTTAGGAGTTGATATTTCAAGAAGGTTTATTTACTGCGATCCTCAATGCGTAGAAGACGTGTTTTCTGTCATTGAATCTACGATCTCAAAAGCAAAATCAATCACAAAAGACATTCCAATTGCAATATTTTGGGATTCTCTTGCAGCGACTCCCGCAAAAGCTGAGCTTCTTGGAGATTACGACAAAGAGACAATCGGTCTCGCTGCACGTACACTTAGCAAGGGATTCAGAAAAGTGACGTCTGTCATTGGAAACAATAACGTTTTGCTTGTTGTCTTAAATCAAATTCGTACAAAAATTGGTGTGATGTACGGAGATCCAATGACAACTCCAGGAGGTATGGCACTGCCATTTCATGCGTCTGTTAGAATTTCTCTTGCCGGAGGTTCAAAAATTGACAATGGCGCAGATGAAATGATCGGCATTAACGTCATCGCTAGAACTGTCAAGAATAAAGTCGCAAGGCCATTTAGAAAAGTTCAATTTCAAATTCACTTCGGAAAGGGAATTGTTGAACATGAAGAAATTTTTGATGTCATTCGTGAGTATTGCGATTGGCGTGAAAAGCAGGGCATGTCAATGTATGAAAAAGACGGAAAGCTGCTAAAAATTGAAGGAACAGCAGCATGGAAGACGTTCACAGTTGCAGATGCAGCGACAGGCGTTGTTGAAATTGAAAAGAAATTTACGAAAAGCAAATTTGGTGAGATGATTGTTGATCCGATTTACTCAAAATACATTGATGATCTACTTGACGCAGCAATGACGAATGTTGTGGATGATAGTGAAGCTAAAAATGAGAGTGAAAAATCAGAAGGAGAATCAACTGCATGATTTTTTCTAAACAGAATGAGTTGTTGTGTCAACAAAACTTCGTGTTTGTAAAAAAGGTGCACCCAAATGCAAAGTTGCCGACCCAATCAGTGGGTGATGTCGGGTTTGATTTATCATGTGTTGATCATGTTGTTGTGAAAGCAGGAAAGACTCACGTTGTCAATACAGGCATTCAAGTTGCTCAAGCTATAGAACCATTGATATTACAAGAGAAAATTCTTGGTGTGCCCTTTATGAAGATTGAGGGCAGATCAGGGTTAGCTTCTAAAGGCATATTCCCTGTAGGCGGAATCATAGATCCAAGCTATCGCGGTGAAATAAAGGCAATTTTATTCAATTCATCTGACAAAGACTTTGAGTTTAACGTCGGAGATAGGATTGCACAGTTAGTCATTTATTACACATTAGCAAATGCTGGCTATCATACGCAAGTTACGTTTGTTGAAACTGATGATGTTAAGTCAACTAGCAGGGGTGAAAACGGATTCGGATCATCAGGAAGTTAATATGGATGATGAAAAACAAAATCAACCAATTCTATTGGTTGATGCAATGAATTTGTTTTGCAGATCGTTTGCAGCTTATCCTTCAATGACTACAAGCGGCGAGCAAATCGGCGGTGCTGTAGGATTTCTAAAAACACTTAAACGTGTTGTTTCAGACATCAGACCTCGTCGCATTTATGTGTGTTGGGAATCTGGCGGTTCAGCTCGCCGCCGCGGAATTTATCATGATTACAAAGCGCAGCGAAGACCAGAAAAACTGAATCGCTTTTATGAAGATGACATACCTGAGTCTGAAGAAAATAGAGCAAAGCAAATAGCAATTTTGACACGATTAATGCGGTTATTGCCCGTTTGCCAAGTTTATGTTTCAGATTGCGAAGGTGATGATATCATTGCGTATCTTTGTAGACACACATTCAAGGACGCAGATAAGGTCATTATGTCATCAGACAAAGACCTTTATCAGCTTTTAGATGAAAAAACAAGAATCTACAGCCTTCATAAGAAGGTGTATCTAGATTTAGATGTTGTACAAGATGAATTTAGAATTCACGCAAAGAATTTTGCGCTTGCAAAAGCAATTTGCGGTGATCAATCAGATAATGTTCCGGGCATAAAGGGCTTGGGATTTAAAACATTAGTGAAGCGTTTTCCATTTTTCGGTGATAGTTCCGAGCTAATGATTGATGATGTTGTTGCGTTTTCACACACACACATCAAAGAATCATCGGTGTACAAGAATCTCATTGAAAATGTTGATGTTATCAAGAGAAATTGGCAGCTTGTGTATCTTGGAGATATTGCACTAGCGCCAAACCAGATGGAAAAAATAGATCATATTGTTGGAACATTTGCACCGTCAGCCAATAAAATTGAGTTTATTCGACGTCTAATTGCTGAAGGAATTCAGGGGTTTGACGTCAATGATTTCTTTTTTGCCTTTTTATGCGTGTCATACGTGTAAGGATTAATTCACAACAATGGAAAACGAAAACGTTCACGAATCGTTTGGTCAGTATGGTCAAGCGTTTCAACAAAAAATTCTTCAAGCAATGTTAGCTGATCGCGCGTGGTCAGAACAAATGACGGAAGTATTCAATCCAAAATACTTTGAATTGAAATATCTTGAATTTTTGTCTGAAAAATATTTTGCGTATGCAAAGAAATACAAAGCGTTTCCATCGTTGCAAATTCTTGCAACAATCATCAAAGATGAATTAAAAACGCAAGGAACAGACGCAGCACTGCGTGATCAAATCATTGACTACATGAAAAAAGTGCAGTCAAATCCAAATCCTGCAGACTTGCCATTCGTAAAAGAGAAAACACTTGAATTTTGCAAAAAGCAGGCGCTAAAAGGTGCGCTTGAGACTGCAATAGATCTTGCTGCAACAGAAAAATACGATTCAATCGTTGAAGTCATTAAGAAAGCTATTACTGTTGGTACAACAGCGTCTCTTGGTCATGATCTCTTTGAAGATATTGACGCAAGATTTGTTAGTTTAGACAGGAAATGCGTTCCCACGGGTCTTTCTCAGCTTGACGCAAAAGATATTCTTCAGGGCGGCTTGGGTCGTGGAGAACTAGGCGTTGTTATCGCTCCAACTGGCGTTGGTAAATCACATTTTCTAACTATGTTAGGATGTCATGCACTGCGACTAGGACTTAACGTTTTGCATTATACGTTTGAACTTAGCGAAGCAAAAACTGGAATTCGTTATGATTCAAACTTAGTTGACATTGATTCAAATGATGTTCTTGACAACAAAGAAAAAGTGATAGAGCATTACAAAAACAAAAAGCACGGAAGACTCATCATTAAGCTGTTTCCTCCAAATACAGCAACAATTAATACGCTGCGCGCTCACGTAGAAAAGCTTGCTCTTAAAGGTTTTCAGCCCGACTTGGTACTTATCGATTACGCAGACATCATGCGATCGACAAGACAATATGACTCTTTACGTCATGAGTTGAAATTAATCTATGAAGAACTTAGATCATACGCCGAAGAACTGGGTGTTCCGTTTTGGACTGCTAGTCAATCCAACAAAGATGGCTCAGAGAGCGAAGTTGTAGATCTTAGCAACATGAGTGAAGCATATGGAAAAGCATTCGTTGCTGACCTTGTTGTCTCAATTTCACGACGTGCGCAAGAAAAATCAACTGGTTGGGGACGACTTTTTATTGCAAAAAATCGTGCTGGTAAGGACGGCATTTTGTATCCCATAAAAATTAACACAGCGAGATCTCGGTTTGAAATAGTTGGAGAAACTATTTCACCTGAAATTGCTGTATTGGAAAACGATAGTGATATGAAAAAGGCGTTGGCCAAAAAGTGGAGAACGCTTCATGATAAAACAAACTCTGAAATTGCACTGCAGAAGGTTGGCGAAGGTTGAACGAAAATGACAGAAAAAAACGTGTTTGAAGAAAATTGGGCACTTGCGCAATCAACAGACTACTTTGATGGCGATAAAATGGCGTCTGACATTTTCATCAAAAAGTATGCTCTTCGTGACAAGCAAAATAGGCTATACGAGGCAACACCAGATGATATGCATCGCCGCCTTGCACGTGAATTTGCGCGTGTTGAATCCAAATATCCAAACCCGTTGACTGAAAGTGAAATATATGAACTCCTGAAAGGATACAAGAAGGTTGTCGCTCAAGGCTCACCAATGAGCGGAATAGGAAACCCATACTCAGTTCAGTCTCTCTCTAACTGCTTTGTTATTGAAGGCGCATATGATTCATATGCATCTATTAACCGCGCTGATGATGAGATGACTGCTATCATGAAACGTCGCGGCGGCGTTGGTCATGATTTGTCACGCATTCGTCCTAAAGACATGCCTGTGTCAAATGCAGCAGGCAGCACAGATGGTCTTGCTGTTTTTATGGATCAGTATTCAGAATCTACGCGACGTGTCGCTCAGGGAGGACGACGTGGCGCGCTAATGCTAACGATAGATGTTAGACATCCAGAGATTGAAACTTTCATAAACATTAAACGTGATAGAAAGCGCGTCACAGGTGCAAACATTTCTATTCGTATGACAGATGCATTTATGGAAGCAGTAAGAGATGACAAAGATTTTACGCTTCAGTGGCCTGTCGATGTTCCCTTGGAAGAAGCTAAAGTTACACGCGTGGTGCGCGCTCGCAAAATTTGGGATCAAGTAATTGATTCTGCTTGGGATTCTGCTGAGCCTGGCGTTCTTTTCTGGGACACTGTAAGGCGCTTTACTGTCGCTGATGCTTATACATCACTTGGATATGGCAGCACATCAACAAATCCCTGTGGAGAGCTTCCGCTTTGTCCGTATGATTCATGTAGACTAATGCTAATGAATACATTGACATACGTAACAAATCAATTTAAGCAAAATTCAAGTTTTGATTTTGACATGTTTTATTCAGACGTTGTCAAGGCGCAGCGTCTTATGGACGATTTAGTTGATCTTGAGATTGAGGCAGTACAAAAAATCATTCAGAAAATTAAGTCAGATCCCGAGCCTGAAGAAGAAAAGTCACGTGAGTTAGCATTGTGGGAAAAAATTGAAAAAACTGCCTCAAAGGCAAGAAGAACTGGATTAGGAATCACTGCGCTCGGTGACGCCTTCGCAGCGTTAGGAGTGAAATACGGTTCTCCAGAGTCTGTTGAATGGACTGAGCGTATTTACAAATGTTTGGCTCTTGCATCTCATGATTCATCTGTAAGAATGGCATCAGAGCGCGGGGCATTTCCTATCTTTTCACATGATTTAGAGAAAAATCATCCCTTCATTGTTCGACTTAGGGAATCTTCATCTCAAGAAGTTAATGATCTGTATGATCTTTGCGGTCGTAGAAATATCTGCCTAACTACAACTGCGCCCGCAGGTTCTGTTTCAACACAAACTCAAACTACAAGCGGAATTGAACCGACAATATTTTTGAGCTATATTCGTAGCAGAAAGTTAAATCCTAACGATCTTGAATCAAAAGTTGATCGTGTTGATTCTCTTGGTGATAAGTGGCAGGAATACACTGTTTTTCATCACGGTGTAGCAAAATGGATGAAAGAGACTGGCGAAACTGACGTTTCAAAGTCACCATACTTTGGCTCAACTTGTAACGAAATTGATTGGGTTGCGTCTGTTGACATTCAAGCTGCTGCGCAAAAGTGGATTGAACATTCAATCTCTAAGACTTGTAATTTGCCGCGTGATGTCTCAAAAGATGTTGTTTCACAATGCTACATGAGAGCTTGGGAAATGGGTTGCAAAGGATTTACAGTTTATCGTGAAGGATCACGAGACGCTGTGATTGTTGATGCATCAAGCAAAGAAGAATTACAGGAAGCACCCGGCAAAATTGTCGAAAATCACGCTCCCAAGCGTCCAAAAGAACTTTTGTGTGATATTCATCATGCGAAAGTTTCAGGAGAAAGCTGGACGCTTCTTGTAGGGCTTATTGACGGTCGTCCATACGAGATTTTTGGCGGTCTCACTAGCCTTATCGAAATTCCAAAAAAGAGAAAGCATGGAAAACTTGTCAAAAACGGTCGCAAGGATGGCATAACGACGTACAATCTTATTCTTGGCGAAGATGATGATGAGCTAAAAATTAGAGATGTGTTGTCTGTGTTTGACAATCCTACTAACGGAGCGTTTACACGAACCGTAAGCCTTGCGCTCAGACATGGAATCCCTCTTCAATATATTTGCGAGCAACTAGTAAAAGACAAACACTCTGATATGCAGAGTTTTTCTAGAGTGATGGCAAGAGTGCTTAAAACATATATTGCAGATGGAACAAAGGCAGGACAATCTGTATGCGAAAATTGTGGAATGAAAGGCACGTTAGTATATCAAGAAAAGTGCATCACTTGCGCGAATTGTTTTGCATCAAAATGCGGGTGAGGTGAGTTGTTTGCAGACAGAAGATTTTGAAATTGTTAAGTTTCAAAGAAACAAGCTATTTAGATCATGAAGATTTCTCTCAAAGATGTACGACGTATTATTCGTGAAGAGCTTGTTAAAGAAATTGCAGCAAGCGGTCTTCCTCAAGCAGCAAATGGATTTCAAGGCGTTCCATCTCTACAGAGAGGATATAACGATCTTGTAAGAACATACAAAAATGCACTTGTGATGCAGGGTATTGTTCACAACAACCCTAACGCATCGCAAATGTCAAATGAACAGCTAGATCAGATTGCTTCACAATATGATGCAATAGCACAAGCAGCAGCTAATAATTTTCAGCAACAACTTTCTGAATTTCTTGAAGATTCTTTCACAGAAGATTTGCGTTCACTGTCTCGTGCAACTCGCGGCAATCAAGGAAACGTAAATCAACAGCAAGCGCAACCAAAATCTTCTCCTAAGCCAGCAACTGGAACTGCTCCGGATCAGCGCGCTACAATGCCTCCTCCTGCACAGTGAACTATTGAAAAGAATAGTTTATTATAGCAGTGTATGTTGCTAAGGTGTGTTAACCAAGCATTTCATTCACCTAAATTACTTGTTGAAAGTATTTTAAGTGATTCGTTTGAGATAAAAGAGTTAGCGTTAGCAACTGAAACTCTTGGCTTGATTGATGATTTGCAACTTTCATTGCCGGTAATCGAAAGACAGCTGCAACATGCTGATTTTTTAGTAATTGATGCAGCTATAAATGCGTTACGAATAATTTCGTTGCGAAATAAAGTTATTTTTACAAGAGGAATTCGTCAAAAGCTAATGCTTTTAGCTACAGCATCAGATTCACTCGCCGTAAGAATTTGCGCGGCTGATGCGTTAGCTGATCTTCAATTTGCATAAACATACAATACTGCTTGAGTATAATCGATCAATATGGTAGGTCAAGTAAATAAAGTTGAATTGGTCGGAACATACGGCGGCGATGAAACACATGCATTATCTGCTTGGACAAGTACGAGTAGAGACTTAACAGAAGATAAGCGAAGTCGTATAGACAAGCTTCTTGAGATGCTTGCTACGCAGGGTCATGAAACGCCTTTTGAGAAAAGCGTGCAACATTTTCTTGTGACTACAGATATCGCAACTCACATACATCTTCTAAAGCATAGAATCGGTGTTTCAATTAACGCTGAATCAGCTCGTTACAAAGAGCTAAAAGATGATAAGTTTTATGTACCAGTAGACTGGGACGAAGAGGAAAGAGAAGAATACATTTCTTTTCTTGAAGAAGCGCTCGCTAAATATCATAAGGTTCTCGATAGACTGAAAAAGAAAGGCGTTCCTGCAAAGAGAGCGAAGGAATCAGCAAGGTTTTATCTTCCATACGGGAATCAAATTACTGCAGACATAATGTTTAATTGGCGAAGCTTCGCGCATTTTGTTCGTTTGCGATATTCAAATCATGCTCAGCTTGAAGTCAAAAACATTGCTCGTGAAATGCTTGAACAAGTTTACGCAACCGGAAAGTTTGATCTTACGTTTGATGCTTTTGGGCTCATTGATGATCAAAATAAACTTGTGGAGCCCTTTGAATGAAAGGCTATAAGTGCAATTCAATTATTCTTGAGGGCCAAGATCTTCTTGGGAAATCGTTGCAGACACGACGACTAGCACAACATTTTCAATCTTTGGGATTACGTGTTGCGCAAATCAAGTCGCCGTACAATGACAACCTTTCATTTAAGCTAATTTATTGGATGTTGGGCAACGGTCTTGCAAGAAAATATCCAAATTTATTTCAATTCATTCATTTTTACAATAAGTTTTTCTTTGAGCTGTTTATTCTACCTAGTATTCTCAAAAATAATGATGTGATCATTTTCGATAGGTGGAGCATCTCTATGTGGGCGTATGGCGTCACTGATGGTGCAAGTGAAACATTGACTCGCTGGATGTTAAATTGTATTTCCGAGCCAGATTACACGATTTTGTTCGATGGTCTAAGATTTACACGTGAGCAAACTAACGATTCTTACGAGTCAGACACAAAATACCAGAGCAAAGTAAGATCAATGTATCTTAGCTGGGCATTGTCACATGATTGTATGCATGTCAGCATCGTCAACGCCAATCAATCAGTAGAAGACGTGACAAAAGATATTATCTCAAAATTGAAGCAAAAGGGAATTATTTCATGAAAACAACTTTTAAACTTTCAGACAATGTTCTTTGGTAAGATGAAAGAAAGTCAAAGATGTGAATTAGAATCGTGTAGTAATGTTTTTGTGAGAAAAAACAAAACACAAAGATTTTGCTCACGCTCGTGTGCTCGGAAAACTCAAACTCATTTGAATTCAAAAACAACTTTTGAGTGGTGGGTTGAAAAATTTGGGCTAGAAGAGGCAAATTCACGTTTACTAAAGCTCAAAGAGCATCAAAGCAATACACGACGTGGTGAAGCAAACGGAATGTATAGAAAAGAACATAATCCACTTTCAAAAGCTCAAATGTCGTTTAAAAGACGTGGGAAATCTTATGAAGATATTTTGGGTTTTGAAAGATCACAACAACGAAAGAAAGATCTTTCTGAAAGAATGAAGGGAACGAAAAATCCTATGTTTGGAAGAGTTTCGCAGCCTTCTGTTCAAACGCGGTTTGGAATTTCCGGGCATTACAAGGGAATATTTTTTAGAAGTCTTTACGAATATTCTTTTCTAAAACATCTTGAATGTAATCAAGTTGATCTACGACAAGATGTTTGCTATGAGACATTTCGAATTCCATTCAAACATGAAAATCAAGATCGAACGTATCATACAGATTTTTTCGTAAAATCACGTAAGATTGTTTATGAAGTAAAGCCTCAAGGATTGTTGCAAGGATCACTTAATCAGGCAAAATTTGAAGCTGCGATTATTTTCTTGCGAAAAAGTGGGTTTCAATTTAAAGTAGTGACTGAGAATGATTTTTTGCTCTTGTCAAAACAAGATGCTCAAAATGATAAATTTGTAGTTTTTTCTAAAGAAAGTGAAAATAAAATTATGTCAGGTATGAAATTACATGATTCTGTCTTAGCTAGAATTTGTCAAATTGTTCAAGAATCAATGTTGCTTGGTGTTGATTGTGTTGACATTTTACGCCAAATTGAGTTAGAAGAAGGCACAGAGCACGGAACTCTTGAATTGACAGAAAAATACAAGCAAATGGTGAAAGCTCAGCATGAAAGCATGCTTAAGTTTGTAGAAGAGAAAAAAGCTGAAAAAAAGGGTGTGTAATGAGCGAACCTTTCAAGCTTGAAAAAATGTGGGAGCAACAAGAAGATTTTATGCGTCTTCTTCAAAAGAAGCGCGGCTTTCCAAATTTTCCAGTAGATCTTTCTTCAAAAGAGGGACAAAAGCTTCTTAAAAATATATCTTATGAGTGCGGTGATGAATTGCACGAAGCACGTCAGCATTTGAAACAAAAAGATCATAGAATTTCAGATGTCGGAAATGTTGATCGTGAAAAGTATGTTGAGGAGCTTGCTGACTCAATTCACTATCTTTTAGAAATTGTCATTGCATCAGGAATTTCGCTTGAAGAAATATACGAAAAATACATGCAAAAAGGTTATGTGAACACAGCAAGAATTGAAGGAGGTTATTGATGAAGCGTCCGCATGCTTGTGGTAATTACGTCTCTTCTAAATCTTCTGAAAATAACGCAAGAATTTTAGGTGTTGAATTCACTTCAGATGGCGTTGCGCTCACTAAAGATGAATTCAAAAATCTTCAAAAGTTATATGAATTTACTGAAACTGATAAATCACAGTTTCATAAAGCTGGTTCAGACAGAAATCTCATAAGACATGCAAAATGTGATGGATTGCGTGTCATAGCTTTCATGTCAAAGTTTCTTGAGCCCGGAGAAGATCCTGTTAAAGTTCTTGCTAGGTTGGCAAGTAATTATGGGTTTGACGTTGGATGTGATGATATTGATTGGGCTTACGATGAACAATAAAAAGCTGTCAAAGTAGCATAAAGCCAGTTTACTTTGTCTTATAGTGTTTATCTTACAAACAAGGAGGCATAAAGTCAATGATTAAACGTGATGATTTTTTTGCATTTAACGCTGACAACTTTACATCGTTGTTTGATTTAGCGACTCGTACAAGGGACGTTGGTTCTTCAAAGGCATATCATCGTAAAACATCGAAAGATTATGAGCTTTGGATTGACATGCCGGGTGTGAAGAAAGAAGCGATTCAGCTTGGCGTAGAAAATGGAATTTTGACTGTACGTGCTGAACGTTACGACACCAAACAGGTTTATACAAGAAGCGTTGTATTGAGTAATGAATACAACGAAGATGAAATTGAAGCAAAACTGGAAGATGGAGTTCTTTACATACGCGTTCCACTAGCGTCAAAAAGCAAAAATAAGAAAATAGAAATAAAGTGAATTAGCGGCGGAGAAAAAATCTCCGCCGCGCTGATATTTGCTTTTAGACTGTTTTGCCACGAATTGTTGCACGACCCGTAGAAGTATCAATTCCCGCGCCACCGTGCGTAGGAAGCGATCCTTTACCAAACCATCTGTCGTGGCTGCTGCTAGTGAAACCACGAACTTGTTTTTCGGGTTCACGCGTTGCGAGTCTAAATCCATAAGATTCTAGTTCTGCACGAATTGCAGCTATAGGCCTGCGAAGGCGAAAATTTAGCGCAGCAAGATCTTCATGTGTGTATTCTGTACGCTCATCATCTGCCAAAAATTCTGCAAATGCATCGACTGATGCATATTCTGGATCGCGCTTGTTGATGCTTTCAATGACAAGCGCTCTAATTGTTTCTTTAAGAAGTTTTGTACTCATTGTTTTACTCAGTCATCAAAACGGTCATAGCTATCGTCACGCATTGTGTCATAGTACTCGTCCGGATCGCGTCCGCTAGGAATGCTTTCAACGTACTTTTCTCTTATTTGCTCAACTTCTTCGTCAGTAAGAGAGCCAATATATTCGCCAAGGCGACGCCCGTCTTCCTTTGAGACAAGTGCGATTCTTGCGTCACCCCACGATGCTAAAAATCCAACAACAACAAAATCATCTACTGAAAAATCTTCTGGATCATCAGGTGTCCATGTATCAGGATGTCCAGATCGTCGACCGGGTGATCCTGGCTCATAGTGTGTGTCAGCTTCAATATAAAACTCAACAGGTCCATCGTAAATGCCAGTAGCTGCGACACTTTCGATGTCATCAGGATGTAGAGATAGCGCCATTGCGTCTTCAACGCTTAGCTTTATTGGAATTTCACGCTCAATTGAGAAATCAGAAATGTTTTTTCCAGATTGAATAAATCCAGCAATTGGATCTATGAGCGTAAATGGAGGTTTTGTGGGAAGACGCTGTCTGTTTTGTACTTCACGTGATTCTTTCACAAGTTCAACAACGCAACGTTTAAGAAGCTGCTTTATCATGACATTAAATATGTTGTAAATCATCAGATACGGTTATAATATCGTATGTATGAACTTTGATGTTTCTAAGCGTACTATCATTTTGGTGCGTCATGGCTCACATGCATACGGACTTAATACGCCCACATCGGACCTTGATGTAAAGGGTGTTTGCATAGAACCAAAAGAGAATTTTTACGGGTTTCTTCATACATTTGAGCAGCATGAATCAATGGGCCGTCAAACTCCTGATGGACCTGAAGATAGGGTAGTATACTCGCTCAAAAAGTTTATGCGACTTGCCGCTGACTGTAATCCCAATATCATCGAAGTTTTGCATGTTGATGATTCTGATATTTTGCATATTGACGAATTTGGAGAGCAACTTCGCAGCATTCGTAACGACTTTCTTTCTAAGAAAGCACGGCATACTTTTTCTGGATATGCTCATGCTCAGCTCAAACGTATCAATACTCATAGAAGTTGGTTGTTGAACCCGCCAAAATGTCCTCCTGAACGTAAAGATTTTGGGCTTTCTGATATTCGCGAGGTATCAAAGAGTGATCTTGGCGCATATCAGGCATTTGAACAAATGTCAAAGGACGGCTCTGAAACGCAAAATCTTATTTCTACGTTACCAAGTAACATTGTTGAACTTCTGCAAAGAGAAAAAGCATTTGCAAATGCCAAGACTCATTGGGATCAATACCAAAATTGGCTAAAAACTCGGAATCCTTCGCGTGCAGCGCTAGAAGCTAAACACGGACTTGATACGAAACATGCCGCTCATCTAATTAGATTGATGCGCATGTGCAAAGAAATACTCGAAGGAAAGGGTGTTTTTGTAAAGCGAGAAGATCGTGAAGAACTTCTCTCTATCAGAAATGGCGCATGGTCATACGAAAAAATTGTTCAAACAGCTGAAACGTTAGATCTAGAATGCGAAAGTTTGTACAAAACGTCTTCTTTGCAGCATAAACCAAATTTGAATTTTCTTCATAATGAGTGCGTCAAATTGACAGAAAAATTTATCGAAAGGAACGGATGAAAATGAAAGTTTTCGTTGTTTTGTCTGCTGGTGGAGCATGGTCGAATGATGATTCTTGTAGCACAGGAATCAGCGGTGTTTACTCATCGTTTGAAAAAGCGAAAGACGAAGTAAGAAACTTCATGTTAGAAGAATGCAAAAATTTTGATGATGAAGAAGATTTCGATGCTATGAGCTTTAAAGATCTTCAAGATATGTGGTGCCTGCACTTTGAGACGGAGGAGTTTATCATTTTTGAGCGTGAACTAGACGGTGTTTTCTTAGGTCTTGAGCCCGCCTCGTTCCCAGAGGATACTGTTGTTTAAACGGGAGAACGAGCGCTTAAAACAAAAATGAACCCGTATAGAAACATGGCCGAACGTCCAATGTATCCTCCAGAAAAAAACAAAATACCACAAAAGCGTTTTGATTGGCATCTACTTTCGTTGTATATTCATGCTGTGTTCTGTTTTGCTCTCATATATGCTTCGTGTTATATGTCGACAATTGAAAGTTTGAATTGGGCGATTTTTGGAAATTGTTTACTGACACTTATAGTTGTCTCACATTTGATTTTTCGTGTCGCGCACAGGCATGATCGTTGGTATGAGTATACAAAATGAAGTATGTTACAATAACATATTACAAGTTTATTCAAGCTCGTGATATCTGGGCTAGTACAAAACTAGTCGAGTGGCGCTCTCGTCTTGCGAAGGATCATGATGCAGTTGATGCATTCTTTCAAACAAACATCAAGCGGGATGATCCGTTTCAGTTTACGCATCAGAGTCCACCCGCGTGTCAATCCTGGAAGGTGGATCAGTTCCCAGAGTTAGATGATTGGTTTGATCAGACTTTCTCTGCTGATCCGCATTCTGCAGATAATAATTACGCTTTTCGCTGTTTGAGAAACAAGAATCGTTCGTATTTTTACGAACCATTCAGCGATCAGTACATCATGAAAATTCAATCCTGACCACCGCCGTTGAACGACAATTATGATTACGCCGATTTAAATGAACGGTTCTGATAGAGCACACATAAACAAATGAGAGTCAAAGAAGTCAGCAGTGTTTGAGCTGCCGCTGTACTTTTATGTGTAAAACTTACAGCCGATAAATGCATGAGAGCTTGAAGAAATCGCACTCTGGGAATAGGAGAAATTGAAATGACATTTTATTCGTGGCCAAAAATTGAAGGATTTCATAACGTTAGAAAGTTTGCAAAATCTCATCCTGAGATTCTACGTAATTTTTCGGGAGTTTTTTACAATTCAAAAATAAAGCTTCATGGCACAAACGCAGCAGTTCAAGTTCATGAAGACGGAACTGTTGTTGCGCAGAGTCGTTCGCAAGTTATTACTCAGCAAAATGATAACATGGGTTTTGCTAGCTGGGTAAAGCAGAATGAAGAAAAGTGGGCAGCTTCTGAATCCAGGGGATGGGTTGTATTCGGAGAGTGGTGCGGAACTGGAATTCAAAGTGGAGTTGCAATTTCAAATATAGACAAAAAAATCTTTGCAGTGTTTGCTGCCCTTAGAATGGACAATGATGATTTTGTCGTTGACCCGCATATGCTTAGCTTTCTTTGCAAAGGTCTTGGTGATGATGTTTTGGTTTTACCATGGCATACCACTAAAGCATTTTTTGATTTTACAGAAAGCACAGAGGATCTTCAAGCTAAAATTGACAAGATCAATGAAGATGTTTTGGAGATTGAAAAAAATGATCCATGGGTCAAGCAAATGTTTGGCGTTGATGGAGTGGGAGAGGGACTTGTGTTCTACCCTCGATTTGTTACCAACGTAGATGACCTTGAAATCTTTCTCATGCAAGATTTTGCAAATCTTGCATTCAAAGCAAAAGGAGAGCAGCACAAGAACGTAAAAACGTCAGCTCCAGCTCAAATTGACGCTGCAAAAGCTGCTAACGCTGTTGTTTTTACAGATATGGTTCTGACAGAGGCACGTTTAATGCAAGGAGCGCATGAAACGCGGTTAAGTGATGCAGAAGTCTTTTCTATGAAGTCACTTGGTAAATTTTTGCAATGGACAATGAACGACGTGCAAAAAGAAACTGTTGATGAGCTTGATGCAAGCAACCTAACATGGAAAGATGTTGCAAAAGTAGTTCAGGCACAAGCACGTACGTGGTACGTAGAGAAAGCGAAACAGTAGAAATCATTCAAGTGAGTAAAAATCTATGATTTTCGAAATTATGAAGGTTTTTGATTGTCAAGATATGCCCAAAGATCTTATGCGAGAGTTTTTTCGCCTTTGGGATGACAAAGGAAATGACGTTTTCTTGGAATGGACATTAGGTGACTCTGATGATGATGTCTCAAAGCGAATTGACGAATGGCTGAGCGCGAACGGTGCTAAACACGCCAAAGACGAAAATGACATAGGCGAAACAGTTCTAATAAAATACTGGTGGTGAACTTTTCATCCTTTCTTGTAAAGATCAAAACAATGCAACATGTTATTATGACAAAAGGTCTTCAGGCGTCAGGAAAATCAACTTGGGCCAAAGCAGAAGTTCGTCGTAGCGCTGGAACGTTTAAGCGCATCAATAAAGACGATTTGCGCGCGATGGTTGACAATGAGTGGTCAGCTGCAAAAGAGAAGTTTATTCTAAAGTCACGTGATGTGTTGCTTGTTGAGGCTCTAAAGCAAGGTTTTAATGTCATTATTGATGATACAAATCTTGATCATAAGCACTGGAAGGACGTAAAGGCTCTCTTGATGAAGCTTGATATTGACGTCACTCTTCGTGAGCAATGTTTTCATGTTGATCTTGATGAAGCAATTAAGCGCGATGCAGCAAGACAAAATCCAGTTGGAGAGACTGCAATCAGAAATACGTGGAATCGCTACATTAAGGGAAAGACAGGTGTGATGCAACCTAAAATGGAAGTGATGTATGCACGAAAGCATCATTCTGCGCTTCAACAAGATCAAACGCTTCAAAAAGCAGTTATTTGTGATCTTGACGGAACACTTGCAATAATGGGCGATAGATCACCGTATGACGCGTCAAAATGTGATGAAAAAGATTATCCAAACAAGCCTGTCGTAGAGACAGTAAAGCTATTTCACAAAGCAGGATATAAGATCATTTTTGTGTCTGGTCGCGATGAAAAAGACAGAGCACCAACAGAAAGATTCATTATTCAGCACTGTCCAGACTTAAGCGCAACGTTTATTCGCAATGAAATGAATAGACTTAATGAGCAATACAGAGAAGCACCCTCAGAAGAAATAGATCTTCAATCGATGCTGCTAAGCGAACAGTTGTCTAAGATTTCAGATCAATCAAAATCAAATGCCATTCTTTTGATGCGAAAAAACAAAGACATGCGTTCTGACACAATTGTGAAACGAGAAATTTGGGACGCAGAAATTGCACCGTTCTACAATGTCCTATGTGCAATTGATGATCGACCGAGTGTTTGTCGTCTTTGGCGTTATGATGTTGGGTTGCCATGCTTTCAAGTGAATGATAAGGAGTTTTGATGAAAAGAGTTTTCGAATTTATTATGATGCTCTACTTTTTTCTTGGCGCAGAGGGCATCGTTTGTTTTAGCATCATGCGTGAGCAAGAGTCAAATTTGTTTACAAAATGTTTGGCATTCTTAATCGCACTTGCGCTTCTTCCATTTTGGACATCTTTGATTTTTGTGTCTTGGGTATCAAAAGTTTTGAATGAAAGAAAAGAAAATGACAAAGAGCAGTGATGGCTTCATGGCTGATTACAGCTTTTTTGATTGGTCAAAATTTATGGTGCGTGAGCCAAAAGACAGACCTGCCGGTTCACACTACGCTGCTGTTCTGTTTGAGACACGCACAGAATATATTCCACCGTACGATCAGCGAGATTGCGGAACAAGCATAACAAGTCCAGAAATTCATTATTTCGCTTTTCCTGATAAGAAAACGCTTGAATCATGGCTTTTGCGCGCAACAAAAGCTAATAAGAATTTTTTCTTCTTTGAGGTAAAGAAAATTGGAGACGTAAAATTGAGTGTTTCTATAGGCACAGATTTATGATCTGGCGCAAAGAATGCATAAGGTAAATTATGAAAAGAGTCTTGCTTGATGTAGATGGAGTGCTTGCAGATTTTTTAACAAAAGCGTTAGAAGTCATTAATGACGCCGGTTCACATAACTTTGCTCATGAACACGTAACAGACTTTGACATTTGCGAAGTTTTAGGTGTTCCACACATGTGGGAAAATGTGCGAAATGCATGCTCGCAAGAAGGTTTTGTGATGAATCTTAGTCCCATACTTGGTGCTCATCAAGGTGTCGATGCGCTAAGAAAGCATGCAGAATTGTATTGCGTAACATCTCCGATGAGTGTGCCAAACTGGGCATTTGAACGAGAACGTTGGCTAGAAAAGCATTTTAACATCAAAAAAAGTCATGTTGTGCACACAGAAGCTAAACATGTTGTATTGGGTGATTACCTTGTAGACGATAAAATTGAAAATGTGGAATCATGGGCAAGTCATCATCCAAAAGGTGTCGGAGTCATTTTTGACGCGCCCTATAATAGAAATCACGTATCAGCTCTTGGAAATGTAGTTAGGGCGCGTGATTGGATTGACGTTGTTGACTTTATTGCAGAATGTACTTTTTCTAAAACGAAATGAAAATAAGATGAATGAATTAATCAAGTATCCGCGCACAAGACACATTATCGGATCTCGCAAGCAACATGGTGATGATCTTGAAGATGTACCGTTTAGCGAAATCAAAGGAAAACATCTAGTTGTCGAAGAGAAAGTTGACGGTTCAAATTGCGGTATTTCATTTGATCATCACGGTAATTTGCTTCTTCAATCACGTGGGCATTTTTTGCGCGGCGGCCCACGTGAACGTCAATTTGATCTTTTAAAGGCTTGGGCAAATGTCAATATAGACATGCTATTTGACATTGTCAGTGATCGCTACATCATGTATGCAGAGTGGCTTTTTGCAAAACATACGTGTTATTATGATGCACTCCCAAATTACTTTATGGAGTTTGACATTTATGACAAAGAACAGAAGTTTTTCTTGTCAGAACCCAAACGAAATGAGCTTCTAAAAGGAACTAATGTGCAGCAGGTTCGTGTATTGCATCGAGGCTCGGTGAACTCATTTGATGAACTGAAAAGCATGATTGGTGAATCTGCGTTCATCTCTCCGGGGCGGCTAGATGTTTTAAAGAATGAAGTGACTGTAACAATGGGCCCAGAATACGTTGACAAGGTCGTCTCTGAGACTGATCTTTCTCCGCTCATGGAGGGTCTTTATATCAAACATGAAGAAGACGGAAGAGTTGTCGGTCGTTACAAACTTATTAGAGAAAGCTTTACAAGCACGATCATTGACTCTGAGACACACTGGCATGATCGTCCTATCATTCAGAACCATGTTGTGCCGCGGCTTTTTCCATGAAAAAGCTCTTTCGATTTTAGCATTTTTGCTTTTTACGGTTTTTCTCGTTCCGCATGAGTCTGCGTGCGGACCGGATGACTCGTGTTCTTCACAAAAGTGGGGTTATGCGGGTCATGAGTTTGACGTTTATGACGTAACTCATACATCAAAGACACCTAAAGGAATTTCGTTTGATTCATCTGGAATGCACATTTCAGGTGAACTGATTGACAGGCTGACAGATGAAGTTGAAACGTGCCTTAATGGATTTGCTGGCACGTTACCTGAAGATGTTTCAAGGGCATCTGGGTGTCCGACAACAACACTAAATCCAATTGACAGGTCACGCTTTGTTGTCAAAGTAGCGTCAAATTGGCAACTTAATTGCGATCGTACGGAGCAAGTGCTTCCAGTTTTAGCTGGTGGCGCTGGATGCGTTGCAAAGGGATTAGTACCAACCCAGTCTTGTCCTTGCAGGTGGCGCGCAGGAATCAAATGCCCAAATGTGCTTATTGTTACGCCAAGCTTCTTCTTGTACAAAGATGTATTAATACGATACATTACAGGATGCATCAATCCATGGGCTTCGCCCGCGCTTGCTGAGTGCGCGACTCCCACTACGCAGCCTCTTAACTATTAAATGATGAAAGAATAGAATTCAACAATGAAACAGATCATCTGGGGAACTGACTTACATTACAATTTTCCCAAGCATCATGAGCTTGTTGAAATTCACGAATCTATTCGTGCAAAAATCGATAGTGAAGTTCAAAGTGCTCTCTCAGAAAATAGAGAGCCGGATGAAACACTCGCTGTTATTATCACGGGTGATACGTCAGAAGCTCATCTTCTTAAGTCACATCTGACGCTGATTAGGACGCAGCTCAAGCTCCCAGTATTTTTTGTATGTGGAAACCATGACTATTGGAAGAAAAAACTTTCAACGACGAAAGAGCTCATCACAAAAATGTCAGAAGAAACTGACGTAAAGTGGTTGGGTGCAATTCCTTACGCAAAGCTTACAGAAAAGACTGCAATAGTAGGCCATGATGGGTGGTATGATGCGCGTTACGGTGATTGGGAAAATTCTAATTTTTCCATGAATGATTGGAATTACATTCCAGAATTTCATGGAAAAACCAAAAAGCAAATAGTTGATTTTTGCCGTGAGCTAGCGCAAAAATCAACAGATCATATTGAGTTAGGCTTCAAAATGGCTGTAGATGATGGTTTCAAACACATCATTGTTGCGACGCATGTTCCTCCATTTAGGGAGTCATCAATTTACGGGGGTCGTAAAAGCGAAGAGACAGCTGTTTGCTGGTACACGAACTGTGTTCTGGGAGAAAAGCTGTATGAGCTTTCTTTTGAAAATCCTGACGTTGATGTAACAGTGCTTTGCGGTCACACGCACAACGGCATCACTAACAAAATTCTTAAAAACCTAACAGTTCATGTAGGTAGCGCGCAATACTACAATCCAAGCTATCGTTTTGTGGGTCTTTGGGAAGGCGAAATTTAATCGCAACTAATGTTAGATGAACAATCGATGGCTTTTGGGTACCATTGAACATGGGCGGAAACTCAAAAGCCATCGATATTTTGACTGGTGAAATCAAGTCTTTCAACGGTCGTTATGCATATGCGCAACGAATTGACTTGAAAAAAGTAAATGCTAATTCTTTGCGCTCTGACATTGTTAGGACTCTTTTAAATGTCGCTGATACTTTTTTTGAGAGATTTAATCGGCGACTTTGGCCTGCGACAACGAACTTTTCTAAAGGTCATTGTTTTATGGGCTCTTCGAGACATCTCTATGAGCGTGTCGAAGATCTCACCAAATATATGCCCACTATCGGCGACATTGATGTCGCTGTTCCTGAAGAAAATCTTTCAGATCTTTGGGAACATCTCTGTTTGCTTGAGGGCGAAGATGGTTGGGACGAGATGAAGTATGTTGGTCAAAATCGTCAAAAACTTCGTCGCCCGTCCATTAATGCTGTGTTTCTGTGGAACGGGCTTTTTCTTCAGATCGATTTTGTTGGGACATGCATTGATGAAAAAACGGGAGACGTTGATCGCTTTGTAAGGTTTGCTCATTCGTCGTCCTGGGAAGACAGAGTAGAGGGAATCAAGGGTGTCGCGCACAAGTACCTTCTTCAAACGCTTGCTTGGTCTGTCAGTTATGATTCTCACGTCATCATTCTTACAGACAAGTCGCCGTTATCGCCCAAATCAAAGATTCGTATTAAAACAATGCATGAGCCGCCCAGACCTATGTCATTTTCTGTAGATCGCGGAATGAGGATGCGGCTCGCGCAACAATTCGAACCCTGCGGAAAACCTCTTATCGTAAACGGTCAAAATGCGTACAAAGAAGTGCCGACATCTCAGTCTAAATACATCACAAATCTTGAAGAGATTTTTGAAATGTTGTTTGGACAATTACCAGTAGACAATGATATGAATGAATTTGAGTCATTTCAAGGTCTCATTCGTTTGTCGAAAAAATATCTTGACAACGCTGTCATGGAGCGAGCGCTTGCATTTTTGATTTGTTTTAAGCTTTTTGGAAATGGGCAAGCGCTTTCACGCGATTCAGCTGATGATGATCGTCGTGTGAAGGAGCGAATATGTGAAGTGATTAAAGACATGACAATGGTTAAAGTAGATCAAGCACTTATTAGAGACTACTACGATTCTTATAGAGAGCGTGAGGTTGATGAATGAGCAATGTTTTTGTTCCTGACGATCTTTACATTTACAAAATCGCATATCTTGTTCACAGCGGTTGGCTGATGAGTTCTGGCGGAAAATATGGAACAGCACTTTGCTGGACGAAGCCCGGCGAAACCTTGAAAAAAGAAAGCTTTGGTTATTCATTTGATTTAGAAGACAATGAGTTTACGACTGACGAAGCTTTTGAACGCCAGAAAGAAAAAGAAGAAAATGCTTGACGTTAGTATTCCTCACATTCAAAATGAGCTCACGTCAGAAAAAAAGATTCGTGAATTTTTCGCTGCACCAGTCACAATCACTGAAAAATTCGATGGTACGAAACTGACACTTATTAGAAATAATCTTCCGCTAGACAACAACGATTATTCACGTAATTGGGTTGTGTCATACAAAGGAAACAGGATCTTCGAGGAAGAGTTTGCTGGTGTCAATAATGACATGTTACAGCATTCGGTTGGTGTGTCTCAGTATAAACGAGTCTTTGATCATCTTCGAGCAGTTCATGTTCTTGATCACGAAGATCCTCCTCACGGCACAGAATTGTTTTTAGAATTCATTCAAAACAAGCCCACGCTTACACGTGATTATAAGCGTTTTGGTGATATGTTTCTTATCGGTCATTCTGCGCCGCAAACGTTTATTGAGCGAGGATATAGGATAGCAACTGCGTCTGATGATTTGAATATCACACTCAATGATTACTTTTGCAAGACATTGGGCTTAAAATCACCTCCTATTCTTTTTGAGGGAATGCTTCAACCGACTGCTGAAACAGTCGACAACATTGTAAGCACGTATTCTGACTTTGAATCATCTCTCGGGGGAAAAGCAGAAGGTGTTGTCATTCGTTCAGGGAGACAAATTCTAAAAGTCGTTTCGTTTGATCAGTATGATAAGGCGACCCGCAAGTGTAAAAAACTTCGTTATGCGTTAGAAGAACCCCACGAGACACGCTATTGGACAGACGTTCGTACGCAAGCTGCAAATCTTGTAGCGCAGCATTGGAGTGATGACGTTGGTGAGCATTTGCGCAAACTTTCTTTTGCAATTTATGGAATGGCTGAAGAATTTCTTGCTAAAAATGAAAAGAAGCATCATGTAGTTAGGCGTGATGATTTAATGCTCACGGCAAAAATGGTTAGTGAGGAGGTTTGCGAGATCAAAGGTAAAACGATCGGACTGATTCCGATGGCTGGTTGCCCTGTGCATGCCGGTCACTGGTGCCTCATAAAAAATGCTTGCAATGAAAACGAAACGGTGTACCTGTTTGTATCCGTAAAGGGCCGCGGCGAAGGACGTAGGAGGATTGAACCGGGAAGAATGCTAAGAGTATGGAAAGATTTGCTCATTCCAAAGCTGCCAAATAACGTAATTGTGAGATTCGTAGACTCACCTATGTCAGCAGCACATCAATTTGTCAAAAACACCTCAACGACTCGCAAAGATCTTCAGTTTGCATTTTATGGCGATGCTTCTGATGTTCATGAACGTTGGTCAGAAGAAAAGCTGCAGAAACTATACCCAACGCTCTATCCAACTGGTGCAGTCATCGCTCGTGATTTTTATAGATCAGAAACAGTTGATGTAAGCGGAACACAGATGCGACAATGGCTCTCAGAGGGCTCTACAAAACTTTTCACATCGCACTTACCGAATATTTTTTCTGATGATGAACGCATGCAATACATTTCAATTCTTATGGGATAATATTGCTATATGAGTGAGGTTTGGTGCGTTTATAGCAAACAAACTTATGCTAAATAAGCAACTGAAAAGTTTCTGCTCAATGCATTGCATATAATGCAATGAAAATTTAATGAGATTAGCTTACTCTTTTACATCACTAGGATGATTTATTGATAGTTATTCTTTCGTAAGAGTGACACATTTTTTTCATACTTAATGATAAGTATGAGCATGAAAGTAGCTATCACGTGTTATGTTTGTAATGAAGAGTTTTTTAGATATGAAAAAGCTATAGGAGCGCGAAACTTCTGCAACTTGATGTGTTTTAAACTTTATCAAAAAAGTGATGAATTTCGCGCAAAAAGAAGTCAATTGACAAAAGATTCAATGACTCTTGAACGTCGTGCTCAGATAGGTGATCAACATCGAGGAAAGATTGAGTCAGAAGAAACACGACGCTTGAAATCTGAGAGTCACAAGGGAAAAAAACCTTACGAAATGACTGATGAGATTCGAGCAAACATCGGAAAAGGATCGTCAGCAAAATTTACTCATGAATACAAGAAAAAAAATCGAAAGCGTCGTGAAGAGTTAGGTTTGGCTGTTCCGCTTGAAGAAAAAAATGATTACCTGCTTTATCGTGATTTTGCAAATTGGATAGAGCGTATGTGGGATCAGGCTGAAGGAGATCAACTTCAGTTGTTAAAAGAACGCGGTGTATTTAATAGTCGATCAAATTCTTCAGGAGTAGTTCGTGATCATTCATTTTCACGCTGGAGTGGATTTCAACAAGGCGTGTTTCCTGAAATTCTAAGGCACCCATGCAATCTTCAACTTCTCACACATGGTGAGAATGTTAGAAAAGCACAAAGCAGTGTAAAAGACAACCAAACATTGCAACAACTTTTTGATAAAATCAAAGCATACACGTTAGAATGGATTGAGCAAGAAAAGTGCTTAGTTCTAATTGAGAGGTTTGAACGTGGAGAACGATACAATAAACAAGAATATATCGACGTTTTTTACACTTACTAAGAAAGGAGAAGTGTATCTCATTAGCGATACACATTTCTTTTCATACAAACATAATTCGCTATTGCAATCGTCCATTTGAGGATGAGAATGCAATGAATGCAGAAATGGAACGCAGGTGGTCACTTCTCGTTCAACAAGATGATATTGTTATTGTAGTCGGAGATTTAACAGCGGGTCTAAAAAATAGAAAAGAAGATTTAAGATCTCTGATCGGACGATTACCGGGTAAAAAGATTCTTGTTAGAGGAAACCATGATCATCTAAAAGAAAAGTTTTATCTTGATGCAGGATTTCTTAGGGTAGTTGATTACATCAGCGTATGTGGGTTGTTATTTGTTCATGTTCCTGACACAGTCACTGACGCAAATCTTGAAAAGACAGGCAGCCCACACCCATGGGCTTCTCTAACAAAGAAGCTGAGAGAAAAATTCAATCCAGTCTTGACTATTCATGGTCATGATCATAGAGCAAATATTCCCGAGCTAGAAGGGCATTTTAATTGCGCAGCTGATAGGCATAATTACATGCCGTTTACGCTTTCAACTGCGCTAAGGCACGCAGGAATTGAAAATTTGACTGAACAAGCACGCAAAGATATTTACACATGGCTAGAAGAGAAGGTAGCCGATGATCATGAAAAGAACGTTACTCTTGAGCTCAATCTATGAACCAATTACCTTTATTGATGAACGACGCGTCATATCTTTGATGCTTCGAGGCGTAGTAGAGCCAATCACGTATTGGGACAATGATGTCCTTTACAATAAGGGCCGCGACAAGGTTTTTAGGCCAGCTGTTCTTAAGCTTGCCCATAGCAATACTCGTCCCGCTAGAATTCCAACGTTTCGTAGATTAGTCGTGTTTGCACGAGATGAATGGAAATGTCAATATTGCGAAAAACATGTGTCGCATCGTGATGCAACAATTGATCATATCATTCCGTACAGTCGAGGTGGCCCGACGACATGGAGAAATTGCACGACTGCATGCAAGCCTTGCAATAGAAAAAAGGACAATATGACACCTGATGAGGCAGGAATGACGCTTCGCTCAATTCCTAAAGCACCAACGCTTGCTCATCTTTGGGGAGTGAAAGCTACAGGCGTAGAATGGCATGCAAGCTGGGAAGATTTCCTGCCAAGATAATCTCTCAAATCTAGAGCGACAATATCAGGTGAGCCAAAAGCTCACCTGATTTCGTTTAGTGAGTGCATATTTATGTCAGTGAATGATTTATTGAAAGAATGCATCAAAAAACTTATCATTGAAGCTTGGTATGAAGAGAAATACGGCGAAGCAACTGCAGAAAATTTAATGCTAGATGAACCTGGACATATTGTTGAGCCTGAAGTTAGGACACAGGTCTTCAAATACTTAAAAAAGATGGGATTAGCTCGTGGCCGCGAGCCGCGACCTAAAGGACCAAAAAGGAAAGCGCTAAAAATATGAAAATGACGCTCAATGAGTTAAGAACGCTAATTCATGATGTCATTAAAGACGAACTAGTCATGGAAGCAATAAGGGGCGTTAAGCTTCCGCAAACACCAGAGCAAAAGCAGTCGTTTTTGAAGCTAATGAAATGGGTTGCTGAAAAAATGCAAGTTCCTCAAGAAGTGATTAGATCTGCTACCGGTAGAGCAATTCGGCAAGATGACTGGTCAGAAGCAATGGAAGTTGTTCGTGATTATTATATCATGAAGGGCATCAAAGGAACAAACTGAGATGAATAAAGTCACATTGAAAAGACTTCGTGCTTTAATTCGTGAAGAAATCACAAAAGCATATAGTGATCAGCGTTACTTGGGGTCAAATGACGATGAAATGGATGTCGGTGTAAACGTAGCAGTTGTGAACGCTGATGGAAGACCTGATGTTGGAAAGGTTGTAAATCGTTACGCAGGACAAAAGGGAAAAGACGCAGTTTGGTCTGTAAAAACGCCTGATGGAAAAACGCTTCAAAAACGCGCTGGAGATCTTAAGAAAGTTGAAGAGCAAGAACCGGGAGAGGTTGAAAAGCATGATGAACCCGAAGACAGCAAAACACCAGTTGAAAAAAACACTGATGACCTGCTTTTGGATGACAATCTTCGCGAGATTGACGAAAAACGAGAAGAAGAAAGCTTTAAAGATCGCCATTATGAGTTTATGGCAAAACAGATTCTTTTTAAATGGTCAGATCATTCACCTGAAGTGAGCTGGAAGGCTGTGGCAGACAATTATGTAAAGTCTACCAAGGCAACAACTGGAAAGGTCCTTGATTCTTCAAGACTTTATATTGCAATTCAGGACGCGCTTGTTGACATGGAGAATTGTAGAAATGATGGAACATATAGCAAAAACACGGATAAAGCGACTTAGAGAATCTTTTGCGTCCGATCCAGTTGCATCAGGTGTTCAAGAGATGTTTAGTTCTCTTGGAGACATGATGTCTCAGCCCTATTCAGTGCTAGGGACTCTTACAGCTGCTGCCCGTGCTCTCGGTCATGTTCTTCAAACTTGTCATTGGCAAGCTCGAGGAGACGCTTTTTACGGAGATCATAAATTTTTTGAAGAGCTTTACGAAGGCGTTTCATCTGAAGTAGACATGCTCGCAGAGAGAGCTGTTGGACTGGGAAGTCCGGAACTCGTAAATCCAATTTTTCAGCTTGAAATGACTACGCGTTTTTTGTCGATGTTTATTGGCGAAAATGCTTCGTCTTTTCCGAGAACGTATGATCTTTTGAAAGTTGCTCATAACGCAGAATCTATGTTTAAGGGGTTTGTCCTTATCGCGCTTGAATCAATGGAAAAAAATGGTGAGCTAACGCCGGGTGTTGAAAACATGCTCGGTGGAATTGCTGACACGCATGAACAGCACCTATATCTTTTGTCACAATATCTGCACCGCTAAAACAAAGCAAGCACATGCTGTAGAATAACATGCATGGCTGAAATTGAGATTTCGCAAATCCAAAGAGCTGTTTCACTTGTTTTGTGGGAAGCAGATCCGCTCTCTATGAGAGACCTAGGTCTTTCTGACGTAGAGTACAACGCTGAAGCAAAGCATATTTGCTCTGCTTTTCATGGATCTAAGCTAGACGCAGAGAAAGCGACGTCCTTTCTTCTTTCATCATTCAAAAAATGGGGATGGAGCATAGAACATTTGAAATTTAATCATTGGTTTGAGCTTGGAAGAGCTATTTCTTGGCTATACACGTACCAAGGAAAGTGGGATTTGCCGCTATGAACATTCTGGTAACGGGAGGGGCGGGCTTTTTAGGTAGTCACCTTGTTGATGCGTTGCTTGATCGCGGGCACTTTGTGAAAGTAATTGACAACTTGCAAACAGGATCCAAAAAAAATCTTGCTCTTGCCGAAGAAAAGCACAAAGATAGGCTAGATTTTTGCAAAATAGACATTTCTAACCAAGCAAAGATGGATTACGTTTTAGATTTCTTCATCAAGAAAGATGAAAAAATCGACGTCATTTTTAATTTTGCGTGCCCAGCTTCGCCGAAAGCATATCAAGAAAATCCAATTCACACAATGCTAACGTGTGTTGTTGGAACAAATTACATGCTTGATTTAGCAAAGCGCCATGGCGCTGTGTTTATTCATGCTTCTACAAGCGAAATTTACGGTGATCCTGAGGTTCATCCTCAACATGAGAATTATAGAGGATGCGTCAACACAACAGGTCCGCGCTCATGTTATGACGAAGGAAAGCGCGCGGCAGAAACGTTGTGCTTTGATTATGCACGAACTCAAGGTGTTCGTGTTAAAGTTGCACGAATTTTTAACACGTATGGCCCTCGAATGTCAAAGGATGATGGTCGCGTTGTCTCGAACTTTATTGTTCAGGCTCTTCGAGGTGAAGCAATTACAATTTACGGAAGTGGTCAACAGACACGTTCATTCTGTTATGTCTCAGATCTTATAGATGGCTTCTTAAAGCTTATGGAGACGTCTGATGACTTCACCGGACCTGTAAATCTTGGTAATCCTAATGAATTTACAATTGTAAATTTGATGCAAAAAATCTGCAATATTGTCGATGAAAATCAACAAATTGCAGTGTTTGTTGAGCTACCGCAAGACGATCCAAGGCAACGTCAACCTGATATTTCTCTCGCAAAACGTGTGCTCGACTGGGAACCTAAAGTCGAACTTAACGAAGGACTTATGCGAACTATTGATTACTTTCGTGATGAATTATGACAAACACGTTTTTCGAACATGGAGAATTGTTTGTTGTTTCAACGCGTGGGATGTTTGCGTTTCTTGATCAAGATTGCATAAAACCAATTGAAAATGTGAAACCAGGAACACTAATAATTGCTCTCTATGATTATTTGCTTAAAGCTAATGAACGTTGCGCAGTTATACTGACTCCAGACGGCGTTCGTTTCACAGAGATGAATGAGTTGCGTCGTTACACAATTAGTGTTGATAACTCATTGCGTCATTTTGCAAAATGAGATGAAAAATGACGCAAATTAGCATAAGATTAAAATAGCGCCAAGTATAATGTCTGTAATTGGCGCATTCATAGGTGCTAAGTGAAACAGCGTATCATAATTTTGTGCGGACCAGACAGGTGCGGTAAAACAAACATAGCTGCTGCGTTGCAAAAAGAATTAGACATTAAAGTGTTTAAGGCGTCAACGGAGCATGATGCATTCCTCAATGATCAAGATCGTTTTTTGATGGATTTGAGATACGCAGATCCAAGGATTTGCGATTTTTTGCGTCAGACGGGCGTGAGCGTCATTTTTGATCGTGGTTTTCCGTGTGAACGTGTGTATTCTGATTTCTTCAAGCGCAAAACTGACGATCAGATGCTAAAAAAGCTTGATGAGCAGTATGCAAAAATGGATACATACATCATTATTTGCACTAGAAAATCATTTGATGGAATTACAGATGATTTAAGTGATAAGCTTGATTGTGGAGCGCTTACAAAAATCTCAGAGCTTTATATGAACTTTGCTTCATGGACAAAGTGCAAGTGTTACACTCTATATGTTGATGATGAAGATCTTAGTCGTGAAGTTTCTGAAATTAGAAATTTTTTGGGTGTGTGATGGCAAAATCTCTTGATCAGCAGCTTGATGCTATTAGCCCTAAAACGATTTGGACATCATCAAAATTTAAAGAAGGCGAATTACGCAAGGTTACAAGAGACTATGACGGAAGCACTCTTCTTTATGCGCGAAAATATGGTCAACACTCTTTTAAAGAGGGCGATATTATCACGATGGCAGAGGATGATAACTTGGAAGATCAATCTGGGTTTGCGAGGTGCGTTACACGCTTTGGTATTCTTTACGTGAGAAGAACATTTGTGATCTATTTCACAAAAAACATAAATGATTGTGATACTTCAACATGAAGCAATGAAAATTGCGCTTGTTCACGTGAGTGAACAAATTCATAAAAGTAGGAGATAATTTAGGACAATGAGTAAAGCTCCTACAAAGTTTATTGGTCTCCACGCGCACACAACCGTAGGGAGCCCGCTAGATGCGATCGGATATCCTGACGAGCATTTCGAGACAGCATTTCAATCAGGAATGGATGCCATGGCAATCACAGACCATGGCAACATGAATTCTTTTGCGCATGCTGATTTTGCTGTACGTGCAATGAATAAGGCAGGAAAGCAGTTCAAACACATTTCTGGATGTGAGTTTTACTATCATCCAGATCTTGACATGTGGCGTGAAGACCTTGAAGACGCTCGTCTTCGAAAAGAAGAAGCCAAAGAAGCAAAGAAACTTGCTAAGCAACAGCAGAAGCTGAAAAGCGATGTTGCTGAAAAAGTTGCTTCAGATCTTGGTCTTGATGATATTGACGACTCTGAAGAGGGAACAGTCGTTGAGAATGAAGCTGAAACGAAGGACGTTTCTAAGTGGTTTAATCCTGTCAATCGTCGACACCACCTTGTTGTCCTCGCAAAGAGCACTAAGGGCTTGGAAAACCTGTTTGCTTTGGTTTCTAAGGGCTACAAAGACGGGTTTTATCGCTTTCCACGTATCGATAGGAAGCTGCTCAAGGAACACGGTGAAGATCTTATAGTTTTAAGCGCATGCATCGGTGGACCGTTTGCGTATGACGTGTTCTATGAGCTTAGAGACTTTCCAAAAGAAAGACTGAATGCGTCATTGTTGGATGACGCACATATCCTTGAGAAGGTGTTGAATAGGCTAGAAAATACGTATGACGGTCTATGCGATGCAGTTGGTCGTGAAAACGTATTTCCTGAGATTCAATTCAATAAGCTTAGTGAACAACACCTTGTTAATAGAGCGCTTATCGAGCTTTCAAAGAAAACTGGCGCGAAACTTGTAGTCACTGCTGACTCACATTATAGCAAAAAAGAGTTTTGGCAAGCTCGCGAGCTTTACAAGCTTCTCGGTCGTCTCAAGTTTGGTGAGATTGACCCGACGATGCTCCCGAAAAACATCGAAGACCTAAAGTGTGAACTCTATCCCAAGAATGCTGAGCATATCTGGGACTCTTATAAGAGGTACTCTGAAGGCTTTAGCTTTTATGATGACGAACTTGTCAAGGACGCTATTGAGCGTACGTGGTACATTGCACATGAAATGATTGGCACGGCTGTGGCAGATCGCAGCGTAAAGTTGCCAAGTTATGTTGTTCCTGATGGAATGACGCCGATGAAGGCTTTGCTCGATGCGCTAAAAAAGCGTCTTCGTGAAAAAGGTTTGCACGATAAACCTGAGTATGTTGAGCGCCTGAAAAAAGAGCTTGGCCTTATTAAGGAGAAAAAGTACGAAAAATACTTTCTTACAATGAAAGAGATCTTCGATGAGGCATCTCAATATGTTCTCGTTGGTCCCGGGCGAGGCTCTGCTTGCGCATCTCTTGTGAATTACCTTTTGGGAATCACGCAAATTGATCCTCTAAAATATCCGGATCTTGTATTTGAACGATTCATCAATAAACAGCGAGCAGAGCCTCCGGACATTGACTCAGACCTTTCAGATCGTGATCTTGTTATCAATAGGCTGTCTGACAAGTTTGGTCGTGAAAATGTCATTCCGATCTCAACATACAGCATGTTTCAGCTGAAATCTTTGACAAAAGACATTTCGAAGTTTTATGGAATTCCGTTTCAAGAGGCCACAGAGGGCGTTTCTTCTGTCGAACAGGACGTTCGAGACGCTATTATGGGCGCAGCAGACGATAAAAACCTTTTTGTTCTTACTCTTGATGATGCAGTGAAGCATTCAAAGAAGTATCGTGAGTACCTTGAAAAGTACCCTGAGGTTCATGAGCATATTCAGGTGCTTTATAAGCAGGTAAGGTCACTGGGACGCCATGCCGGTGGTGTACTTATCTCTGAAAACTTAGTCAACAAGATGCCACTCATCACGGTGAAGGGTGACCTTCAAACTCCATGGGTAGAAGGTGTCAATATCAAGCATCTAAACGAATACGGGTTCTTGAAGTTCGACTTGCTCGGCCTTGAAACGCTTCGAATCGTGGAGCTCTGCATCAGGAACATCCTTCGCAGGGAAGGAAACCCAAACCCGACGTTCCTTCAGATTCGACAATGGTTTGATGAGAAACTCCATCCTGACGTATTGGATTTTAACGACCAAGAAGTCTATAGAAACGTTTACCATGAAGGTCACTTCTGTGCAACATTCCAGTTCACAGGACAAGGCGCGCAACGTTTTATTAGAAAGTTCAAGCCTGTCAATCTTCGTGACATCGCAATTGCAACTTCGATTTATCGTCCTGGGCCTCTTGCCGCAAAGGTTGATGCGCTCTATTTGAAGGCAAAAGAAAACCCAGAGGAGATCAAGAAAAACGAGCATCCAGCTGTTTGGAAGGCGCTTGAATCAACGTCAGGATGTATCATTTTTCAGGAATCGCTTCTTAAGCTTGCTGTTGACGTTGCCGGATTTAGTCCTGACGAATCTGAAAAAGTTCGAAAGACAATTCTAAAGCAGAGCATCGCAGCTAAAGCTGATAACAAAGAAAAGCGCGAAGGAAAAATGCGAACTGACTTCATCCAGGGTTGCATGAAAACTTCAGGACTTACAGAGGCGCAAGGTTCTGAATTATGGGAGCGAATTCTCTTTTTCTGTGGTTATGGTTTCAATGCAACGTTGTCCTTTCTTCAGCAGGTAGATACTTACAATCAAGAAGGAGTGTTTGTTGAAAGGACAACTATGGGTAGCATTCAACCTGGTTGTTACGTACGTTCTCGCGACGAGCGAACCCAAAAAGACATATTTGTTAAAGTTACAAACAAATATGACCATGGAACATTGCGCCTTTTTGAGGTAAAGTTGGACAATGGGGAAACAATCAAATGTTCGATGAATCACAAGTTCAGAACGACGGACGGCAGGATGTTGCCACTTCATCAGATCCTACGCGAGAAGCTGGAGATTGTCGCCCGGAGTTTGGATACGCCTGCCAGCGATGTGCAACAGTCGTAGGTAAACGCGGCGGCTACAAAAAACCTTACGTTTCCCACGAGGAACACGTAAGAAACTGTTGGCCAGAAGGAGTTAGCGGCGAAGATTACGTAGAGTGTAAACTGTGCAAGTTTGCCGGAATGAAGATTACTCAACATGTCAAAAACATCCATGGGATGTCAAAAGATGAATACATTGCGAAGCATGGACATGTGATTGCATTTGCGTCATTGAAAAACTACAGCAAATCTGAAAACTGGAATTGGATTGAACGTGAAAAAGCGAAGGGAAACGACCTCGTTAAATACCGCGAGAAAATGTCAAAGTCAGTCTCAGAAGCGATCATGACTGATCCCGAAGAACGAAAACGCAGAGCAGAATTGCTGGGTGAACTGAACAAAAGAGAAGATTTTCGTAAAAGGTCATCTGACGCAGCGAAAGTTACGTCTGCGAGACCTGAAATTATTGAAACACGAACAAAAAAATTACTTGAATGGCAAGCACAAAATCCTGAAGTCTTTTTTGAAAAATGTATTGTTCCGTTTGTGACATGGACAAAGAGAGGTCCGAAATTTTCAAAACCTGAGCTTCTGCTTTGCGAAATTTTGAAAGAGTTTTCTGAGTTTTCTTTCAATTATGGTCAAGTCATTAAAAGTGACAAATTTTTGTCAACAAATAAATCAGGTCGAAAACAAGTTGACTTTGGCGACACTAAAGTTGGAGTTTACATCGAATTCGATGGAAAACATCATTTTATGCCATTGTTTCAAACAGTCGAAGAGTTTGAAAGAACGCAAACAAAAGACAAGATTCTTGATCAGATCATTGTTGAAAGAAACTTGATGCTTATTAGAATTTCTTTTGACCAGTTTCATCAAAAACGTGGTTTTTCTGAAAATTGTATTAGAAAACTCACTGAGCTTTTAGCAAACGTAAAATGCGGCGTTTATAGGTTAGGAACAAGCTATGGCGAAAATAATCTCATGTGTTGAAATAGATCCTGGACAAACGTACGACATTGAGGTCGATCATCCCGATCACCAGTTTTATCTGTCTAACGGTGTTCTAACTTCAAACTCTCATGCCTTTGCGTATGCAATTGATTCGTATTACTGTGCTTACCTTCAAACACATTTTGAGTCTGAATGGTGCTGCGCGTACCTGGAATCAGTATCAAGTTCAGCTGATAAATTAGCAAAAGCAATTTCAGAAGTCAAGGCTTTGGGTTACAAAGTTGGAAAGCTTGACGTCAATTTGTCAACTGACGGCTGGACATCAATTTCTGATCAAAAAATTGTAGTTCCTTCATTTTTGTCATGCAAAGGTGTTGGTGAGACGGCTATCGAAGAGATCTTGCAAAAACGTCCGTATAAGAACATTTACGATTTGCTTTGGGAAAGCGATGGTTCATGGAAACACAGCAAATTTAACAAGAAAGCGCTTGAAAGCTTAATCAAAGTGGGCGGCCTTGATTCTCTTGGTGAAGTTGGCGATGGAAAAACATTCAAAAACTATCGACACATGCATCGCGTAGTGATTGAACATATGGATGAGCTAAAAAAGTCGCCCAAAAAAGATCCCGGTTACGGTAAACGTCGTCTTCAAGAGCTAGTCGAAGAGTTTAATGAAATCGAAGACTGGACACGTCAGGAAAAACTTGACATGACCCAGGATCTACTTGGAAATTTTGACATAAGCCTCATTCTTCCGCAATCAAAGCAGGAATTTCTTGACGGCAAGGGTGTAAAATCAATAGATCATCTTCACAACGGAAAAGACCTTGCTTGGTTTATTGTTGTAGAAGTGCAACAAAAGAAAACCAAAAACAAAAAGGATTATCTGATGCTTCGAGCTGTGGGGGATGAAAACAAAGTTCATAGAATTTTCTTGTGGGGCGCAAAAGATCCTTCAATCGTGCCTGTGAATAATGCATACATCTCTGAGGTTGAGAGATCTGACTTTGGACTTGCGACTAATCCGTGGAAATTGCGTAAAATAGAATCAACATGATCATTAAAGAGTTCAAAGGTGAAGAATGACAAATAGGGTTTTGATGCAATTGCAGCTGTCGTCTTATGATTCTGCGGGAGTGTATATTCTTGAGACTGACAGCAACTTTCAATGTAATGTAGGCCGCGTGCGTGAATGGCTTAGAATTGACCCAGGCCTCCGCGTAGACATTCTTGTGCCTGAAGATGACCAAACCCTAACAGCACCTGAAAGCCTCACAAAAGGCATTCCAGGATTTGACGACAGGGTGACATTTATTAGACAACGTCTCACTGATCACGCAATCAAAACACGCTATGATTTCACATATAATCACTTAAAGGCACGTATTCGTCGCTACGGAAAGGAATACACACACGTCTACATCAATGACCCAATGATGTTTAGACATTACAAAGCGCTATTTTTCATGGAGTTTAAGACAACTCCAAAATTTATCGTTCAGAATCATTTTATTGATGAACCAAAGTGTCGAAAATTTCCTTCTGAAGTGTCAATGTGGCACGGTCAAGTTGAAGCAGCGTTGCGTGCTGATGTCAATGTTTTTTTTGGAGAGCAGCTTAAGCAGGATCTTCTTGGATCAATGTACGATTCATACTACAATGATGAAGCAATTAACGTAGTTAGCAAAAAGACATTGATTTGGAAGGGATGTTATTCATCTGCAGAAATCAATACACCAGTTGATTTGAACGATTTGCGCTTTGACCCAAATCATGAAGTGTTTGACGGCAAAAAGATGATCGTGCTCGTGCCAAACAGGGTGGGTGGCATGGGTCGAAGTAGTGATTACACAAATGCGGGTCATTTCCTGTTCAATGTTGCAAATGAAGTATACAAACATCGCCAAGACTTCCTAGTCATTGCGGGTAATCCAAATCAAAAGTTTTCAAACGATGAGTTGAAAGCACTTTGCAAGCCTCTTGTCAATCTCGTTCCTGATACGTTTAGGAGAAACGAGTTTAGGTATATTGCTCGCAAGTCGCATATCAACGTAGGTCTTTACAACCAAGACACCCACGGTGGGACTGCTTGGAGGGAATGCATTGATCTGGGCTGTCTTCCATTGTCAAATGACATGCATGAGTATAAGCATTTCTTTGACAAAGTGAATTATCCGTTTAGAGTAAAGAATGATTTGTCAAATTGCGCTGAGGCGTTTAATCAATTACTTGATTACGTAAAAAATGAGTGGGCGTATCAGTTAAGCGACGAAAAAGTTGCTTGCATCAAGGACTTTGGACTTCAAAGAGCAGTTGTCGACGAATGCTCGTATGAAAATTCTGCAGAACAATGCATGAAAGACATCGGACTTCTGTGATTACTTAAGATCATGTCTATGAATCTTCTGAAAGAAACAATTCGTTTTCTGGTGGCGGAGGCAGCAGTTCCAGTTGCCTCTGCTATCCAAGCTGGATATGCAATTTACATCCAAGAATCTGGAAGCACAACTCGCTTTGTTCTGTACGATCCAAAATACTACAAAGATCTTTTAGAAAATGACATTGATGCTGCTACAGAAGATTCAAACGGCATTGTAGCTTATTTTCAGCTAATTGGCGGCCCGCCTGATTCATGCGCTGGAGCTGCAGAAGTTGCAGTTTCTTCAGCGAGAAAAGGCTTTGGGCCGTTGATGTATGATATCTGCATGGTTTATTCATCTACACCTATCATGCCAGATCGTAGTAGCGTAAGTTCTTCTGCGGCAAGTGTTTGGAAATACTATGAAAAACGCAGCGATGTTGAAAAAATTCAATTAGACAATAATGATTGTAAGCTTTCTGATGATCCTTGGCTTAACTTTGCTTATAAACCAAAATTTCAGGTGAATTACACTCCGTTAATTCAAAGTCACAAACAATTTGTGAGTTCGTTAGACCCTGCCACAGCAAAGACATTCGAGCAGCATCTTCCGTCTATGGGAATTTCATTTTTCGACGGAATGATGTAACAATCGTCTTGATTACACTGTAAAGACCTATACTAGTGCCTAATTCAAAATACATTTGCAAATGAAAATTTGCAAAGGTTGTAAGCAGGAATTTAACACAGGACGCAAAAATACAAAAGTTTGCGAAAAGTGTCGCTGTGAAAATGGAAAGTTTCTTTGTCGTTACATTTGTATGCAATGTAACGTTGAAAAGTGCGAACCCAAATACAAAAAGCCAAAATTTTGTTCATTGACATGTAAAAATAAGTGGGAACATGCAAATGGAGTTCGTAAAGTTGGGTTTGATCCTCATAAAGGATGTCAAGCATATTGGAAAGAGCGTTTAAGCGAAGAAGAAGCTTATCAAAAAATACAAGAACATCGTCAAAAATTAAGCGATGGCGTTCGCAACGCAGACATGACACTTCAAAAGAAACGAGCAAGCGAAATAATAAGCGCAAGAAATCGTTCATATAAAGGTTTGACTTTAGAACAAATTTATGGAGAAGAAAAGGCACGCACAATTCGTGAAAAGCTTTCAACTTCATGTCGTGGTGAAAGAAATCCAGCTTTTGGCAAAGTGTATACAAACTGCGGCAAAAGCGTAAAAGGTTATTACAAAGGACATTTTTTTCGAAGTCTTCTTGAATATTCATTTATGAAACATCTTGAAAAAAGTGGGTTTAATCTTGACATAGATGTTTCGTATGAATCATTTCGTGTTCCTTATGAAATTGAAGGAAGAAAACGAACTTACACAATTGATTTCTTTGTCAAAAATGAAAAAATAGTTTACGAAGTAAAACCTTACTATGCTTTGAAAACTGTCATAAACCAAAGTAAGTTTGATGCAGCACTGCTCTTTTTTGGTGAACGAAATATTGAGTTTCGTGTAGTGTCTGAGCGTGACTTTCAAAAAATTACATTTTCTGAAGCGTTTCAAGATCTGGATATTGTCTGGAAGGAAGATACGTTTCGTTATTTCAAAAGAATATGAATAAAATTACGAAAAATGACTGGATTCGCTTTTTTCCATTTGGCAATCCTCGAAAAGAACAAGAAGATGCAATTAACTTTTTTCTCAATTCTCTTCTATTTCATAAGAAGAAAGTTTTAGTTGGAGAACTCGCGACAGGAGTAGGAAAATCAGCTATCGGTATCACTGTGGCAAATTATGTGAACTCGCATCTTCCTATTGCACCAGGGTTTACGCCGGGAGCATACATTCTAACAACACAAAAAATTCTTCAAGAGCAATATCTTCGCGACTTCGGTCCAGGAAAGGGATCGTTGCTGTCAATTAAGTCAAGCACCAACTATCAATGTAACTTTCATCCTCAGCAAACTTGCGCTGAGTCTAAGAGAATGCTTAATAGTAAGCTCGCAAAGAAGCACGCGAACGCAGAATTTAAAAAATGTTGTGGTGCAAATTGCCCGTACACTGTTGATAAAAACGCGTTCATTCAGTCGCCTCTTAGCATCACCAATTATTCGTATTTCATGGCAGAAACCATGTATGCAGGTCGTCTAGAACCTCGTCAGGTTATTGTTCATGACGAATGCCACAACCTCGAGAGTGAACTTTCAAAATTCATTGAGGTTACATTTTCTGAGAAGTTTGCAAAGGATACACTTAAGTGTAAGTGTCCTGCCTCACTAAAGACGCAGCAAGACGTTTTTGAGTGGGTAAGAAAGGTTTACAAACCTGCGCTTGCAAAACACATTGAGAATGTTGAAGAAGCCATTGAGGCTGCTATTGAGACCAATAATCCATCGTTTGGTGACTTTTCAAAGCAGTATGAGTTGTTAGACAAGCATATCTGCAAGGTGAATCGCTTTTTGGGAAGTTATAGTGATGATAACTGGATTATGAATACTTTGCGACCTCAAGACGACAAAAAAGGCGTTCGCCGTTTTGAATTTAAGCCAATTGATGTTTCTCAGTATAGTCATGACATTATGTTTAAGTTTGGCGAACGACATCTTCTAATGTCAGCGACAATCATTGATAAGGAAATGTTTTGTAAAACGCTGGGCATCAAAGAAGAAGAAGTCGCGTTTATTAGCATTGATTCACCGTTTCCAGTTGAGAATAGACCTATCTTTTATTTACCAGTGGGAAAGATGTCAGCAGGTGACATAGATAAAACACTTCCTAAGATGGTTGAGGTGCTAAGAGAAATTCTCAATGAGCACAAAAATGACAAGGGAGTGCTTCATGCCATCAATTACAAGGTTGTTAACTATTTGCGTGATCATCTTCGTGACCCTAGGTTGCTTATTCAAAATGACGAAAATCGTGATGCAATCCTCAGAAAACATGTCGAATCGCTTGAGCCGACAGTTCTTGTTTCACCATCAATGACAGAAGGCGTTGACCTAAAAGACGATTTGTCACGCTTTCAAGTTTTTTTGAAAATGCCTTTTCCATTTCTTGGAGATGAAGTTACGAAAAAACGAATGAAACTAAACGATGGCTGGTATCCGTTTGTTACTGCGCGCAGCATCATTCAAGGCGTAGGAAGATCCATTAGAAACGAAACAGACTCTGCGCAGACATATATTCTTGATGAGTGCTGGGACGCTTTTTATCGCCAGAATAGAAAACTGTTCACTCCGTCATTTCAAGCAAGTATTCAGAGATGAATTGTTTTTGCTGGGGTAGCGATGATAGTGTACCTCAAGTCGGTGATATCGTTGAAGTAACATTAGACGGTAAAACGTTTTGGACATCGAAGGTTGTAAAAATTGATGACTTTGGTCGTTATTTGTGTTCAACATGGTGGCAGATTGTTTTAGGTGAGAAAACAGTTCATCAGTCTTGGCAGGTAAAAAAGCTAGATTAACGTGGTGATAAAATGAACGAAAAACAATGACTCTTTGGACGAGAGATTGGCGCGTTTCATCAAAGGCAGAAATTGAAGCATTTTGCATCGGTGGAAGTCATTTTTCGTATACTGATAACAAATCACCTGGGAGGCCGATCGCAGATGCATTGGCAGATGGGTGGAAGCTTCTTGCTCCACCCATAAAACAAAAGGGTTATTGGGTTTGGTGGTTTTCACGTGAAGAAAAATGATTATCATAAGGATAAAAGATGATTGAATTGACAAAATACGCAGCAATGAAAGTTCAAGAAATTGCTGAAGAGGAAGGCACACCTCCTATTATTCGAGCAAAAATTCAAGGCGGAGGATGCGCAGGTTTTACATACGATCTTGAGTTTGTTGCAGAGACAAGCGACGCAGATGAAAAGTTTGAATGTTATGGCGTCACAGTTGTTGTTGATCCTGTGTCTTTTCAATATTTGGACAATTGCATGATTGATTATGAAGATCATAAGCTTGGATCGTCTGGATTCAAATTTCTAAACCCAAACTCAAAGGGAAGCTGCGGTTGTGGTAGTAGCTTTTCTGTGTAAAAATGAGTGCCAAAAACATTGCTTTGGGAGAGTGTAAAGTTTGCTCAGGTGAAATTGTTGAGAGCACGCGTAAAGTAGCATCGATCCCAGATCTTTACGGTCCGAGCAATTCTTACATTGTTGCGCACGAAAACTTTCATTGTAAGAATTGTGGAATTTTGTATTTTTTCGTTCCCAAGAAAGAAGCAGCAGATGAGTGAAACAGAAAAGTCTGAAGTTCGACGATCTCAATTTATCGCAGAGGCAAAGATTGTCCATGAGCGCTGCGTAAAAATTGAAAATGAACTTGATAATCTTGAAGCAACAAGCGAAGTTAAACGTTTTGTTGAATTGCAAATACAACATAGACAAGCATGCGAACGAAAAGATTTTCTTGATCGTCAAATAGGAATTTTGACACGTTCAATTGAAGAAGAACAACAATGACAACATTTTGTGACTTTTGCGAATGCAATGATTGCAAGAAAGGTGCAGCACACCTTTCACATGCAAAGACAACCTCTGGAAGGTTGATTTGCGACGTCTGTTACACATATGATGAGTGTGTAAGGCGCGGAAGCAAAAACGGTCCATGCGATGATAAAAACTGCGTGCATCGCCCAAGGCTTTGTGGAAAATGGAGCAAATCAAAATGACTCAAAAGAGAGTATGCATAACAGGTGGTGCAGGATTCATTGGTAGTAATCTAGCACGTCGCTTTGTGAATGATGGTTGGCACGTAACTGTTGTTGATGATTTATCAAACGGACGACGAGAATTTCTTCCAGCGATACATAGATTTTTATTAAATGATTTTGCGTGTGAAGAAGTCATTAATGGAATCAAAAACAAGAATTTTGATGTTGTGTGTCATTTAGCCGCTCTTCCCAGAGTGTCATATTCCGTGGAACATCCTATGGAAACACACGAAAATAATGTCACAAAAACAGTTAAATTGCTCGATGCATGTAGAGGAAATGTAAGACGTTTTGTTAATACGTCATCATCTTCGGTTTACGGCGGTGCAGAAACGTTACCGACCCCAGAATCATATCCGCACAATCCAGTCTCTCCTTACGCTCTTCATAAATCAGTTTCTGAGCAATACTGTCGTGTCTATTCGGCTGTTTATGGGCTTGACACTGTCTCTGTGAGGCCTTTTAACGTTTTTGGTCCGAACCAACTCGGAAACAGTCCGTATTCTCTCGCTGTCTCATCGTGGCTGCACGCTGTGAAACACGGAAAACCTCTTCGCTCAGACGGAGACGGCACGCAGTCACGTGACATCACGTATGTGACAAACGTTGTAGATTTGTTCTTTCGTTGTGCTAATCACGAAGGAACTTTTAAGGGAGAAGCGTTTAACGGGGGCACCGGCGTGCGTGTGACAAACAACGAGGTGCTTGAGTGGTTTAAGAAACATTACCCTGACTGTGAAGTCATTAACGCGCCTTGGAGAGCTGGAGATGTGATGCATACGCAAGCTGATATCAGCTCAGCAAAAGAAATTTTAGGTTATGAGCCAAAGATTGATTTTTGGCGTGGGCTAGAGTTGACACACAGCTGGGCAATGAACTCAAGCATTTTTTAGAGTAAATATAAACTAATGCAAATCTACAGAAATTTCACTGAAGCTTATTATGATCTTGTTGAGGCAGTTTATAATGAATATGATTTCACGTGTGCTCCTCGAGGTCAGAAAATTAGAGAAATTCTAGGCGCGTCGTTTGTCATTCAAGATCCAAGAAATCGTCTTTTGCAGATTCCGGAGAGAAAATTTTCTCTTCAGTACGTCATTGCAGAAATTCTTTGGTACATGCTTGGTGATGATAAAACTGACTGGATTGGCAATTATTCCACGATATGGAAGAATATTTCAGACGACGGTGTAACAGCTAACAGTGCATACGGTTCTAGAATTTTCAAACCGCACCCTAGGATTTCCAGAGGTGAATTTACGCAGTGGCAATACGTAAAAGATGAATTGACACGTGATCCTGACTCACGTCGTGCTGTGATTCATATTAGAACACCAGAAGATTCCATTCACGCAACAAAAGACGTTCCATGTACTCTTTCGTTGCAATTTTTTATTCGTGAAAAGAAGCTAATTTTGCTTGTCAACATGCGTTCAACTGATCTTATTTTTGGTCTCGGAAACGATGTGCCTGCTTTTACATTTATGCAGGAAATGATGGCCAAAGAGCTTGGTGTGGAGCTTGGTCCATATATTCACGTTAGTAATTCATTGCATGTTTATGAACGTCATTTTGAAATGTGTGAGCAAATCTTAAAAGGTGCGCCCAACTACAATACTGTTCCCATGCCGATGCCCGAAATTCCGGGAGAGATGCCTGTGACAGATCTTGATGCTATTCAAGCTGTAGCAAGAATGTATGAGGATCCTAAGGAAATTGTAAAATATCTTGATTTTCGTCTTGAAACTTTGAAAGAATCTCTTTGGAGAGATTGGGCGAGAATTCTTGTAATACACAGGCTGCAAAAGCTCAATGCTGATGTAGAGAAAAATAGTGTTGTTGATCAAATTGAATTTGAAGGATTTAGGAGGTTTCTGTGACATTGATGCTATCTTATGACGATGTGACACTACGACCAAAATACAGCGACGTCAGATCTAGAAATGATGTAGATTTATCAACGCAGCTTGGAGGGTTTAAGCTGTCAATTCCAATGATGACAGCAAACATGGACACAGTCACAGAATCAGAGATGGCTGTCGCTGCGTGGAAAGCAGGTGGCGTTGGAGCGCTTCATCGTTTCATGTCCCCAGAATACAACGTTATTGAGTACCTCAAAGTTAGAAATGGCGGAGCTGATTGCTTTGTATCTGTGGGTGTAAATGACTGGGAACAACGCTTCAAGCTTCTTTTTGCTGCAGGAGCACGTCATCTCATCATTGATATTGCACATGGACATTGCGTGATGATGAAAGAGACGATCGAAGGAATTAGAAAAAATTGGGGAAACGAAGTCTACATTATTGCTGGAAATATTGCAACTTACGAAGGCGCTCTTGATCTTGCAAGTTGGGGCGCAAACGCAATAAAAGTCGGAATTGGTGCAGGGTCAGTTTGCAAAACACGCGTCGCGACAGGTCATGGCATACCAATGTTTTCTAGCATTCTTAATTGTGTAAAAGCTATTGATGCATCAGACTACGATGTTGAAATTATAGCAGACGGCGGAATAAAGAACTCAGGTGATGTTGTAAAAGCACTCGCTGCTGGTGCAGATGCTGTCATGGCGGGATCGATTTTTGCAGGTTGTCCTGAAGCTCCAGGTTGGAGTGCTGGCTCTGAAAAGAAACTTTATCGCGGTATGGCTTCATTTGGAGCTCAAGCTGATAAGTCACACAAAAACGGAGAAGCTCCTAAGCGCCTTATTCATTCAGAAGGTGTGGAAGCAATGATTGAAAAAATGGCACCTGTAAGTGATGTATTGAATGTTTATGCTGCCGGAATTAGGAGTGGTTTTTCGTATTCCGGAGCTCACAACATTAAAGATCTTTGGGCAAAAGCGTCGTGGCATGAACAGTCATTTTCTGGTCATTTTGAAGGAACTCCTCACATTTTGGCGAAAAAATGAAAAAACAAATGTGCGATTGCTGCGGAAGCATTTTTTTTGTTGCAAATTATACACAAGAGCAGCTTAGAGAGACTGTTATACGAACAGTCAGCGCCTTCAGTGACAAAAAATCTCATTATGAGATTTTGCATTACTTGACAAACATTGGGTTTAAAATGTTTGACGTAAAAAATGTCATGACTTCACTTTGGCACGAAGGTAAAATTGAGCTCACTGCTGAAAGGTGTAGATTGAAGTGATTAAGCAACAGTCTGAACTAATAGCATATGTTGGACCTATGTTTTCAGGTAAAACATCTGCGCTTTTAATGACTCTTGAGCGTTTTAAATATCAAGGACGTCACATCTATGCTTTTAAGCCAACGATTGACGATCGATACAGCCAATCAAACATTGTTTCTCACATGGGATGGGAGCTTCCTGCAGTTCAAATTTCAACAGGAAAAGAGCTCATTGAGGCTTTAATGATTCAAATGCCTGAAGGTGAGCTAAAAGAAAGATGCGTTGTAGCTGTTGATGAAATGTTTATGATTCCTGGAATTGCAGAGCAGCTCATTTGGCTTTACAAAAATGACGTTACTGTTGTTGTGTCAACGCTTGATCTCTCTTCATCGTGTGTGCCTTTTGAAGAGGTTGTTAAAATTCTTCCCTTTGCGACAACAACAAAAAAATTCATGTCTGTTTGCTCAGTTTGCGGCGCAGACGCTCACTATACTTGGAAAAAGTCTAACGGCATTGACGATGAAATTATTGCTATTGGCGGGAGCGAAATTTACGAGCCTCGTTGCAAACAACATCATACATGCATGATATGAGTGTTTTCTTGTTATAACGCATCTTGGTATTTGCATGATTACATGTCGCCATCTACGAGGTCCTGTGTTTGAAGAAGTCGCATGAGTCTTTTGGGTAAAAATAGAAAATGTAATGCACGATGCGCAACATGCATCGCTAATTGTAATCTTCACTTTAAACATTCTGGTTGTTGTTATTGCGAGTCTATTGATTGCGCATTGGAGAGGATCAAGATGAAGTGTTCAAACGTTTGCGCAGGCTGTCATTCTATTTGCAGCTTAGAACAATATCATTCCGGCACGTGCTTTTGCGGAAATGCAAATCATCAATGGCAAGCAAGTGATTATGTCGTTGATCAAAACTGCAATAGCGCTTGTGATGAAATAAAAACGCATAAAACACAAGGAGTAAGTCAAACACGGAGACCAACATGGCACGAAACATGGATGGAATTTGCGCATACTGTTGCATGTAGATCACATGATTCAAGGTTAAAAGTTGGTGCTATTGTTGTTGCTGACGACAATACAGCTGTTTTGGCACTTGGCTATAATGGAGACCACTCAGGAGGACCGAATACACCTGAAAGCACAGAGCCGGGACAGAGCGGATTTTTACACGCAGAAGCAAACGCGCTTCTTAAATGCCCGTATCACTATCCAACGGGAAAGATTATGTATGTCACAGACAGCCCATGTCGTCAGTGCGCAAAATTTATCATAAACGCAAGAATTAAGATGGTTGTCTATGATAGAGAATATAGAGACACTTCAGGTCTTGATTTGCTAAGGCAGTCAGGGATCATAGTGCATAAGCTGTCAGGTGATCTTTTACACCTAAAGTGACGCAATACTTATTTCAGATATGCAAAAGCAAGTAGACGACAAAACAATTCTTAGGATCATGCGTGAAGAATGGCAAAAACGCAAAACTACTCTTATGACAGAAAGTAGCGTTCTTTTAGAAAAAGAGTCAAAAGACGTTGAAGACATCTCATTTGAGACTGTTTCTATAGGCCTGAAGATCAAGCAAAAAGAGTCTGGCGTTTTATTCACTGTTCATAAAGTTTCTCCAGGATCTGTGACATTGCGCAGTCCTGAAGGCGCTCTTTCAGTAATTCCAAATTACACGTTAGAAACGGAGTTTGAGTTAGCATGATTGACGAGAAGCAACTTCTAAAGATTATTTCTGAAAGCATTCCTAAGGGTGACGAAGAGTCATTGAATGAGGCTTATGTTGCCCAACCTAAGGTTTATCCGCAGGTTTCTGATCTATTGTCGCAGCAGACAAAAGATTCTCATGCTAAACTTTATCAGAATTACGCAAAAAAACTTTCTGAAGTAAGTTTTAAGATTGACACTGCAGACAGGTTGGGCGCAAATAGCAGTTCTTCATCATATAGAAGCCTCAAGGTTGATGAAGCAAAATTGCATAATGCAACTTATCTTCATGAGCTGTATTTTGCAAATTGTTTTGATCCGCATTCTGAAATTTTTATGGACACTCTTGCTTATATGCGATTGCAGCGTGACTTTGGAACGTTTGAGCAATGGCAAGCTGATTTCATGGCATGCGCCCAGTCAGCTCGCGATGGTTGGGTAGTTTGCGGCTACTCAACGTTTTTGCGAAAGTTTGTTAACACTTTCGTAGATGGTAATGAAGCAAATATTATGATGGGTCTTATTCCTGTTTTAGTGATTGACGTTCATGAACATGCTTATTACCGTGATTATCTTGATGATAAAAAGAGTTTCATTGTTGCTATGATGCAAGAGCTCAATTGGGATGTTATTGAATCACGCTTCAAAAAAGTTGATGCAATTGATGGAGCGATGAAATGAAAGAAAAAACAATTAAGCTTCGAAAGCGTGATCTCGCTCGTTTAGTTCGTGGAGAAATTACGCTTGAGTCAGCAAGACACTCTGGACTCATTTTTGAAACAAATCCCACGCCTCAAATGCAGCAGTCAAATCCTGCTATGTATGAAAATGATTCTATTGACGCTCAAATCGATAAGTTTTTAATGCAAGCTGATCCTTCCGGAGAAAGTTCTGGAGCCGCAAACGAATCTCTTTTGCGCGAAGCAGAAGAAGATTCTTCCGCAGATCAGCAGTTGGCTCCTGAGAATCCTCTTGATCTAATGAGTTTTGCTACAGATATTGCAAGATTAGTTGAAAAATCAGATTCATTGCTTGATGTTAAGGGAGCAATAGTTAGACGTGCGCTTAATTACGTTACAAAAAACTACGATTCAAAACAAGCTAAAGATATTGCTCAAATTCTAGAAAATAACTTTGGCGTTAGTGCCGATCCAAGCGCAGATCCATACGAAGATGAGTCTGCGCCTTTTGCTGTTGGCGCAGGCGCAACAAGTGTTCAGCAGGGTGGATAAATGTCATTTTTCGATACGCACAAAGATCTTCACATAAAGATCACAAAAGAGGCTCATGCTTCGTTGCGAGCGCTGCTATTCAAAAAAGAGCTCTCAATGCAAGAGGTGTTTGAAGAGCTTGCGCAATTGATTTTCGCAGAAGACCGACACATGTTGCGTGTAATCGATAATCTTGTGATGAAAAAAGCAAAAGCAAAGTTAGATAAAGTGACAAAACAGCGCCCATTGTCTGAACTTGATCAGGACACGCTGTATAATATGCTTGAAGATCAGAGCCCACTAGGTAAAATTGAGGAAGACGAATGAAGATCATGAAAAGATGCTTGAACGCAGTAAAAGTATTTGCAAATAAAGCGCTTGTTTCAGTTCCGTTGATTAGCGACACTATTCTTGCTGTTGCGAACCTTACAAAAAGCGTAAATGATTTAATTAAAGCTTATACGCAGCTCGCAAAGATGGTTATCGAAGACCGCGAAGCGATAAATGATCTTTACCAACACGTTGACAGCCTTCAGCAAGAGCGCATTGATGCAATTTTTGTCAAAGAAACGCAAAAAGCGCAAGTTCAGCAGACACGCCAAAATGATTTAAGTGCAATTGATGTGTCTTGGTCAAAGGGTGACAAGAAAAAAATGGTGAATTGATGTTGACAATAAACATCATTTTTGCGTTTGTCAAAAAATATTGGTGGGCTTTTTTAGCAATCGCAGGGTTTATCATCTACAAACTTGTTTTTAAACAACCGGGAGGCGATATTGCTGCAACTCTTGCTGAAATTCAAAAAAAGCACGAAGAAGAGCTTGCAGCTATAAGAGCTGCTGAAGAGAGAAGGCTACGGGCATACGAAGAAAATCAAAAGAGAATGGAAAATCGTTTGATTGAAATTGAGCATCAATATGCGCAAGCCCAGCAAAAGCTCGATGACAAAAAGCGCCAAGAACTAACGAAAATTTTGCTGCAATCTGGTGATAGTCCTGACGAGCTTGCGCAGCAGCTATCAGATGTTGCTGGGTTTAAAATTATTCTTCCATGAGTAGATTATATCAATGAGACGTTTTATTGCATGCGTATTAGTTTTGTTAATGCCAACGTTAGCGTTTGCAGATCCTACGCTGCCGCAAGTTCAGCCGGTTCAAGGTGAAATATCTGTTGGGCCTGCTGTGTCTCCGATGAAAAAAGGACAAATAGCACCGTTTTCTGGCGTGCTTTTAAGCCCAGAAGCAGTTGCAAAAATCATTGTTGACTTTAATAACCAAAAAGCTCAAACACAAATTGAAGTAGATAAGGCAGTTGCTATTCAAAAAGCCAAAGATCAGCTAATTATCGATAATGTTAGTGCGGATTTGCAACGTGAAAAAGATGTTGCAATTGCACAAGTAAAAAATCGTGACGATCAACTTAAAATTCTAAATGATCGAATCGCGGACGCTGAAAAAAACAAGCCAAATGTTGTTGCTGTTGCTGGTCTTGGCGCAGTTGCTGGCGCGGCGTTAGTTGTTTTGTCGTTTATTGCTGTAAACGCAGCTAAATAATAGAGAAGAGGAATGCAATGAGCAATATGTCCCCGCCATCAAGTATTATGAACCCAGAACCAGCTCCCACTCCCCCGCCAGAAGGTCAAATTGAAACTTCTCTCTCTGAGACGGAAAAACCAAAGGCTGCATGGTTTTGGTTGCGTGATTCATCTGGATATCCCTCAGTTTCTGTTACAATGTTGACAGTTTCTTTCTGGGTCACAACAGCACTGTTTATTCTTTCACAGTTTGAAAAAATTGGCCCTGTAGCAATGAGGCAATTCGATGTTGCTGGTGCCGGCGCATATTTTGGCGCAATTCTCGCGCTTTATTTTGGAAGAAGATACACTGATGCCAAGTACAACGTGAACGCAAATCGCAGCTCGTGAGTTGATACTTATTCCCATGATGTTTGTGAGTGAAAAAGCATTAAGAGACCTCATTAGAGAGTCGCTGTCTACTTCTGAAGACAAATGGACACCACTGGAAGATTTAGATGATCTACCTGTTCTCGTCAATCCTTCTCTTGACTCTAGTCTTGGAAAAATCGATGGAGATGTGATTGACGTTCAGTTTGTGCCTCACGACAAAACTGAATTCGAGGTTGCAGTAAAGTCATTAACAAAAAACGTTCCAGATGAAATGATCGCGACTCTTTATAGAAAATTTCGTGATCTTGTTGATGATGTTGAAGGTGAGGAACCTGAATGTGGTTATGATGATACTCATGGAGATGTTAAAGAAATGAAAAAACGTGTTGCTACATCAAAAGTTGCTATTGAGGAAACAATTCGTAAGATGGTGCGAAAAGCTCTTTCTGAGATTCTTAAAGAAGAGCCAAAAGTTCCTATTACACTTGCAGGAGGAAAAAGGCGCGGTCCTATTTCAGCTGCTACTGAAGATGAAATCGATGATATTCTTGTGACGAAATCATTGCTAGATGATCCGTCAGGCTGGGAAGATGTTCCTGATCCTGAAAGTCGCGCGGCCCATCGCAAAATGGTTGATCGCGAAGAAGGACTTGATTTTGACACATGGGATACATCAGATGTTGATGCAGAGACTGCTTCGGACTGGGATCCAGAAGACGAAGACGAGAAATCTGAGCCAGAGAAAAAGGGTCGCGGTAAAATTGGCCACGGCGTCGGTCACGGCGAACACGGAAAAGATTTTGAGACTATCGCACAAGAACTCGGGTTTTCTCCTGCAGGCATAAAGCGCTTAGAACATGTTGCACTTGCAAAACTGACATATATGATGGATCTTGGTCCTGAAGATGCGTCTAGGCTTGTTCTTGACGCAGTTGATGATTATATTTTGAAGCTTGCAAAGTCTGGTGAGCTTTCAGAAGAAGAAGTCAATTACATGTATGATCATGGTGATATGGTCGCAGAACTTGATGGATTTCGCGAACACTTGCATGCAGTCATCCGCAAGGAAATGAAAAAAGATGGAATTGAATTCTATCCGAAAGTTGATGACTCTGGAAAACCTGTGCTTGATCCTCAGGGCCGCCAAATTCATCGTGGCAAAAAAGACGACGATGACGATGACGATGTCTGAGAGGTCCTCATAAAATGACCCAGAAAAAGCTTTCTCTTTTAATGGAGGCATACATTGCTTCACCTCAAGTTCCCTTCAAGCCGCCAATAGAGGCCCGGAAACCTGATGTTCTGCCAATAGTCCCAAGTGAGCGTTGGGCAGTCATTGAAAAGAAACGCATTTCAAAGCTTTTTCGCTTTAGCGACATAGATGCCCGTAACACATTTGTGACGCAACTGCTGCGTCTTGAATCTGATTGCGGGCATAATGCGCAATTATTAATTGATGAAAATGATGTTAAAGTCACGCTATGGACGAGAGCGTCTGATTCATTGACTGAGCTCGACAAAGAGTTTGCACGTGTTGCTGACTCAATCTACAAAGACATCACTTGTCCGCTTCCGTCTATTTACCTTCATAACACTGTTGGTTAATTTTAGCGCATGGACGCAAAAAATGACAAGCTTATATTTTCTGACGAGTTAGACGTTTCTTTAGATGAGAACGATGAAGAAAACGCATCTTCTTCTTCATCAGCTGTTTTGTTTCACTATTGGCCGATTGGCGGCTCACAAAAAACATATAGCTGCACGTTATCATCTCTTGATAAATCTAACGTAACTCTTGTTGATTTTCCTCTTGAAGCTGCTTTAGAAATTGTTCATTTGAGCAATGAAAAAAGCATCTATAAATTTAGTGTTGTTGCAAACGGTTTCAATTTTCCTTTTAATGGAAGATCAGACGTTTATTTGTCTGTTGTCGGAAACCTTGGGATGTTGTCATTGACTGAACGAGTAGAATAGTTATTATTACTATGCAAGATAAAGACGATTCACCCTTTGACAAGTTTATGGACAAGATTGTCGCTGAAGAGGCGCAAAAACAAATTCGTGCAGAAGTTGAGCAAGAAGAAGCTCCTTCAAGAGTTCACGCAAAGCGTTATCGTGAACTTCCGCAAAATAGAATCGTATTTCGCCCAGTAAAGTGAGTAAAAATGTCAAAAGACGTAATCAAAGATAAAAATGCTCTTAAGCGCTTGATTGGGCTGTCTCTTACAGAGACATTTAAGGAATTGCTGCCCGAGGATGCGCCGCCCATGCCTCAAACTCAACAAGCTCCTCAAGCTGCGCCGCAAGCCCAACATAATAATGTAAGTGTTAGCAAGGTTGCAGCAGGAACTCCTGGTGCGTCAGATCCGGGCGTCGGCGACATGCAAAAGGGTCAGATTACGCTAGACATGGTTGTTGAAAAGCTTAACAGCATTCGTTCTGGAAGATCGTTTAAAGACGATAATATTTCCATGCAAATGCAGCAGTATTTTAATGATCTAAATGATAATGAAAAGCTAGCATTGTATGCATTTGCAAAAGGAATTGCGCAAATTGTCACAGGAGAAGTTCCAGGACAAGTTGCTGCAGATCCTGGACAGGCAAATCCGAAGATTGAGATGGCTGATCAAGGCTCAATGAAAACAGTCAGGCATGTCAAGCCTAATGTCATAAAGCGCGCTCCTGCAGCACCTGCGCAAGCTCCAAGTCCAGAAAACACTGCGCCCCCGACACCTATTGTTGCAAAACAGCGATGAGCATGAGTAAAGACGAAGAACAGTTACTGCACCAAGAGAGAGTTATTAGCCTTTCAAATGGCGATATTTTGACGCTCACGTTTAATGATGCGTTTGTTGATAAAGTACGTAAATACTGTGAGCTGGAACGAGAAGAAGATGTTACAGATGAACATTTGAAACTCTTCTTTGCTGCATCTTTGGCATCTATTTAAACAAAAGGCTTTTTTGCTTTAGCTTTAAGCAAAAATGTGTTACGTTTTTATTACATACCAGGGACAAAAATACGCACTTCACGAATCTGATTCAGCGATTCATTACATTGATTCGCTTAAGTCATTTAAACTGATGCCTGAGTTCTCTTTGGAAGAAAGAGCAGCGCGCCGTGAAGAAAACAATGAACGCATTGAAAAACTGATAAGCGAAAGTTGGAATGCAGAAAAAGAACGAAGAAAATCTGAAAAGCCAAATCCCAAGTGGTCGCAGAAGGCAAAAAATGCTTTTTTGCTTACGTATCCTCCTAAAAAATACGCAGAAAACACAAAAGATGACTGGGATAAGCGTTATAGGCAACAGTTTAGAGAGCAAGTTGAACGTGAAAATCCTCCTCTAGTTGCAGGTGATTTCAAAAATCCTCTAGAATGCAAGGAATTTCAAAGAGTAATTTTGGCTGCATTTCAAGACGGTGTTCCTGAAGAAGTGCTCGATTTGTTTGTAAAGCGTCTTGTAAGCCTTCGTAGATCTTCCGAGAGTGCTGCAGAAATATTCTTTGAATACTTTGCAGTAAATCCATCACGTTTGCATGAATTTGCTCTCTATCCGTCAATTAAAAAGAATGTAACGCTTCCTGCTATAAGCCTGGAAGTTCCTTGGCATGAGGATCTAATGCGTGTCAGACTCTTTACACCGCGTAATACGGGCAAAGGTGAGCTGGGCGCTTTTGCTCTTTTTGGGGGTGACCTTGAAATACTCTCAACTGAAGAAAAGGGCGATTTAATCGCAAACAAGGGAACTCCTGACGAGTGTATCATTGAGGTTAAATCGGTAGAAAAAAGATCAATCGGCGTTAGGCTAGGATCAGAGTTTGTCTGGTCTGATAGTGATCTGTTTAAGTGGTTAATGTCAACTCCTCTAAAAAACACTGACTTAAAAAAGTACGTAAGCCGCGATCTTCTTGTTAGGCATAAAAAAGATCTTGAGGCTGCGGGTATGACAATTCAGCAGTTCTTATACACAGCAAATGACAATCTTCAAAAAGTTTTGTCGCGGTATGATAAACTTTATGTTTACATCGAAGATGAAAAGATTTTTGAAGAGCTACAGCCGTGCAATGCTCATTTTTTCGGTGTTTCTACTGAAGGAAGATGGAAATTTACTCCCGGGCCAAACACCCTCTTCCAAAATGTGTAAAGTACTGTCTATCATGGAAAAGAAAGCTACAACGTCTTGCGGATGTGCAGTCATTCGATATGTAAAAGACGTTCCTCACGTTTTGTTAGTAAGGCCTTTTGCACAGCACGATGCATGGGGAATACCCAAAGGTCATGTTAATGACAATGAAACAGTTGTTGATTGCGCAATCCGCGAAACACTCGAGGAGGCAGGGATTGAGGCTGTGCTTATTGAACCGCTAAATCCTGTTTCAACAACGTATAAAACAGAACGCAAGACTGTCAGGGCGTTTATTGCAATTCAAGCAAATCCAAACATTGAACCGTACGCAGCAGATGGAGAAAATGTTGATATTCGCTATTTTCCCATTGATGAGCTGCCAAATATTCACGTTTACCAGAGGCCTTTGCTCGCAGAGGTAAAACAAAAAATCATAGATCTTGGCAAAGATCGTTTCGCAACATACTCTTATGAGGCGTGTAATGACAACACAGACAGCGATACCTGAATCTATCATTGCTGCTCTTGAAGAAGTAATGACATTCGTAGGAAATACGTCTGATTGGCTTGTTGTTAAAAAACAAGTCTTAAAGATGTTGCCTCCTGCAACACGCTCTTTTTTTTCGCGTAGGCATGACAAAACAAAGAAACAAGTGCCAAATGATATGGAGTATGCAATTATCGAATGGTGGCACTTAAAAACGGGTGTAAGGCTCGTGATTCCGCAGTGATCACGCCTATTTATAGCCAATGAAAGACAGAGAGAAGCGTCTGCTTAAAGAGTACGTTAAGGCTGTTATTGCTGAAGACGACACGGGTGGTTATGGGTATGTTCCGACAGGCGGTTACGGATTTGGAATGTCCAATTACGGCGATTCGCTTAAGAACGTTTTTATTGATCCGTTTATAGACGCTGCAGGAGTCATTAAGGCGTCAGGAACAAAACTAGCGACACGTGTAAAAACGCTTGCTACTGTCGCTATTGAAACAATTCTTACGACAGTGATTCCATTTCTTAAAAGCAATTACACCGCAATTTTTAAGAAAGAAAAAGAAGAACTGCAAAAGATCAAAGAGAAATACAAGAAGTATTTTGAAGGTGTTGACCGGGCATTTGTTGGTGACACTGCATTTCTTGCATTTATGATTAGTCCTACAGCGTTTATTACAACGAAAACACTCAGGATTAGCTCTGAAGCAGTTGTTGAGCTCATTGAGAGAATTTGCGAAGGCGATAAAACTGTAGTTGATTACATGAAAGATGTTGCGAGTCGTCTTAAAAACATTCAGCAACAGCTAAATGATGATCCCAGCAATTATAGGTTAGACCCTTCAGGAAACGTCATCAAACGTGGCGCAAGGGGCCCGTATATGACAAAAAAGAAGCGTGACATTCTCAACAAAGCAGGAATTTCTCCTGTTTCTCAACAAAATTCTGGAATGAAACGCGTTGGAATTACAATTTCAGAAGACGCTACGCAAGGCGGTAGCGTCGAGGCGCAAAAGGCCGCTTTTTTGGCGCGTGCCCTTGCAAATCCTGAAATCAAAAAACGAATTGACGCATCTCCAGCAGCGCAAGCTATGAAAAAAGACGCAATGGGTTTAGTCCAGAGAATCGATCAAAACATTCTTGGCGCAGCAAAGCGAGTCTTAAATGTGAAAACATTGCAAGATCTCCAAGCTGCTATGCATAAACCAATAAACATTCCAAATGCTGATGAGCTTCAAGGTGAAGATAAAGAAAATCTAGAGCATGTAGTGTTAGCACAAGTAAAAGCAGCAATGAAAGAATTTTATGTCAAATCTCTAAAAGATGAAATTGCAAGAATTCAAGGTACTGGCGTAGATGCCAATAATCTATACATCAGGGCACTTAATGATACCTTAAGCAAAGTGGCAGCAATGTAAGCTGCTGTAATGTAAGGAAAATATCATGGCTAAGAAAGCAAGTTCTGTTGATGTTTCGACAATGTCTCCTGATGAACTCAAGGAGCTAAAAACAAATGTTGATGAGTTTATGGAAAGACTCAATAACGTAGAAAATGAAATTGATACGCTCAAGGAAGACAGAAAAGCGTTGATTGATGAGTTTCGCGGAAAGCTTGATGTAAAAACACTTCAGGCGTGCCTTAGAGTTCTTAAAATCAAGAGAAGCGTCCCACATAAGGGAACATTTGACGCGCTCATGGAAGTTCTTCAAGACCCTTCTGAGTCATGATAAACAAAACAACTTTATTGCTTTACAATTTTAGATATGAAAAAGCAAAAGAGTAAGTCTAAGAATGAAAAGAAGCAATCGAAAAAGATTGTTACATTCAATCTTGGTCTGACAGTCGAAGAACTACTACACGTTAGAGATTTACTGAGCATTATTTTGCCGCCTGACGGAAGCGTGAGGTTAAGCGAATCACTTGCAGCGTCAGAAAAACGTCAAGCGTCTGAATCTACGCTTTGGACGAAAGTTGCAAACTTGTGTCTCGAAGCAAATCTGCCAGTCGGTGACGATGCTCCAGATTTTGCAGTTGGAGCAGTTGAGCCTCTTGTTCTCGGAGTTTTTCAGGTTGAGAACGTAAAAGACGATAGAGGTGAAAGATGACTCGTCGTTTTAGTGTTGGATCTATTGTGTTTATCATTTCGTCAGAACACAATAAGGTGCTCCCCCTTCAAATTGTTGAAGAGATAACTCGTAAGACACTTAAGGGTGATGAAGTACATTACAAAGTAGTGTATGGAGTCGATCAGTCGAAATCAAAACTTTTGTCAGAAATTAAAGGCGAAATTTTTACAACGCTTGATGAAGTTCGTTCGCATTTAATGAAAAACGTTACGTCTTGGGTTTCTGGTCAAATTGATGCAGCTGCAAAAGCAGCGAATACGTGGTACAAACAACCAAATTCATCAGAATTTCCAGAAATTAATTCTGTGAATGATCTCGAGCATCAAATGCTTGAAACATCAATTCAGGGAGATCCTCACTCTCCTAATGATAGTGAAACCAATCTTGTTGAGTTGCCAGATGGACGTGTTGTTAAGGCAAGAGTGAAACAAGTTTCAAAGTAACTGATAAATGAAAGGCATCTATAAATGATGCGTGTGATTATTTGCGGATCACGTTCTTGGAATAAGATTGATGTCATTGCAAAAGTAGTTGAAAAATTACCTGATGACGCTGTTGTCATTGAAGGCGAGTCGCGCGGAGCTGACTTGATTGCAAGAGCATGTGCTGAGGAGCGCGGACTTCAAGTCATCCCGTTTCCTGCTGACTGGGAAAAAGAAAAAAAGTCTGCTGGCGCTCGTCGCAATAAAAGAATGCTCGAAGAGGGTGAAGCAAATCTTGTTATTGCGTTCATTGACACTAACGTAAAATCACCAGGAACTCATAACATGATAGAAATTGCTGAGTCATATGGTGTTAGAGTCGTAAAAATCGAAATGTCTTGCGATGAACAAAGCAATTCTGCTGACGTAGAATGATTCCATGTATACATGGATCACTGCTTGCAAATATTCAAACACTGATAACACGCAGGTTTGGCTAGCAAGCGTACTAAACGATTGGCAACATCAAAAAATCACGCTATACATGTTCTGGCAAGTTCCAGCTCATGGCTCTGATCGTTGCGTGATTACAACTCTAATTGGATATCAGTACACAGCACCCATACAATCATCTACGCTGGAGAACTAACAATGAGTAAAAAGTGTTATGCTTGGATTGTTCTGCTTAGCGCAAAATCTTCAGAAAAGGTCATTGGACTTTTAGTCTCTAGCGGCTTTGGCGTTGAGTGTTTATCTACAAAGATTGAATCTTTGTGCATCGAGTGTGAAGGCCCAGTGGGTTCTGGTCTGTTGGGGCTGTCTTTGACAGTCCCAGATTCTAATGATTCTAAATCGTCGATTGAAAAACAAGCTTGTGATAAAATCGCAAAGATTCTGAAAAAAAACAAAATTTCATTCTTTGGAATTGTTGTAACTGACGCAGCGACGAGCTCATGGCACGGAGGCGAGATACAAGATGTTCCCACTAAGCAAAATGCAGGTCCTTATCGCACTCCTCAAGACTTGAACTGAATCTAAAGGAAATCATTTATGATCAACTCAAATGTTCTCTATGTGTTTGATGCAGCTTATGGACAAATTTTTGTCGATAATGCAGGAAATTTCATTCATTTCATTCATGAAAATGACGGCTATTATCGGTCAGAGTATTTTGATGCGTTAATCGCACATTTTGGTGGCCGAGTGCGAGAGCTTGACGTCTCAGAGATCACTGACAACGATGACTGCAATCAAGACGATCCAGAAGAGTTTGTAAAAGAGTACGTCAATTCGATTTGCGATCTTATCGCTAAAGCAGAAAGTAAATGAAAACAAGAGAAGAATTACTTGCTATAGGGCTAAGCGTTTCTGACATACAAAGATTTGAAATGGCACAGGATGTTTATGATTGTGCTTTACAGCTAGTTCGAAAACAAGTTCCTAACGCACCTGATTATTTAGTTCGGTCAATGACGTTAGATCTTCTCTTGAGGGCTGCAGGGAGGTAGACGATGAGTGATAAAAACATCCAATCTCTTGGCGACAGAATGAAATGTTATGAAGCATCAACGTCATCGATGCTTGAAAAAAACGTTCCCGTTATCATTAGAGTAGACGGAAAGGCGTTTCATTCATATCTAAAAAAAATTGAATCGTTTAATGAATGCGTAAACGATGTCATGGATAAAGTCGCAGTCGCTTTGTGCGAAAACATTCAAGGCGCACAGGTTGCATATGTTCAATCTGACGAAGTGTCTGTTTTTGTACATAGTTATAAAAACGAAAATTCTTCTTCTTGGTTCAATAATCAGCAACAAAAGATGTGCTCAGTCGCTGCTGCAATTGCCGCAGCAACGTTTACAGCTGAATCATGGAAGATTTGGACAAAAATAACTCCTGGGCTAAATGACATCAGGCCAGCGTACTTTGACGCACGCGCCTTCACGCTTCCAGAACATGAAGTATGCAACTATTTCATCTGGCGGCAAAAAGATGCAATAAGAAATTCTGTGCAAACTCTTGCTAGGACAAAATTTTCACATAAAAAAGTTGATGGTAAAAATCAACTTGAGATGAAAGAGATGTGTCGCGCTGTAGGATCAGATTGGGATGAGCTACCCGCAAGCCTACAGCACGGCAGAGCAGTCTACAGAGTTTTGGACGAAAAGGAACTCGGAGTCATTCGTTCAAGATGGCATGTTGATAAAGTCATACCTCTTTTTACTACAGATCGTGACTTTATTGATCGTTTCTTGAAAAGAAATGAGGAAAATGATGAATGTGAAGCACGTTCTTGAGCAACGTAAGAAAGAACTTGAAACTCAGTTGTCGCCTTATTACAAAATCCTTGCTGAGCTTAAGGATATAAATAAAGCGCTGGAAGCTTTTGAAACATGCAAAGGCTGTAGCGGTTGTGATGAATGTAGGCTTGGACCGTATTACAGATGATAGTTTTAGCTAGCATTGTTTTTCTAATTTTAGCTTGTAAATACGTTCTTCCGTCATGGAGAAAGGATGATTTTTAGTGAACATACAAGATCGTATCAATCAGCTTGTGGCTGAGCGTGAAAAAAACTCAAATGAGCAACGAGAGATTGCAAACGAAATCTGTGATCTCATTGAACTAAAGCAGAAGTATGAAGACATCACAATAGAAACTGGACGATGGGGTAAACTTGCCTGTTCGTCGAAAAGCGTAAATGATATTGTGACAGATTTTGACCTGCGACATAATTGCGGGTGTTGCGCTGATTCGCCTCTTGAAATTTGGCCGTATCTCACAACTGAGAATGGAAAAGTCTACAGCAATCCTGCAAAGTTTGTCGTAGGAGAGAAGTCATGGACGAGCGGTCGCGACATGCCTTATCCCGACTGGGATAGTAAGATGCGCGAACATAACATTCCAGAGAGCATTATCCAAAGGATACAAGAGCACTTTTCTGTAGAAGCTGAATTCGATGATGATAATGATTGAAATTCAATAGCATTTTTTTGTTTTAAGATGTTTTCTTTGTGTAAGAAACATCATACCATGATACTATATTATAGTGAAGGGCACGCTTTGGCGCATCCGCGAAGATGTGCAACATCTTTTGTGGTATGACTTAGAGGCAAACGTTGTTTGTCGTCGCGCAGAAATGATTCATCATCCTGATGTTCTTGTCGTGCTTGACAAAGACGATTATGGAAACTTGACAGTTTTGAGTCGTTTCGGTGTTAGATTCACACCTTACATAAACTTAAAAAGTAAAGCGTTTCAACTTTAGTTGTCATTTGCGCATAATGATAGTGTCATGCTATCCTTATCGGAGGAATGAAGCAATGATTGTTTGGCGTAAAAAAGAGTCAAAGTGCGATAGAACTGGTGGTTCGTACTCGCGAGTCCTTGAAGTTGGGTGTAACAAAGACGTTGGAGTTTTTGTCACGCTCAATCATTGCTATAAATTCAAGGATGATGAATGGAAGACGTCTCATGTAGGTGAGCTCGGATTCTACTTCAATCCTTTGTGTTCATTCAAAAAATGGAAGTGGGGTCCTGAGCACTTTTGGTATGACGGTCCTCATTGCACTTTTGGATGGGCTGTTGTCATATCAACTATTTCTTTGATTCTGGATGTAAGATTTGCGAATCTGAGATTAGCGGATAGACACGCTCATTTATGACATTGAAATAAACAGTTAGAAAACTCATAAAGGACTAAAATGAAAGATGCTTTTGGTCGTCAAATTAACGTTGGCGACATTATCGTTTACGCAACACGAATAAGTTCTAGCCAATTTCTGAATGTTGCAATCGTAAGAGACGTTGTAAAGAAAAAGACGCATTTTGACACAGAGCGTGAGTTCTTACGTGCTGATTGCTTTGCAGGAACGTCTTTTGCGTTTACTTTTGGTGTGTATGACAAAAAAGTTGGCGAATACGTCAAGATCACCTCTAGAAAAGTTACGTTGAGAGCTTCACGTAACATTATGATCGTAAACGGTATTAATGTAGAAGAACTCAGGCCGCTCGCATCCAAAATGTAACAAAGATGTCTCAGAAGCGCTAACAGCAAAACAGGGTGCACATCTACCGCTAGATGTGGTAGGATTGTAACATGAGATTGCTTCTAGTCGATGGCGCAAATTTTGCTCATAGGGCTCGTGCAGGATTTGATCGCGGTCCTAACGCTTTCATTTTCAATTTTTTCAGAAATCTTCGAGCTCTTGTCGAGTTTGTGAAACCCGACAGTGTGATTTACGTCCTTGAAGGAAAACCTGTCGCACGCAATGAAATGCACAGCGAATACAAGGCAAATCGCGCTATTGCGCCTGATGACCCAGATCATGAGCGTAAAACAAATGAGCGTAACGAGTTTTTCAACTCATACGACAAGTGCATTTCTTTGCTTCAAAAGGCGTTTCCTGTAAGTATTATGAGGCATCCAACGCATGAGTGCGATGATGTCATTCATAATATAGCAGTCCAAGAAGCCGGGAAGTCGCAGCAAGATCAACCGAATGAAATTGTCATCGTGTCGTCAGACACTGATTTCATTCAGTCTCTTCAGGCGCATCAAAACATCAAGCTTTACAACGCAACAAAGAAACAATGGGTTGAGGCTCCTGAATATGATTATGTCGCATGGAAATCATTAAGAGGCGATGGGTCTGACAATATTTCGGGCATTCCTGGTGTGGGTGACAAGACGGCAACGAAGCTTATGACGTCACAGACGTTGGCGCAGTTCCTTCAAAGTGACCCAGAAAAAGCCCGTGTGTTTGAACGGAATACTAACCTCATTAAGTTTCATGAATTCACTAAAGAGGACTGGGAAGGACTGGTAGTTCATCACGGCACTGCTGATTGGCTTCAAGTCAAGAATGCATTTGATGAATACAAGTTCGCAAGCATCCTCAAGGAGAAATCTTGGGATAAGTTTACATCAACATTCGATAAAGCATCAACAAAATAGTCTGAAATACGTTCACGGTGTAAACAAATATCATGGAAGTAATGGACGAAAAGGACGTCAAGCGACGTCTTCACCTTGTTATTGAGTGGGGATTTTGTTGTATTGTTTGCGGCGAGGAGTTTGCAAATCTTGCTTGCGTCACATACGAACACACAACCCCAAAAAGCATGGGAGGAAAACAAGGAGAAAATCTTGCGCCCTCTCATTACAACTGCAACAAATACCGCGGCGCGAAGAGCCTGGTTGAAGCTGATATTTCTATCAAATTCAAGCGTCGATTGATGGGTGAAGCTGCGTTTCGTGTTTGGCTCGCGCGGCCGGTTCCCACTCGAATCGTTCCGCCCATTGCACTGTTGGACATTCAGTCTGTTTTGACAATGTATCGTGATTGAACAAATCACAACTTCTAGTGTTAAATTGTTGAGCACTCTTCTTTAATAAAGGAAATTCATGACGATGAAGAAAAACATGTTCACTTTTCTACGCCTATTGCTTTTTGCTGCAGTTGCTGTGATAACAGTCGGTGTGGGATGCGATACTTCTGTAACACCTGTAGTGCATCCCATGCCTGCCACACTTCGCGGTGTCAATCTTGTTGGCGCAGAGTGGCAGTGGACAGCCACGTCGACGCCAGTCGAGGGTCAAAATTACAAATGGGTGTCGCATCAAGATATTGATTACTTGACAGCTCGAGGTTTTACGTTTGGACGTCTGCTGTTTTCGTGGGAGATCTTGCAGCCGACTCTAAACGGAGCGTTTGCAACAGCATATTTTAACACTCTTGTAGATCGTGTGAATTATGCCACAAGCAAGGGCATGTGGATTATGATTGAACCTCACGGAGGTTCAACACCTAATTTTGCACGTTATAAGGGAAATCAAGTTGGAACAGCTGCTGTGCCAAATAGCGCATTTGCTGATCTATGGGTGCGACTCGCTAATCAGTTCAAAGCAAACCCGAGAGTTGTTTTTGGATTGATGAATGAACCCAATAACATTAGTACGATGCAATGGTTCAACGCAGCGCAAGCGGCTGTTGTTGGTATTCGTAGCACAACAGCGTCTAACGTAATCATGATTGCTGGAAACGGCTGGTCTCAGCCGAGTTCATGGAATGACACGTGGTATGATACTGCGACGACAAAAGTTTCAAACGCAAATGCTTGGTCTGTGATCAACGATCCCTTGAAGAGAACCGTTGTTTCAGTTCATACGTATCTTGACGCAGCAGGCGGCGGAGGTGCGAGCGATATTGCAAATCCTGATATCATGTCTCAACGCCTTCAACCTGTTGTAACTTGGGCACGCTCAAGAGGGTTGAAAGTTCATTTGACAGAATTTGGTGCAGATTCTAATACAGCTGGGTCGCAAGTTGCTGTCGAAAATGGTCTGAAATACATTGACGCCAATAGAGATGTTTTCTTGGGCTGGTCATGGTGGGCATACGGACCATGTGATTGGTGGGGATCGTATCGTTTTACACTTTGTCCGCAAAACGGCACAGAAAATGTCAAAATTTCTTGGTTGAAACCTTACCTTGCGTCTCCCGAATCTCCAGTAACAGACGCAGGATCTGACGCAGCGCAATCTCCGACATCTCCATCAAAGCCCACGTCTCCCATTGCCTTCACAAAAGGCGCAAAAATGACTGTGAGCGTCAACGGTGTAACAAATTGGATTTTCGTTCCAAACAGCTATGACAGCACTCACAACACGCCAATGAAATTGCTTGTGTGGCTTCATGGTTGTGGAGGTCAGAGTGAATGGGATGTTAATATGGTGTCTGACATCCCAAATCAAAACTGGATCAGTCTTGCTGTCGGCGGCAGAGAAAAGTCGTGTTGGTCCAATTACACGACCGACGGCACGAAGGTTCTTGGTGCAATTGCGCAAATGAAGACACATTTCAACATCGATCCACGCCAGGTTTACTACGGCGGCTATTCGTCTGGTGGCGATATCGGTTATGAATTGTTATTCAAAAATGCTAGCTTGTTCGCAGGCGCAATTTTTGAAAACACAGGACCAAGCACGGCAGCAATGACTGCGTCAGCGACTGCGTCTTGGAAGGTTAATATCGCGCAACTCTCGCATACAGGAGACACAACGTATCCAATTGCGACGATTAGGACAAAGATGGCCACTCTTAAAAGCGCAGGATTTCCTGTCACACTGATTGAGAAGCCTGGCACACACTATGATCCCGATAACGGAACGTCAGGAACTCAATATGATCTAAGGACATTTCTTCTTCCTTATGTTAGGGATGCTGGTTGGACTGCTCCGGGCCCTCAAGTCGATGCAGGTGCACCCCCACCGCCAGCTGCTTGTGTCTATACCTACAGCGCATGGGGTGAATGCAAACCCGACAATTCACAATCACGAGTTGTAACGGGAACGTCTCCGAATCCATGCACAGCAGGGCCTGTAGTGTTGTCTCAGTCTTGCGTTTACGTTCCGCCGACATGCGTATACACATACAGCCCTTACGGTCCATGTGAGCCTGACGGCACTCAGAAGCGAACTGTCACAGCGACGTCACCAACACCGTGCACTCCTACAACGCAGAGCCTTATTTCACCGTGCACTTACATTTGGCCTGACACAGACGGCGATGGTATTGCTGACAATCTAGATAAGTGCCCAACTGTGAAGGGTATTAAAACAAACGATGGAACATCGAACGGTTGCGCGCAACTTCTAGTGACTGCAGTGAAGACGTACGATTGGGGGACGGGTTATTGCAAGCAGTTCTACTTCAAGAATCCAAATCCAGTTCCAATGTCATGGAAGACAATGACAATCTACCTGAAAGATGGAAAGCTTCGCGGGCCGGGATCTGTGTGGGGCGGAACGTTCCAAAATCCATCTGCAGTAGGAACTATAGTTGTCTATCCGAAGCAAAATGAAAGAATTGAACCCGGACAAAATCCTCAAGTTGTCGGTTTCTGCGCTGACTTTGGTGCATCAAAATACGTTGGAACGAACGGCGGTCTGACTTACTAATATAAGTTATGACAGTGTAAGAGCGCTAGAATAACTTTCTAGCGCTTTTTCTGTTTAATATTGCAAATCAAACTTTTGCGTGTGTTTGAGCAATGACTTAGTTAAAGCGTCACAAAAAGTTGAATATTTAGAGTAGGCAAAAAAGACGTTGCGTCTGGAATAGCTTAATCATAAGCAACGTTCCAAAGGAATAACATGAAAGTGTCAGAAGAATCATTGAAGCAATTTATTAACGAATCTGTTGTTGAGCTAGGAAAAGCAAGAGCAAAAAAAAATCTTAAGGCTTTTGAGGCTGCCATTCGTCCATTTGTTAAATTTTGGGACAGTGATCTTGACACTCTAATGACAGCGCGCCTTACATTAAATGATGAAGACGCTGCGTTGTTGACTCATTATATTCGCGAGTTTAGAAGCGCAGGAGCAAATTTGTCAACTTTTCTTCGCGGTCAACGTCTCAAGATGATGAAAATGTCAAAATAAACTTTGTTTGAAAGTGAGTTAATTCGTATGGAATCATTGGTTGTAATTGGTGCTTTGACATTTGTCATTTTAGCAACGAATTTCAAAGAAATTAGAGGCGCAGTAAAAAAGTTTCTTGGCATTGACAAGGAAACAAAAGGCGAAATAGATGTCACAGGTCATGGTGAGATTTGCATTCTACTGTCATCAAGGTGCATTGACAAAATTGATGTAAAGTTTAAGGAAACTAACGATTGCGATCAAGTTCCCTGTGATCCAGGAAGCGATGATTTTCTTTCTTATCATCTTTGCAAGATGAAAAAGCATTCTGAGCTAAAGATTAGCTGGAGCGTTTCGCGGCCTATGACCATAGTTTGGAACGTGAGGCACTAGAAATGAAAACCATCCTCGTATACGGGTGGTTTGGGCAAGGTAACATTGGTGATGAGCTTTTTAAAGATGCTTTTGCACGACTCATCACCAATGTGAATTTTGTTTTTACGACACGAATTGATGTAATGAGCCTAAAAGGCATTGACGCAGTCATATTTGGCGGAGGCTCGTTTGTGTACGCAAAACCAAATATCACAAATGATGCGTTAAAGCTGCTAAAGTCAATTCCTGTTTTTTACGTAGGAATTGGTGTAGAGGGAAACGCCATAGATCCGATTCATCAATCAATTATGAGTTTTGCAGAAGGCGTTTTTATCAGGTCAACTCAATCATTTGATGAAGTCAAAAAAATTAATCAGCGCGCTAGCGTTGTTGAAGATATTGTGTTTTCGCTTGTTAGTGATGTAAAAATTGCAAAATCGCAGCAAAAAACAATTCTTGTGATGCCAAATATCGAAACTGTTCCGCGTTGGAACTCTCCTCATTGGATGCATGTTGCGTGGGAACATTTCAAAGATGAATTTGCGCAGTCTTTGGACATGATGATCGAAGACTTCGGTTTCTCTGTTGCATTTTTGCCGTCATGTAAAAATGAGTCAATGGATGATACTTGGCCCGCTTGTGAAATTATTTCAAGAATGCAAAGGCGCAAAAATTGCTCTATTTACGGCGTGCCAAACAGTAAAGTCTCTGACATTACAGAAATAATTTCACAGCATCAGGTTGTTGTGAGCCAACGTTATCATGGAATTGTGTTGTCTCGTCTTGCGCAACGTCCATGCGTTGCGATAAGTCATCATGACAAACTCAGGTACGCGTTTCCGTCTCCTGAGCAAAACGTTTCATTTTATGAAATTTCTAAATCATCACTTGTGAATGCTGTAATGACAGCGCAAGAAAAACATCATGCAATTTATACGCAAGATGAAGCTTCTGCAAATTTTTCAAAGATAACAGAGTTGATTAAAAAAGCGATCTAATGACGAGGAACTAATGAAACGTTTTGTTGGCGTGCGAAACAATAAGATTGTAATTGTTTCAGATCATAAATTTTCTGATGATTCTGTTGTTGTTTATGAGCTTCCTCAAGAGTTTTCAGACGCGTCGTCTTTCGAGTTGATGACACGTGTTAGAGTCATTGACGGAAAATTCGTGTCAAAAATGAGTGAAAAAAATATCTCACAAATGCGCATAGCATTCGTGGGAAATTGGAAGATGCAATGCGGCATTTCAAGTTACTCAGAAAATTTGTGGCCTGCCGTCGCACAGCACTTCGCAGAATTTCGACTCTTTGTTGAGAAAAATGCCGAACCAACGAGCAAGCTGAATGTCATGGGAAAGACTGAAATTCCAGAAAGTCATGTCATTCAGTGCTGGTCGAGGGGAGAGTCTTTAGATGAATTAGTAAGACAAATTCAATCTTTTGATCCTGACATTGTCTGGATTCAACATGAGTTTGGTCTTTGGTCAAACGCACGTCATTGGTTGTCTATGATGAGTCGACTAGCTGACTTTAGAGTTATCGTAACGATGCATTCTGTGTTTCGTCATCGCGACAAGACGATAGTTGAAGCTGCGATGCCAGAAATTGTCGTTCATCTTGAAGGCGCTAAACACGTCCTAAAAGAAGAAAAAAAGTTAAGCAACAGTGTTTACGTCATTCCTCATGGTTGTAATCAAGTTGAAGAATCTGAAAAACTTTGGAATTTTTATCGCTCTTCTAAGACATACATGCAATTTGGGTTTGGGTTTAGATACAAGGGATGGGAAGAGTCAATACACGCGGCGTCTATTCTAAAACAAAAGTATGAAGACGTTTTTTTCACGGGACTGTTTTCTGAATCGCATTTTGCGGCAAAAGAACATCAGCTTTACTACGATGAATTAATGGAACTGATAGAGCGATTGGGTCTTCAAGAAAACGTTGCAATCATTAGAGGCTATCAATCTGATGAAGCACTCGACAGTTTCCTTCGAACAAATCAGGCATCAGTGTTTCCTTATGTTTCACATCCAGCTCATGAAGTTTGGGGGGCTTCTGGTGCTGCACGAATAGCTATGTCAAAATCAATTCCTGTCATAACAAGTCGTATTAATCATTTTTCAGACATTCCTTCGATAAAAGCTTCAACTCCTCAAGAAATTGCTGATTCACTAGAAAAGCTTTTTCTTGATTGGAAGGTTAAACGCGCGCAAATCAACACGCAAAATGCGTTTGTTAGAGAGAATTCATGGGAAAAAGTTGCGCAACTATACATTCAGATTTTTGAAAAGAAGCTCAAGTATTGAGAAGGTGTTAGATGAAAATTTCTATTGAAAGCGCGCGCGGTGTTGTAACAGATCGTGATGGCTCAGGTGTCACCATAGAAGGTCGTGAGTATCATGAAGCGCCTTTCCATGGTCGTTGGGACGATCTTTACGCTTTTATTGACGAAGGCGTCGGTCCAGCGGGTTTAACATACGAAGCATTTCGTGACACAGGATTCTTTATGCGCTTTTTTCGTCATAATCAAAATGACAATATTTTTATGACGTACCAAATGCCGCATCAGTGGGATACAACAACGGCTGTTTACCCACACATGCATTTTGTGCCCATGGCAAGCGGCTCTGGAACTCTAAAGTTTAATTACTCTTACGCATGGATGAATGAGGGTGAAATCGTACCAGCTTCTTCTGGTTGGACGTCTGGATCTGTGAGCGCGTCTCTTGGCCCGTCTGATCAATACACTAGCAAACACATTTCTTTTGGTGCAATCACGCCAACTTCACAACTTGAAAGTTCAATCTTAATCTTTAAAGTTGAACGTCCGGGATCGTCAGACGCGTCTGACACATATCAAACGAGCAAAGATCACCAAACTGCGTCTGCAAATGTCGCTGTGCTATTTTTTGATCTTCACTATCAAAAGTCCAAAGCTGGGAGCATAGAGCAATTTCCTGAAACTCCATAAAATCTTCAATTAATGTAATGACATGCATAATTAAAAGCATGCTTTAGAACAGCTGCGCAGATCGGAGAGAGCAATGAGTAAATTGAAGTTGATTCTTGGGGTGATTTGGGCATTTCCAATCACTATTTTTGCAATGTTATTTTACGCTCTTCCATTCACTGCGCTTAAGTGGTATAAGTTTTTAGGGTTTATTGACAGCGCATGGGTTTTTGTTCTTAATAGCGAAAGCGCACCCGAGTTTGTAAAAAACTACTGGAAGAGGTGGGGCGGTCATGCAGCGGGAAATGTTATTGTTTTGAGACAGTACGATGAGTCTAATAAGGCAAATGTCGCGACGTTCGTTCATGAAATGAATCATGTGCATCAGTGCATGCGCCTAGGAATATTTCAGCCGATTCTTTATGGTCTTGCATACATTGCAATTAAACTGGGTTGCACTGAGTCTGATCCTTATTTTTCCAATCCTTTTGAGATTGATTCTAGACGAGTTGCAGGTCAAGTTGTTGATGTTGAAGGTTACGTGAAGAAACTTCACGCTTCAAAGGATAATCGTTCTTAAGTGTAATGTGTCGTTTGTTACCCAAGTGAAACGCCTATTTAGATTTACAAACGTTGAGTTTCGTAACGCAAAACGTTAAAATCAAGTAGATTAGTCGTTACGAATGAGGGTAATCTCAAATGGTAGCACTTAGTAATATTTCGTGGGGATCTTACGGAGGATTTGAGGGTCCTGCGTATTTTGGCAAAAAATTCTACACTCCGTCGCAAGAACCTTCATTCAACGAAAAGTGTTTTGCTGTAGTTGCTTCTGCTGAAGGTGCGTGTGATTCAATTAACATGTATGACAGAGCAGTCATTTCTGTTGGGGCGATTCAATGGACAGAATTGACTGACAATAAAGTTAGTGAATTAATAGGATACGTCGCTGAAAACGTTGAAGGCGGTGAGCAACTTGTTCTAAACAATCTTGCACCCGCTCTTACGATGTCAGGGGCTGAATTTAAGCTCAATGCGCAAGGAAAATTTCGCTTTTTTGTCGGTGGAGTCGAAGTAAAAGGTGAGACGCTTGCTCGTCAAATGTTTTGCGGCGGATCCGGTCGTGTTGGATCTTGGACGAATGACACAAAGCTAAGAGCAAAGACATGGTGCATGTGCATCGCAAATTTGTTTCAAAACGAAGAGGCATGTAAAGCGCAGGCTGTATTTACAGCACCGCAGTTGCGTAAGAGATTTGTGTGGAAAAACGGCGAAAAGCTTCTTTTCGGTCCAGATTCACCAGAAGACGGTATGGGTGGCGCAGTGAAGGCACTCCTAGTAGGATATGCAATAAATCTTCCTGCAGTCGCTGATAAAGTGATAGCATCTGCTGTTGCAGCGAGCAAATATCCAAAATGGTCTAACGAGTGGTGCCTTGACGTCATGTATGGTCTCGCGATGACATCAGGTGTGAGCATTTGGCCAGGAAGGTATGACGCAAAAAGAATTCCTCTTGAAAAATTTTTTGGTGTCACGCTTCCAAAAAATTCTAGCGAGCTTGCAAAACGCGCATGGCAAAAACAGGCGCCTCAAGTCAAGCCCGCCGCCCCGCCGGTTGTCTCTCATCCTGTGCAACAACCGACGCCAGAACCGCAGCCCGTTCCTCCTCAGGCACTTCCTGAGCCTCCCGTTGCTGTGCAACCAATAGAACAACAGCCAAGCATACAAGAGCAACCTGCTGCTGAAATCGTGCTTATACGTCCAGATGGGATTCCTGTAAAACATGAGAGTCCTTTCATGGCAGTTCTTCAGTGGTTTCCTATGCTTTTTGGCGTTGTTGGTCAATTTGTAAGCTGGCTTGTTCATCTCATTAGAGGTCAGTGATGAAACGACTTCTTAGACGTGCTGTGAGCGCGTTATTTCTTGGCGCTGTGCTTTTGACAGCGTGCGCGTCTTCTGCACCAAGCATTCATGTTCAAGAGAGGCGTGTGTCTTTACGTGTGTCAAAGACATATCATGCTGACATGGCGTTCAACCAAATGGAACGCGAGCAAATTATTAGAGCAATAAACAAGCTTAACGATCAGGCAAATGGATTTGTTTTTGTTAGCGTTATTTTTGATTTAAACTGGGACTCAGGAACGATTGATCATCTTGAATTCATGGAAAAAAACGCAGATCAAATCGTAAAAATTCATAGTTCAGCGCCGATTGTTAGCGAAATGGACAAGGGAAAAACAGAAGGCACAACGATAGGCTACTGCAAAGTTGATTTCAAAAACCCAAGCGTTCCAACGAAAATTTACATCATTTACGACAGAATTCACACAAAAGATTCGTATATGCATGTTGTTCTTCACGAAATTCTTCATTCGATTCGCTTGCATCATGTTGATGACAAAAAAGCCATTCTAAACTGGAGTGTAAACTCCGCGGGCACTTCTGTGTGCATGAACATGAATGATATGAAAGAATTATGCAGAGTATATCGCTGTGATCCTACTGCACTGAATTATTGCGATTGAACATTTCCGTACAATGACGTAGAGTTTCTACATGTCTAAGTACAAGTTCATCATGATAAACTGCGGTTACGTTGAAAGCAACAAAACTGCGCCTTTGATCTATGGATGCCAGTTTATGGGTTATGACGGGTTTTCTACGTGTCGTGAGGCAATCACTGAGCTTGCGCTTGATCTTTACTCGAAGTTTCATTACGAAATTCTTGATGTTTATGAAAATCGTTACGCTGAAGATTTCAAGAAGTGCTGCCGCGACACGCTAATTAGAGACAAAAATGCAAATTTTTGCCCTTTGTGCGGCCGCGCGATCAAGGACAAGGACTTTAACGAAGAAAGCTTCGTGGATTTTATTAGAGACCTTCATGGCACTGACTCCGATTCATATGGAGAGGCTGAACACGCAAAAGATCGTGATTTCGTGTGGTGGCCATGGTCAACGCAGGAATTTCTTGAGTCTCCTCGAGAGAGCATCATTTGGATCGAAGAAAATGCCGAATACGTGCTCCTTTGTGCGTTATATGACGCAAAGCCTGAGCTTCGCAATGGAACTGCAAACACATGTGTGATGTCAGAGTGGGAAAACTTCAAAAACAAGTAAGTAGGGTTGTCAATGAATGACAAAAAGATGTCACTTCGACAAGTAATCACTGAGATGTATTCGAGCAAAGATTATCCCCGTGCAGCGTGTGTTCTCTTGCGAAAGGGAGACAAAGTCCTCACAGTTTCCAGAAAGGATGATCCAAGTGACGTTGGACTGCCTGGAGGAAAGGTAGATCCCGGAGAGGATGATGAACAAGCAGCACGCCGTGAGCTTGAAGAGGAGACTGGTCTTGTCGCGACAGATCTTCGTTTTCTTTACGGTGGCGTATGTTCTGGTGGGAAGGACGGTGTCGCATATTGGACGACTACATATGTCGGTGATTATGAAGGTGAAATAAGCACGGAAGAAGAGGGTGTCGTGCGATGGTTGGTGTTTGATCGCCTTTTAGGCGGATCTTTTGATGATTACAATCGACGACTCCTAAAAACTCTAGGAGTTATTGAATAACATGCATGATGCAGTAACACAAATTGTTGATGAAATTCGTTACGGTGACGGATGTGTTAAAATCGAAAAATTTGTTAAAGACGAAAATGTTTTTAAAGATTGTTTGAAGCTTTATGAGGACGATCTTGCTACTTCAAAAATCATAGAAACAGAAAGCTCACACAGGGTAAAAGGACTTCTTCGCGCGCAAAGCGTTGTTGACATGATTGACGACGCTCATTTTCTTGAAATCATTGAAGGCGTTATTTCTTCGCCAATCATTTTGGGCGGAGCTTCTCTAAACGTAGTTCTTCCAAATTCAAACGGAATGGGGTTTCATCGTGATTATCCTTACCTGTCTATTCCTGATCAGTTTGATGATAGTGGAATGCAGCCACTCGTTGTTCAAGTGATTATTGCGTTGACAGATTTCACAGCTGCGAACGGCGCGACACGATACATTAAAAACAGTCGTCTGTTCCACGATCATACAGAAATTGATTTTTCTCAATATGATCTAGCTCTCATGAAAGCAGGAGATGCAATGATTATGCATGGAGGAACTTGGCATGCTGTAGATCGAAATTTTACAGATCAGAAGCGTGTTGCTCTATTGCTAAACTTTCACCCATATTGGGTAAAACCAATTAACACAGTCGTAGGAATCACGGGTGAGGGAACAGATAGAACACACTTTTCAGACAAGATGAAGTCGCTTCTGGGTTTTAACTTCACGCAAATGTTTCTTGATGACATTCAAAAGATAAGTCATGGTGTATTGAGGAAAAAATGAAACAATATGATTCAATTCCTAAATGGTGTGCAGAAGACTTCGGAAAACCAATAATTGCGTTTGATAAACTAGATGGATCGAATATTCGCGCAGAATGGAATCAAAAGCAGGGTTTTTACAAATTTGGAACTCGTCATCATCTCATTGATGAAAAAAACAAACCCTTTGGTGAGTCGATAGAGCTCATAAAGAATAAATTCAGCGAAGATTTTCAAAGATATCAGAAAAAGAAAAGTGGAAAAGCGCAGTCTTCTTTTTTGAATTTTATGGACCGCAGTCTTTTGCGGGATGGCACGTTGAAGAACAACACACTGTGACACTCATTGACGTAAATGTCTTCAAAAAGGGCAGAATTCCAGCACGTGAGTTCTTGGATCTTTTTGGACATCTCGACATTGCTAACGTTCTTTTTTCTGGAGAGTTTTCACAAGAATTTATTGACGCTGTATCAGATGGATCTCTTGCGCCTATGACACTTGAAGGCGTCGTATGCAAGCATCCAAATGATGCAAGTGTTATGTTTAAGGCAAAGTCACGAAAGTGGCTTGACATGCTAAAACAGCAATGCGGAGATGATGAAAATCTCTTTAGAAGGCTTTCGTGAGATGAAATCGAAGACACTCTTCTAAGAAGAAAAACACGCATGAATCATATTTAGTCTAATGATGCGAAGCGTTTATGACGCAATTTGTTTGATCGGACGTCATCCTATTGTTCGCAAGCTAGTCGCAATCATTGTTTTTTTCCCGTGGTCGATTGTTATTTGCGCGTTAGCATCTAAGATTTGTTAGCACGCAAATCATTTACGTCTTTTGTTTCCTGCTCGTTTTCGTGGATTGCGAGCAGGCTCTTCACCTATTTCAGCGTTCATCACGGGCGCGTCGCATACTTCATCGCCGATTACATCAGCACCTGATGATTTTCTTGCGGTGAGTTCTTCTTTGACTAGCTCTTCAACCAATTTCTTAACGAGCGTACGTAAATGATTATCAATTTTGTTCATGATCATATTAAAATAGCTTCATCATCATTTTGAATAGTTGATGTTAAAATCTTCGTTTTTTGCTACTTTGTAAAACATAAACTACGATTATAGAGTTACATCATGTCTAAAGGCGTCAAAGAAACTGATACGTACATTGAAAAATCGCTCAACGCACGTTTTGATGAATACGTCAAAAACCTTAAGAAGAAGGATGCTGGTGAGCTTCTAGAGCTTGCGTCAGATGTTGCAGGAAATCTTGCAGACGCAGCGGCTAAGCCGACGCCGTTCAATTTGATCAAGTGCGGTATTAACATCTGGAAGACAATGAATGACAACCAGATGTACGCTGAAGAATTCTTCTCTCCAGAATGGACAGCGCCTTTCAATGAGTGCTTCAACGAATTTGTTGTCAGCATTCTTGAAGATCTTCCTTGCAAAGTCATCAAAACCTCTGAAGAGGAACGATTGATCAAAATCGCCCAGGTGAAGGGTGAAGAGATCGGTTGGATTTTGCACACGACTCAGGGCGAAATTCAGGGAGTTTACGTTCGTAAAGAACGAAAGACTGAGGCTTGCGCAGCGCTAAAGCAAGCGCAATGGGAGAAAGTTTCTCACAGGTACATTGTCATGGAAAAGATTCCAGGCAAGGGTGAGTATTCTGAGTCAATTCACTTCAAGAAAGATGAAGACATCATTGGTCTTCAGTCTAAGAAGGCAGATGAGTACTCTCAGTATCTTAAACGCTGTATGGATGCTGGTGTAGCAAGAACGATTCTTTTTTATGGACCGCCAGGAACGGGAAAGAGCACAATTGCTCGGGCAATTGCTGACCGTCTAGATCTTCGTACTCTACGTATTCGCGTAGAAGATATTGGAAATTTTGACAACACTGTCATTTTTGAGGCAATTGACATTTTCAAGCCCGACGCGATCATTCTTGACGACCTTGATCGTGCAATGCAGCAAACACATCTGCTTGAGACAATGGATCGCTTCCACAAGCACATCAAGCTTGTGTTTGCTACTGTAAATCATCAAGAGCAGCTTGACGATGCGCTCCTTCGTCCGGGACGTTTTGACGAAATCATTCGTATTCGTCGACTTGATGATGTTGTCATTCGAAATCTTTTGGGTGCTGCGAATTCTCACATGTTTGAGAAAGTGAAAGATTGGCCTGTTGCGTTTGTTCAGGAATACGTGACAAGACGACGCTTCATGAGTGAAGAAGACGCGCTGAGAGCGTGCAAGGAGCTTCAAAAGCGTGTCGATAAACTTCGATCGTATGATGATGACGAAGGTGACGACGAAGACGAATCGGAGGATGAAAAAAGAGAAGATTCGGAAAGCGAACTTCTTGAAATGGAGAACTCTCCTGAAGAGGGTGAGAGCGAAGAGGAAGGCGATGAAGAGGACGAGGACGTGGGTGAAGAGGAAGAAGGCACTGAAGAAGAACAAAGAGAAATGAAAAAGAATCTTCCTGTGTACATTGCTAAGTTGATGAAAAAGCACAAGATTCGGTTTAAGTTCATGAAATGACGCGTATATCAAATGATGATCTGCTGAAGCTATCTCACAAATACGGCAACATAAAGCAAGGTGATTTGTGGATAGTTTCAGCAGATTTTGGTTTATCGTTTTGGTTGAATGATAAGTTCAATGAAATTTCTGAAACGCTGCCAAAAAGTGAAATATTTGGAATTTTAAGCGTTTCGGAACCCAAAGGAATCTGGAGTGCGATTCACGTTAGCGCTTTGTGCAGTAGAGGCATCGTGAACTTATACGAAAATCACATTTTTGAAAATTGCGTTCTTACACATAGGTTGGGATGAGTCCCTCCAAGAATGCCCTCTCCTCTTCTGCAAGAGCTTTATTGGCCAGATGCATGGAAAGTCATTGTGATATGCATCATGCTTAATTGCACGCAAAGAACGCAAGTCGAACGTATGATTGAGACGTTCTTTGATCAATATCCAAACGCAGGTGCATATATTGCAGCGTATGAATGTGAAAGTGACAAAACTCGTTTGATTGATCTTTTACGACCTCTTGGATTTTGCAATCGTCGTTCTAAGCAAATCTACAAGTTTAGTTGTGATTACATCAATAAAGGTTTAAACAACGTTAGAGAGCTATACGGTGTTGGAGAGTACGCAACAAAATGCTACGAGATGCTTTTTCTGGGTTTGTTCGGTGATGAACCCAAGGATCACGCTCTAAAAGATTACTACAACTGGGTTAAAGCAACGCAAGGACAATCATTGTGATTAACAAATACATTTTAGACGGAGCATTAATTTTGCTGGCAATGTGTTTCATTGTCATTTTTGTCAAAATTGTTTCCTCTGATGGAAAGGCTGATTTTTGCTATGTGCAGGTAGACACAGAATGGCGGCTAAACGAAGATGGTTCTAAAAATCATTGGACTGTTGTATATTCATTGTTTCAGCACGTTCCCTGGAGACCTGATCGCATCATTGTCAAAGTAAAGTCAACAGAAGAGGTTAGAAAAGAGGCTGAGCAGTTTGGATGTAAATTGCAATGAATGCGTAAATGAGAATAGGAACACTACATGAGTCCTTATAGAGTTTCAGCTGCGCCTAAATTTCAACAAAAAAAGAAGCAATTCCAATCATAGAGACAAAGGTGGTGGGTTGGAAATGCGATACATGAGATGATTTCAGCGCTTCATTCAGTACAATTTAACTGCAAAAAAGCTCGTCGTTACATTTGTTATTCTGCGAAAAGCAAACGTGATGATAAGAGAATTGCAAACAGACGTCATCGTCGAGCGTTTAATCGCATTACACAACGAATGACGCATGACCCAGAAACATTCTGGGATGAAGGCTTTAATGTGCCATCGTTGTCAGATTGGGAGATCTTCTAAGCGACAAATGTAGTGTAACTTGTTGATACGTATGGTACAATCCTAACATGCCGCTAGGACTATGCTGTCATTATGTTGAAGAACGCAAACCCGGTGTGTTGACAAATCTTTTTGACACTCGCACGCTTCAGCTAGGACGCTGGCAACGCGGCGAATATAGCGAGGAGCGTGTTAGAAACACGTACCTACATAACGCTCGATCGATGCTCAAGGTTATTCCTTTGGTCGTCGCTTCGGGCGTGCGCCATCTTCGGTTCTCTTGTGATCTTATCCCGCTTGGTGACAAGGTTCCTCGCGAGTGGTGGGATAACAACGAGCTGCGCTCCGCGTACAAAGCTCTTGGTGATTACTGTCGCGCCCATGGTGTTCGGCCTTCTTGCCACCCTGGGCAGTTTTGCGTTCTAAACTCTAAGCGTGACGATGTTATCGCCAACGCGATTGAAGAAATGTCACGCCACGCGTGGGTCTTTGACGCGTGTGAGTTTCCTATGTCTCCTGAAGCAAGCATCAACATTCATGCTGGTTGCAAGGGTGAGTTTGCAAAGCTTGTCTCTAGCATCACATCGCTTCCTCACTCCATTAGAACACGTCTTACGTTGGAAAACGATGAAAACGTTGCAAGCGTGAGTGATCTTGTTCATGTGAACACAAGTGTGGGTGTGCCTATCGTTTTCGATAGTCATCATCATACATTCAACGATGGCAATGACACAATGCAACAGGCATACGACGCTGCTATGCGTACGTGGCCAGCAAATATCATGCCTGTACAGCATATTTCTAACACAGAACCGGCCCTAGAAAACGGTTCTAGACTGGACCGTAGGAAACATAGTTTCTTCATTCAAAGCATTCCTGAGCCTCAACTGGAAGGAATCAGGCGGCGGGAGATTGCCTTGGAGGTTGAATGTAAGTCCAAAAATCTCGGTATCAGCAAAATGGTCACTGATTTCGATCTTCGTAACTACATCTAGCAATGAATCACAAAAAAATGTTTGCAATTGCTTGTAGTGTGTCTAGGACAAAGCTAGACATGAGATCGTATTTTATTGGCGCTGTTGCATTGCGATCTGACGACACTTTGGTGTCTGCGTACAATGGCTCACCAATGTTTCCAGCTCCAAAGGCTCATTGCGAAGCTCGTCTTTGCAGAAAACTTGACAGAAACGCAATTGTTTATGTCGCACGAACTCTAAAGAATGGAGATTGGGCATTTTCTCGCCCTTGCGAAAATTGCATTAGGGCGCTTCGTAGAAGCTACGTAAAGCGTGTCTACTACACAATTGCGCCTGGTGAATTTGGTTGTATTGAACTGTAGTTTACGTCATGCTAGACGCCTGTTTACAATCAATAAGTTACCCAAAAATTAGGATACTTATGAATAAGACGTCTATGGCAAAGAAGCTGACTAGCAGACCCAATGGTTGTACTGAGTTTCAACTACATAAAAACGTGCTGCAGCTTTCCGTGAACTTTACAAGAGCCACGCTGATTGATTTCACTGAACACAAGCTTAGAAGAATGATCAAGACAACGCACGATGCCGATAGAAGGCGTGCGTTGCTTGAGCTTTTAGCAGATTATCAATCTGGAAAAGTAGCTGTTGCTTGGAGCGGTTCAAACCCAGTGTACGTTAACATCTCAAAAGAGATTTGAGATACATTTAACACTAAGTTAGTAGAGTTGTAGAAACTCACTTAGGTGCTTTAATGTATTTTGAAAACGAAAATGGATCAAAACAGACACGTGTCATTTTTGGTGATGATGCTAGGAAAAAGCTTTTTGACGGGCTAAAAACAGCCGCTGAAGCAGTCGCATGTACGATGGGCCCGAAAGGTAAGTGTGTAATCATTCAACGTGACGGGCAGGTTCCTGTAGTGACGAAGGACGGAGTCACAGTTAGCAAGTCGATCAACCTGAAAGACCCGATCGCTCGCATGGGCGCTGAGCTTATCAAGGAAGCTGCATCTCGAACAAACGACGTGGCAGGTGACGGAACGACAACAGCGACGGTCTTGACACATGCGATGGTAAAGGAAGGCCTTAAGCTTCTCACAGCGGGATACGACGCGAAAGACCTAAAGATTGGAGTTGAAAAAGCGACTCGTCTTGTTGTTGACGCGCTCAAGGAAGGCGCGAAGCAAATCGAAAACCAAGATGAAATTGCTCAGATAGGCACCATCTCTGCAAATGGTGACACAGAAATTGGGAGTCTTCTCGCGGAAGCGATGAGCAAGGTCGGCCGCGACGGAATTATCACCGTTGAAGACGCAAAAGGAATGCAGACGTCTCTTGATGTCGTGGATGGAATGCAATTTGAGAGAGGGTTCCTATCTCCCTACTTCGTCACAAATCCAGAAAAGATGAACTGCGTTTACGAAAACGCATGCATCCTTCTGACTGACAAGAAGCTGTCGGTGCTCAACGATCTACTGCCGATGCTAGAGGACGTGCGACGTGCAAACCGTCCGCTCATCATTGTGGCGGATGATGTTGACGGTCAGGCGTTGCAGTTGCTCATTGTCAACAAGCTGCAAAACAACTTTCCAATCGTTGCGATCAAGGCTCCTGGCGTTGGCGCATTGCGTGATGAGGTGCTTGCTGACATCGCGACAATGGCGTGTGCGCAGGTTGTTTCAAGCGCCACCGGTGTCGCGCTCAAAGATGTCAGGTTGGCTCATCTGGGAAACCTGAAAAAGGTGACAGTTGACGCAAAGACAACGACACTGGTCGGTGATGGAAAGACTGTTGACGCTGTCAAGGAGCGTGCAGAATTGCTTCGAGCTCGCATGGAAGACGTTGCGCTGACGGCTGAGGAACGTGAGATCCTTAGGCTGCGAGTCGCAAAGCTTTCTTCAGGTGTTGCTGTCATCAAGGTGGGCGGCATGACTGAGCTTGAGATCACTGAGAAAAAGTATCGCATTGAAGATGCTTTGAATGCTACAAAAGCTGCCGTTCAGGAAGGTATCGTGCCTGGCGGCGGCATGGCGTTGATGAACGCTCGTGCTAATGTTGTCAATGAAAAGAAAGCTTTGAAGGATCTCAACGAAGCACAACGAGCTGGTGCTGATATCGTGCTTAAAGCATGTGAAGCTCCTTTGCGGCGTATTGCTGAAAATTGCGGTCAGTCATCAGATGTAATTCTTTCAAAGCTCACAAGGGGTGGAAACAGTGTTGGGTATAACGCAGCAGCTGATGTTTACGAAAACCTTGTACTCGCTGGAGTTGTGGATCCTGTCAAAGTCACCAGAACGGCTCTGGAAAATGCGACGTCCGTTGCAATTACATTCCTTAGTCTAGACGCAGTTGTTGTTGAAGAGACAACGGAGAATGATAAATGACTGACGATGAGATTTTTTCTAAAGTTTCAAAAATAGATCTTTCTAAATTGACGCAAAGAGAAAAAAGATCATTTTATCGAAATCATTGATGTCTTATCAGAAGCGATGATGCTTAGAAACTTTTTTAGCACCTTAGTCATTGTATCTCTTCTGTTTTCAATAACAAGTACGCTTGCAACTGTTATTTTTCGTTCGCAACAATTTTCAATTGCTATCGCTGCAAGTCTCATCATTTGTTTTGTCATTACTGCATGTATGACATTGATGCTATACTTATACTCAGATTTAATAAACGCCGCTCTGACTGAGTATGATTTGCTCTTAAAAAGAACGGCTGGAAGAAAAGAAGAGGAATAATGAGTCACGCACCAGGAACATGGGTTAAATTTACTTCAGACGCTCGTTTGCGAAAAGTCACAGACAAGGGTGTTCTTGAGCAAAGGAATCTCACAGAAGGGCTGTTGATTGGAGAGAACAAAGAGGCTGTTCTAGTTCAGCAAATGGGAAATGATGCATACACAGTTGTATTCCCAGACACTGGCCACTTTGGTTGGGTTTATACGTATGAGTTTTATTTGATGCAAAATAAAGCTCCCGAGAAACTTGCGCTAAAATCAATGAAGTGATATGTTTAAACAGTCATGAAGCTCGAGCTGAAATGTTCGAGCTTTTTGCTGTTTAACGAGCTAACAACATACTTAAAAGCATGTCGTTAGTCGACAAAAATAGATTTAGAAAAACATACGTCAATCTAAAGATTTCAAAGCGCTTTATCAAGACGTATCCTGATGTTATTGCTCCGCGAGCCCTCGGTGCCAAGCCATGGGGAGACACAGATCCTCCTGTCATTTCTAGCCTAAATTATAGTCAAGGCGACATCGCAGGCGGTGGCCAGTCAATTACAATCACTGGTGAAAATCTTAATTCAACTTCAAGCGTTAAATTTGGCTTAACGTCTGCGACAATTATCTCTAAATCGCATTCGTCAGTGACTGTCACTTTACCTGCTCACGTCGCAGGAACAGTAGATGTTTCAGTAACAACTGACGTTGCGACCGCAACGAGCTCAAACGCGTTTGAATTTTGGTCTCCAGCTCAACTTTCACCAAAAGCTTGGGCCAGAGCACCGAATTATTCAGCTTCTAGCTCAGGAACATTGACTGATGAAGGAAGCCTAAGCGATAATTTTGTTGAAGCCACAAATTTCCCGTCTGCAGGTTCTGCAATAGGAAACTTTTCTCCAACAATCAACTTTGATGGAACTGATGATATCCTGTCAAATACGACAGCATGGTCAACTGTCATTCCAAATGGGACTGTTTTCATTTGGTGTTTGTTTTATGCTGACACTGCGCAAGCTGAAGCAGCTTTACATGACGGAAACCTAGTCGCAGACAGCTTAAACGCAGAAATAGGTGTTGACATCAGTACAAGCGGATTTTCTGCGTCAATTTTGGATGACGTTCTTTCTTATACGCGATCTGGATTTATTCCATGCTCAGTTGAAACATGGCACCTTGGGCTTATGATGTGTAATCCTTCTGATGTTGGAAGCGAAGGCAAGATTGCTGTTGATGATAGTTCTTGGACGACATGGGCTGTGTCGGGGGGTTTTACACCATTTACACCAGGAAACGTAACGCTCGGAAAGGGTTACGAAGCACGTTATTTTGACGGTAGAATGGCTGACGTCGGAATTGTAAATGCGACAGCAAGCGCAGGAAACGTCATTAAGCTGCGCAAATACATGCAGCAGCGATACGGTGTCACAGTTTGATGTTAAGTGTTTAGTCTCTTTGCTGCTCTTGACGCAGAGTGCGCAGGCTTAATCTTGTTGTGATGCGCTTCTGCCTCAGAAGATCCAAAGACATTTGTAACTTTGTTTGATGAATATTCGTACACAACCATGTAGCCTCCTTTACTCATTTTTAGAGGTCCTGGAGTACGATCCATATAGTCAAGCTTTTCGTTTGTTGCATACGCGTCAAACCAATGTTCTGTCACAAAATTAGAAACGCTTATATGATGAACAACACCGTCTTTTGACGTCACGTCAATTTCATATGCATCAGCTTCAACTGGATCGCAAAATTCATATGCAACTTCATGTTCGCCGTCAGTCATATCAGCCCACAAATTAACGCTTGAGTCCATGAATGTTTCAATGACTTCGTGAGACAGCACAACTGACACAGACAACGCTCCTGAAAACCAAGTTCCTCCGCTTTTTGTGACAGGATTAACGAACACACGTCCCCACGGATTTCCTTGAGGATCTTGAGTGTGATATCCAAGCGCTCCAGCCTGATCAGCGTCATCCATTACGATAATTTGCATTTCACCTTCTGGAACGACTGCTGACCCGCTAAGCATCTTAAGACGCCAAGTGCGCCTGCCAAGAAGGGGCGCAACATGTTGCGAAAGCTGCTTTTGACATGCTTTAACCATCAGAGCAACGTTTGCGTCTGTGATTAACGTAGACTTATTTTGAATGTATAAGACAGGCATTTTCATGCCTTATACGTATGATGTCAAAGAAGCTTATGTCGATCAATGTGTTGTTCTATCAGCTTGTTGCACGCACCCACAATGAGTGCTGAAGGCAAAAAAATGATTATGACGTAAAATACAAGCATTGCAAAATCAGCGCTTGCACTCTTCATAAATGCAAATACTGATCTCATGGATTGCTCGGCGAGGTGCAACACCGAAATCCTTGTTGATAAAATGAATGACTGGGTCCGTGAACAGTTGTCATAGGCCGACAACGTGTACGAACTTTGTACGTCCAATATCCGCCTTTTAAGCCGCTATAAAATGGATCACCGTCATTTCGCCCTCCTACATTGTGAACCCATTCATCAACATTTGCAGGCATGTCATAAATGCCAAACTCACTTACACACCCAGGAAATGAACCGGACGGGTGCGAATGATTGTGCTTCGGCCACTCGCTCTTGGGTTTTGTGGGATCCATAGAATCGTGTTGCTGATCACAGATGTTTTCATCACGATGCAACCCATCTCCATACGGGTATGGTTTCATTCCAGGTCCTTCACATGCAAATGTCCATTCATCTGCAGTGCACAATCGCTTTCCGACTGATTCGCATTTTGCTTTAGCGCCAAACCAGTCTATTGTGACAAGCGGAAGCTCACCTTTCTTGTTTGGCCATTCGTACGTGTCAACACATACGCTAATGTGTTGACGTGTCTTGGACAGACATTTTGACGGCGCAAATTCTGCGCAACGAAGCGGCCCAATACCAAAATTAGCAGTTTGAGACTGATCACTGTCCAACCACTTTAAGCATTTCTGCTCAACTCGCGGGCACCACTCTCCTTCAGCGAGTTTCATTCCACTCGGGCAAGGTGTTGTCTCAACAGAAGTAAGCTTTGGTTCATCTCGTGACACAATATGAGGAAGGGTGCCATCCTGAACCGCTTCAGACGTGTCAAGTGCGCACCACCCAGCGATAAATGGAAGAATTATGACAAGCTTTTTCATGTTACAATCGCTCTACTAGGGTTTTAATGTTTAAACAAAAAACTCCAAGATGAGTCACACATTTGACTTTCTTGAACCCACGACTTACGCAAAATTCAACAGGTATGACAACAGATCCTGCGCCAAGATTAACTTTCGCATGTGTAAATCCGCATTCGTCTTCTCTGCTGCTTTCAAAACACACTGTAGCCAGCTTAAGGCGACATGTATCACCGAAACGTACAGCGCTTTCTTTAAAAGGAAAAGTTCTTTTGGTTTTCATTGAAGCTATTTGGAAACGGCATTCAAGAGCTTCTTCTTTGCAACTGTGACAAACCTTTCAAGAGAGTCACGCGTTGGTTTTGTGACTGCAGAAGCGATCATCACTGAAATTGACATTGCCTTTCTTATAAGAGCTTCAGCGTCTTGATCATTTTTTGTCTTTACATCAACGTCATTCTTTTGTTCTTGGCGTTCTGCGAGATCTTGTTTCTTTTTTGTGTTCTTCATTTTGACACCTTCACGCTGTTACTTTTTTAAATTTCGCTAGAGCTTCTCGTTCTAGCGTTGATTTGTTTTTTGAGCCCTTGGGACGTCCGCGCTTCTTTTTTTCGGGTTCGCCAGTGGGATTTGAAGGAATGATAGGTTTTACGGGCGCAGGTTCTGCTTCATCCCTAACAAGCTGTTTTTTCTTGCGACGTCGCTTCTTGTTTGCGATGTCCATCAGCGTCTCACTCACGCCGGGAGTCCAGCGCTTTGATTTGTCAGGAACTTTCATTATTAGACCGTATTTTTGCGCGTCTTTATAGTTTGTAGCACCGTATTGCGTTTTTTCTGGATCCCAGAGTCGAATATGACCCTGTTGAATTGTCATTTCGTCAGGAACTTCATCAAAGACTTTTTTAACGATCCACATTGTTGTGTCACGTGCAGGTTCTTGAGTGTACTCGATAATCATCCTCTCACCCTCTGGGATGATGAACTTGCCGTCGACAACTGCGTCAGAAAGGCGAGAGATGTCGGGTTTCCAACCTTTTCTCGGAACGCGCGTAAGAATGTCAGATAATGACGTTGATGTTTCTTCGTCATCAATCTTTTTCTCAGAAGTTTCCTCACTATTTTCTACCATACAACTAATAATACATGCATGCGTCGTCGTGTTCAAGCATTTAACAAGTGATTTTGAGGTGTTAAAATTAAATGAATGACTTCTAAGATTTTTTTTGCAGAATCATTAGAGGCACTTCGTGTGCTTCCTGATTCATCTGTTGATTTAATCACAACAGATCCTCCTTTTAATACCGGCGTGATTCAGCAAGATAATCGCAGCAAAATTTCGTACTTAGACAGGCGTGATGATTACATCGAATGGATGCATGATGTTGTAAAAGAATGTCATCGTGTTCTCGTGCCAAACGGCGCTATGTACATTCATTTAAATGAAAAGGTTTCATATAAAATTCGTTTTTTAGTCATGGATGACATTTTTGGTGAGTCAAACTGGCTTAATACAATCATTTGGGATTTTGATTACGGCGGTCGTTCAAAGAAAACATTCGCTCGAAAACATGAATCTGTGCTGTACTATGCTAAAAACATCAATGATTACACGTTTCACTACGATATGATCGATCGAATTCCTTATATGGCGCCAAGCCTCCAGAAAGACATCGCCAGAAGAGAAGCAGGAAAACCCGTCACAGATGTGTGGTGGTGCACCATATGCACAACACGAGGTAAAGAGAGAGTTTCATATCCAAATCAAAAACCTCTTAAACTGTATGAACGTATGATTAAGGTTTCTTCAAATCCTGGTGATGTTATCCTTGATCCGTTTGCAGGAAGCGGTACAACGTGTGTTGCTGCAGCACGGCATGGGAGGAGATTCATTGGAATCGACAGAAACGAAAAAGCGATGCATGTGATGCACGATCGTTTCAAAATAGAAGGAATTGAAGCTGTTGCGTGGCTAGATGCGCAAGGAAATCATGTAGAAATAAAAGAATCACATAACGACACATGTGAACAATCTGATGAGTGAGTTATGATCGTAGCGTAAAAAAATAAAAACTTTCCTGTGTTCAAAACATAAACAAGCATTACCTTAGTAACTCAAGGTTGGTGTACCCAACAAGTACTTAGGTTTCTAACACACAGGAAGATTATGACGAAGAAGTCTCAGAATTTTCATCAGCATCAAAACGTTCAGAAGCGCAACAGCGTTGAGTCCATGTCCATGGATGATCTCGCGCTTCTTCAGGATGCTGACCTCGACGCTCGGGCCCAGATGATTCGTGATGAATTTTCGCGCCGAGGTTTTACGCAAGGTGACAGTTTGGTCACACGACCCTATGAGGTCGAGCTGGCGTATATCGAACGTGAGTTGCAGATTCGCCAGACGCGAAGGCTCAAGCATCGGCAGTATCTTGCTGCGCAAGAAGCTGACATGGTTGACGAAAGCACCTTGCCTGAGTTCAAGGCAACACCCCCGAACTGGATTTGAGGAGGTCATTATGGGAAGCGGCGGAGGCGTGAAAGACACTACATATAGAGACGCCAACGCTCGTAAAAAAGTGTTTGGCGATCGATCTGAAGTTGACACAGTTTCGTGGTATCTTCACGAAATTCAGCGTCACAAGTTGCTCACACATGATGACTCTGTGGAGCTTTTCAAAGCGTATGTTGCTGGTCGTACTCTTGATGAAGAGGGTGAAGTCGTTTCACGAACACCTGAAGCAGAAAAGATTCGAAAGCAGCTTGTTTCCGCAAACTTGCGTCTTGTCATCTCCATCGTAAAGATGTACCGCAACAGCGGTCTTCAGATGGAAGATCTCATCCAGGAAGGCAACATCGGTTTGATGAAAGCCGTTGAACGCTATGACTGGCAAAAAGGGTGTAAGTTTTCCACATACGCAACATGGTGGATCAAACAGGCGATCGGCCAGCACGTTCTGAAGCGCAAGCGCACAATTCGGTTGCCCGCTCATGCTGCAGGTCTGCAGAGAAAAATGTTTGCAGCTGCAGAAGACTACAAGAAAGAGTTCAATTCTGAGCCTTCCGCCGAGGAACTTGCAGAGCTCCTTGGTACGTCGCAACGAATCGTAAAAGCAACGATGCAGTCTGGGCGACAGACAATTTCTTTGTCTGCTCCGCTTACGACAGATCGAGAAAGCACTGTTGAAGACACGATTCAGGACATGTCGAAAGACGCAAGTCCATTTGAAGTTCTGGCCGAGAAAGAATTGATGCGAATCGCCCGCAGCGTTCTCTCTGAGCTGACTCCAAAAGAGTCTGCTGTCCTTCGCCTTCGTTATGGAATTTCTGAGGACTCGAATGATTCGTCACAGTTTCCTGTGACGCGAAGCGAGCTGGAATCTATCATGAACGGTCGTGGACTTAGTGACGAATAAGAAACAAAACGCATTTTGATCTAAAGGTAAGTCATGGAAAACATTCGTTTTACGTACATTCGAAACAATCGTGGCGTCCCGTTTGCTTGCATTGCGTGGGCGCGCTCTGCATCGGGCAACATAGCCCACTATGGTGTGTCTGTGCTGAATGAGTCTGCCGGAGACAAGTGGCACAGGAAGACTGCACGTCTTATCGCTGCAGGAAAGCTGACGCTTGAAAAGTTTCACGCTCCGGCGACGCATGACGAGAGCACGAATGGTGTTCTTTACAATGTGATGTCGGCTGTCTGCGCAAACTCTTCTGTGCCGAGCCGCGCCCGCCGTGGCGCGCTTCAATGGCTCAGGAGAGTTGATGAAAAAGTTGAGTTCTGAATCGTGATTGAATGAGCGCGGGATGCTACTGCATCCCGCGCTCTGTTGTCTCTCTTATCTTTTTCTTAGAAAAAAAACATGTCAACTCGTTACTTTGTGTATGATATCACATCTACAATGGAAGATTTCGTTGCTTCTTTTGCAAGCAAGCCCGACGCAGAAAGCTTTGCAAAGCAGAAGTTCGGCGACAATGGAATTGTGTTTGACGTAGCGCTTCACGACAAGATCAAGGTCGGTTTTGCGAAGCCTCGTAAGGCAAAGCGACGATAGTGAATCGTCCGGAAAACTCATCAGGAGAAAATAAATGAGTAAGATTATCAAAACGAAAAAACTGCTGTGAAAAAACCAAAAGAGACTCTTGTCACTTATGAGTTTTTGATGAATCTTGCAAATAAGATTTACGATCCCAAGACAAAGCGTTTTTTGTGGCTCCGTAGAGGAAATCTACAGATCGAAAATGTGCACAAAAAGACAAACGAAAATATTTGCATTGCGGCATTGGAGAGCTTTTCTATGCAATGACAGGACTACATCCAGGAGAAGCTCATGTCGAACAAGATGAGATCTTGAACATGGCTGTTCAGCGATCTAGTCTTCGACCTACTTCTATGGATGAGATTACGTCAATGATTAACGGTCTTAACATCTCTCATAGCGCTAAAGTAAGTATCATCGATTCTCTCTGTTTTGATGTTGATGATCTTTATGATGATGACGCTCATAAATTCTATGGGCTACTTCAGGAGGTCGTTTATGAAAATGATGAAAACGGGCGTGACGAGACGAGCGTCACGATCAATGAAAACGATTATCTGCAACGAGCGAAGGCTGTTGCCGCGCAATTCAAGCTTGCTGCAAAATTCTTGAAAAGACACGAAAGCAAGAAGAGCAAAAAGAAGTAGAGAAGAGATGAACTTTTCATCTCAGGTGACATAAAGTCCATTCCTATGTGCGCAAGATGAGTTACCTTATAAAGGTTGGATCTGACTTGCGCACATAACATAAGCACTCTCCCTAAACAAAAGGAATTCATCATGAGCATGCCAAAAGGCAAAGTTATCGCGCGTGGTTATGCTACCGTCGTTGAAGATGACGGTGCGAATTACAGAAACATCGCTGAGCAGATGACAGAGTTGGGTCATAAGATGAATCACGCTTCAGCACGAAACTATGTGTTGAGGGCAATGCGAAAGTTTGCGCTCGCATTCGCAGAAGCCAAGGGAGAGACTCTCACAGAGGACGAGCTTGACGTTGTTGCGAAAAGTCCTTCTTTTCAGTCTGGCGTAGCAGAGCTTGTTCAACGATTGTCCATCGAGGATTAATGAAACAGACATACGAAGAGCTAGAGGAACAGCTAAACGAGGCAATTCGAAAGAATGAGCTGTATGCTAATGCACTAAAAACTCTCAAAAATCGACACTTTCCAAACGTAAAGTCGCCTGATTTCAAGGAGTCAACGACAGACGGTCGCCTCATTCCGGGTACGCTGAATTCTGCGTGGCAAGACTCACGTGAAGCTTTTGCTCTGCTTGATGAAGCGTACATGAATGCAAAACTTGGTAAAAAGCGAGAAAAAAAGACAAAATGATCGGATCAGTGTGCATTCTACGTAAAAAGATGCCAAAAGCATTTATTCAGCGTGGTGATGGCAACTGGCGTGTGATCAAGTTTCTCGGTCGATTTTGTCCGTATAAAAGTTACGGAGAGAGTGATTACTTTGGTATCACAATCGCTGTGACAAAGTCACGATCACAAGCTAGATTGATTGCTAAAACGGTAAGGAACTGAGATGAGCTGCAAAGCAGACGTAATGAGCGATGATGGTGAGCTGCGACCAATCAAGTCGACGCGGCAGCTTGCGTGGAAATATTACGAAACTGTTTCTACAACGAATCCAGACGCAAGAGGAACGCTTAGAGAACGTTCTTTTACAGTTTGCGCATGCGGGTGTGGTATGCTTGTTAGCGATCCACCAATTCATGTTCGTGAGGTTAAAGCATGACAGTGATGCTGCTTGAATGCCCACGATGTTCGCGTAGAAAGATATGGTTGCGCGCTGAAAGCCCAGCGGGTCCTGGAACGTGTCCGTGCGGTGCGTGGGCGCCGTGGCATGTTATCTTGAAGAAGACACCGATATTTCCGGGAGGCTTTGTAAAGGTCGTTTCAGGCAAAGGATGGCAATATCTAAAAGGCCCTCACTGGAGAGAAGACCCGGATGGGTGGAAAAAATAATGAAATGATGCCTCGGCGAACAACCGAGGCATTTTTCTTTTAACGTATACGTGTTATATTTATGATATGATGAAAAAGAACGATCCAAAACTTTCAGAGCTGCTTCACAGGAGAGGTCAAACTGTCAGTGCATACGCGCAAGAGTTTGGAATTGTCACTGACGATCTCTTGTCAAGACACTGTGCTTCTCATGGAATTCAAAAGGACGTGTCGCTAGAAGAAGCAAAGACAGCGAAGGAAGCAAAGCATTCCAAGTCGCTCTCACACAAGAAGCCTTCGCAGAAGAACGCGCTCGTTCATCTAGCAGAGCAAGTTGCTGTGACACCTGCGGCTGACGTGAGCGGTTCAGTTGGCGATGGTTGAAAACCTCATCTAATACAAGAAAGCATTTTAAAGGGCTGCCTGTGAGGAACAACGAACTTTCAAAGTGGCTTGATGAAAACTTAAAAGAGCTACGAACAGGTGATGACACTAGATCTTATGTCATCGGTGTTTTTTGCGAATTTTTAAACTCTGGCAACCATGACATGTCTAGAGAGTCGATGGTGTTGAGCTACGCTCATGCAGTGCATGTTGGTGAGTTTTGTCATTTTAAACGTTGCGGAGATTGGTCTCTTTGGGCGTCTGTTTGCGCGCCTGGGAGCATTGAGACGCCCGCTGTCGTCATCGAGCTCGGCATGAGATGCTATGACGCGTGTGATAGGATAATGCTGCGAAAATGGCCAGTGTTTAACGAACTAGCGGCGCGGCTCCCGGAAATCACCGAGAACACGCGCCGCCTTTTGTTTCGTTAGACTAGCGATGAGATCTGCTTTTTAACTGAGCCCTACTTAGCATCTCATAAAAGACCAACGCTCTCCTGTTGCTCATTTGCGTAGGAGATGGATTGAGCTCTCCCATTCCATATTGAATCTTTGAAAGCTTTGTTTTATCACTTTTCAAGGACTTGAGAAGCTTTCGCCAGATTTTACGAAACTTTCTTTTCAGACGCATCTCGTCTTCTGGGTTTTTAAGGCTCGCGATGTGCTCCTTCATTCTTTCATCTTTGGAGAGCATTGGCATGATCCCCAATTCGTTTTGAATATCAACAAGACAAAACGACAGAAAAGGATCGTCGTTTACCATGTCATGGGAACGCATTTATAGCTCCGAGTCATAGTAGGGAATGTTGCATGGAATGAACGGATCAAACCATCCCAAGATTTGAAACGATCTATTGAACATGAAGTTTGACCTGTTTGAGTCAACATAATATGCCTTGAAAACTCCAGACGCATCTGCGTATGCTCGCGCCTCTTCAATCAGTTGATGGAAGCGCTGCTCTAGCTCATAGAGCTTATTCAGCTCACCGTTCTTATGGGCATGCTCTCTCAGTCTATAGAAATTCAGACCTTTTAGCCTTTTTTGGATGATGAATCCATCGGGATCTACGCTGACGGGTGTGATCAAGCTACCCATGCGAGTTCGCAACCACATTGTGCGATCAAAGATGCTTTCACAAATCATCTTCCTGATGGGCAATGAAGCGAAATCGCTGCCATCGTCGAAACGTTCTGTGTTGCTTTGCTTTAGGGGCACTTTCATGACGTTTCCGTCTTTTGTGTCAAAAGTGACACAATAGGACCCACTTCCCAACCTCTTTAGGCCTTTGACACGATGATCAAGTATCATGACTTCATTATATATTGAAACGTCATGCTGTTCATACGTTTTCGCTGTCGTTTATTAAATCTATGTACCAATTGATTTAAGAAGATGCGAAAGAAGACGAGGCGAATCGAACGTGCTTGAGAAGCACATCCACTCGCCATTGACGCAGTGCAGGTACGCGTATTCAGCGTTCATTCTTCTCAGGTTTTCTATTGCAAAGAAAGCATCTCTGCTTTCAACACGTTCTGAGCTATCGCCCTCTTTATAAGGAAAACCGACGTTTAACATGGGACCTTGCCGAACAATCTCACGTGTTTCGTCGCGTGTGTTGAAGAAGACGTCGCGTCCAACTCCTTCCGGATATCCGTCGAAATGACAGTATGCGTAGTCGACTGTTCCGTCTTCGTTTTCAATTCCAATATATGAACGTGTTGCCATTTATTTTACTTTCAAGATAAGTTGTCTCGATGGTGGGATTCGAACCCACGTATTTGACATAAATGAATGAATAAACGCGCTTCCTTCTATGGGCAGGTATCGGCCAAACCCGCTTGTGTTACCACAAGCAGCCATAGTCAGTGCATCCGCAAATTTCATTCAACCATGTTTTGCATGTCATCAAACCTGTTCAGCCAGCATTCGTTTTTTCTGGTGCATGTCCACTCTGCCACATCGAGATATGTTTCTATTCTTTGCTAAGATTGTCAAGATGAATTGACAAGACGTTACCGTTTAGTTCAACTAAAAAAAGCCGGGTTGGGTGTCGGGACCAAGAGATGTTGCATCATCATTTTGATATGCTTTCACGCTTGTTCCTGCTGGAAACATGTTAAATATACCCAATCGTGCCCTAACATCATCCCAACTTTCTCTAAACTCTTTGTAAGAGATTCCTTTCTTGAATTCGAGAGAAAGACCGCGTTTGTTGCTGACGAATAGCCTCCATTGCTTTCGTTCCCAAACCCAATTTCGTTCATATCCAACCCACGTGTAGTCCTGGCGCCCAAGCGCAAGCTTCGCAAATTGCACAAGTGAAATTTCTTTCCCACTCTTATTAAGAAATTGATCGTGCGCACCGAAAAATTCCCATATCTCATTTTCATTTTTTATGTGAAGCTCTTTAGCTTTGTTAGCGTCGCCTTCGACAAGCTCATGTCGATATGAATCGAACAAAAAATGCGACAATGGCGTTGTTTGGAATGCTTCAATGCGTTTACTCATTTACATCTCCTTGATGAGACAAGCAATCAATCATATCGTACTTGTCTATCCAAGTAATACCACACGGTGCGAGAACTTTCACAAATATTGATTCTTGAGGAGGAGTTTCAAGAATGATGAAGTGAAACGGTCCTGTTATGAATCCAACACAGTCATGACTGCTTGCAATCGTTGTTTTTCGTGCCAGTTCCCATCGATGAAGCGCATTTTCGCTGTAGCACAAATCTCCAGCGCTTCCCAGGGTTACGTGGCATCGTTCAACTAATGGTTGCTTTGAGACTTTATGCTTTTGTTTCACTTTCATCAATTTCTACTAAGCTAAACTTAACGCCTTCCCATTGAAGATGACCGTGATAAAGATGTCCAACGCTGTGTCTTGACGTGACGACGAGAGGATCACCGAACCTGTTGAAATCGATGACAATGAAAGTGTCTCCATACGCGAGCGCCTTTTCATTTAACGAATATGTGAATCCTCGTTTTCGACTTGCGCTCTTTTGAAGTCGGTAAATCTGCAGCTCTTTATACTGCGAACTTGTGAAACGATACACATTTCCCACTTTGAGTTTTTGCATTGCTTGTTAAATGTACGTCAAAAATCACATCATGTTCATTTTTTGCAATATTTGTATCATAGCTGTATGATAAAGAGAGAAGAATGTAGAGTTGGAGCGTTGCACAGAGTTTCATTTGCGTCTCCAACAATGGTTGGTTGCGCTGTTGTTGAGATTTCAAGAGGGTTCGAAACAATGATTGGTGATCTTGAACAAGGAGATTTTGTTGTTCTCATGAGCAACAGCGTAAGAAGAACTGACGATTTTGAAGAAGTCTTTGCGCTCTCGAAAGTCGGACTCGGCTGGTTTCCGATTTGTTATATCGCTGCGTCGTAAACATACAGCAACGCATCATTGGAAACACGCACAATTTCACGATGAATTAGAAAAGTAGAAAAATGCTCTCCCGCTTTTCTTTCAATAAGAATCATTGCGTCAGTTGCTTTGTACGGAAAGAGACTCGTGACTGTCCATTTGTTGATCGAATGCTCAGGAATAAAGCACAAACTTCCTATTTGAATATCATGAGTACGTGTTAGTTTTAGCATACCCTTGCTGTGCATCTTTTGAAGCTATGTGATAAAATAAGACCATGATTGTCGAAGGCGAACTCAGACGTGTCAGCTGCATCAGTGGTTATCGTAGTAGTCATCCAAGATTTCGCTATGAAAACGGCGACTTGATGAACGAATACTACGCATTTATTAGTGATATTGAAAGAAGGCGTGAAGAAACAATAATGCTTATTGGTGGACGCACGACAAGCGTGGGACAAGGAACTAATTTTTTTGGCGTTCCTTTCTTTCAAGTCATCACGACGTTTGGCGTGTTTTACGCTCAAGAAGCAAATCTGCTGTCAACGACAGTGACGTTGTGATATGAGCGCTGTCACAAAAGTTTCAACCAATTCTCTACGTAAATCGGCACTCCTATGCGGTACACGATGCCTGTCTTGCATAGAAACGTCCACATAGAGCTTTTGTAGTCTTGAAATGGTGCCCTTATCACAAAGACAATCTCTCCATCGCCGAGAAAAAGTTCGTAATCACCCACTCTTCCTTGAATGATATCTTTAGCGAAGCCAGTCGTATTTTTTAGCATGCACAAGCTTCCAGCTCTGATCATGCATTAATTGCTACAGTAATTGCATGAGTTTTTCATTCGTTAAACTCGTAATGAACTTTTTCAGCAAAGGATGTAAGATAAAACATGAGCACAAAAAGCGAACTCATCAAGCAAATGATCACTCTCATCCAGGGCGGTTGGACGCATAACGTTCTTGCTCGTGATGCAGAAGGGGTGCCGTGTCTTCCAAGTCACCCTGACGCAAAGTTTTTCTGCATTCGTGGCGCTTTGATGAGGATTCACGACAAGTATGATGATGTCTACTTTGACACGCTTTTGAGCATAGAAAAAACGCTAAATGAAATGAAAGTGAGCGGGCAAAGCGGGCTTTGCCTTATTGTGGCGTTTAATGACGCGCACGGCAGAACAAAAGAAGAAGTCATTGACATGCTTTCATCTGTTAGATGTTAGGGTGTCATATTCCGGGTGAGATGTACAATTGCGTTAGTTTTGACGGAAACTCTTCTCTTGAAGAGCTTAACTCGTTAGAAGCGTACAATTTGCATGTAAATGAAGGCGATATTGTCATTTTCATCGAATACATCTGGTCTGATTTTCATAAAAAACATTGCTTTGTCTTCATGCATAAACTTGGTTTTGCATATACAATTTTCATCACGTATTCTCAACACATCATTTCAGCTAAGCAACAGCAATGAATGAAGAAAGCCAAAGCATAAAATGCGGCGATATTCTTGTCGCTGTAAAAGAGGACGTGATGGCAAGCTCCTGCATGGAAAACTTCATACTATCCGCTGTTTGGGATTTTACTTTTGAAGAAGGTGACGTTTTCTTTGTCATTGACCTCGGCAAGGAGCGTGTTAGCAACGGCGACGGCAGTTACACGATTTATCCAATCGAATACTGCGTTCTATTGACACGATTTGGAGTTGCATATGCTGACATTTACAGATTTGGAAAAATGTGGGAAGTTGCGTGTCATTCACTCTGAGCTTAGGCTAAAGGGCAACAGAGAGATAAATGGGTTGTTTATGCCCTATCCATACGATTTTTTTTTGGGCGGTGGTGAAATTGTGTTTGTTGTTGAGACATTTTCTGTAAGGCGTAGCGATTTTGCAACACCTCAGGCTAGGCTTGATGTTGCTAAGATTGTCACATCGCAGGGAATTGCATTTGCTCGCAAATCGTGGCTTGAAAGCTATTCAACTGAAATATGATGACAAAAATAGCGCACAATTACAGCGAAGTAGATGTTGTCAAAATTGAATATCTTGTCAATGTTTTTCTAGAGCCGCAAAACTTTAGTTCGCCGATGATTTTTTATCTACCTGACCTCTTCCTTGAAAGAGGAGACATCATCGTTTTACTTTATGAGGATCAAAAGGAAGACAACGTGCGTGTGTTATCACGCCTGGGTATTGTCTACGTATGGAAAGCAGCACTGACAAACTTTTGCAGCCTATAACAAAGAATTGAGGACAGTGCATTACGTGCACGTGTGGTGTACCATCATAGGATGGTCTGGGATCCAAGATTTCTTGGCACGATATACGTTGTCGAAGAGGAGATCTATGCTTGGAAAAGCTTGCGTCGTCTTACGCTAGCGGATTTGACCGTGCTTCAAAGAAGTGATGTCTTTGTTGTTGTCGGGAATGAGACGAGTCGTGAAGGCTTTGCGATTCTGTTGAGCAACGTAGGCATCGTTTACTGCTCAACGTCTGTAATACATCAAAGGTGTAAATCATTATGCATATCGGAGAAATAGAAGTTGGATGTCTCTATTCCGCTGAATACGCTGTCGGCATGAATGTGGATGCGCAAAGATATTTCACAATTGGAAATTATGATTTTTTTCTCAATGAGGGCGACGTTGTCATGGTTGTCGACATCGAAGATGAAACGTCTCATTTGCCAGCAATCATCAAGTTGCTCGGAAAGAATGGGATCATGAGTGATGTAGTTAATGGTTGGGAGAACAGGTTTACAGCGCTGAAAATACAGTAATGAATAAACACGCCCAACTAAACACCGGTGAAATCTACATTTGTAAGTGGGACCACGCGGACACGTGCTTCACGCGTGAGTCGTGTGATGACGTGTCAGGGAAGATAGAGTGCGTTCTTATGGAACGTGACGCTGTCATTCTCTTAAGTAAAAGCATAACTCATGCACATCAAGAAATTGTCGAGCTGCTGTGCTCTCGTGGTGTTGTTTACATGAACATGTTCTCATTTTCCCTCGGTTTTACAAAGCTTGAATGATAGCGCAAGATCTTTACAAGGTCACATCTTACGTTTTCGTAGCAACAGAAGACGAAGAAGTTATCTTCAAGCTAAAGAGAGGCGATATCTTCTTTAAGTTAAAGGATGATTGCTACCTAGATGGGATTTGCTTTTGTCGTATTTTGTGCAAGCTCGGAATTGTCATTATTCATTCTAGACTCATAAAAGAACGCTGCGACAAGATCTAAACATGAAAATCACAAAAGGTGATCAGTACATCCTTGAATATCGCGTTAAAATCTAGTTCTCACGCACAATTCTTTCGTCCACAATGTGGACGAAAGAATTCTTGTTCGGTGGCGATGTTGTCGTTGCAGCTGAAGTTGAAGATGAACTCGACACGCTCGTGAGCAAAAAGGGTATCGTGTACGTAAGACAATATGATCTCTCTCATGCGGTTCTAGAATGAACTCCAGTGCAAAAGATCGGCATGACAATCTCTACAATGTCATAGCCTTTTTGACAGTCGTGCGTGACCCGCCCTCTGGGGGACACTGGTCAAACGTTTTCTATTACAACATTCCTCCTGGTTCACCTATCATTCTTCTTGGAATCTTAGATGATGATGTTTGGCCTTTCCCTGAACGGCAACTTGTTGTTTTGACTTCGTTTGGTATCATGTACGTCTATGAAAAACATTTCATTCAATGTTCCGTCAAGGTTAAATGAAAATGAATCTTTACATCATCGATGGCGCAACAGATTTCTACGTAGCGTACAGCAAAGAAAACTTGGACAAACACCAAATTGATCAATTCCTGAGAGCGGGTGACGTCATAATGATTCATGACAATGCGCTCGACACATGGCCAAACATTGATTACACACAAATAGTGTGCAAACACGGGATTGTATACACGCACAATTACAAGATCAATGACTGGACCCTGAAGAAAGTAAGCACATGAGTGTCATGAAACATCATAGCTTACATCACTTTGTAGAGATCAACAGCCTTCCGTTGTTCAGAGTTGAGAGATATAAACGAGTGGGTTTCGTCCTCAATAAAGAGGAACTGGACATCAATAGAGATGGGGATCTGTGCTATGAATGATACTTGACATGTGATGATATCGTCGTTTTAATAATGAATCCTTATAGAGTTAGCGCAAATGCGCTGTCAGACGGTAAAGTCGTTCAGTTGCTGTGCAAGCACGGGATTGTTTATACATACGACTTTAACATTCGCACGAGCATGAATGCGTTAACATGAACTCTCTCGCTGGACTGCACATCGTCCACACAACCTTCTTTGCTGCGCTGTCTCTCGATGATTACAATCATTTTGTAGACACAGATGTCATATTCCAAGATGAAATTGTCATCCCTTTGGGATGCATAAATGATTATCGCGGCAGAGTTGTGATAAGGATCCTGAGCTTCAGGGGCATTCTTTACGCGTATGAAGAAACATTCAAATTATCAACAACTCTTGTCCGTGAGGAGCTCATGCCGTGCTCTACTACGTAAACTCAAAATTTTTTTCAGTGATTAGCGCGGGTAATATCGAAGATCTTACAGACATCACTTATCTTCGTAATAGCAATTCACTCAGCATCGAAGCCGGAGAGGTTGTTGTTCTCCTAGAAAAAAATTTGCAACAACGCGTCATCAAGTTCCTAAGCTGTCGCGGGATCTGTATGACAAGCGTTAGTATCTTTAAAAGATATTGCTCACGCGTCGAGACATTTTAGAATTCCCTCGCGCGCGGAGACAAAATGAAACCCTCATCCCTCTATACAGTCACCTCAGAGATGTTTGCAGCCTACGATTTAAATGAACTGCTCCAAAACATCAAAGACGGATCACCCATGCAGTCAACAGTCATCAATCCAGGAGAGAGCATTGTCATCATAGATCTTCCTGAGACTGATCCTGATTTCTTTGATGTCGATCTTCCCATAGTGCAAATTATGACATCACTGGGAATGTTATACACGTTGCGCGGAGAGATCCTCTCCACCACAACTCGCGTCGAGACATTTTAGAATTCTCTCGCGCGGTGCTTATTTCAAAAAAGTCCCACAACCCAAGTAACCAGATCAACAGAGCGATCTAATCAACCCACTTGACTCTAAACTCCCGAGTCTACCCACGAGACTCAGTGCTTCCCCTCTACTCCCGCAGCTCCCCAGCCGCCCCATCAGCCCTATAAACGCTCTCGACCCGTGGACCAATTTACACCTGTCGGGCCCACGCGAGGGAATCCTGGGTCAACCTCGAATGACCCAAAACGGCCCTAAAATGTGTCCTGGCACCGCGCCGAGCCACAAATCGGCGGCCGAGTCTGCTGAACTGGGAGGGGGCGGGACTTGCCCATCACGTTCACCCGTACGGCCCCGCCCCCTCTTGTATTCCCTCACGCGCTCGAGTACCGCCCCGGCCCCTCGTGTGCCACAGCCCCGGCCCTGTTTTATGCGGGCCAGCGTTTCATCACAGCCCCGGCCCCGTCGGGATGCGAGCTCTGGAGCAGCTGAATCATTGCCTTGCTCCCCACAGGGTTTAGCGAGTGGACAGCGATGAGTCTCGGGTAGTAAGAGTGCTCCACCATCCAGAGAGCTACATGGTAGCCTGTTTTTTCTTGTCTCCCGCGCGTGTAGTCATGTTCGCCCCCGTGCGAGTCGCGCATCGCTGCGTACTGCCAGTCAGCGAGATCATGATCAAGCGAGACCTCGTCGTACAGGGTTTCACTCATCATCTGCACTGCTTGAGAGTAGTTTTTTGCCCAGTCATATCCCCGCGGTGCAGGGCGAACGTCGTCAAGCCAGAGCCTCCTGGGCGCAGGATTATTTTCGTGCACCGAATTTTCGTCAAGCTTATTCGAGTCATCTGTGTTCAGCTTATTCACTGTTTAATCTCCTTGCGTCCCAATCTCGGGACGACACGCCTGCTGAGATTATATCATAGCTTTCACTCGTTTACATCGCATCCATATCAGCTTCAAAAAAAGTTGATGCGAGGTGGAGAGTGATGAGACAAAAAAGTGCAAAAAAGTCGCTCACCGTGGTACAATTCCTGTAGCCAGGGATAGGTATAGATGTCTGGTCCAGTTCAGACGCCCTCGCCTCCTTCAGGCTTGGCCATAGTAGGTTCTCAATATACAACCGAACTGAGCTTAAGAAGATGACAGGAGAGGGCGCGAGAAGGAAGAGCAGGCATGCTCGTGACCCCGGAGCGGTACGGGGATCTTGAATAATCTGTCTGTGACCCCGAGGACTGATTCGGGGATCGAGTCATCTGGCCTTTGCGCGAATCCCCAAGCGTCTACGAGTGACGTGCAAGGCGGCAAAACACAGAACACTAGCATCACTTAGGTGTGTCCCATGCGGGCTCCTGTGGTATAGATCTATCATGTCAAGAAGATTGGTACGCAGGAAAGAGGCTCCCGTAATGTCAAAGGGCACGCTGCTGGAGACCTGTCTCTACAGAAAAGAGCGTGGAATTCCAATCGTTTTCTCTTTCATCCCGCAGAACGAGAGAATGATCCCTGCTAAGTCTGTTGTGACTTCGCTTGGGAAGTTCAAGACTTATGCGACGGTCGACGTTAACGGTCACATCAGCGACAACAAAAAGCTGGGAACCTATCTCAATGTGATGACTTCGCTGGGTCCCGGTTGGATTCGCATTCGAAACCTCGTCCAGCATCGCCCTGAGCCCGTCGAGGGTCGTGTCATCGAGAGGCCCAGGCGACTGAGCAGCATAAAGTCACGCAAGAAGAGCGTATAACTGCGACGGAGGCAGGATATGATCCCATTCAGGACAGGCGAGCTGATCACTCTGATGATCATCTTGTTCATCTGTGACGAACACAAGTTTGTCAAGTATGCGCTTGCGCTGACGCGCTTTGGGTATGTTTGGGTGTACATCCATGAGTTGATCGAATGAAAGACTTCAACGTAGGTGATATGCTTGTAGCTACTCAGGCTCGTCATGTCCGCCTTGGGTCGATTGAAGAATCTTTCCCACGCTCTTGGCGTGAGGCTAAGGTGTTCACTTTGCTCACGTGTGACGTTATGGTCGTCGTACGCAATGGCAATATCGATGGTCTAAAGCTTGTGTTGACCCGCTTCGGATACGTTTGGTTGTACACATATAGCGTAGCTCTTCGGGTGAGCTGACAAATGAGCGACCTTCCCAGCGTCGGTGAACTTGTGACGAATGGTGTTGAGCTTTACGTCATGGAGTCTAGTGCGTCAGAAACAAAGGGCGTGAGGCGTGGGTCAAGCATTTGCTTCTGGCTTCCTGCGGACGAGATCATGATCTTGTTCACCTTTGACGAAAAGGGCAACATAAAGCTTCTTACACGGTTTGGATTCGTATGGATCTCACCCGCGTGGTCATCATCATTGATGAGGTGTACAGATGAGTGACAAATTCGAGATCATCGAGCCAGGAACTCTTTGCGAGCTGCCGAGCTACGCACGGCCTATGATTCGCGACGAAACGGGAGTGCTATGCGGAAGCGTACACGATCTTGACATACCGCAAGACGCTGATTGGATTTGGGACCTGCAAGTACCGTCGCAGCTGATAGTGATTCGTGACACCCGTCGGCCAATATGGCCCTATGGGGGTGTTCTTTTTCTTTCAGAACTCGGCCCAGTTTGGGTCAAATGGTGGTTCATGGTACACATACGTAAAGTTTTGACACCCTGATGAGAACAAATATTACGCCTACCACGAGCAGGCTCTCTCCCGGTGAACTCTACATTGCCGTCGCGCCGGTGCTGTGGAAGACAACGACCGCCTCGGAGTATCCAGCCGTAATATGTCACTTGGAAACTGACAGCGTCTTGCTTTACATTGGGATCATCGATGATCACCTTTACTTCATCTCTAAGTACGGGATGATTTGCACTTTCTACCTCGAGGAGTCATTCATTGTAAAAGCGAGCGCATGATGAGTGAAAGCGATCTATTAATCTCTGAAAACGCTCTGCCAACACTCACACCGGGTGACATTATCAAGTGCGCTTGGCCGATCTTTGGGACTCGTGGTCACGCAGATGATCTCAGTTCTCCCGAATGGACGTATGACATCGACGTCCTCATTCGCGTAGGCACTTTGCATGTTGTCATTCGACAACTTTTTTACAGTAATCTCATTGCTCCGGGCGTGTCTCCGGGTTCATTCCTCACGTTGTCTTGCGAGGGATTTGTGTGGATGTCACGCCGCGACGCGTTCAATCTTCTTTAGTGATGTTTTCATATAGTGGCGCGCTGGGCTATCCCAGCGCGCCATTCGCTGTTTAACTTGTCGAGCACGCAAACGACAAAAGGCCCCCGGTGAATCCGGAGACCCTCTGTAGAGCAGAGTTTGGTGCTAGGTCTTTTTGACCTTTTGCACGCTTGTCAAGATCACTTGGTTGATGAACTTGTGCACCAACTTGAGGTTGGTCGTCGTTTCACCGGGATACTTTGCGATGTCTTGCCAGAGGCCGATGGCCAACTCGGGCGGAAGGAATGCAAAGTACTTTCCCATGTTTTCACACTGCTGGGCATTGAGCGTGTTCTTGCGAAACCACTCGACGAGCTTGTTGTTGATCGAGCCGATCTCGTTGATCGTGGTCTTTTTCACCCGATCCTCGACGCGGTCGTAATCATTCAAGATCTCTTCGGGCGTGACGAATCTCTCGATCGTCTTCAGGTATGCCACGAACCCTGCAGCTGCGGTGAATCCGATGAATCCCGACGCGAACTGATGCAGGAAGTTCTCGTCCGCGGGCGTCTTCAGGTTCAGCTGATCGAGCCCGTTTTCGGTGTAGGCGATGGAGAAGTGTTCCCAGCTTCGGCGGTCGGTGTCTTTCTCCATGTTCGCTGCCGTCTCGCTGGGATCGAGCATCGAGTTGTGCATGAGAAGAAAGTTGATGATGTCCGGGTGAATGTTGCCACCGTCTTCGGACGTATCACGCGCCCACTCGAGCCACTCCTCGAACGTGGGAGTGAGCTTGCACACCCACCAGCGCGAGAGGAATGCCGGGTCGAAGTCGGTCACCTGGTAGCGCGTCGAATCATCGTTCACAGCCATGAAAACACGGCTCTGAGGATGCATCACGTTGCCGTTGAGCTCATGGTCCAGAGCGATCTGGAACGCTGCTTGGATGACCTCGCCGGATGCACGATTGCCCTCGTCGAGGAACAGAAGGCAGGGTTCGTAACAGGTGCGAAGGAACCAGTCTGCGGCCCCGAAGCGCGTTGCGATAGCTTCGAACCCATCGACCTTGATGTCCACCTTGAAAGGAAGACCGATGATGTCACCTTCGGTCATCTGCGAGAGACGCCTGTCGATGACCGGGAACTTGTTGGATTCCCAATTCATTTGGGAACGAATGAGTTTTGCTGCGTAGCGCACGAGTTTGCTCTTGCCGATGCCGTGCCCACCCATGATGAGGACACTTTTATGCGGCGGAAGCATCTTCACGCACTTCAAGAACGTTGCGATGTTCATCTTTGTGACGTTTCCTCCGGCCGCCCCTTTGCGACCTTGTAGAACAGTTGTATCACAGAAACAGCGGCTTTACACACCCTGGTGCAACTTTTGGTCCTCGTGCGCATGTTCCTTAACACGAGACGGGAGAGCTTGAAGAAGTGTGAATGTGTGTGAGCCTGGATATAGAGTGGTCTCACAACGGAGGAAACACGAATGAGCAAAGACAAGGACACGAAGAATGCGGCAATGTTCGAATTCCCGTCGGTGATTCCCGGAAAAGGCACCAACGTTTTGAGCTTGAACCTCGATCCGCGTCTCGAGGTTCGGGTGCCCACCGGTCTCGATTTCATCGATGAGCTGCTCGGCGCAGGTGAGCAAGAGCTCGGCGCGACTCCTTCGACTTCGATTCTTTTCACCGGCGGCGCTGGCGCGGGCAAAACGACGCTCTCGCAACAGCTCGCAGACGCTTGGACCCGGGCAGGCGGTGTCGCCCTCCTGAATGGTCAGGAAGAGCACCCTCTCCAGGTTCGCAAAACCTCCAAGCGCCTCAACCTGAAGAGCGGATTCATCATTGGTGAAGATCGTCTCGTTCCCAACATGCTCAACCACGCAGATTACCTGCGCGAGAAGAGCCCGAACAAGCCTCTTCTCCTTATCTGCGACTCCCTGCAGACCCACGACGACGGTTTCTATCGCGACGGGGGAACGAACACCATGACTCCCGTTCGCATCACGAGGATGCTCACCGAGTACTGCAAGCGCCACTACGCAGTGTGTGTCCTCATCGGGCAGGTGAACAAGGACGGGAAGTTTTCTGGGAAAAACTCTATCAAACACCTCGTCGACGTTCATATGCACCTTCAGATCGACCAAAAGCCCACGTCTGAGACGTTCGGCAAACGTATCCTGAAGGTCGAGAAGAATCGCTTCGGGTTCTCTCAGGTGGGATACTTCCTCGGCATGAAGAGTGAAGGTCTCTACGCAGACGGTGAGTGGAGTCCCGTCGTCGAGGACTGAGGACACATGCACCTGGGCAAGTGCCAAAACTGCCCTCTCGACGCGATGTCTATTGTTCACAAGAAGTGTAGTGTTAAGACATGAGCAATCATTGGCGTGCGAACATCAAAGATGTCAACAATCTCTATGACATCGATCCGACCGACCTTCTCATTCATGTCAGGCACAGTTACCTGAAGTGTGCCAAGGACCTCGTCGGCACAGACCCTGACGTGAGGGACGCGGCGCTCAAGTACGCAATGTTTGTGGATGAGCTCCTCGAGCTTCAGGGCGTGTGAAAACAAAAAGCGACTGAGGTATAGTAGTCTCATGCTGGAAACCAAACTCGAACCCCTGAAGCAGGCTCTCATCAAGGAAAACCTTTTTGAGAACGACTGGGATGACGTCATCGCTCATCTCGACGGGACGAAAAAACTCATCATGAAACGCGGGCAGAAGAAAGATCCCGCGTTTCAGATGACTGACGATGAGTTCATCGGGGTATTCTACGGAATGCCCATGGGACACGATCTCATCGCGGAAGTGATCGAGGGTGAGAAGCGTCGAGCGAAGATTAAGGATCTTTCTCGAAAGCTCCTCCTTGATGGGTACATCCTCGACTCCTTCAAAGGCAACTCTTTCCTCACAGAGGTTTCTCGTTTCATTCGAAAGACACGTGCGACCTCCTGGCGTGGAGTTCCCATGCCAACCGCGGCGCTGTGCTACAACGTCGAGCTCGATGATTTCGAGATGGTGTGGAACCCTGAGTTCTTTGCATCGCTAGTCGTCGACTACGGCCCTGAAGAGGGATCGAAGATGATTCACTTCGTGTTTGCACACGAGCTGTATCACTTCATTCTGAAGCATGTGACTGTTCGACGACGGACACCTGCGTTCGGATGGAACATCGCCACAGATGCTGCGAATAACTCGCTCCTCGTCGCAAGCGACATGAAGATGCCTGAGTTTTGTATCTATCCTTCCCGATTGTGGAAGGAGCCAAAGATCATCAACTCCCTTCGAACGGGCAAGATGCAGCGATTCCTCACTCCCGAGGAGAAGGCTATGCGAGAGGAACTCTCGGAGCTCATTGCATCCTGGCCCACCTTGCTCTCGTCTGAGTGGTACTTCAATGACCTGATGCGTTGGGCAAAGGAAAACGGTCACGGCGTCGGCGAACGGGGCATCACGCCATATGGCGGCGATGACGGGGAAGAGTGTGACTTCTCCGACATGGGTGTTGACATGCACGATCTTTGGGACGAGGTTCCTGAGGAGACACGTGAGCGTCTCACCGAAAGAATGCGCGAGGTGATGAAAGGCGCGGCGCAGAAGGCGGACAACCAGGCGCGAGGCTGGGGAAAGATTCCTGCAAGCATCCAGAAAGACATCCGCGCGTTCATCAACAACACGATCGGCTGGGAAAAGCTTCTTCAGCAATTCTTCGGGAGTTTCACACGCGGCGAGCGCGTCAAATCGATCAAGCGCATCAACAAGAAGTACCCATACGAACATCCTGGACACAGGCGAACGTACCTTCCAAAGCTGGTCATCGCAATTGACCAGAGCGGATCTGTGTCTGACGACAACATTGCGCTGATGTTCGGCGTCATCTTCGGTCTCAGCAAGCTCATCGATTTCACAATCATCTTCTTCGACACAGAGGTCGACACCTCGAACATTGTGACTTGGAAGCGCGGGCAGCGAGCACCAAAACTCACTCGGACGCGAACTGGCGGAACAGACTTCAACGCTCCCGTTCTCTGGGCAAATTCACCTGAAAACGCAGGAAAGTATGACGGGATGGTCATCCTCACTGACGGTGAATGCTCGGAGCCTGTTTACTCTCGCATGAAGAAGGCATGGCTCATCGTTCCTGGGCGCAAGCTTCTCTTCAACACTCGCGACACTGTCATTCAAATGGAAGAGACGACGGGCAAGCGCGCGGGGGCGATCAGGTAATCTTGCGACACTACCGCAGCGTGTGAATAACAATTGCGCATGGGGTAGTGTTGTCTCATGGTCTGGTTCAGAAAACGACGACGCTCGCTGCCCGCGGAATTCTCTGCGGGCAGAGCGCGTTCAAACACAGGCGATAGTGCAAACGCATGGAGTCTCTGGATGTTTCGCGGCACTCTCTGCGAGGCGACAATCGATCTTCATGAACTGGGCAGGAATGTTCAAGACATTCCCACGCTCATGAGTCTTCCTTTTACTCAATTTCCAGTGATCAAACGCGGGGAGCTCGTGACTTACATTGGTCGCATCGTTGTAAACGGCAAGTATTGCGATCATAAGTTTCTTACTGCGCGAGGTGTATATCTCGCGAGTCCGTCTTATTTCAAATGTGCATCAGATGCACAAGATGATGAAAACAACGTGAAGCCGTGATACAAAGGATTCAACAAGAGCGGAATGCTCAGAAAGTACAGGAAAAGATCATGACCACCGAGACCACCGAGACCACCGAGACGACGGCGAACGAGAACGTCACCGAGGCCCAGCCCGAGAGCACGGAGGCCAAGGCCGAGCCCAAGGCGAAGAAGGAGCCCAAGCCCAAAAAGGAGAAGCCCGTTCGCGAGAAGCCTGCACACCTCGCGAAGGTGGAGAAGGTCGCCGCACAGCTTCCCCTCCTCACCGAAGAGCCCTCCGCGGTTCTCGCTGCGGCGAAGAACCTGACCACAGCGGACATCTGCGGCGTCATCGCGCACCTTCAGGTCGAGGTCCGTCGCCGCAGCATCACCGCAGTCGCAGACGCCGGCGCTCGAGGCGACGAGAAGCTGAACGAGGGTGACCGCGTGAAGATCCTGACCTGCCAGCACAACCCGAGCTACATCGGTCGAACGGGCACGGTCACCAAGGTGCAGCGCGTCCGCTGCTATGTTCGCCTCGACGGCAAGGAGTACTCGGAGAAGGACGACGGTCGCACGGGTGACTACTTCTACCACTCCGACTGCAAGAGCCTCGGCGTCGCCAAGCACACCGAGCCCGAGCAGCAGCCCGTCGAGGACACCTTCGACTCGCTTCCCGAGCCCACCGAGGTGAGCACCCTCGAGGACGCCCCCGCCCCCGTCGAGGCGACGGGCACCTGATCAGCGCTGCGGTTCGTGATGAACTTGGGCTCGGGTAAAAACCGGGCCCAAGCAGTTTAAGGTGTCCCACTCACGGGTTCGTGGTAGATTCATCTTGATGGTAACTCTACTGTTTCTCAGAGAGAAAGGTAACAATGCAACATACATGCAAAGCGGTGGTGAAAGCCATGAAGAGATGGGATAGGGTCTAGGCATGGTATTTGCACTCATCGCGTTGTCCTTCATCGTCGTTCCACTGATCTGGATCTTCATGAAGATTGCACCTTGGGCCGCGCCCGTCACAGCCCTCATTGGGCTTGTGATTGCGTTCGTGGGACTCTACACCTCGCTTGAGGTCGCAGGTTTTGGACTTGGTCTCTTCATCTTCTCGTCCGTCCTGTTCGTCTCGGGCGGAGGAATGGATGGTCGCTGATGGATCAAGTCCTTGACGGCTTGAGCAAGGTTCTGGGGGCCTTGCTCGGGTTTTTCCTGATATGCGTTATGATCGCCGTGATCATCTACCTGATCACTTACATCTTCATCTACGCTTTGATCAGGCAACACGTCGGGTGAATTACACACGTGAATAGTCCGTTGAACACCGGATGCTGATGGTGTAGGATCTCATTGGGAGATCCAATGAACAAGATCATCAGCATCCGGCATCCAGACATTCCGTATCTCACAGACATTGTCGTTTACGTAGTCACTAAGTCGGGTCAGTATCTCAACGCCTCCCAGGCAAGAGCTCTGATCGGGCGTGGTGACGTTCGTGTTAATGGAGGCGTGGTGAGAGAATGTGAATACATCATGAGCATTGGCTTGAACGTCATCGAAGTGTATGGGAAAAGATTCCCAATTGACGTCGTGCCCGCGGGTAAGGAGTAGACGAAAAAGTTTTAGTGCAGTGGTGTTTCGCGTTTCAGTCTATGGTATAACTGTTCTCAGGTGAGAGCAGGAAGGAATCATCCTCCCACCAACTCACCAAACCCCCGCAGCAAAGTGCAAGTCTAAGAGCGGGGTGGTAAAACAGATACAGAACGGGCAAACAAGCCCACCAACAAAACTGAAAGAGGAGAAACATCATGAACACCTACGGCGAAAACAAGGCTTCGGACCGCAAGAACATCAAGGCCCTTCTCACCGCCTCCGGCCTCATCGCCTTCTTCGCGGCGGTGGTCGGTCAGCGTGAGAACCCCGAGGTCGCGGCGGCAGTCACCGGCCTCGGATTCGAGGGATTCTGCGGCACGACCACGGAGGTCCTCCGCACCCAGGTCTCCGGTCACCGCGGTCGCCCCGCCCTCGAGGAGAAACCGGTGCACACGATGCTCAAGGCGATCCGCGAGGCTCTCAAGCACCGCGACTCCGAAGACGCGGTGGACACCGCCAAGGCGACGAAGGTTCTCGCCAAGGCGCTCAAGGTCGCCGAACGTGAGCAGGCGCAGCTCCAGGCTCGCCGGACGCTCTTCAAGCCCTCCAAGCGGATTCAGGGTGCCCGGCGCCTCCCGATCCTCGCGGTGGTGGCTCCCGAAGAGTCGAAGGAGCCCAAGGCTTCCTGAGTGAATAAGGCGGGTGGAGGAAACCAGACCTCCACCCGCTTTCTCTTTTCTTCACAGCTTCGATCTATTGCGAGTGATAAGTGCCGCTTCTTCAGTGGCGCGCAATAGATCGAAACTGTGAAGGAAACCAGCGCATGTTGTATAACAGACTCAGAGGTAAACATGAGCGTACCCAACAATGTTGTGCAAGCTGCCACGGAAGCGACGATTCTGAAGCGCAAGATCAGCGCACTCACGCGGCAGCTGGATGAAAAGAAAGCTCTGATCAGGGCGTGGGCGGACGGTCGCCGCGAGCTCGCATGGAACGGTGAAACCGCTCCTGAGATGATGGAGATTCCCACCGAGGAGGGCACGCTCTCTATCATCTTCATGAGTGATCAGCCTTCCGTGAAGAAAGGCAAGAGTCTCGTCACTCTTGTGTCTCAGCTCACGCCTCCTGTCGCAAAGATGGTCCTCGTCGAGGAGCTCGCGATCGCCAAAACGTTCAAGGAGAGCTGGCGATCGCCGAGCGACTTCACGAAAGCTGAGCAAAAGATCATCGAGAAAGTCATCGGCTGGTCGACTCCCACGACTCGAATCGAGCCCGCTAAGTAAGCTAACGCGTCGGGAGACACTCCTCCTCTTGTCGCAATCCAATCGCCTCTTGGATGCTGGTGTCCAAGAGGCGATATCTATTGTATTGTCTACATTGCATGCACTTTTTAATCTTTGGATGGGAGCGACTCGTACGAATCCTTCAGCTGACGATGTATATGAATCAACTCCTGCCAATACAAAGCGATGACATAGCTGGTGCTCGTGCTCGCTTTGACGTTGCGTCGGGCATATATGACGCGACAGCATCATACGACGAGCAGGCGATGTTGGTCACAATCGCGAGATGGGAAACAGGTTTCCAACCGCGGTACGTCTACTGCTCAAAACGTTCCAGCGTGGGGGCATCAGGACCCTTTCAAGTCATCCCGCGTAGCGTGGCCGAAAGAGACCTCCTCTGTAAGGACATGATGCTCTCGGCAAAAATCGCGCTTCAGCGTGTAAGTGAATCACGTAAGTTTTGCACCCACCTTCCAGCAAGAGAACAGCTCGCACAGTACGCAACGGGTCGATGCGACGAGCTTGGAAAGAGGATGTCACGGTTGCGTTGGAGCACGAACGCAGAAATGATGTCAAAGATAAGCAAGTGTTATACAACCTCCATAACTGATTGAACACTGCTCAACACAGTAGTACAATCAGTTCATGGGTAAAGTGCATCAGCTTCACTCTCGAATTACTACAGTTCTCGAGGCAGCACGCCTTGTACGACGCAAGATTGAGGAAGCGTCAAGATGTATCTTTAACACTGAGTGGATTGATCCAGCAAACCTGATGGGTGCGTGTGGAATCGCTTCCTATGTGCTGCGCAACGTGCTGAAGTCAACAGACATAAAGTGTGACTTTGTCATGGGTCACTTCTTCGCTAGCAAAAACGACATGAATGATCATTGCTGGGTCGAGGTGCCTTCAGAAGGTATCATTGTTGATGTCACAGCGACACAATTCAACATTCCTTCGGAGGTTCACGTAACCTCCATCGATGATGAACGGTACGTCGGCGTTCTCAAGAACGGAAAGGCGATTGACGATCTCAGGCGTTGGAAGGATCAGTCACACCTTGCGTATGAGGACGTGCTGAAGAGCATCATTGATGACGTTAGCGTAGAACTCGTTCAGAGCGGCTTTGTGTCACGAACCCTCTGACTGCTGTACAATACCTAACATGGTAAAGCGCAACGACATAAAGCCCGGCGTCATCGTCAAGGTCAAGAAGGTGATGCCCGAGGGAAGCCAACCCTCTATCACATTCCTTGCAAAGGCGCTCGAGATCGATGAGCTCTTGGAGGTGAAGAGCGTTCCGCTTTCACTCTCACGAGGAGGGATGTCAATCGTTCCAGTGAAGAGGCTCTCGACAGGTGAGAGCATCGATCTGATGTATTCGTTTGTCACGAACTATTGCACTCAAGACAAACGCACATGACAGCTCCAAAGCACATTGCTGATCTCATCGTTGATGACGCAAACTGGTCTCGTCTAAACAAAACGTCACTTGTGTACTTCAGGCGAATCAAGTTTCGCGTTCATCCGCTCTCTGAAAGCGAGCACGCTGAAGTCATTCAATGGTTGCGAGAAGATGCGTGTCCCGGCACAATTGTCGTCGGAGTGGAGGACTTCTCTATGTCGGGTGCATGGACGTTCTTTACGCGCACCGACAGCTCCCTAGCCGGCTGGCCCCTGTGACATGAAAGCGTGTCTGCAGCCCCCGCGGGCGCATGAGCACGCCCGGCGAACTGCCGGAAAGCCGCTTCCAGCCTGCCTGATCTGTCACGCGTCAATCTCATTATAACTCATGACATCAAGACTTTCACTCCCGTCCAGCTCGCACAGCGCACGGCATGTGCACATCTCTCTCTAGCAGGGTACAATCAGCTCATGACAGACAGCGACAAGAAGGCCGCAGAAGATCTCGGTGTGGAGCTCAAGCTCGTTTTTGAGAACGCAAGGAAGTCTCTCGATGACCGCCTCAACGGGTGGACTGTGATGAAGGATCCCGGCGAGCTCACCATTCCCATTTCGTGGGACATCGGCGTCTTTCACGCAACATACGACGAGCTGAAGAAGGCGTTCGGAACAGCTGCATGGCAGTGGTTTCATAATGCTCGCCCGATGAAGGGCGGACCGCAGAACTCATCTGCTCAATGGGGGATCATGTCGCCTGAGGGCCAGCAATGGAGCGTCATCATGGAGTTTCCATGTACGCAGCGCGAACCTATTCCGTGCAGGACACTTGAAGGCAAAGGTCCTGCACTTTGGACGCTGATGGGAACAGAGGCTGACTTCAGTTCTTTCGGGAACTGGCTTGCCCGCGTCGCGGGCAGAGATGTTTCAATCAGCGGTGCAGATCCCGATGATAAGGAGAGGTTTGAGGTCACACAAGTCTTCACCGTGAATGGTGAGAGCGCGTAAAGACACTCAAATATGATGCTATCACATTCGGGTCACGTTTTCACTCTCGTGAGCTGTGCATATCACAGCTCACGGGTATACTGTAGCTACATGGAACAAGGAAAACGAACCCGCATCGCAAATCTCTTCCTCCCTCAGGGCTTCTCCTCGCTCTCCGAGGAGATCATCACACGCATCAACCGTGATCCTGCGTTCATCGAAGTTCATCGTGATCGCATGACACCCGAGCTCAGAGCGACTCTCGTCGCAGCGATTCAGGACATTCTCGGTCCCAGTGTCAAGGAGATCAAGCTCACCTTCGCCCTGAAGGCGGGATGCAAGATGTGTCCCTGCTCACCTGGGTTCTCTGTGTCGGGTGTCTATGACTCCAGCCACAAGTTGAACCCGTTGCTCTCTCCGGCATGGAATGGGTATCCTTCGGATCATCTCACGAGCTTTACACTCTGCGCAGACGGCACTCTTCAGGTGAATACTGTGCATAAAAAGCGAAACTGGGGACGAGACGCTCGTCGCTCTGGGCGCTTCACTTACACCACGGAGCCGGTGATGACGTATCTCCCGTTTGGGAAACGCATTGTGAAAAAGGAGGCTGCGTGAGGTAAGGTAGCACCTGCAAACAAGCGGCTCTTCTGTGGGATACGCATCTTCTTAGGGTGAATCACGTATCCCACTATTGTAGAGTGGTCTCAGCAGGAAAGGCAACCAACCATGAAGTTTCATTTCGAGTTTCCGCGCATCTTCGATCGCGTTCCTTTCGTGGCTGCGATGCAGTACGTCGCAGACGACGGGATCAAAACGCAGGAGTTCACGGTGGGCTACGGGAAGTACGCGGTCATGCTCACCGCCGGGCGATGGTTCTTTCAACTGGGTGTTTTGTGAAACGCCGGCGGCGTTGCAAGCGAACTATGCTGAAACAGGGTGACAGCGTCGCTGCCCGTCGCGGCGATGATTGGTGCACAGGAACTGTCACCCGAAGCCTCTTTCGCGGGATTGAGGTAGATGTCAGGCTGGACGACGGAACGATTCTTCGAGGGCTAACGTCGAAGGACGTGAAGATTCGCGACGATGAGTGAATGCGCTGGGTTACACACCCAGCTTACGGGGCGTCCTGCGCCTGTGAACTTTTAGCGCTGCATGGATTAGGGTTAAACCATGAAACTCATTGGAACGCTGAAGGTCAACGGTAAGGGTCTCTGGACAAACGTGGAAGCGTCCGTCGACGTCAAAAGCATCGACGTCGAATATGATGACGAGGGCAACTACGGTGAGGCTCGGGTTTACTTTGACACCGCGACGTGGGACGTGAATAAGAACGGCCTGATCTACACAGATCCCTCCTTCATCAAGGAGTTGCGTGCACTGCTGATGGGTGCAGGATTCACTCGCGCAGGAGTGAAGGATATCTCCTACTCTGAGCAGGGAATGCAAGGTGACGACTACGTCTCGTTCGACGTGAGCAAAGACTTCAGCAAAGACTACGCAAAAGTGAATAAAAGCTTCTGAGAAGAAGTGAAATATACAAAGTTGAGAGGGTAGAGTACAGTCAATGGTCACCCTACCCTCTCAAAGAAACACCAGATTTGTGAGCAAAGTCTTTCGTTGCACGCGCAACAGCCCGTACAAGTGTTCATCTTCTTTAGGAAAAACAGACATCCTTGCACGCCAAGGATACTTCATCAACGCAGTAGACGAGGCGGATGCGAAGGACTTCATGTCACGTCGCTTTCCTGAAGACGTAGAAGAGTACGGCTCGGCTGACGCTGCGTTCACCGCCCAAGAACAATGAAACTCCTGTGTGGAGAGGGTAGAGTCGAGACATGTCAAAAGACTACAAGGCGCGCCTGATCATTGGGTTCATCATTCATAGCCCGTATGACTTCATGAAAAAGTTCATGAAAGTGACTGAACCTGTGTTTCAGACGCATGCGCAGTTTTGCCCAAACACGGGTGTGCAGCTCCAAGATGTGACCTTCTGTTCTACTCCGCGCGCGGAATATTGGAGCTTGGACGGTTTGGGACGGCGCTTCACACTCAACTCGGCGATCGAAGCGCTGCTTGAGTGTGTGCATGCTCGCGGCGATATCTCCAACGGTTCTCTCTATATCTACCCATCAGAAATGAGCGGGGATGATTGCAGCTTCTCCTGCCCCATAGCCCTCCTCCTCATGGAAGAGGCCAAGAGGATTGGTCAATCCTTGAAGGATATGGGCCTTGAACCAGGAGAGCCCACCGTTCGTGCGGTTCTCGACACTTGGTAAAAAGATGACGCAAGCAAAAAAGACACAAGCAGGCGTGTACACGTACCCATCACCGACTAGCGATCCACCTCCTGTCGCAATTCACATCTACAAATCTGGTGGGCTCGTCGCGTTTCACGACTGTCAAGTGTTCAGTGTCACCTACAACACAGATGATGTCGTGTACTTTGCGCAGGACAAAGAGTTTCCATACAGCTTCCGTGTCGTCAGGGTCGAGACACACGACGGTCTTGTTGTGGAGTAGTGCCAAACTCTTCAATGTAGGGTAATATCGAACCATGGACAACACAATCACCCTCGGTTCGATCACGGCAACGATCGCCGGCGACAGTCGTTACATTGACGAGCTCATTGTCACGTTCAATCGTGATACGCAAAAAGTCACCGTGAAGGTGCGTGAAACAACGCCTGCCGGGGGCATGGATTCCATCTACGGGCTCCTGTACGAGAGGTGCACCTTTCACGAGCAGTGCGATCCCGATCCCAAGATCGTCCTCAAGCTCATCAAAAAGGTGACTTCCAACCCGCTTTGGAACTTCAAGAAGTACGGACGCCCTACGAAAAACTTTCTCTGGGCATCGGGTCCGCGCGGCTTGAATGTAACACTCGCCGCCGATGAGCTGAAAAGAGTCATCGGCGACTAAACGGTGCAACTCAACGTAAAAAAGGGTATGGTTGAATCATGAGCAACTCCTGTCCTGACAGAAAAGAAATCGGTTGGTGCCTTACTTCCCGCTCTTACAGCAGGATCAACCCAACGTCCTCACGTGTCTACCTCGTCCCACGTGACCCAGACGATGTGTCTGCAGACGCAGTGAAGATCGTCAACGTTCAGCCCAAGCCCTTCACGCTGAGCCAGGTCTACAAGATGATGTCTCACTGGTATGACGTACCAGGAGAGAATGAAACGGGCCGGCTCACCCACGGCTGGACTGAAGCTGAACGCCTCTCAGTGGAATGGAAGATGGAGAGGATCGCTGTGACGCGGTATGATGTCGCTGAAAAAATGCCCAAAGCAGCGACTACAGAAGTGTACAATGTGCTCAGCGAGCACTGGCGCCGGTTGGCCAATGAGGTCGGTCTTCCTGACTGCAAGATGAACTTGACGGAAGAGATGATTCTCCTGATGCTCAGGAAGCAATTCGGAGGCTGACGATCTGCGGACGGATGGGCGGGGGTGCAATCTTCCGCCCATCTGTTGTACTGATAGAATCAGGAGCACACCATGAGCAATGACGAAAAGCCAGTTCAGGGTCCTGAGTGGATTGAGGAGCTCGCCCGCGCTGTCGAGCGACTCGCAAACTCGAACGGATTGCTGTGCGTCTTTCACACGCGCAATACGTCAAACGGCCCTGTCGTCGCACTCACGATCACGCACTCGAAAACCGTCGACGACCGGATCTAACAGTCGTCACCGAACGTCTCGGCTTTTCCAAGCCATGCGCACGCAATTCCCGTTGCGATGCCCTCGACGAGGGCGCCTCCGATGAGCAGGGTTACCATCCAAAAGACATCGTAGAGGATCGGTAGCAATGGACACATGATCCGACTATACACACCGTGTGTGTGTTGAACAACCGTGTGTGAATCTTGGACAGAGCTGTGGTAATGTCGAATCATGGAAGAGATGAACCCGTGCAGGCTTTGTGAACGTCCTTGGCACCCGGACACCGGCGCGATCTACTGCGAAGGCTACCTCGTTTGCGGTCATTGCGAGCGAGAGTTTTGGACCTGGGTTCGCAACAGGACCAACGCAAAACCCAGCAAGAAGCACCTCCGCGTTCCGACCGCTCGTTCCTTCTATCATCCCACGCTGGGAATGGACATTCATGGAAACCCGCAATTCACAACTCGTGAGCCTGAGTGGGTCATCATCACCGCGCGCAGTTTCACCGAAGCAATGGGAAAGCTTCCTGCTCAGTCTCAGGAAAAGTATAAAAAAGACAGGGACGCCCAGATGAATGTGGCGCCGTGGGAAGAGGATCCCGATGATCCTGTCGCAAGTTTCATCGAGGCGACATGTTCATTTGGATGCTCCTGGATTCTTCTTAACGAAGAAGAATGGAATGTCTTTGTCAGCGATATCGCGCAAGAAATTGCGCCGTAAAAACGCGTGTGGCACGGGTGAATTCCTCACCAGCATGGGGTATTCTAGAACCATGAAAGTCAACGGCAAAAAGTCGCTCACAAAACTACCATTTCGCCTTCGTCCCGGAGACCATGTGCATCTAAAACCTTTCCGTGATGGAAAGAACAGTATTCCCGCTCAATGCGGGGAATATCTGGGATCTGACGTCAAAGGAATCGCGACAGTATGTCTATGCGACCAGCATCGTGATGGTCGTTATGACGACGGTCTTCGCGAGTTGACTTACGATCAACTCGCTCGTAAATCTGGGTGAAACCCACGAGAAAATGGAGTATAACTAAACCATGCAAAACAAACCTGCTCACACTCCCGATTCGGCACACACTGCAGCTCTCGCGATGGGGGCACCACCTGCCGTCGCCGATTGGGTTCGTGATACATACGCCGCGCACCTCGCGGCCGAGTACTACGTCTACGACGACGGACGTCCAGGACTTGCATATGGGTGGGAAACAAACTACAATGAGCTCGACGCTCTAGTAAAGAGTGCAGGTTCAGGTCCGGACGCCGACACCGTGTTCGACGCTTTCTTTCGTGAGTAAACTTCAACACGAAGTGTAAGAGAGGCGGGTGAATGCAAATTTCACCCGCCCTTTTTAGTGAACGCTCCTCACAACTGAGGTAAAACAAGATCATGATTCATCTCATCACCGTCAACGATCAGGTCAAGCTCGAGCGTGTTCGTGAGTACATGGCGAAAGCATGGCCGAACTTCACCTTCGTCGTGAACCAGTCTGATCTCGGCTACGCGCTTCGCTGCGAATACAACGGTGCCCGGTCGCTCAAGTCTCGTGCGAGCGATCTGACGACCGCGGTGCTCTCTCATGTCGCGCCCGCATACTATGCTGGCCTCCGCGACGCAGAGAAGATGACTTCGGGTGATGGGTGAGGTACAAATAATCATGAGCAAGCGCACCAACTTCTACGTCGTCTGCGTCAAGCGTGACTCCTACAGATTTCCGAAGCTCACCATCAAGATCTTGGCTGAGGTTCCGAATCTTCTCACCGGAGCTCGCTTCATCACTGAGATGATCATGTCTCGCTATGAGACCCGTCGCGCCCAGAAGATGGGCAAGTATGCAAGCATGCGAATCGAGGACTATCGTGTCCTCGACGAGACCGGCCTGAAGAGGCTTCAATCGGCCGCGAAGGCCAGCGCTACCCTCAGGCGAAAAAGGGCTGCGAAGAAGGCAGCAGAGACCCGAGCAAAAAAGGCCGCGGAGGCGACGAAAGAATACGATCGTGACATTGCCTACGCGTCTGACTACGCTTGGCGGTACAGTGATTCACGCAGGCGCAATGAGGTAAACTAGACTCATGGACAGCATGAAACGAAACGTCACAATCGTCGTCAACCGCAATCTCGCGAACATCTGGATCAAACGCACTCCCGAGGAGCTCGGCGCGTGCAGAGAGCGCGATGTCGCCGCGGGACGCTTTCACGACGATGCTGGTGAGCCCATCCTCTACAGCCCATACTTCGGTTGGGGCGAGCTCGAGGCTGACACGCTCGAGGTGACGATCAGGTCTCTGCGCCCGAAGTGGGAGCACTGGCTTGGGCGCACCAAGGGTCTCACGTCCGGGTGGTGTGAGAGTCTTCAACGCGAGGTTCTCATCGCCAGCAAGTGACTCACACGTGTGTGTGAGGTAAAGTATAGACAAGTGAGGGTGTTGCACTTGCAACACCCTCCCAACGACTGGAGCGCAGCAATGAGCACCAAACAAAAGATCTATGTTTTCATGCCCGTCGAAATCGAGCTCTACGACACGAACTCGTCGATCGTAGGAACGATTCACACTCCGAAGGAGAGCGAAGTCATCACTGCTCTCGAGATGGGCCTGGGAATGGAACCCGAGATGGTTCCCCACGTCATGGAGATGCTCAAGCGAGCAGGATGAACATGAATCCGAAGTGGTGCAACAGGTGCGGTAGAATCCTCTCTGTCGCAGGAGTCTTTTACTCCTGCGCCACAAAAAAGGGTTCGCTGCACCTGTGCACTGGGTGTTGGCACGCACACTATCACGGTGATAGCAGGCGTTACGTCATGAATCCCACAACTCGTAGGTGGGTCCATAACGAGAAGGCTGCGTAGCCAGCCGGCCCCTGTGGGCGCTTGCGCCCCCGCGAGTGAACCTTTCATCCCTTTTGGATAGGATGGTGACATGTACAAAGCGACCATCTTTCACATGGGCGATAAGGTCATGAAGACCGGCGATTCTCCCGAAGAGTGTCTTCATCGCCTCCAGGATCACCTGCAGACATTCTATAATCAGGAGCATCGTCTCAGGTACCGCGCGGCCGACATGTCAGTCTTTACAGACTGGGCCTCCAATGCGCCCGGCGCGCATCCCGCTGACTCACTCATTGGGAGCATCATCAAGGTGATTCCCAAGTCGCACTGACGCCGCCAAGTCATCTCTTACCCCTGTGCTGAGAACACCTTCATGCTCAAGGAAGCCGATCGCATCTATCCATCACACGAGACCCTGGAAGCACCCAGGAAAAGCTCTCTCGAGAGGGATGACCGAAACCACCGGCGTGTCAATGGTGGCTGTAGAAAGCATCCTGAGATGAATCGAGATTGGAGCGTACCTCGTCGCGGAGGTGCATCAAATCGCGGTGAGTGGTAATGTAGAGTCATGCACTGGAAGTTGAAGCAGCGGATTGAGGACCTCGCGCACGATTGTGTCATTGGCACGGGCCTTGCCGAAGAAATGCTCACCTCTGGAAATGACACGCCCACCGGAGAGCATTTGCATCATCTTGAAAAGATTGTCCAACCTGAATTTAGGGTTGAGGCACGTAAACTTTTTTTAGATGCATGGCGTCGGTGCCTTCAAGCGTGCGCTCAGAGGTGATCTTAACACAAATAATATCACACCTAAATCGTCTCCGACACTTTTGGGAGTGTGAAAGCGCTCCCATTCGGGGGTAGTATCTAACCATGGCAACGATCAAAGAGCTCAAAAAAATCAATCCACGAACCGCGGACGATCTGTGCAAGATCGCAGAGATCCTCGGATACAGGCGCCGAACGGGCGGGCAGCTGACCTGCAGGAACGGAGCGCAGGTGACTTCGCTCATTGACTTTCTCAATGACAATCCGGGCCTCATCGAGGCGATGATGAATTGGACGTTCGACAACGTCATCCTCGAGGATGACGATGACGATGATGAGGAGCTGGAGCTGGACGGGGAAGACATCGCCTAAAACTGTGAACACTGGGAAGGGACGCTAAAGAGAGTGTCCCTTCCCATGCTCCGTGGTACTATGGGGTCATGGATCAAATCAATCGTCTCGCTCGGTCTCTCTTCAAGCGCATTCATGACGTTCACGTCGTCATTGACATGTTGTACACCTCGCCGCGGCAAGGTGAATATATCGAAACTGAGAGTCACGTCGACGCGTCCATCTCCAAATTCGAATTGGGTCAAGTCCTGACCACAGAGTGGGATATGTACGGGTCCTCCCCCGATGCCCTTCGAGACATCATCCAATCCGCGGTTGGGAAACCACCGCATTCGCAGGAAACCTTTCAGGCTGGGTCACACTGGCTCACGGAAGATGAGGTCACTGTGAACAAGTGGCGTGTCGACGGTGTCGATGTTACACAAGCGGGTACAATCTTGATGCTTCATCAAAGCTTATATCCGTGAAAGTTAGCCAAGAAAGGGTTAGAATGAAGTCATGAAAGTTCAACAGCTCATCGCAAAACTTCAAGGGCTCCCGCCCGACACCACAGTGCTCGTCGAATGCGGCGGAGAAATCCGCACACTCCTCGACGATGACATTCGCCACGAATCTGACGCCGAGGTGTACACCGACGACAGTGACGACCCTGTCACCGGAGACGTCGTTCTCATCACCTCCTGGTCCTGATGCATTGCACCCCTCCCTAAAAACGAGGGGTGCAACTCCCTTTTAGAAAGGGTATTATCGATTCATGAAAAAGTCCATCACCTTCGATCTCAACGCTCTCAAGTCCCACGCTCAGAAGTGTGTCACCCCAGGAATGGGTCTCGAGAGTTCGTCGGGAATTACACCTCTCGCACTCGCAGAATCGTTCGGGTCACTGGACGCTCTGTTTGGACCAGAAAACAGTGAATTCGTGAGCGCGATGCACGCTGCGATCGCGGTCCTGGAGAGTATTCACCAATCCAACCTCGAATCCGTCGAAGACGACACCGACATCTAGGTTTGATCACAGAGTGTGTGTAAAGAAGCGCACGTGACTGAATGTCACGTGCGCTTCGTCTTTTAATCATTTGCGTGTGATGAGATTTGATGTGAATGAGTCGCAGTCATGGGGTAATATCTGATCATGATCAAGCACACCATCGGAATCTTCCTCCTCGCTTTCGCCGGCCTCACCGGAGCGCTCGCCTCCAACGACACTCCCGCGAAGGAAACGATTCATCGCGCGAACCATCACGACGCGGTCCACGCTTTTCACTCCTCTCGTGTCGAGGCCCAGGAGGTCATCCACTTGAGCGAGGTGGTTATCTCAGTTCCTCGCCCGAAAGCTCCTCCTGCGGTCTCCGTGAAGGAGCAACCGAAGGCTCCCACCTGCCTCGTCAGAGAGCTCACCCAGGGCTCGGGTCTCGTTCGAATCTGCGGATGAAGTGTAGGAAATCACCTAAAGAGATAGGATCGTATCATGGACACAGAAGATTTCGTTCAAAAAACCAAAACCCAGATGTTCTTTGTCTACGGCTACGCACAGTCGGGAAGTGGGTCACTCACGTTTCCCGAAGACTTCGACTTCATGGGTTTCGTTCACAGTGAGAACGAAGCTCAGGAGCTGGTGAAGAAACTGAACGCAAAGATTCGTGAAGAAGAGGGCCTCCCACAAGAGGGAGACGATGACTACGACGAAGATGACCTCGAAGGCATCGTCATGTACGAATATCAACCCATGAATTCACTTATCTTGAAGTGATAGGGTTTCCATTTCTCACATCAAAACGATGAATCTTTATCCTATCTAGGGTAGAGTTGATTCATGGAAATCATCAAGCGTCTCTCCCTCACCGAAGTTTACAAGTTTTACCCCGCGGCTCCACGCTACTATGAGCCGGAAGCCATGCTAAGGGATGGGCATGAGCCTGAACTCAATCAGGAGGCTCTTGACAATGCGATGTTTTTCATCGGATTTCACAATGAACGCTTCATCCTATGCAGTGTACCTCGTGAATTCGTGAATGACACGCCCGAGGTGTCGGACGACGATGTATTGTGTTACAATCATCTCGATCACCAATGGGAGCCTTTGGACTTTTAACGGACTTCTGACTTCATTCACTCAAAACGAATCGATTCACAAGGAAGTTTTTCGCTTCCTTGTGAATCGATCCCTTCGTTAGGGTAGAGGAAAGCGTTGGTGGGGACGTCACAACGAAGAAGTGATCGTACGCCCCTGATGAGGTTGGGCACCCTGTGGGCAGAATGGGACTGGTTTAGCCGAGGTGTAAAGAAAAAGAAGGGATGGTAAAGTACTTTCATGGTCAACATCTTCGTTCTTCGCTCCGAGTCTCCCTCCGGCCACGCTCTCTTTGTTCGTTACATCGTGAACGGTGACGTGGTGGAGGTTTCTCAGTACATGGACTCGGACCTCATCTCGGAACGCGAGATGACCCGAGAGGCGGCTCGGCGGGACTACAAGGAGCGACTCCTTTCGGGCTGGATGAGGGCATGAGCCGACCAACACGTCATCACCAACGCGGCACACACGAAAGGAAACAAGAAATGAAGCTTCTGAAGAAAGTCATCGTGTTCCTGCTCTTCACGCCGGCCACGCATCCTCCCTGCGACTGGTGAAAAGCTCGAGGAAGGCAAGCGGCTCTTTCGGGTGTGCCTCTTCCTGAGGTAAAGTTTTCACCCAGCCGGCCGGCCCCTAATGCCCTTCACGGGTGTCAGGTGCTGAGTCATTTGATATAACAGGAGCCATGGACAAGTCCACCTGCCACACCGCCTCCTACAACTTCTTCAAGCGTCTCTTTGGCGAGAGCATCAACGTTGACGCTGACATCTCGCAGGAGGAAAAGGACACCTGCGAACCGGACGACTTTGGTTACGGGTTGGAGATCACGGACACCGCGACGGGACGCAAGTACTTCCTCGTTCGTTGCCGGATGGCACTCAACTCGGGCAACCTTCCCGAGGGAACGTGGGGTTTTGCGGCGTGGTTCCACAAGGACGTTCCGGGCACCTGGGACAGCCCTCCGGATGTCGATACCGTCGGAATAGACGAGTCCCCTTCGCTCTACGTCGTCCTTTTCCAGGTGGCCCGGGACATCTTCGATTATCGACTGGAATACGCTCACCAGGCGTTTGGCGAAGATGACCACACCTGAGCGATGAGGTAGGATACTTTCATGGCAAGGCGAAAGGCGGCACGGTTCGGATGGGCAGGCGGTTCTTGCGGGTATCGGGAGCCGGAGGTGAAACGGGGTGAGGACCTGCTCATCCCGGAGACGCGGCAGGAGGTGCTGTCTCGAATCATCGAGAAGCTGGACAAGGACGACCCGTTCCTCCAACAGTATTCCAACGGCGAATTCACTTCGAGCTCCCTCACTGTAGCGTACAGCTTCGAGGAGTGCAAGAAGGTTCGCGTCTTGGAAACGCCAGGGTATACTGTACACAAGGATCCCATCTTGGGCATCTTTTGGCGTCGGTGTGGCCAGAGCCTGTTGACCCCGGCGCGCCCCACTCCATGTCTCGAATCTCTACCACCGCCTTTGCACTGAAGGGCCCAAAAAAGAAAAAGTAAGGGAGTGATTATGCGAGCGAGCTAGGGTAGAGTAATCTCATGAAGACCACCTACGCAATGAAGCTGGAACGTATGGCCGAGTACCTCCGCGCAAACCCCAACGTCACCCTTCCTTCCGGGCGGGTCATCAGCGCAGTGGAGCTCGCGATGGTGCGCATCTATCAGCGCCAAACCACCGACGAGCAGGCTGTCGCGGAGACCCGCTATGACAACAACAGGGGCTTTCAGCAACGGGACGCAAAGTTCGGTACGCAGATTGCCCGTATCATCATGGCGGGCGGGCGGGTGTCATCCTGGAACATGGACCGGTGTGTCCGGATGGCGATTCGCTATCGACGCCAGCTCGTAGAGCTCGCGGAGGCAAAGCGCGAGAAGGCACCCGTGACGAAACCCAGCGCTTGATGAATCCTGGGTGGTCCATGGGGTAAAGTAATCTCCATGGACCACACCACTTTCGAAAACCTTCGCGCCATTATCAACGACGAAAACCTTGCGAAGGCAGCGGCCCACCCAGATTGGGCCGCTGCCATCAATAACACCCTGAGCAACATCGACTTTCCATTCCGTCCGAAGGACGTGGACAAAGAGGTCACCCTTCTTTACATTCTCACCCTCCATTCGTTTGGCGTGGACGCCAAAGGGCGTTTGTATCGCGAAGAAACCAATTTCGAGAGCGATGCGCTCGTTTATGTGAAAGGGAAATGGGTGGAAGCCGAAGAAGGATGATGTGAACTTCCGATGGGAGTGGTGTAAGATGGGCTCATGAAGTCCAAAAAACCCACTCCCATTCGCAACACCGTCAAAGTCGCAATGGACAAGCGTTACGGACGAACGTCCACGACGCATCGTCATCGCAACGACCGCCGCGCGGGTGACGCGCGAAAGTCCTGGAAGCGCGATCACGAGAAGGATGACGACCCTTTCGCAGCAACGAAAGATGCGCTGCGCCTCTTGAATGAGGCGCATGCTGCCTTCATCGCCGCTTGCGATCAAGAGATCAATCCCGATGATCACATGGAGAAGATAGAGGACTTCATGCGCCTGTGTAAGGGCATGGAATCCATCGCATCGGGTGTCAATGACATCAACATTGCGATCGTCGTGCTTGAAGGTGAGTGACCCTTGCGTGAGGAAGTGATACGGTAGGTTCATGAGCACAAACAAGCTGGATCTGGACGCTATCATTGCCTCGGTTCACTCTTCGCAAGATGCGTATGAAACGCTCAGATCCCGTGGGTACGACAACATTGCGATCAAACGCTTCGCAGAGGCAGCTCGCTCTTGGCAGGAGAAGGGCACCATCCGGCGAATCATCTGGGAAGGGGTCGAGGCGCTGGTGAAAGAAAAGGCAGGTTGAGGTAAAGTCTACTCATGTCCGGTCCCAAACTCCCGCTCTACTCCGTCGTCACCCTCTTCACCGCCTCCCCGTCGAATCACCTGGTCATCCAGGGTTACCGGGTTCTCGGTGACGACCTCATCGAGGTCACGCAGCACTTCGATTGCGACCTCATTTCCGAACGCGAGATGACCCTCCAAGAGGCTCGCGACGACTATAGGGACCGTCTCCGTGGCGGGTGGACCAAGACCGCACCGAGTGGAACGTGAGTGACCAGAACATTCCCAAGGACTCTCGCAAAACAGCACAGCGCAGTGTGAATTCACACCCTAGCTAGGGTAGAGTCAATTCATGGCAAATCTTCAACAACTCAAGGAATTCGATATTCTGACCCTCGACAAAGTTCGTGAGCACTTTCCCAGAGCATTGGAGAGCCTCAGCGCAAACTATGACTTCTCCTTCAGCGAAGATTCCGATGCATTTAGGGAGCAATTCGGGGTCTCTACGGTAGAAGAAGCGATCAACAAGATCGTGTTTTACATCGTTCGCTATGATGGCCTCGGGGTTGCGTTCATGGAACCCTGCAGTGCCAGTCTCACCGGAGACGTAGAAATCGTTTGGTATCCCGAGGAAGAGAGCGATGGTGAAAAGGGCCTCTGGATGAGTTAGTATCATGGCATGAGCGATCAAGATATCATCACCTCCGCGGAGCCGGGCTCCGCGGAGTCTCATGCCGCGTACCGTGAATACTTCGCAAGGTTCGGTTCGCGCGATCCGAACTTTTCGTGCCCCACCCAGCACTCCAGGGAAGCTCCAAGTCCCTGGATCGTTTGGTCGACTCCCAAAGCCACCCTGGAGTCTGAGCACGTGAGCGATTGTGAGCTGCTCTTCTCTCGGGCGAAAGAGCTTTGGGAGGGAAACGGGGGCCCAGAAATGTGGATCTTTTCTCATCTGGACGGGCCTCCGTGGTTTATCAGAGCCCTCCCTCCCAAGAGAAAAGGAATGAAAACTACTGAGCGCTGAGGTACAATCGAGTCATGATGAGCAAATCACACACGACGACCTTTCAATTCTTCGCTCGTGAAGGTGCCCTGGACGCACAGAAAAGCGCAAAGGACGCATTTTCACAGACATACGGCGTGTATGTCACTGACCTCGAGCTCGACAAAGAATTCCCTGTCCTTCCAGGTCTCGGAGGGTGCTGGGTCAATTACAAGGTGACGTTTCAGCCCAGCTGAACCTAAACATTGGACCTTCACAAGGTAGAATGAAGCCATGAAACGTCTCGTCGTCCTACTGCTTGTCCTGACGGGTTGTGCAGCGGTCGACGAGGGCGTCCTTCAAGACAGCGGCTCAGAGGAGCTTCATCTACTTGAAAGGTTGCCACCGCCTGACGGTTCGTTCCTCCCATGGAGGGAACCCGACAGGGACCCGTGCAAGGACGAAGAGCGCATTGTCGTGATGGGTAATGTGATCTGGAATCCAACTTGGTGCGCACCCGGGCCGTGGATTGATAAAGGCGATCCCTCACCCCTGAAGTGAAGGCTAGGTCATTCATAGTTTAGGATAGGCTCATGTCAAATCAACGGACGTACGACGACGCAGTTTCTGACGTAAAGGCTATGCTGGAGCGTCAATACGCGGCTTTGAAAGATGAGCTCGTTGAGTGTGAAAAGTACGTTGATCTTTCAAACATCCTTGAAAAGAAGTACTATCGCACCTTGGGAATGCTCCAAGCGGTCAAACAAATCAGAGAGACTCTTGAGTCTCTCAAGAAAGAAACATGATGAAAAACGCAAACGTAGTTCTTACGTCCTATCCACATGACATCGACGCGAAGCACGTCGATGTCAAACCGCTCTTGCTGAAGCAACGCAGTCTCACGCCGGGTAGATTTCGCAAGCTTGCGGAGTTTCTCAGTGATCTGCCTGCGAAGCACTTCTGCATGGAAACATGGGTGACAGGTGCTGAGGTTCCGAGACAGACATGCGGAACGACCGCCTGCATCGCAGGGTGGGCAACAACGATGGACTTCGCAAAGAAGAGATCTGTAAAGCTCTTCCTTCAGCAACACAAGAACTCTGGGTATGTTGATATCTATGCATCGCTTCCACCGAGCGTCATGGGATGGAAGACAAAGGAGCCCGTCCTCACCTTTTACCCTGCTCTCAGACTGTTCTTCGGCCTCGTTGCTGAAGAGATTGAGGAGATCTTCTTCAACTTTGGTCTCTCGAAGGAGGATGCGATCAATCTGCTTCGTAAGAAAGCGAAGCAGATCGAGAGCGAGCCCGTCCCTCTCGAGGGTCAGCTCTACATGTTTCCCAGAGTGTGACGCCTTCTCCAGGGTAGAGTAATATCTAACCATGGACAGCGCAATCACACGTGAAGGAGAAATGCGATGAAAATCACGACGCAAAAGCTCAGAGAAATGATGACTGAGTGGCTGTCAAATCCAGAGATGCGAACGATCCCCTCCATTAGGGTGGAAGAGGCTTTGCATGACGACGAGGACGTAACTCAAGAACACATCGATTCTGCCGCTGAAGACTTTGGTCTCGCGAAGGGGCTAACTCGGCAATTCGTCGAAGAGCACATCTGGAAGATGTGGAGCAGGAGCGAAAACTGGGTTCGGGCTGAAAAACACCTTCTAAAGGAAAATGCTCCCGACTACTTTTATAACAGCAGCGGAGCTACAGAGTTCATTCGTGATCTCTACGGTGCCTCGAATAAGGAGCTCGTAGCCAAGTTCTCTAAGAATATGAAAGCAGCCGAGAAATGTGTCTGCCGAGTGTTCTTTCCGAAGTCTGAGTGCCTTGCAGACAAGTATCGTCTCGAGGTGGTTACCACACCCGAAGACGATGCTGTTGTTGGCTGGTGCATGTTCTCAGACTATCCGCACTGGGTGAACTCGTCGACAGATGCCCGAACGCACGCGGCGATGCGGTCGCGATGCTACGAAGGTTTCTGTCAGGCCATCTGCATGCGAGGTCACTACTCAGTCTTTCCTGACAATCGAATGTTAGAAGAGCAAACTCATTGCGACTGCGGAGTACCATATGCGTGGTGGAACTTTGTCGATGACACGAACTGCGATCAGTACGGTGTCATTCCAAACTTCGTGATGGACAAGTTCATCATCAAGCCTCAGGTGGTCGAAAAGTGCAACCTCGGGCACGAACACGTCACATCGAGAGCCGTGTACAGGTTTCCCACGGAGGTCGAGACGCTTCAATCACGTCACTGGTGTGAGCACGTTGGGGGTAGTGTCATCTATCGCCCTTTTGGCCGACACGTGAAGTCAGCGAAACAAAAATCGTGATCTACGGAGTGAGTGCATATCTTCTCTACAGAAGATAGAGTGATCTCCATGGAAGCGAAAAAGTTTTGCAATGGCATTCCGAAATTCATCATCTCGCTCCTGGAGGAGCAGGAGGATATCGGGGCAGGAAACTTCTCGGAAGACGAGCTTCTCTGGCGCAGATCTGTGATTAACACCTGCCAATTCAAGGAGATTGGAGATGATCTTCACGTGATCACTCCGAGAGGAACACTCAAATTCTCCAAAAAGACGCTCGGATCATGGGAGCTTCTCGAGCTTTTTTCACACTTCCCAGGATCTCATACCGCCCCTTCCAGCATCTGAGAGAGAGGGGGCATCTCGCCCCCTCCATCTTTTTCACGGTGACACGAATGAAACGCATCTTCATCGTCCTGTTCGCGCTCTCTTCGTGTCATGGGAGGGCGTACCTGCCCGAACCCAAGATCACTGAGACACGTAGGGAATGCGTTCATGACGCGTCCGGTGCAGTCAAGTGCTCTGTCGTGAGTCACGACATTGACTAAAGGGGTGAAAAGATCCGCGCTGGATGGTAAGGTTGTCTTAGGAGTACGGCATGCTGAGAAAATGCGAGCACTGCGGATCAACACACCTCATTGGGAGTGAGGAAGCCGCGTACAACGAAGGATTCAGGAAGGGCGCAGTATGGCCCGAACCTTGGGAGAAGTGTGGGCCTCCCGGCGGTCCTCGCATCATCAAAGACTGCGCAGTCTCGCGGGTCGAGAATGCTGCGTATGTAACCGGATGGAACATTGGGCATAACTACAAGATCGCTTCGGGACTCATCGGTCTAGAGCCGTCAGTGTTCAACTACGACTTCGAAAAAGTCGACATCCCTCCAGAGTTCTCATACAGGAAGCAGGTCGTTCACACTCGTAGGCTGCGAATCTTGCGCACCTTGCGAGACACCATCGCTCGCCACGAAGAGCTCATCACTCGCCTGAGGGAAGAAGTAGATCGTCTCGACAGGGAGATGAAGGAAGACAATGACTAAGACCTTTAGATACAAGGTACTGAAAATCTACAAGACCTCGTATGATGGTGACGCTCTCAGTAACGGAGAGTACGTACCTCCTGAGGGTTGGAGGGTTGTGTCTTGTGTCCCTGGGCCTGAGTCCGTCGTGGCATATATGAATGTGGTCAACAAAGACACTTTCACGCTGCTCCTCGAGCAGGAGCTCACAGAATCGTAGAGCAATCGGAACCTTAGCTCAGTTGGTAGAGCTGCGGACTTTTAATCCGTAGGCCGTGGGTTCGAGTCCCACAGGTTCCACGAAATGAGTGAATGACACGACCTACAGGTGTAGAGTTGATTCATGAACACCACCTGCAACCTCTCCCTCCAGGCTCCCGTTATTCGCTTCGTCGTCGTCACCGTTCCCACCCGCACTCTCGAGCGTGATACGACTCCTTCGCGATTCGAAATCACCCGCGCGATTCGCGAAGTCGACGGCGCCCTGAATCGCTGGTTTTACGAGGCAAAATGAAAATGCAGTTCAAGATCACCTACCATGTCGCGAACAGGGAGTGGTCAGACATCTCAGAGCGCGAGGTCGAAGTTGAGACCTGGGAAGAGCTCGGGGAGCTCTGCAGGGACATGGAGGACGTCGGCGTCGGCGAAAGTACATACAACATTATCTCGATCGAGAAGCTTTGAAGGGCCTCTCGTGAGGAAGCAAACCTGATTCATGGGAGACGAGCAGATGACGAAGTACGTGTACAAGGAGATCAGCGGCCGCGATCTGGAAGAGATGACTGGGAGCGGCTGGGAGTATGTTGAGAGGGGAATGAGCGTGGCACCGTACGGGGTTTCCTATATCATCCGTCGACCGTTCGAGATGCCCGAGGCGATGAAGCTGCCGTGTAAACGCCTCGACTCCAGGGTAAGGTAGAACCATGAAGAACAGAGAGTTCGAGCCCGGCACGGTCGCAAACGTCGAAAACCCCGATGGGTCGCTAACCCGCGCAGAAGTCGTGTCGTACCCTGACACGAACGGTTACATGACGCTTCGTTGGCTCGAGGCGCGATGGTGCGGCAACTCTCTCCTCGCATGCCGGGGCATTCAGTCACGGGTCCACGCGAGCAAGGTGACTGTAGGGTCATGAGCAGGCCATGAGCCGCCTCGGACGAGACTTCGGTATGAAGTACGTCTTGGACGTCTCTACGGGCAATTGGGTGAAAGCACGCGGCCGAGAAAGGATAGAATGATCCTCATGGACAGAAAAGTTATCATCCTCTCTGGATTGAGCGGTTCGGGCAAGAGCACGTACGCTAGCGCCCTCGGTGGAGTCGTGTGCAGCGCTGACGACTTCTTCGTCAACGACGACGGAAGCTACGTCTTCAACCCCACCAAACTCCAAGACGCTCACGCTTACTGCTTTCGTTTCTTCCTCGAAGCCCTTCAAGGGACCAACGAAACGATCGTGGTGGACAACACCAACACGCGAGTCGAAGAGATCTCGCCTTACGTGCTCGCCTCTCATGCGTTCGGCATCGAGCCCAAGATCATCACTGTGATTCCTTGGCAGTTCGCTCCCACGGCGGCGTGCCTGCAATCCAGGAACCCTTTCATGGAGCGGAACTTTGCGATGAGCGAAGATCAGCTCATCGCGTTCCTGTCCAACAGGAACAGCCACGGTGTCAGCACGTACGGTATCTCTCGTCAATTGAACAATATCACGAAGCGCTTGCTTCCCGTGTGGTGGAACCACGAGTTCGTGATCGTGTGATGCTGCAGTACACATGCCGAATCTGTGGCAGTCGCATCCGGGGTGTCACTTATACTGTCACCTACTTCATCACACATCCACCCCCGCATGTGATCGTCAGGACTCATCTCTACACCGTATCGCACTCGCATCGAGCGTGCGTCACTTGCGCGAGGGAAGCACTCGTTTACGCGACAGTTCATCCCACGCCGCCGCCGGCGAGTGAGTGACTATCACGTCTTCTGGGTTTATACTAAGACCATGGAAAACACCTTGCCTGCCATCACCTTGTATGCCATCACCTATGGCAGGATTGACATCCACGCGTGCGAGGGTCTTCACACGCTCGTCGTAACGTCAAAGGACGAAGCCAAGGACATGGCGAAATCCTTCATTCAGGTCATTCCCGACGACCTGGACTCATACGAACGTGACATCGACAAGTGGAATGGCGTGGACAAGCTGGTCCTCACCCACTCGGATGATGACTCTTTCTACTTTTCCATCACGCGTCTCAGCGCATCGGGTCATGATGAATTCCAAAACTTCACCCAGTTTGTCCAGGAATTCATGCGTTGAGACGCTGACCCATCCCCGGGACGAGATGAAAGTCTCGTCCCGGCTCTCATTTCACAGAAAGAATGTGATGCACCTGACAACCCACACTTGATAGAGTCATGACATGGCAATCGAAGATTCAGAAACGAAGAGTCTCACGCTGACGAAAAAAGAGATCGTCGACATCGTCGGTCTCCTCGTTGCGCAGCTTGGTGACGAGCCGCTCATCGGGAATCACTCCGATGCAAGTCCAGTGCTCGTCGCAAGGGACTCCAAGACGGGCGCCCTCACGCGCTATCAGTTCATTGTCGCACCCAATCTGCTGGGTGACATTTCACGTCAGTTCACAGACCAGTATGAGACTGTTTTAGCGCTTACCCCGCACCCGGCGTCAACGCTGGTCTTCATGCTGACCACTCTTCTTGTAAAACCTGGCTGTGCTCCGTTTCGTTTCAAGGCTCTCACAGGAGAGATTGTCGAGTATACTTTCAACTATCAGGTGACCTAAACCCTGACTCTAGGGTAGAGTCTATCCATGGCACAGCAGATCAGGTACACGATTGACGAGATGTACGAGCTCGTGAAGATGCATTTTCGTGATGCATTGTCGCACAGTGACCCTGAAAAGTGGGACTGGAGTTTGCCCGTCTACCTCATTGAGGGTGTAGAGGGGTGGAACGTTGGGCGTCTCGAGAGGCTTGTGGACTTTTATCACAACGGTTCGCCGCAGTGTAGGTAGGAGAGCAATGCTCCTGTAGCTCAGTTGGATAGAGCATCGGCCTTCTAAGCCGGGTGTCGTAGGTTCGAATCCTACCAGGAGTGCTAGAACGTTTTGTGCCAAAGCAGACCCAACCAGGGTAGGATCGTTTCATGAACACAATCAACGAAGCTCACAACGAAGTCAAAGAACGTCTCGTGAAAGCGTTGGACGATGCGAAGCATCGCATGTTGCTCCTCGATCTCTTGAGCAAGCATCCCGGCTCGTACGAAGCGCTCATTGCGTTCGCTGAAGAATGTGAGCCCGTTTACAATGGCACTAGAGAGGTGTTCGAGTATGCGCTCGACGAGCTCGCTCCGGAGCTTAACAAAGACGGTCGTCTCTCCTTCGAGATTCCGTACTCGCGCTACGCCTGGAACGCTGAAGCAAAGGCTTGGCAGATCGTCGAGGAAGATGACGAAGAGGACGAAGAAGAGGAACCTGAGGATGTCGCACGTTTCCGCTCACATGAGCGACTCGGCGAGCGCCTCTCCGGAAAGGGCGATGATGAAGAACGACGCGCGCTTCCGCTCTACCTGTGTCGACTCCGCGAGCGCATCACCTGAAAGGGCTGGCTGAGTGTGACCCTTGGACGACGGGAGGATAGAGTAGAAACATGAACAGCACCAGAAGGGTAAGATAGGATCATGGCAATCAGGAATGTCTACCGTGATACCAAGGGCCTTTACTTCAAGAGTGGGGGCGATAAATTTTATATCGCCTCAGATGCAGGTTACCACGAGGGTGATAAGATAACGGTCACGTGTATCTCGTGCGGTCGTCGACGCGACGGACGTGCCTATCTGGATTTCATGGGAGTTGAACGTTACACCACGGCAAGGTCATGCTGTATCAGGGGTTCTTTGTGACTTTCGCCGTGCCTGGGAACCCGATGAGGCAATGCCCCCTCCAGACACCGATGAGGTCATCGCGTGGCGTGAGGAGCAACGTCGTAAGGTTGCAGCTAGACCAAAGCTCTGATCTCAGAGTGAATGAGCGTGAGAGTTGAGATAGAGTGGACACCATGGAACTCAAAGAAAAACTCAAGCGGCTCGTGTCTCATTACGTCGGCTCCGAAGAGAATCACGAGTACGCATTCATTTGCGATGTCGAGACTCAAGAAGTTCTCGCTGTCATCAAGAAGAACGCAGGTGTTTCACCTCAAGCTTTGGCGAAAAGCTTTTCGGAATGCCCTTTGACCAAGGTCGTAGTCGTGGAGACCGTAAACGGTGTAGACGCTGTGTACCGCGACGGCGCAATATCGAAGATAGATTGATCTCTGTGTGAATGGGGGTGGACATGATGGTACAGTAATCTCATGTCCACCTCCACCTCCACCACGATTACGAACCTCGAAACTGTTCGCACCGTCTTCGGTACCGAAGTTCATGACGAGCTGAAGGCAGCCATCGCGGCGTGGTTCACCGAACACGATCCGCTGGGAGACATCTACACCTGCGCCGACAATTTTCGCGTCGCTCTTTGGGGTGACGACGCTTCGATGGAGCACTACGAGGCACGCATCGAAGAGGGATGCTGCGGTTGCATTGACACTGTCTTTCGCCTCTCGGGCGATCGCGCCTTCCTCTGGGGATTCAACTACGGGCACTGAGCCCAAGGTTCACGTGAACAACTAATTTCGGGAGGGAGGCACAACGCTTCTCTCCCGAAGTTTGTTTCCGGCTCACGAATGAGTGTGTCCTCGCCGGCGAAGTAGGGTATAGTCTATTCATGCTCAAGCAAATCATCCTCCTCGCTGCTTCCTCGGTCATCACCCTCTCGGCGCTCTTCGGCGGCGCACCCGAGCACGTCGGAACGATTCACCGCACCGCGGTCGCTCACACCGCACGAGCTCACTCCGTCCCCACCGAGAAGGTGATTCAGCTGAAGGAGGTGGTTATCTCCATCCCCCGCCCGAAAGCTTCTCCTGCGGCCGCGGAGAAGGAAGCCGAGCCGAAGCCCATGAAGTGCACGGTCCGCGAGCTCATCCAAGGCTCGGGCCTCGTTCGAATCTGCGAGTGAACGGCACCTCTTCCTCATAGGGCCTCATTCAAGGGGCCCATGCGGACGAGAAGGTAGATACCGGCATACAACTGATAGGTGCCCTCGCAATCAGTTGACAGCACATGTGACTTCATCAACGTCAAAGGTTATATTCAAGCCATGAACTACAAAAAGATTGCGAACTCCAACTACGATGAGATCGGCTCTCTCACGACGCGCGGGGCGTCGCGCCACGGTCTCAGCTCTTGGCAGCGAAGGGAGAAGCGAAGGCGCAACCGCGTGGCGAAACGTGAGGAGGAGCGCATTCACTTCGAGGATCAGGCTTCGGCGTGGGACATGGAGTAGGCCGAGGGGGCGAAGTCCCCCTCTCTTCAGTGTGAATCTTTCTCCAACCTGGGTTATACTAACCATATGGAAATCATCAATCAGCTGAAGGAATTCGTCAACAAAGCCAGGTCACTTGCCAATAGTTTCTCTGACGTCGGCGAGGATGACAATAGCTACGACGCAGGAGCCCTCGCAAGGGAAGCAGAAGAAGTCATCGAAGACCTTTCAAGGTTGAAAGGTGAAACCCCCGAGGGTGCGTCTCGGTGGCTTGAGGATGCAAAGAAGCGATTGGATATGATTGGGTGACATACCTCCCAACTGTGAATCTTTCTCCAACCTGGTTTATACTAGAACCATGAAGAAAAAGAAATTCCTCACCAAGTTGCCATTTCGCCTTCGTCCCGGAGACCATGTGTATCTAAAACCTTTCCGTGATGGAAAGAACAGTATTCCCGCGCAATGCGGTGAATATTTGGGATCTGACGCCAAAGGAGTTGCGACGGTGTGTCTATGTGATCAACATCGCGAGGATCGCGATGATGGCCTCCGTGAAGTGACATACGACCAACTCAAGCGGAAATCGTAAACGCGTGCAGCGCGTGTGAATTCCTCAACGTCATAGTTTATACTAGAACCATGGAAACCACCTCCACCCGCCGCATGGACCAAAGCACCTACGACAACGTCATCAGGAGCGTCCAAAACAACCTCAAGTTTACACACATTCCCTGGGCCACCTTCAAGGTCGAGCATCGGGAGCACGCACTCCTTATGCACTCCTCTCTCTCCGAGAACGACGACGTCCACGACATCATGGAGCGCGACACACTCTATGACGACGAGATGTTCGTAGCGGGGGACGGGAGCATCTATTGGCTCGCCAACATCACCGGGGCGGGAGGGTCACTTTGGCTCACCTACAAGGATGGTGTCTTTGACGAGGTCCTCCTCGACGAGTGACGAGGCGTCAAAAAAACTCTCTTTACACTGCCCACACATATTCTCTTCTCGCAATAAGAATATGTGTGGGCACCGCGCGGAAAATTTTTCTAATGTGAAAGTTTGGGTGCGTTGGTTTATTATCAAACCATGGAAACCACCAAGAAACTCACCATCGAAATTGACATTTGCGCCGGCATTGCGCCCACCTTGGATGAGGTCACCCAAAAGGTGCGTGAGGGCGCAGCGCCCTTCAATATCGATGTTCACCTCATCAACCCATTTTCCATGGGAGGAGGAAATCCCACATATTCATTCACCGGTGAAGAAAAAGATCTTCGCTCCTATGTGAGGAAGTTCCTCACTGCCGGCCTCAAAGGTGCGCAAATCGATGAGGAGGTGAACTTTCACCTCGGAAACATCCATAAGGGCTAAAGGTAAAATTCACAGCCGGGGCCTTACCCCATAAAAAGGCCTTTAGGCCCCGGCTGTGAAAGAGCCCCATTTAGCCCCGTAAAAATGAGGTAGGCGAGCCCCATCATTTAGCCCCATTTTCACCCCGGCCGGCCGGCAACCTTTGTGGGGCCATAAAAAGGCGGCTGATGGTGACTAAGCCCACGCACATCTCGGGAAAATTCTCGAGATTTCAGTTTCCATCTCGTGAGATGCTGTGCTGCTTTGTAAGTTCCGAACGCATCTCGGGAAAATTCTCGAGATTTCAGTTTCCATATCAATGAGCGCAGGGGCACAATTGCTGGGACCCGTCAAGGACAGCTTTCGCAGGTCACCGAGTACCACATTACTTTCAAGATCTTGAAGTTGTGCTCGTCTGTATCGTCATTAGACCTGTGAATCACCTTAAAGCTAGACATGTAAACGTCTACGATGCCGTGGCGCGTTATGACTTGCCAGTACAGCGTTGATGCTCTGCCGACGGGTCCTATTGCGACAGCAAGGTCTCCCTCGACGAGTGTGTAAATGTTTACTCCCGACTCGTGGTCAATATAGCATGAAGTCTCGCGGATCACCTGCAGGAGCATGAAGCAAACCTCTCCAATCTTACATCATAGCTGTTCAAAGTGAACCCCTCTTTACCCATATCAGCCCGAACGGCGATAAGGCATAAAACAGCGCATAACTGATTATATCGTGCGGAATCTCTACCACGACGAGACCGGGCTTAATGAAGGGACCTGGGCCTCGAACAATGGATGATTGATGATTCGTTTTGCTCATGCGCACGCCGGAGCATACATTGTCGTGTTTTATTCATGAAACTCGATAAATCCATCAATGCATACGATGCATGTTCCATAGCGTGAGACCACACGCGCTTTGTACGACGGTGTGACCGTCTCTATGAAGATGACAACGTCTCCCTTGTAGAGGAAATGAGTGACGCCCTTGTCACATATGCTGAACGCTGTGGGTGTGCTTAGAAACTCAAGGCATAGGAGCACGCCTGCAGGAAACATCACGTGAGCTCCTCAATGTTGCTTCGAAAGATTTCGAATATTCCGCGACTCGTTAAAATTAGTGGCATTTTGTTGTTCATTGCATTTATAAGAATGACAGGGGTTCCACCGCCGAAGAAGAATGCTGCCTCTGGGTTTGAATATACCCACGCCCAACAGCCTGGAAATTTTATGCGCATCAGCATGGTTCAAGCACTTATCGACCCAACCGACACCGCGGTGAGTGAGAACCTTGGAAACCCAACACGCGAGGATAAGCTGTTCTTCTAGCTGAACGACAATGTCGCCTTCGCTTAGACAAAAATGGTCAAAAGAATTATGAAATGTGCCTTTGACTTCATACTCTGTCTTTTTGATTTTCATCAGCATGGTTCAATTGCCTCAGGGTGGACGGTGAGCCAGTCCATTTTACTCGCATGAGCATGAGATCACCTCTCAGAGAATGATGTCTGGGTAAGCAAGGACCTTATTTGCAACAATGTAGCCCACGCCGGTGTGCTGTGTCAAGACGGCATAGAATGAGACTTCGTCAAGGACCACCGAGCCAAGAACGCAAAAAACCTCTTCCTCATGCAATATGATAAAGTCACCGAAGTTCAATCTATCAGCGCTGGGATAAAAGAGCATCTGTCTCCATGACTGGACACTGCGCAGGATGGGCTTTTTCATGTATTTGATCATTTTCTAGGACCTAGACTTCTAGGGTATCCCAACAAAGCGTATACGATCGAACCCAGAAAATTCCTCGGCTGCAAAAAATCTCGAACCAATCATCTGCGTTATGCTCGTCGGTTCTGCCCTTCCTTTGAAGTGCGCAGACGAGATCTCCGTCCGTCAATGAAACATCAGCAGATTGCATAATCATTCCATCGTAGAACGGCGTCCTTTCAAAAAGGTCTATTTTTCTTGTTGCGCGCCGGAGCTGAAAAAGGATCATTGTATCACCACAAGCTTGAGTACTTCGTTTTCAATCCAGAATATTCCGCTGTGACACAGCACATGAAACCATTCGGTGCCGTCCTCTTGCGTGAGACTTTCTAAGACGCAGAAAAGCGTTTCGTCATAAAGACCTTCCGCACGACCGCTGTATCTTAGCATGTTATCGGGAGTCTCACACAAGGGAATCCATGCGTAATACTTCTTATGAATTAGCATTCGAGAATGATTGCCTTTTTATTGAAAGTCCAGTAAAAAACGTAAAATACTCCGTTTGACGTAAGAACTTGGCATATTGTAGCGTTTGACCATGCAACGCCGCCTGTGTTCAGCACAATGAACACATCTCCGTGCTTTAGTTTTTCTACAAAAGCACCTGTGTCTTCATAGAGGCATATTGATCTCAAGGCGGTTTATGATGCACCCAAGATCATGCTCATGCAATCTCTGATTTGTCGTGTACGAAAAGCGCCAAAAAGACACCGCGGCTCGTGAGAACGAGAGATTCTGTGAAGGAAGAGGTTGAGTTATAGAAGCTATACTGATCCTCAATGATGAGGAAGACATCATTGTGATGAATGCTATGTGAAAACGTTGAGACTTGTTGACCGCTTTTGGTGTAGAGTCCTATCTCTTCGCCCTCTTTTGGTCTTCTGAGCATAGTTGTTTAACTATATCATAGAATGACGTGATGTTCACGCGCTTTTTTCTATGAAGCGTTGCGGAATTTCAATGACGCCACGATGCGACATGGCTGTCACGCTATACGTTCCTGATGAATCTAAAATGATAAGAAAATCTCCCACGTCGAGCGTTGTAAATCCTGCGTAATACTGATCAAGCATGTAATAGAATGCTTGAGGCGTCACGCGGTAAAGATCACCCTTTTTCATGTGTCATTAAATCAATTCTACTTTTGAATGCATAGCAAATGCCAAATTTGCACAAGATCATCGCATAAGAACCCTTTATGCTGACTGCAACTAGGGGTTCGCCTCGCTGCAACGAACCCACAAAATTTGCTTTTTTGGCACCCCATCTCCGTGCCATGTCCTCGCGGTTCTGAAACGTGAAGCAACTTAAAAAGATTTCACGCGATGAGCACAGATCACCTGCGCTTATCATCTGCTACCTTTATTTTTCTATTTATAATGAGACCGACGCCAAGGCGTGTGATCACAACAGACCAATCGCGAGACGATTTGGCTTCAGCATTTATCACAATGACGAGCTCTCCTTTTTTAATTTGACCCAGGACGTTATCAGTTAAGTGATTTTTCTCGTCGAAAGTGAAAACTGCAGCAGTGATCGTTAAGACTTCATCAAAGTCAACAACACAAAGATCGCCGTCTTTTATCTTTTGCGGGTTCATGGTGACTTTATGTTGACGCAATTGACGTAAACAGGTCCAAATTGCGTCAAGACGCAATAATAGTTTTCGTAATAAAAGTTTTTTAGGTTTTGTGCTTGGCTTAGCACAACGACTGGTGACCCAGAGAGAACAAGTCCGACTTTTCTTAATTGATCATCTAGCCGATCTATCACGTAAATCGGCACCATGCTTTTCCACCCAATGTAATCGCTCACGATAGTGCAAAGATCACCCACGTTTATCATTTGAGGGCATCCCTGTACACGACTCCCAATCCAAATCGTGTTAAAACTAGCGCAAGGTTTGGATTGCGCAGCACTCCTTCGCGCTGCACCAAGATCACATTTTCTCCATGATTTAACGTGCCGATGTTATTGGACTCTTTAATGTTTAACCACGCGAGAAGGTCATTTTTGTAAACAGTCGTTCTAAAAGCTTTAATCTCGCAAAGATCGCCATCATTTATCACAATTAACCTTCTTTATATGAACGACATCTATGAACCCAGCTCCGCTCTTCGTAGCACATCGTGTCATCGTTGGCCAATCGGAGTCTTCTAGAACAAAGACTAGTTCATCTTGTGAAAGATGAACGCGTTCGCTCGATGGGTGGAGCTCACGCCACATGGTTGCGCCCATAGAAGGAAGAACGCGAGCCAAGCTGCCTGCTTTGATGAAGAGCAATTTATTCATTTTCAACCCAACGAAAGACAAAGTCTTTCATTTTGATCTTTGCAGTCAACCACGACTTGCTGGCGTTAGCAACGCATGACCGCGTCATTATCAGCGCATAATTTTTGTCTGCATGAGCGTCAATAATCATCACAAGATCACCGCTCTCAATCCATCCTATCTCATCGTGGTATGTGTTACACTGAGCGATAAAGAGCTCTCCGTTGCACACGTTCATCATTCTGCGTCTATTTGCAGGTATGACATGTTTATGTAATGAATTCCGAACGAAGACAGCACAAGAGCAAGATTGAAAGATTCATAACGTTGCGTCGGCACGTGTGTCTCCAAGAAAATCAAAAGCTCACCCCTGCGTATTGTACCCAATGATGCCCATTCAGTAGGAAAATTGCTCTCTATCCACGCTTTCAACTCAATCGTCGGCGAGCATAAGCTACCTGCTCGTAACACCAACGTTTGACACTCATTAGTGCTACTTGCTCGTATTTTTAGCATGTGACACTCATCAGTTGTGCGATAGCGTAATGAATTCCTATTCGTGACATCACAAGAACAAAAGTTGAGTTTGGGAATAAAATGTTTGAGAACTTCTTGCTGTCTAGGCAAACTACACATTCATCGTCTCCGATGAGACCCATTTGATGGGGCAATTCATGCTCTGTGCTAAACATCCACGCACCATGGCAGAAATTCACTGTGAATAAGTCACCGGCTGCAAAATTATTCATCTTACTCAAATATTGAAAGTGATATTTTTTGCCCATACTCTCGTAGAGACTCAAAGTAGTGAGCGTTGGAAGTCCTATGAGCGTGGTGCTCATTCTGTCAAGCTCTCCAAAGAGACGTGACAAAAAATGTATCCTGGACCCGACGGGGTCATTACATGGTACATTGAAGCGTTGCTAATGGGCCCAAAGTGCTCCTCTGTCTTTGACAGGAGTCCCAAAACAACCAACAGCTCATTACGATTTATGAGCCCCTCGCACTTTGACTCCCACGCCTTAAAGTCACGCCACATTGGAATTGAGTAATTCGTGCGCACCAATCCGCGATGTCTAAATCGGCTCATGCAGCATCCACAGATCTATTGTGTCTAGGTAACAGAGACCCCTGTTTGTCAGGATTGGCATCATTGTAGGGATCCAGCTGTGATCTTCGCCTAGAATGATTAGTACTTCTCCACGGTGCATTATCCATGAGTCATACGAATCTTTGCCCGCAAAGACCTCTATCCACGATCCAGCGATTTTTAGCTCACCGGGCTCGTTAGAATTCATTTGAAATGTATGCCCTTGCGATGATGAAAATTCCCATTTTTGTCAGTACAAGTGCGTCTACGCTAGAGCTCTCTAGAACAACTATGACTTCTCCGTTTTTGACGTTAAACATGGTTTCTGCGTAGTAACCACCTTGCATATCACGTTTATGCCATTTATGCCAATCTGATGGGTCGCTAAAATATCCTACATCACCCCACGGATTCTTAACAACGTAAAGATCACCTGCTGTGATAATCATTTTTCTCTCTTGAGACAAAACGTTGGTATGATTACGATTCCGAGTGATGAAGCAACATGCGCAAGTTTAAGATCCTTTGCGTACTTAATAAAGATGACAAGCTCACCGATTTCAAGTGAGCCTGCTACCGTTTCGTATCGCAGCTTCGCAATGATTTTATCTAAACTGCTTGAGTCATCAAGCATCGTATTTTGGTATGCGTTGATGTAATCATAAGGCATATCTGAAGCATTTATGATCCTATAAAGACCGCCGGGAATGAAATCAACGTTTATCATTGTGTTTGGGAGTCGCTATCGTTTCAGCCGGGTGCTGAACGTGGCGCCATTCGTAACATATCACACGCTAGCGTGATGTTCACCTGCTCAACGTCGTAAGGCTTCTCACGCGTGTGATGATCAAGTGTCATAAAAACATCAAAAAAGTGTGCTGTATAGAAACCTAACTTTTGTGTCGAAGCATCTCTCGTGTCAGTCTAGAAGGAAGCTTTTGCGCGCTCGCGTCCTAAAACCGAATGAGGATCCCACGCTAGAGAGTCGTCAAACAGGATTGATTCATCAATTTCATGTGTGTAGAGGCGATGAATGTTTTGTCTCACAAGAGACAAAATTTTACGACCGGAAACGCGGTCACGAAACGGTGACACAAAGCATGTTTCTTCTACACCGATCCAGATCTTTTTGCGAGGTTTATGAGAGTCACGAACTCTTGCTCTAATATAGACACGAAAGAGACCCTCGTTCGGACCGTCTTTGACCCATCCAGCTTCAATATGTGTTTTAAACGGAAGGCGTGACAAGTCAAGACGCTTAATCAATTGTAGGACTTCTTCGTTGTCTCCTCGTGTAATGCTAGGAATTCTATTGCGTTTCATGCTGACTTATACCTCTTTACATTATCATAAAAGAACTGCGCGTTTACAGCGCCGAGACAAAAGACAGCGTAGAGCAACGAATGTGAAAATCCTGTTGCCTTAAACACGGTAATAGACGCAAAAACACACATGATTATGGCTAAAGCATTTAGAATCGCTGAGATAGCAAAAACAATTTTAACGTGATTCATTGCATCCCCTTTTTAACTGGCTAAGGCTCGCAGCTTTTGACTGCGAGCCGTAACCCTACCTAATCTACGATTTAGGCATGCCGTGCCGTAGATTTACCGTTTCCATTTGCGTTTGCACTTTCAAGCGCAGGTCCAAGCTGCTTTGCGAGATTTGTTCCTTCGAGAAGCTTCTTTAGAACATCAATGACGCTCTCACCGCCAATGATGGAAAGCGGAGCCATCGCCTGCGCGACCTTTTCAACCATGGCGCGTTCGCCGAAGGCGTTGAGGGCTTCGATGAGACCGGGCTCGATTGCTTTTGCCTTGTCAACAACAGCTTGAACCTCTTGACGAACCAAATCAAGTTTTAGTGCTTGCACGCGCTCGTCAACTTCAATTTCCTTTTGTCGTTTCTCGACAAACCTATCAGTTTCAACCTGGACGACTCTTGTTTTTGCCTGCTGCGCAGCAAGTTCCTTTGCGGCATTTTCTGCCTCTGTCTTTGCGTTTGCTGCGATAAGAGCAAGATCTAGATCAAGCTTATGTTTAGCATTTTCAAGCTCAAGCGTGAGCTTTTGTCGTTGCGTCTCTGCGTTTGTCTCGGCAACCTGTCGCTTGATCTCCTCAGACTCCTTGATGTATGCAAGTTTTCTGCGTTCAGTGGCAAGCGTCAGAGTGTTTTGAATGACGTCTCGTTGAGATTGAACGAGCATTTTCTCAATCTCTGGGTTCTGCATTTGCACGCCTAGAACTTCAAGATCGTAAATGCGCATTCCATTTTCACTGAACAATTGACCTGGTCTCGGCTTTTCATCGCTTGTCTTTTGCCCAAGAACAATATCACGAAGAATTTCTGTGTGATTTCCGTAAAACTCTTCTACGCCCATCTTTTGTACTGCGTTGCGAATTCGCGAGCGCATATTGTCGCATAGGAACTTGACGTAGTTATCGACAGCGAACCATTTTGCGCTATCGCCGTCAAAATTGACCCTATAAGAAACCCTGACATTAAGCCTGCAGAAGTCCTTTGTCTCAACTTCTACAATGTCGCTTACCTTGTTCGCAGTCGTGAGAAGGTAAACTGTGCGAAGAGGCTTCTCCATCGTCTTGGGCTTGCCCCTTGACAGTGTGATGACCTGAGGAGATTCATCATACTCGAGAAGAAACGTTCCCGGTCCTTGAACCACGCGTCTATCGCCGTTCTTACGAATAAGAAGCATGGCATAACCCGTCCAGAGCGTAACGCTCACTGCACCATCGTATTTTGTATTCAGCACAACGCTTCTTGGCGCTGTGAATTTATTCTTGCGGTCAAACGCATCACCAGGAAGCGCCTTCGAAGCACCCTTGATCATTACTCGTCGAGTTGTATCGGGAGTAACGACTGCACCTGACGGGCCGTACGAATCGTAGCCTCTCGTCTCGCTTGTGCTATTCGCAGAAAGAACATGCTCCGCGACACCGACGACGTTGATGTCTTGATCATCAACACCAAGGCGCGCGGCATTGATTTCCAGCGCGTCTGTGTTTCCCGGGAACATCAGCTCGCAAAGTTTGAGGTCGAGAGCACGTTGTGCAATAACCTGCTTGCGCGGATCTGGAAGGAAGATTTGCGGACCCTTCACAAGGCTGATGACACCTGTTTCCCTGTCGAGGACATAACGCGCTTCACCCACAGGAATTGCGATTCCATAGTGAATTTCCTGCTCACCATATTTGATGATCGCGTGCTCCTCACGCGGAGAATAGATTGTCTGCTCTCTACCTGTGATAAAGAGCTCTTCGCCCGCCTTGCGCACAGTTCCGTCTTCTTCTGTGTATTCAGAAATAACACGTATGTGAATGCCGCTCGAAGGCGTAAGTTCCTGCGCACGGAACTTTTTTGCCTTTACCTTGTCAGGGCTGCTCTTGATCGGAGCCTCGACGAACTTTTCAGTGGGTCGTGGAAAGACAACGTCGGGACCATGAACGTAGCGCTTGTTGCCGTTCTGATCAAGGAGAAGGCAGTATTCAAGGCGCTCGAGTGTCACTGCCTCACGAACATAACGATCTTCGCCATTCACCTTTTCAGGCACAACTTCAATTCCCGTGGGCGGAATATAGAACGAGACGTTTGTTCCCTTGATGACAAATTGCTTTCCCATCGTCAAGTCTTTTTCAGACGGAAAATCAACAGCAGCCTTATCAGACTTTTTCTTCTGATCTTCTTCACCCTCTGACTCAACGGGACGAAGAACTGCTTTCGACCAATTTGCTCGCGCAGCTTCCTCGTCGTAAACTCTAACGAGCAGGTACTCATTGGAGCGAAGCTGATGTCCTTGCACAACCTTTGCCATTTGCCCTGGCCAGAGAGGAAACGTTGCCGGACCTGGAATGTTTACCTTTTTCCCCACCTTGAGGTTTGGCGTCGACTGCTTTCCATTTCCGTAGGGATGCTTTTCTCCTTCGGCAGGATTCTTTAGAACGATGTACCAACCTTCTGGAGCTGTTTGAAACGTTTGAATGCCGCTCGCAAGATCTGTCGGTCTAAACTTTTTTGTTCGGCTGTCGAACACTACGCACCGATCTGTTCCTGCAAGGCTTGTTTTGTTTGGACCGATAAATGCGCTAACATCACCCTTTGTCTCGTCTGAGATGAATGCATATTCATTGGGCGCAAGAATCATGTCTCTTTCGCGTCGTGTTCCACGATCGTCATTATCACTCATGCTTACTCCTTGTGGGCGTTTGCCCACTTTGTCTGTGACTAGACCTTACTATGGAACACTGTACTGTTCAACTAATGATATTTTTCTAATCTGCTTGCGATCGATCCAAAAAATGCCCGATGACGTCAGGCAGCGAGTGAAAGTGCTTCCCAATATTTTTCTGTTCTCACCGAGCAAAATGATTATTGTATTAGGAGCTATTCTGTGAGTTATTCGAATGTATTTTTCTGGCGGAAATGTAACATTTAGCTGATCGCTTTTCGGAACACTATCTAGTCCAATCGTAGCAAACAAAACATAGTAAAGGCTTCCCTTTTTAGAGTCTTTCATTTACTAATCGCCTTGTCAATATTACTTCTTCTACCCATGCAATTCCCCTCGGCGTCATCACTTTGACATAAGAAAACTGTTTAAACGACGTTTCTCCGTTGAGATCTGAAGAAATTCCTCTACGTGATTCACCAAGCGTTATCACATGCGTTCCCTGTTCAAGTTTAATACAAGAAGAAGAGAGTGTGCCAATGTCTTCAAAACTCTCATAACCCACAGTGTGTCCTGCCAAGTCAGGGTACACAGCGCCCTTCATTCTGTTTAGAAAATAATCCCTAATGTCATAGTTTTTTACAACAGCTTCGAGTCGCAAAACGAAAGTTTCGATGGGATCTGAAATGACGTACAAGTTTCCTGGCTGTGTTTTGTAAATTTTGCGAGATAGAAATCCAACAATTTCGAAAAAAACAATTTCAAGAATGGGTTTGATAAATTCAACAAAATGTTTTTTAGCGTTCATTGTAGTAATTTCTGTCCAAATGACACATGCAAGGATGCAAAATGCAATCCAATAAATTGCACTCTGTGTGGTAGACACTATTTTTTTCTTATATGATGAACACTTTTTGTTTAACATTTAGTCTTTTAATACGATTGCAATATGAAACGTTTCACAATGATTTGTATTTTTGCTATGATTTCGATGAATGCTCATGCGTCTCAGCTTGACTGTGAAAGAATTAGAGATCATGATGCACGACACATGTGTCGTGCAGAAACAACAGGCAAGCGATCATGGTGCTCTTATATTAAGGAGAGAGACATGCGCGCAAGATGCTTTGCTATTGTTCATTAAGTAGTTGATAAGTGTTATGAAAATAGGATCACTAGCTAGAGAAAAAACGGGCAATCATCCGTTTTTACGTCATGATATCACTGAGACGAATGCGTATGGTATTCCTTGTGGCACATATTCACGAAGTCTTTGTGAAGATGAAATTGTGGTAATCGTTGAAAAGCGCGTTCTATGTTACAGCAATTACTAAGGATGGTACGTATGTCACTGACTACATCCCACATGGGCTGCTCGAGCACCCTTTGTCTGCTATGCAGACAGTCTACCACAACGGAATGATGATGCATGAAACGACACTTGATGAGGTAAGAGCAAGAGCAAAGGTATAAATGAATTACGATTCTGGTACTTTACTTCGTATTCATTTTCAAACTTACGCTTTTACATCAGCAACAGGATACGATAGATGCGGCGTTCTATCATCTGATGATATTGTCATTTATGTTGGGCCTCAAAATTCAACAGGAATGATGCGTATTTTCGTAATAACGTGTTACGGTCCTGTGTGGATTAATCCTACGTCATGCTGGTGTATCATGCTTCAAAACGGAGAAGAATTTGACGAGATAAACCATATATTGTACTCTGGCGCAGATCTATTGTAGAAATTATGGATGTGCAAAGGGTCTTTGCGTCTCGTAGTTGCTGATAGATGCTGGACTTGGGTTGATCTCTGGGACTACGAGGTGTCAGAAGAGCTGTCATTTTCTGACGCCGTCGTCTTGCTAGATGAACCTGTTGTTGATCCACTTGATTTTCAAGAAGGCGTGATTGAAAAAAGAGAAAAAAGCATTGTCTTCGTATTAACATGCTTTGGCCCACGATGGATCCTAGCAGAGAACACCAAAGATTTTTAGCGCGTGGATCTTTGATGATCATAAATCGTCATACATTACTGTATGACGTTACACAATGTGCTTTTAAAGATCATGTGTTTCATTCTGCGCTAGATGTATATCTGGAACGCGGCGAGCTTGTAATAATCGTTGTTGAGAAAGTTTCATTCTTTTCTACTGTCGTCTGTCGCCATGGAATTGTCAATGTGCCATATGATGCGTTATTGCCAAATGCATAACATGTTATGTGATATGTAGATTTTTTATGTGATACCATGGTCATGGAAGGAAACCATGATTTCAAGAGTGTTTTTCGAACGTGATCTTTTGATGGTCGCTGAAGATGGTCTTGAGCTAAGAGAAACGATGGGAGAGAAATTCGGCCTTATAGCTATCGCATCTCTCAAAAGAGGTGATTCTGTCGTTATTATTGACGACAATATTTGCAATCATTGGCGAAAAGTTCTAACACATAGGGGAACGGGCTGGATTAACACGTCTTTTCTTGTAGAACATGATCTCAGGGACAATGAAAACGCTTGATCTGATGACGGTCATTTCTTACGGTGGAACCTTCGTACGATTTGACAGTAACAATCGACTTGGTGAACTTGCTGGTTACATTGATGAAAATGAGTGTGTCATATTTCTTGGCAGTTGTTATCAGTGTGCAGAAACAACCAGCTACATGCAAGAATGGTGCAAGGTTTTATCAAAGTACGGCGTTGTCTGGTGTCTTACAAGACGCCTTAAGGTGTGCCAATGAACACACAAAAAATCTATGAAATTTTTTACGACGACGATGAAATAAAAGGAGCTATTCTCATAAAGGATTTGGACGCATGGCTAGAAAGGCAAGACATTGATTTCATTTATCAAAGTGAACTCACAAACGGAGAGTTAGTCGCGTTTTTAGGTGAAATCTCTGAAAGAGAAATGTCACTAAACTTGCCGAAGCATTCAAGACGTGTAGTTTTTTTTCTTGTTCTTACAAGACTTGGTGTTGGTTGGGTAAACCAAAGTTTGTGCAGGGAAATTTGATGTTGTGCATGACCGGCTCACTTTTTAAAGTGAAAAAATCATTCATCTTGTGGCGTGCCTTTGAGTACAGTACAGAAGAAGAACGCTATTGCGATTTCACAGATCTTCAAGAAAATGATTTTTTGGTTGTTTTAGATGTACTAATATCAGAAGTCAAGCCAGGCGATTACGTTTTGCACGTCTTGAGCATCTATGGCATAGGTTACGTGTATTCGTCTCACTTTAAAGACATAGAAAAAATACTTGATGTTTGATCATCTTCTGTGGATTCTTTATAGTCTTCACATGAAGACGCAGTTTTTCATAAAACGTCGCTTAGAATTTTTTGCTGAATTTCTAGATCGTCTTTTTCTTGTCGCTTGCGGCGCGTCTCTTTTTGGTCCTACGTTGGTGCTCGTGTGCGCAGATTTCATTCTTCTGATGATTATTATCGTCAGAATCAAAATGCACACGTTGGAGATGTAGATGAATGCAGGTGAGATTCGCATCATTCGTCCATATCCAACAATCACGATTAACTGCTATGGGCGCCTCACTGAAACAAGCGATGTGTGCAGACTTTACGAAAAAAATACAAGAGTTGGCTATGTACCTTCTAATCACGTACTACAATGTGAAGACATTGTGGTTGTCATAGATTTAGGACCCTTGTCAATTATGGCAAAAGTTTTAACTGTCGTTGGCATTTTTTGGTGTGAAACACATCACTTATCAAGGGATTGAAACATGAGAAAAATGTTTTTGCTGTTTACATTGATGATTCTTGGCTGCACTGATGAATCTTCTTCACGAAGAACATTGCACAAAGCAGGATATACAGATGTTCAAATCACAGGGTATGATCCATTTGAATGCGGCGATGATGATTCGTTTCATACAGGATTTATAGCAAAAAATCCTCGAGGTGAAACTGTCTCGGGCACAGTGTGCTGCGGCTGGATGATAAAAGGCTGCACAATTCGCTTTTAGATAAGGTCATCATTCAATAATGAATGAAACGTGGTAAACAACATAGGGTTATAGTATAACCTTCATAGAGGAGATAAAGAATGTTTCTTTTTGAGATGAAAGCACTAATTAGCGATGTCTGCAAGACAGAGCTTGCAGAAGAGCATGATCAAATGATGAATGTTACGCTGAGTCATTCAGGCGTTTTGTCCATTAAAATGCTCACAAAAAGCTGCGATAGGATGGTGTCGCGAATCGTGCTTCGCCTAAGCGAAGCACGAGCACTTGAAGTTTTCACAAACGATGATGGAACGTTTTATCAGTTTCGCGTTGATGGAGCGCAAGTTCCCATTGTTCTGACGCCAGATGATTGCGAAAAGTTTATGGATTCTGTTGAAAAAGTTCTTTGCTAAAAGGTGTGAACACCTCACACCAACATGGTAAACTAATCTTGCTGGAAGCGTCTTATGGCGCAAATCTACTACAACAAGGAGAACACTAAATGTCTAAGTTTAAGCGTACACGTCGTTCTGGAGCGAATCGTAATTCGCGTATCTTTACAAAGCTGAGTCCTACGTCTGCTGTTGCAAGAACGACTTTCACTGCTTATCGTGATGAAGGTACTTTGCAGGCAGCAATCGCAACCGACTCGAGCAATTCGTCTGCTTTCGTCATTTCCAAGGGCGGAACGACAGTTGAGCTGAACGGTCACGAGGCACGTACCTTGTACAGAACTCTCTCTCGTCACTATGATTCTGGTAATCTGTTTTGGTTTTGGTGATATGACACGATATGAATTTTTGAATTTGTAATTTTTGAACTTTATATGATATTTAAAGTGAAAGATCACTTGTGAGATCAAGTAACTTCTTCAGTTTGTGTAGAAGAATAGTTTATGTATAGACTATTCTTCACTGGTGCAGTAGCTCAAAAGTAGAGCGGTTGGTTTCTAACCCAGCGTCAGTACGGGTGCAAGTCCCGTCTGCATCTCTAAGGCGTTGTAGCTCAGTAGCAGAGCAGCGGAAAAAATCGTTTTGCAATTCTTGCTCGTTTGCGAGCCAAAGTAAAGCGTTATCGTTAAATCCGCGGGTCGAATGTGCAAATCATTCCAGCGCCGCAAATAAATCAAAACGATTATGAATGTAGCAATTTGCATTCTAGTCGTTTTTGATCTATTGTTGTGAAGAATCCTCTATAAGAAAGTAAAACCATGGGCCAGCTTGTTGATAGCTTAACTGACTTTATTCATAGTGTAGACTTTCGTGTTCCGCTTGTCTTGCGCACGCTGACACCCGGTCCGCCAAATTCTATGCACGTGGGCGGCACCGTATCAAGCGCTCCTGCAGTGTCTGAGTACATTCTTTTGTCGGCGCTGCCGCCTGAACTAAAAGAGCGTGTTGTCACTGCAATCAAAGCACAAATGGTTGGGTAATGAAAGAAAATAATTCCGAAGCAGATGTCATAAAGCTTTTTATGATACTTGCAAATCATCCGTCTTCTTGGAGCGTGCGTGATTGGGATCTTGTAAAGTCTGCAATCATCAATGGCAGCGCAACAGTAGTTGCTGAAACAGATCAGCTTCACAAAACTCCAGCGCAAGAATACTTTGGTGAAGACGAACGTGAAAATGTGTGCATGCTGCAAATGTTCCTCAAAGATCGTCATTTTAAGCAACCTTTAATGCTTTACTGCAGCTGCAAACGTTGTTCTTCTTGGTGTAATACATCTTAATTTTACCTAGTATGATAGAATCATGAAACGGGTTTCGTTTGAAGAGATCTCTTGCATTAGAGAAATGCTAGATCTAAATCTTGTTGCATCAAAAATAACGCCTAGTCAATACGCAGAAGCAGTTCATGATGTATTGAAAGGTTTGGGTTGGTCTGAAGATGAGTTTGATGCAGAAGTTGATCGTCGATGGATCTATGACGATCTTTCGTAGATCATCTATTGTGTAGTGTGAACTTTCTTTCTTACGAGGATTTAATGAAATTTTTGCCTTTTGCTTCTGCGGTATGTTTTGCAAGCATTCTTGGATGCGGACCGAGGGTTGCTGATGCGCCGGTAGAACAGCCGAAACCCATCGCGACAAGTCCAGTCGTTGTCGCAGCACCGCCAGATCACTCACTTGTTCAAGGAGAAGATTGGACGATGAGGCTCGTTCCACGACCCTCGTGGGTTGTAGAAGAAGTTGCTGCTCATCACGAGCCATCGGGACTTACAATTGAGTTGACTGCGTCATCGAATGATCCTGAAAGTGCGGCTGCGCTTGAACTGCTTAGCATAGCAACGAATGAAAAAGATCTTGATTTTATCAAGTCATTCGTAAGCGAAGAAGCAAAAGATCCGATGATTCGAATGGTTGACGCATTTCCTGTGAATCTCAAATCTGGTGAGAAAGCTGCGGGAATGGTGCAGTTTAGAAAAACATCAAACGGAGTCATGCTTGTTTTTGAGCTTGTCGCATCAAAAAATGGCAGGGCGTATGTTGCACGATGTGGTGGAAATCCCAAAGAATCGAAAAAAGTTCAAGCTGTTTGCGGAGAAACGCTTGACAGCTTTTCGTTTAAACAGGCATCGCAATCAGCTTCTCGCTAAATTTTGTGAACAAACGCAGACACCAACCAGACAACGCCAAAATGTGTTAAAACTTGTGATGTTCCATCATCATTCTCGCGAATGAGAAAGATTACGTCACTTTCATGTATGTGGCCAATAAGAAGATTTTCTTCAAGTGGTCTGGTTGGTGCATCACACCAAACTGGTAAACTACCTTCAAAGTTTATTTGAAGCAATGTCGTCGTTTTCACAAACATACGTATAAAAGGTAAAATACCAGATGACACCCACTCAAACTGAAACTGCGTTTTTGAATGTGTTGAAAGCATGGGAAGTGCTCTTTGAAGATGGAATTCACTTTGACAAAGAGCTAAGGCCCTATTTTCAACGTCAACTAAAACAAATGACTTTTGAAGAGCTGCGATACGCAGGTGAGATTCTTATCGTTTTGACAGGCGATTTGACTAGCATCTTGCAGTTTGCTACAGAAGGTGAAATGAGAGAAGAGTGGGTTCTAACAATTCCATCGATTGTTGAAGATTTTTGCAGAGTTGGTGATGAGATGTATAATGAGTTGCAATTGCGTCTAAACTAACTCAAATGAAACTCGAAAAAATAAACATCGGTGATCTTTGCACCACTATCGAAAGTATAAGAGTTCCAACAAAAGGAAATCCAAAAGGAGTTAATGTTGCTGCATTTTGCGATGATTTCTCTGAAATACACGCATGGATTGAACCAGGATCATCTCTCGTAATTGTTGAGTATCCTCCTGGATTGTTTGCGCGTGTTCTGTGCGACTTTGGTCTTTTTTGGGTGATGAAAAGAGAGATTGCGTTAGCAAATAAAACTCAATACTCAAAATAAACATTTCGTTTCACAAAAGTATAGATAAGTTATAGTTAAAAGCTTGTGGAAGCGTGCGTGAGTGGTCAAAACGAACACTTTGCTAAAGTGTGATCCGAAAGGGTTCGTGGGTTCGAGTCCCACCGCTTCCTCCACATATCATAGGCGTCTAGTTTAATTGGTAAAATGTCAGCCTCCAAAACTGGTCGATGGGAGTTCGAATCTCTCGGCGTCTGCTCATGCGTAATCCTACGCTAGGACAGTCATATGAACGCAATCAAATTCTACACAACAAAAGACGAGCATGGGTATATGTCGAATTTTGCTCGTTACAAAATTGATTGTTTTGGTCGCGTTTGGCAGACTAGCGAACATGCATATCAGGCCCAAAAATTTGTAGGAATGAACATAGAAGATTATGATGCTGTATTTAATGCAGATCGTCCCATGGTTGCCGCAGCTCTTGGTAGGGATCCTAATCGTCCCATTCGTCCTGATTGGGAAGCGGTAAAAGATGATGTGATGCGTTTTGTCGTGTTGAGTAAGTTTATGCAGAATCCTAAGATTCGTGAAAAACTGTTATCGACAGGTGATGCACCACTGTTTGAGTATGATACTAAACGCGGCGATACATATTGGGCAATCAACAGGCGCGGTCATGGGAAAAACATGCTTGGTGTTATTCTTATGGAAGTTCGTGAAGTGTTACGTGAAAACGAACAATTTTGGATCGAGCACGAAAACCTTGTTTTGAACTGCACAAAATGTCAAAATTCTGACGTACAATGTCCGGAGCATGAGAGATGCGTTTCTCCTTCGTCACTTTACATTCTGTCTTGTAAATTTTAACATAAACGTAAAAGGTATCATCAAATGCACAAAAGAGATTTTTACGCAGACATGAGAAAGCTTGTAAGAGCTTTTGTTTCTAACATTCGTTTGCTTCCTTCACGAAACGAACCAATGATGTGGGGAATAGATCCAAAAAATCCTCTTGAACGCCCACGTGACGAATACTTTGACAACATTCTTGACATCATTGGTTACTTCAACGTTGAACCATGCGATAAATGCGGTCATGTTAAAAAAGCACCCAAAAAAGACAAGCAGGCTTTAGCATATGCGACAAAGCTTCATGAAAATCTTGGGGGATATTTGGTGAGCGCTGTGCTGAGCAGTCCAGAATATTATCAAGACGATAACTACGATGAAGACGATGAGGCCGACGACGAAGACGGAGACGGAGACTGTTTGATATGCGGATATGATTCAAATACCTGTGATTGTTACAGAGAAGAATGATAAACAACGTCACAAAATGAGTTATATATATTAACTCATCACTCCGGCATGGTCTAATTGGTAGGGCAAGAGCCTTTGAAGCTCTTCGGTGTGGGTTCGAATCCCGCTGTCGGTACTAAAAAGCGGCTTGTCACCGCAAAATGCGACAAACACATTGATCGATAGCTTAATTGGTAGAGCAGTACGCTCTGAACGTGCAAGGTGAGAGTTCAAATCTCTCTCGGTCATCTAGTAAACCCGGTAATGAGCAATGGTTGCTCGATTGTTTCATACGCAATTTTTTGTCAGTTCGATTCTGACTATCGGGACAGCGTAATTTTGCGGAGGAGTGAAACAGTTTCCACGTCGGCCTCATAAGCCGAAGACATCAGGTGCGACTCCTGCTCTCCGCAACCAACTTACTTCACACCAAGCGTTCCTTTTGCTGAAGTTGCAAAAGCGATGACCTTGTCTAACCAGCGCAACGCTTCCTTTGTGTTAGCTGATTCAATAGCTGCTTTAACACGTCCAGCTGCGTCAACTGTCATATTTACATCTGCTCTAAACTTGTGAAGCGCACCTTTTTGAGAAAGCGCGGCAGATGCAGGCTTTTGAGCTCCAGGGGGAAGAGGCGGAGGCGAAGGTCTCTGCGCTTGTCCTGTGCTTAATAACGCAGACGCAGAAGCGGGCATTTTGTATCCTGCCATGTCCTCTTCTAGAACTTGTCGAATGATTTCACGTAGCTCATCAATGCGAATCTTTGTCATAAAGATAAATAGCAATAAGCACGTATTATGAACAATAAATCGTTTGGTGTCAGTATTAACAAATGAATTCTAACATTCATCAACGAGTAGCAAGCGTGATCTTGGTTGTGATGATTATCATTGAAGTTGTTGGCTGCATTTGGCTGATAGAGTCATGCAACAATGAAATGCATCACAAAAAAGACACAAATGTCATTGTGAAATGAAAAAGTGCAACACAGCTCATATATTGATATCTCTCTATAGAGGAACACATGAAACCAATAACCGTTTTCTACACACCAAAAATGGTAGCTGACTCTTTGAGCGCATCCCCGAGCGCAGCAAAGCCGGTCAAGGTTGTTGAATCATGGAAAAGGCAATTCAATATTGAGATTGTAGAACCAGCACCAGTGACAGTTGATGAGCTGAGTCGCGCTCACGATCCCATTTTTGTTAAAGACATTTTGAATTGCGTAGAACTAAATGGGTTTGGTAATACATCGCCTGAAGTCGCTGCGTCTCTTCCGTATACGTCGGGAGCGATGCTCTCAGGAGCCCGTCATGCAATAAAAACGGGTGGCGTGGCTGCTGCTCCGTGTTCAGGATTCCATCATGCGGGCCCATATAGGGCTGAGGGATTTTGCACGTTTAACGGACTTATGGTTACGGCACTTGCACTGAGAGAAGAAGGAGTAAAGCGTGTAGGAATTCTTGACTTTGACATGCACTACGGAAATGGCACAGACGATATCATCGAAACTCTCCATGACAAATCATGGATTAGGCATTTCACAGCAGGAAAACACTTTCAGTTTGAAACTCAGGTAAGTGATTTCTTTCATAATCTACCTGCGATTCTCTCCTCGTTTTATGGATGCGATGTTCTCTTGTACCAAGCAGGTGCAGATCCTCATATTGACGATCCGTACGGTGGGTGGATGACAACATACGAAATGAAAACAAGAGACGCAAAAGTGTTTGATGCGATGAGTCACATGCAAATTCCAGTTGTGTGGAACCTCGCAGGCGGATATCAGGTCGAAAAAGACGGATCAATTCCAAAAGTTCTTCAAATTCATGACAATACAATGCATGAATGTGTCAGAGTTTACGGAGACAGATGAAAAGAAGATTTTTGTTTATGTCAGGTGAATGGTCTGTCTCAGTGCCCCTTGTTCTTCAAGACGAGAGCTGGATGCACACAAACATCGCACGCGAGATCGTAAAAAATCCCGACGGAAGCTACGCTCGCTTGAACATACGTGAAAATCTAGAAGGTCTCATCTATTACGCAAGCGTGGACAATGAAAAATTGCGTAGGTCTAATCTAGAACGCCTCGCGCGAGAGAACGTACCGTGTTGGCCAAACCCTGGCAAGCTAAGAATGCTTGATGATCGTTTTGAAGTTTTGAAACGTTGCGTCGACGCCGGATTGGTGGACCATGAGGTCAATTTTGTTACATTTGGCACTCTTCCTCACTCGAGACGGCCTGAGAGGCCTTACGTCCTAAAGATTGGAAATACACATCAAGGCGAGGGAAAAATCCTAATTACCTCTTATGAGGATGAGCAGGCTCTTCCTCCCTGGGAAGGTATTGCAAGTGTTGAGCCCTTTTTTGTGGGTGAGTCTTATAGAGTCTTGTTTATCGGAAGCGATGAATTTCTTTTGCGATACGTTAATGACGAAAGCTGGATTAAAAATTCGCTGGGAGCAGACGTTGAGCAACTTGACATTTCGTCTATGAGCAAATCATTTCTTGACGTGATTGCTCATGCAAGAAAAGTGAGAGATTTGTTTGATCTCGAGGTTTGTGGGATCGACTACGTTGTAGACGAGCATGAAAAATTTCATTTTCTCGAATACAATTGCTTTCCTGGAGTTGGAACTAGCGAAGAGATTGCATCAAGCGCTAAGCGTCTTTTTCGTCAAAAAATGGACATTGTCGTGTCAGAAGCAAATTCACGCACTTGAACATTGAATAATACAAAGGTAATATACAAACATGAAAAATATGTTCTTCAAAGGTTTTCTCGCACGCAAGCTTTTTAACCTTATTTCGAAGTACGGAATGAAATTAGTTCTCGGCGGCCTCATTGAGGTATGCGAAAAGAACGAAGATGAACGTATGCAACGTCTTGCAAAAGATTTGAAGACTGCACTTCGTCATTATGAAGGAAAAGATGACGATGATGATCTTGAAGAAGATGACTGAAGCGCTACTGTGATAGCGCAAAACCTTTCGTTTTGCATGTAACATCTTTAGGTCAATAATAGAGATGAAAATATCCAAAAAGATAACAAAAGCAAGTTGTCAAAGGGCACATGCAAAACGAAGGGCTCTTCAGCGCTACTCTCTCATTCTTAATCGTCAAGATCTTGATGATATTGTTTCTAAGATCAAATCTCGCGATGCAGAATTTGTTGAACGTCAGTCAAATCGAGTGACAATCTGGCGGCTTTCTTTTAAGGAAACCCTGATTAGGGTTGTGTATGATTCTTTGCGACACACAATTGTGACGTTTTTGCCTTTAGAACCAAAAAGCAGCAATTCATCATAATTTCTTACGACAAAATAAACATCTTAGTTTTGTACAGTATATTTAGTTTCTCATGGCGCAGTCGTCTAGCGGCTTAGGATGCTTGATTCTCGATCAAGTCACATGGGTTCGAGTCCCATAGGGATCACTAACGCAATCGTCACCTAACGGAATGGTAGCTCCCTCTTAAGGAGACCTAATTGTGGGTTCGATTCCCACCGATTGCACAAAATTACATTCATTACGTTGAAAGGCGGCAAGATGCGTATTGTCAAAGCTCCTGAAGACATTAGTAAGTGGAGCGGATTGTGTAAATGCACACGTTGTAACGCTGAGCTTGAATATAGTTTAGATGACGTGAAAGGCGAATTTTTTAACGATTTTCGCGAAGAATCTTATTGGACTTATAAGATAGTGTGTCCTGTTTGCAAACTGCAAAATAAGATTCCTAATGTACAATTGTCAAATTACGCTCAATTTTACGTTCAATCAAAAAAATGATTTTCTGGTATAGTTAAAAGCTAGCGCTGGCGTCGCCTAATGGTATGGCACCTCACTTGTAATGAGAAATAATTGTCGGTTCGATTCCGACCGCCAGCTCAAACTGCTCACTTAGTATAAGGGTAATACACCTGTTTCGTAATCAGAAATACCTGTTCAAGTCAGGTAGTGAGCTCAATGACGCTATGACATAAACATCATAGCGTTTTGTATTTCTTGAACACAGCGCATCATTACATTATAATGTGATGTATGAGTGAAATTACATTTGAGCAGCTTTCTGTAGTTGATGTTCGCGTCGGGCTTGTGACTGCAGCAGAAAAGGTTGAGAAGTCAGAAAAGCTTCTTAAACTTACAGTTCTTTTTGGCGAAAAGCCGCGAACTGTCGTGTCTGGCATTGCAAAAACATACGAATCATCAACGCTAATTGGGCAAAAGTTTCTTTTTGTCACAAATTTGCCTCCACGTAAAGTAATGGGAATCACATCAGAGGCAATGATCTTTGGTGCAGAAAACGAACTCGGAGAAGTCGTTCTTTGCGTGCCAAACCGAGAAGTAGCTAACGGAACGAGGTTCGGATGAAAAAAAATAAAAAAGAGAATCGTTTGTTTCTTGCAAAACGCGCGCATGATGTCATGTTTGTTTCAAGAACAGACTTGTCAAACACTAATGAGTTGTGCAAAGAAGCAAGACAATGGTTTTCTGAAATGGACGATGACATAGTTGTTGTGTCAAACATCACAAGAGAAGAAGAAATTCCAGAAGACTGGCGCGATGGAGGGATTCTTGGCACCGACGACGATGAACCGATTATAACTCCAGGCGAATTTCTAGAGCAGAAAAACAAAAAAGATCTATTAGATGCGCTAAAGACTGAAACAGACGATTCGACTCGTTTCAATCTTTTGAAGCGCAAGCTTGATTGCGAAGATTTTCGTGAATTTCTCAGTCTTCAAAGAAAGATAATGACATGAAGCTATACAGAGTAACATATTCTACGCTTTTTTGCGCTGATAATGATGTAAAAGACGATGATCTAAAATTAGAAGGACAAAAATTTCTCACGCAAGAATTAAAGTCAACAAAGCATTGTGATGTTGAAATTGATCACATCAGCAGCAAAGAGCAAATTAGATCAAAAGAAACTGATATGTTGGTGTGGGGCATTAATGAAGACTATCGCCCATGTGATGTTCTGGATGTTTATCCAAATAATGATCCAGAGTGGAAAGAATTTATTCGCCTTTTTGCTAAATTTGGTGAAAAACTTAAAGCACTGTAATCTGCATGAACAGTCTTTGGAGATGAATAAATGAAAAAGCTTTATAAGGCCACAGTCTCGGGTGTTGTTATGTTTGTGTGCGATGCAGAACAAGAAGACTTGAAGACTGCTGCGACAGAATCATTTTTCGAAGAAATTTCAAGTGGGCTTGATGATTTAGAAGTTGTTGTAGCTGAAGTAGCGTACAAGCACCAAGTCAACAAAGAATGGCTTAACAAAATTCCATTGAATTTGAGCGATGATGATGATGAAATAACTGTTGAGAAATTTCTTGATGAAGAATACAAACAATACTTGCGCCTGAAAGAAAAATTCGAGGGCTAAATGGGATACAATACGAATTACACTCTTGAATGTTCAGATGAAAATGTAATGCATGAACTTTCGAAATGCAATGAAGAATTAATTGAATTTCTTTCTTTCAGCAATGGTAAGCTGCAAGGCACGTGGAAGTGGTATGATCATGAAAATGACATGCGCTGTCTTTCAGAAAAATATCGTGGTGTAATTTTTACATTGCATGGCGTTGGCGAGGACAAGTCAGATTTGTGGCGAAAGTATTTTCTTAACGGCAAGATGCAAACGAGCACCGCGCGCATTGAATACGACTGTTTTGATACGAGTAAATTACAATGAAAATGCCCAAAAAACCGCTAAAACCGAGATTGCCACGCGAACCGCTAAAACCGAGATTGCCACGCGAACCGCAAAAAACAATTACTCTTTTCGAAGAAGTTGAACTGGGTACCATAAACCTCGGCAATACAACTCTTGGTGATATTAAACGTCAAATTAAACATTTATTTGAACAGCAGCAGCTGAGTAACGATAGCACTATTTTTTTTTCATATGAACCACAATACGAATATGAATATGAACCACAGCGTAGAGTAGACACTCTTACGATGTCTTGCTCTGTTGAAAAAATTGTAGAAAATGAACGTTATAAAAGTGAATACAAAAAATACAGTAAGCAGCTTGCTGCATATGAATTGGCTTGCAAAAGATACGAAGAAGCAATGGTTGTGTATACACAGCAAATGAAAGAATACGAAGCTGATTCACGTCTCAAAGAGTTAGCTGGCAAGCAACAATACATGCGTAAACTAGAAAAAGACATTGAAAAGTTGAAAAAGCAAGTTTCTGATGCATGATGAAGAAGTGAAATTCACGTCTAAAATCATTCGTGAACTAGTTGAAAGAGACATCGAAAGATTGTTTGCACCCTGGCTCGTGGGTCGCTCAGAGAACTATGCAGTTGACTCTGCGACAAAAAACATCATTGCGATTGGTTACTGGCTTGATGAACAGCTGTCTAAAATCTGCAATGACGCTGATCGCAGAACACAATGTTGGAAATTTAATCGAATGAGTCGAACTTACGACATTTGGGAGACAGCGGCTGAGTGCATTAACGAGGCAATTGAAGGAAGCGTTGAACAGAATCGAGTGGGACACAGGAGATGGGGATAAATGAAAAATCGCAATGACAACATGCTGCTACGTATTGCGCAAGCTGACGCATATGCAGCAGCAGTTGAGTACGTAGATTCAGAAGCGAACGAGCAACTCATCATTGAGTCGTTGAAGTTTGAGCGTTTTCTTCAGCATCCCACTCATAGTGGACTTAAGCCCGGCATGTACACCGATGATACGCAAATGTCAATAGCGATAACAGAAATTCTTCTTAGCAAGATCGACATTTGTAATGTTAGCGCAGATGTATTTATCGAGCATTTTTGGAACGTTTTTCATAGAGATCAAAGGAGCGGTTATTCGCGCGGCCTTCAAAAGCTTCTTGAAACGAGCGGCTCACCTGCAGTTCTAAAGGCACGCATCGTTCCTGATTCAAGGCAAAACGGTGCAGCAATGCGAGCAGTTCCAATTGGCGTTATTCGAGACACAAAAGACGTGTTAAAAATTGCAGAAATGCAGGCAAAAGTGACTCATAACACGCATGAGGGCATTACATCTGCGCAAGCTGTTGCTCTAATGTCTCATTTTGCATTGCACACAGACCTTCCATTTTCATCTCTTCCTGAGTGGGGTGTGCAACAAGGCCTTTCATTGTTTGAACGTTTCTATGAGGACTGGGAAGGACGAGTGAAGGCTCAGAAGGACAATCCTTCTTGCCCGGGTGTTGGTGTGCTAACAGCACACGCAGTTTGCACTCTTCTTCAAAAAGAAGACTCGCTCATGAGCATCCTAAAAAGAGTCATTGAGTGGGGAGGAGACACTGACAGCGTCGCGTCTATTGCTTGGGGGATTGCTTCATGTCGTTATCAAGATGAGGTCATTCCTGATTTTTTCGAAAAAAATCTAGAAGAGGGCGGAACGTTCGGTTCACAATTTTTACGAGACTTGGGACGACAGCTTATGAATGCTTTTTAGATTGATTTAGGGGCTGTTTAAACGCGTAGGCGCCAAATATTGGAAATGCACGTTCGATTCGTGCCAGCTCCACAGTACTGTCATTTTGACATATTCACGAAGAAGACACACATATTTATTTCATGCGCCTTCTTCGTGAATATATCAAAGCTCTTGTAAATGAAGCTATTGCACGTCCGCAGCTCGAACCAAAAAGAGTTTCAGATCTTTACACGGGCGAAAAAAATGCTGCTATGCATAGACCTCACTTCAAGCTTAACGAGTTTAAAAGACTAACAAGGCTTGATGATATGTTAGATTACGCGCATAAAAACTTAGAAGAATTAGGTTTTGGATCATCTCGTAGCGTTTACAGGCTAACAGGCACACGCGTCATAAAAATCGCAAACACCCTGTCTAAGGGCGTCGCGCAAAACAAAGCTGAAATGGATATTTTCACGGATCCTCAAACAGCTCCAATTGTGACAAAAATTTTCGACTATGATACAAAATTTAGATGGCTCATTTCTGAAGTCGTTAGACCTCTTAGAGAACAAGAAGACTTTCAAGAAATAATAGGAATTACTTGGCCGGATTTTTATGAAATTCTGACTCAAACGTATGAAATTCCAGACAATTGGGATCTAGACGACGAACAAACAGAATTTTTAAACAGCGCGTTAAGTCTTGGCACAAAGAATAAGCTAATGTCTGGAGATTTAGCAGTTCTTGGTCACTGGGGCAAGACTGCAGATGGGCGCCTTGTCATTCTTGATTATGGCTACACAAGAGAAGTGCAGCAGCTATACACACGCACTGTCAATTGGTTTCCTGAGCAAGAAGAAGAAGAGCCTTCGTGGCCCGTCGGTCACCCTTGGCACAAGCCTAAGGCGGCTCATGATGACTACGATGATGACGATGATGATGACTATGATGACATCTCGCTTTCAAAATCTAGTTTTGATCTTGCACCAAAAAAAATTCGAAACGGATGATTTTGTTGTAAACAACTTCTTATTTCGACATATAGTATCAATACTGCGGCAAAGTTGCCGCGCATAAAGTAAAGTCATGAGCATCAAACTTAACAACCTACGCCTTCCGTGCCCAAGCAGGCGCGTGCTGCGTAATCTGTTTGATTGCCGCCTTGATTGCTTTAATCCCCATCGGGGATAATAAATGACGGCGTCGGGCCTAAACCCGACATAACAATGTAAACATCAGCCTGTCACCTAATGGTATGGTACCTGATTTGGGTTCAGGAATAATGTCGGTTCAATTCCGACCGGGCTGACCACATTGACATGAAGCTCATGAGGTAGAGCGGACGGCTGTTAACCGTAGGGATGTGGGTTCGAATCCCACCATGTCAGCAAAGGTATGAACAAAATGTCAAAGAGGTTTAAAATGATTGTCTGAAAACATTGTAGGGTAGCATAATGGTAATGCGTCCGGCTGTTTCCCGGAAAGATGGGGGTTCGAGCCCCTCCTCTACAGCAGATGTGTGTAAGTTTGGTAAAGCGAAGCGCCTAGCGTTCCGGTGAAACTCCGGTGCACACGTCCAATTCCACTCGTAGCTCCAATGTAGAGCGCCTGCCTGAAGAGCAGGGCGTTGTCAGTTCAAGTCTGACCGAGTGGGCAAAAGTATTTAGTAAACATAGGAAATTACAATGTATTGACCATTGCGAAAGTTGAAAAGTACTTTACAAATGCAGCCGTGGGTCATAGGAGATCACTCCCCTGTCTAGGGAATTCACGCGGGTTCGAATCCCGTCGGTTGCGCAAAAGCATGGCACAAGGAGATAACTTAGATTTTGTATGATACTTCCTCGCGTGGCGAAAATGGCAGTACGCGTCTGACTTAGGATCAGAATTTTGCAGGTTCGAGTCCTGTCGCGAGGACAAAATGGGATTGTGGCGTAATTGGTAGCACGCGCTAGCTTGAGGTGCTAGTGTCGAAAGACGTGGAGGTTCGAGTCCTCTCAATCCCACTGAAGAAAAGGACGGAACTTCGAAAAGTTTGCGTTTGTCGAAACAGATGACGTAATTTTCTTCGTTATGGTGATATTGGCCGAGAGGTTTAGGCGGTACGCTGTGAATGTACTTACAGGAGTTCAATTCTCCTATATCACCCCACGCAAAACATTGTAAAATGAAGGTATGACACCAGAACAGTTTGTATATTGGCTTCAAGGATACTTTGAACTCTCAGGAGCAAAAGAACTTACACCAGAACAGGTGCAAATTGTCAAAGATCACCTGAAACTTGTTTTTGACAAGAAAACTCCTGACAGAACGTATCTAACAGACAGCGTTTATCGTCAACCAACAGGTCATGGAATTCTTTCCTGTTGAATCATCTCATCGTAGTCTAATGGAAAGGCACCTGCCTACGAAGCAGGATGATGCGTGTTCGAATCACGCCGATGAGACTAATGTCCCTATGGTCTAGAGGATGGGCCCAAGCCTCCTAAGCTTGAGAGATGCGTTCGAATCGCATTAGGGATGCTAAATATAAAATATGCCCGTTTAGTCTAGCGGATAAGGCACTTCGCTTCGAACGAAGATTTACGTGGGTTCAAATCCTACAACGGGCGCAAACGTCGAGGAACGCAAACGGTGCGCGATTCGCCTGCAAAGCGAAACTTAGTGGGTTCAACTCCTCACCCTCGACTCCAAATTTATCAACGTTCAAGTAATGACCACAAAATGACAAACAACTTTCACAGAAAATGAACACTTTCATGTCAATTGTGGATAATAAATCAACATAATGTTTCGCTTGCCTAAGCAGTCTTGCTAACTCAAACATGCAAAAGGAATAAACATGGTTCAAACTAAATTGAAGAAAACTCGTGGAAAGCGACTCCTCAGCGCAGTTCGAAAGCATAAGAAACTTATGAAACGTTCGGCTCGTCCTCGTGCTCTCAGGCGTCTTTCAGAAAAAATTGAGCGTCTTACACGTAATCTTACAAAACGTGTTTGGCGTGGGCAATAAGATCAATAAATGAGTAAAAAGCGTCTGACAAAGACAGAAAACCTGACGACTGAGGTCGTAGATGTTGTTCACAATCTTCGAGTCGCGCTTCTTCAAGAACGTGTTATTGGCATGTCTTATGAAGAAGCTCAAAAAGTTGCTATTGAAGAGAAAAAAACTGTGAGAATAACACGAGAAGACGATAAATATCATATCGGCACACGTGACTTTAGTCCTGATCGATTAAACATAGAAATAGAGAAAGGCCTCGTTGTACGAGCAGCAATTGGTTAGAGATGAAAAAAGAACCTTTGAACGAATCATATTCAGGAAAAAAACTTGAAGAAGCTTCGATAGCTCTCACTGCAGCTGGGTATAAGATTCGTGTTGTTCCCGAGGGTGTTCCTGTTGTTCTTACTGAAAATAGAGACATTGGCAGAGCAACAATTTATGTAGAAAACGGTGTTGTGACACGCATTAGCATCGGTTGATTTTTTCGGCGTTAGCCAAGTGGTTAAGGCAACGGCTTTATACTCCGTTTAGCGTCTGATAAGCGCAAGATCGTGGGTTCGAATCCCACACGCCGGACAAAGGTGAAGGCATGCGACCTTATAGCAGCCATTTACGGGTGTTAGTAGATGCGGTAGAGCACGTGAGTCTGATAAACTCAAGAGACAGGTTCAACTCCTGTACGCCCGACAGAAACAAACTAAACAATGAAAGTTTTCGACTGGTGTGGGAGACCAGCGTTGGTCGCAGATCTGACAACGTGGGCGATGCAAGTCCGTCAACACCAAAAATCATGGGGCGTTAGTATAACGGGATTATTTCTGTTTTGCGAACAGAGGACGTGAGTTCGATTCTCACACGCTCCACTTTACATGTTTTAAACGTAGAATAAGATGCTTGCATGGCAACATGCGGCATCTGTCAATCTGAGTTTGAAAGCAAAAATCGTTTCTGCAGCCAAAAATGCAGAAATACATACATTTCACGTAGTACCGCTGAAAAACGAAACGCTTCAAATCGTGAAATAGCAGCAAAAAAGCGTGAAGAAGTTGCGCTTCAAGAATGTTTTCTTGAAGCGCAACGTGTGCCATTACCTTGCGATACATGCGGTAGTTTAGGTAAACATTCATATGGTTCTCAACGCTTTTGTTCTGAAAAATGTGCGCGAGCCTTTTCTACTAAAGAAAAACGTCAAGAAATAAACGAAAAAGTTCGGAAGACATTCAGCGAAAAACAAAAGTCGACACCGAAAGTTCTTCAATGCAAAAGATGTAATAAAACGTTTTCTTCGAAGAAAAAAACGCAATTTTTTTGCTCAAAAAGTTGCTCAAACAAAACACGAGGCACAGTTTCAAAGCTAACTCGAAAATACAAACTTCTTACAACATTTCGCTTTTCTCTTAACCAATTTCCTGATGAGTTTGATTTCTCACTTATTGAGAAACACGGTTGGTATAAAGCCGTAAATCGTGGAAACAATCTTGGCGGTGTAAGCCGCGATCACCGTTTAGCAGTGATGGATGGATTCAAACAACGAATCAACCCTTTGCTTCTTGCACATCCTGCTAATTGCAGGCTTCTTGTTCATAGTGAAAATGTCTCAAAAGGGTGCAAAAGCGAACTAACAATTGAAGTATTGCTTGAACGTATCTCAAAATGGAACGCAAAATACGGTTCGTTTTATACAACATCTCAAAAAACAATACTTACAGATGAAGAAATAGAAGAACTATTTCTTCATGGGACAGTATAATGGCATGTCATTCATTAAAGCCCACAGAGGACCTTGAATGATAGAGGGTTCGATTCCCTCCTGTTCCACAATGAAAACAATGTTCTTTAAACCAGTTGTTGTGGTGCATGGGTCAAAGCATGTTTCATACGGATGGTCATGGTGCGTTGGCATCTGGTCAAACAAGACAGGAATGCCGTATGCGAATACCATCATTGACTCAATTCATCCGACACGTGCCCTTGCAAGGGCGCGGGCAAAGAAACTTCGTGAGGCGCTAAAACAATGAACCTTCTCTCAAGAGAGCAGCTCGAAAAGCTTACCACAAAACGCCTGCTTGCTTACAAAAATAAGCTCATGCAGGTTCATGACAGTGGTGATTGGAATGACTACTGCATTTGCTTTCAAAACGAACACATCAACAAGACATCTCCTGAGTGGCAAGAAACGTATCAAAACGTAAAGAGAGTTCTTGCTACACGCGAACACATCGAAAGGAAATAAAATGCCCTGTAGAACAGAATGTTGCGATGTATGCTGTGGAACTACGCTTTGCCCTTATTGCGTTTGTCATGGGGGAAATGGGGTTTTTCCGCAAGAAAAGGCAAAAAAGATCGCAAATCATGAATCTATTGATTTAGAAGGTGCACTTTGCGACGTGCTGACAATTCTTGATAAGGAAAATCTTCTTTATGAAGTTGATGAAGTTGTAGTAAATTGGTGGCAGAAGCACACAAAGGAAGAAGAAGAAAAAATTCGTAAAGAAGCGTACGCTAAGCTAACGCCTCGAGAACGTAAAGTGCTTAAGCTATATTAGTTTCTAATCTGGGAGGTGGCTAGCCCAACAGGACGATTAAGTTCGTTTTGCGGTCCCGTCTTAGCGGATGGATTAATCGCTAAACTGCGCAGGATGACACGGTGCGGACTCGCCTGCGATACTAGCTATGCATGCTGACGTGGCGGAGAGGCTACGCACCTTCGTGGTAAGAAGGATGACAGGGGTTCGAATCCCCTCGTCAGCTCTACAAAGATAACAAATCCGTCGTGCTAAAAGTGATTCAGGCTCCATATTTATGAGCATGAAAATCACTGTTACAAAGCTTAGGACTACAATCAGGGAAGTTTTGAAAGAAATTCATGACGAAGCACCTGATACGCTATTGATGGATGATGCCCCTGAAACTGAACGAGATCCTATTGACACTATTTGGGATGACTGGAGTGCTGACACAGTTCTAATGGACGATCCAAATACTGAAGTAGATCGCGCCCCCGACACTGAATTTTCTCCTAAAACAATGAGAAGTTTTTAATGAACACTGCAATGCAAGCCGAAGGAATCACTTTGGCATGTATCGTTGTACCTGCGTGTCTTTTTGTGCTATTTGCTCCTGCGAGCTGGTTTCGCAAGGTATTTTTCGATTAGCATGAATGAACAAGGACTAAAATAGTCTCAACACACGCAATGAACGGCTTGGGTTTCACTCAAGCTGAAGTCATTTAAACAGCACAAACGAAAGTTGTAAGGTTTAAAAATGAAACCGTTTATTAGGTGGGTCGGTGGTAAAACTAAGCTTCTAAAAGAAATTAGAAAACATGTTCCTTGCGATATTAAGCACTACATTGAACCGTTTGTTGGCGGTGGAGCTGTCTTGCTTGACATCGATCCAAGCATCCCGGCTTTTGTGGGTGATAGCAACTGGGAGCTCATCAATTTTTACAACGTGTTGAAAGAGCAACCAAAAGATCTTCTTGCGCTTTTTCGGGCGTTTGTGAACGAAAAAGATGAGTACTATAACATTAGGGGATGGGATAGGCTTCCAGATTTTGAAACATTTAGCAAACTACAAAGAGCAGCAAGGTTTCTTTACCTGAACAAGACATCATTTCAAGGGCTGTGGAGGGTAAATAGGAGGGGACAGCATAATGTTCCTTACTCACACCCCAAAAAAATTAACATCAACGACTCAGATGTTGCATGTGTCTCTACAAGGCTTCAAACAGTTGACTTTGTATGTGAAGACTTTGAAAATGTTGTAGACAGGGCAAGCGATGGTGATTTTATTTACGTTGATCCTCCTTACATTCCTGTAGATAACTCAAAAGCATTTGTGGGATACACTGATGGACTTTTTCATTACTCTGATCAGGTACGTTTGAGAGACGCACTTGTGCGTGCAGGAGAGCGCGGTGCGAGATTTTTAGCATCTAATTCTGACACGCAACTTTCACGCGAACTTTATAAGAATTTCACAATTGAAACTGTGCAAGTAAAACGTCTTGTTGCGCCTAATAGTGAGTCACGTGTCAAAATAACAGAAATCCTTGTACGAAACTTTTAATAACTAAAACGTAACTCTTTTGAACATATGACATCATTGTAGGATATTGTCAAGTAAGGTGAAAACATGACCAAGTACGCAAAGCACATGAATCCTGCGGTTACGCCTCAAACAGAGCAGGCGAAAGACAACCAAGTTATGAATTCAGCTGGCGGCTTTTCGTTTAAGCTTGATCAGTGGTCAGCGCTTGATCGATGGCTTGTTCTCGGCGCTGAAGGTGGAACTTACTATGCTTCTGAAAAGAAGCTTGTCACTGAAAACGCGAAAACAATTAAATTGTGCCTCACGAAGGATGGTCCCAAGACAGTCTCACGCATTGTTGAGATGTCTCAGTCTGGTCGTGCTCCTAAAAATGATCCTGCAATTTTTGCGCTTGCAATTGCAGCATCTCATGATAATGAGAAGACACGCAAAGCTGCGCTTGAGGCTTTGCCAAGTGTTTGCAGGACAGGAACGCACCTCTTTCAATTTGCAGAGTCTGTAAACTCTATGAGAGGGTGGGGGCGTGGGTTGAAGAATGCTGTTGCAGGCTGGTACAATGGCAAGTCGGCTGACAGTGTAGCGTTCCAAGCAATCAAATACCAGCAGCGAAACGGATGGTCACACAGCGATCTATTGAGACTCGCGCACCCTCAAGCTGCGTCGCCTGAGCATGAGGCTGTGTTTCGTTACATCATCACAGGAACCACTGACACTGGTGAGCGCAATGTGAAAAGGAAGGGCTCTAAAGTAGAGTCCAAGTATTCGAAAATTAGCGCAAAAGTTCCAGAAATCATTGAAGCATACGAAGTGATGAAAAAAACGAAATCACTAAGTGAAGTCGTTCGATTGATTAATGATCATCACATGACTCATGAGATGGTCACAAACGAATGGAAAGACAAAGCAGAGGTGTGGGAAGCACTTCTTCAGCATATGCCAATGACTGCGATGGTAAGAAATCTTGGCAAGATGTCTTCAATCGGTCTTTTGCAGAATATGTCTTCTGCGTCTAAGACAGTGATCGAAAAGTTGAAAAATAATGACGATCTAAGAAAGTCACGAATTCATCCAATTACGCTTTTGTCGGCTCTCATTACATATCAACAGGGAAGAGGCGTAAAGGGGTCGTTGACATGGAACGCTGACAAGAATATTTCTAAAGCGCTTGAAAATGCATTTTATGAAGCGTTCAAAACAATTGAACCGACTGGTAAGCGTATCATGATTGGGCTTGATGTCTCGGGCTCAATGACATTCGGCAATATCGCTGGCGCGGCTGGACTTACTCCGCGGATTGCATCGGCAGTAATGTCAATGGTGACGATGCGTGCAGAGCAGCAATACTACGTCAAAGGGTTTTCTCGTAATATCGTTGATGTTAACATTGATGATCAGATGAGAATCAATGAAGTGATTAAAAAAATCGAAAGCATCACGATGGGTGGAACTGACTGCTCACTTCCGATGATTCACGCAGCTGAAAAGAAAATTCCAGTAGATGCATTTTACGTATACACTGACAATGAAACGTATTATGGTAAAATGCATCCATTTCAAGCACTCAAGATGTATCGTAGCAAAATGGGCATCCCAGCAAAGCTTGTCGTAGTGGGTTTTACTGCGACTGATTTTTCAATCGCAGATCCAAGCGATAGCGGAATGCTTGATGTTGTGGGATTTGATTCAGCGGCTCCGTCTATTATGGCGGATTTTACTCGATAAGTGTTGAAGGGGCGTGGGTCGAAGTTAGTGGGTTATCGGAAAAATAAAGTCCACAAACATTTTTTATCTACGCCCCTAAACATCTTATCTAAAAAGAATATAAAGTAATTATGAGCCGAATGCATTGGGTTATCATGGATTGAAGCTCCCAGCGCAACATATTTGCTCACTTTTTTCTATCGTAGTGTAATAGTAGCACGCTCAAAACATCAACTTCAATTTTTGTTCAATTAAATTGAGCCGACCGACGTTGGTTATCGCATTAGAAGCGGGAAGTTCCTGTGCAAATCAGGACGATAGAACCTAAATGGAAAACATCAAATTTCAATTTCTGTCGCAAGAAGGGTCTTTGATAGACGTAAATGTTCCTGTTGAGGACGCAATCAAAATGATTGCATACGAGATGCTTCGTGCGCAAAAAAGTAATATGACGGTAAAAGTTGACGGTTTACACAACGTGTATGTTGCGCTTAGATGGGCACAAAAAAATGTTTGTGACCATTGTGACAATACTTGATATTATATCAATAACCTCTTGTAGTCCAACCGGAAGATGACAGCAGTTTCAAAAACTGCACAGTGTGGGTTCGAATCCCACCAAGAGGACTGTTTAGTGTCATGGCCCCTTGGCGAAATTGGTAGACGCAGAGGATTTAAAATCCTTCGCCTTAAGTGTGCGTGTCGGTTCGAATCCGACAGGGGCTACAAAGTTAGCAAACGCTGCCGTTCATTCCAAGCAAGAGGAGTCTTCAAAAATGAAGATCATCATCGATAATCAGGTTTTTGAAATCAAAGAAAACGTTTGGGTTTGGGTGAACGCAGCATTTTTCTTTGCTGTCATCTGTTCTTTCATACTTCTGTTGTTGTCTCTCTTTTTTTGAGAGGTAGTGATGAAGCGCTCAAAGTCAAAGAAAGAATCGTGGAGCTGTCCTTGCGTATTAGTGCTGCATGAGCACCATGCCACAATATACATGGATGCATCAACTCAAGAAGCATTTCATCGTTCAGTATTGCGCATCCTAAAAGGACGCTTATCGCAAAAGGATATGTTTTTTTTCGAGGATGATGAACGCATTGACGCAGAACGCGCATTAGCAAGAAAAAACGCAGAAGATGCATGGTCTATTCTACGTGATCGATTCACGTATGAAGATGAACGCATCGATCTAGAAGAAATTAAAACGCAATACTATACTGAAAACAATGAAAACGCCGTGTAAAAACTGCAAGTGTTTGGTTCATATGGATTTCCCACCAGAACATACTTGCAATCGTTATGATCAATTTGGTGATCAACTGCCAGGTCATAACGACAAATGGATTTGTTTCATGTGTTCTCATGAAGTATGCATAAATTGCTACATGCGTCATAACGAAAAGGCACATCCTGAAATTTATTCAACGCGTTGTGAAACTTGTTCGTCAATGACGCTCTACAAAGACTTTGTTGACTATCATTGGTGTGTGAAATGTAAGCCCGTTCCAGAAGGAAATCATTCTTGCAAAGATTGTCGTCCTTGGGATTTTAGAAAATGAAAGATGTAGTTACATTCTACAAAATCAGAGATAAGAATACGGGTCTGTTTTCTGAGGGTGGGTGCTCACCACGTTTTTCAAAAAATGGAAAGACTTGGCCTACACGTGGTGCTCTAAAGAGTCACCTAACTTTGTTGGGAAAAAGCTTTACTTGTTGCGTAGATGGAAAAAATCATCAATTTCACAGTGAAATTCCTGAAAGCTGGGAAATTGTAGAGTACATTTTGAATCTTACTGACGCAAACGTCATTAGTGCAAAAGAAGAACAAATGCGTCCTGCAAAAAAGTAGCGCAATATTTACTTCATATGCTCCTGTGGCTCGAATGAATTAGGCAATCGCCTTCTAAGCGATTTTATGCAGGTTTGAATCCTGCTAGGAGCACCAAATGCTTTATTTTCTCATTTCTTCAATCATCTCTTTGCTTGCATGTGTTACAAACATGGGAACGTGCGGAGCTAAGCGTGATAACATTCTTGTAATTGGTGATTCTTTGGCATGTGGCTCAAAGTTGAGAATGGGTGAAGTTCTTAGAAAAAATGAATCTGCTGATTGGGAGTGTAAAGTAGGAACTACAATTGAGTTTTGGAACGCGGGCAGAGCAAAAAACGCTCTTGATCGGCATCAAAATGCAACGTCTGTGATCATTTTTCTCGGCACCAACAACTACTATCAAACCAGCGCTCCAGCAGTCTCAAATATCTTGAAAGAGATTAACGATCGCAATCTTAAATGTGTTTGGGTAGGAAACACAGCAGTAAGGGGAAAAAAATGGCCAATCAATGCAAGTCTTAAAGCTAGCGTACAGCCTACATGCACATATATTGATGCTGAAAACGCAGGTATTAATTTGCCTGATGCAATTCATCCTTCTTGGGATTCATGGTTGATTCTTCTTAAAATGATTTGGAGTGTGAGATAAATTGGGCGCTTATTGTAAACAATAACTCTTACGTCAGATATATTTCTAGTTATACGGAAGGCTTGGACATTGGTAGGTCCACCGGTCTTGAAAACCGACACAGGCAGAAATGTCTGTTACGAGTTCGACTCTCGTGCCTTCCTCTGAGTGTTGTAGATTACATGTAGGTTAAAATGTCTGACACAATAAAACAAGGAAAACGATCACGAATCGTTTCCATTTTGCCTGAAGACAAAAGCTTTCTTAAGAGCATTCATAAGAGGCACTCGTGGGGTCAGACAGAAAAATACCTTCGTAGAAACAGAAAGATATGGACACGTCTTCTAAATAAGTGCAGGAGGCGTGTCGACAGCGAACGAATAAAAGAGTCACAGCAATGTGATGTTGAGTTTTCAGCAAACAAAGACGCTGCGTCGCTTGAAAGCGAGTGACTGTTGCTGCTTTCATTTCTTATATTTCTTACTGACAGGTGTTTTACTTTGCCTGTCTCTAGAGAAGGCGGTGGCGCTTGGACGTTCGTCTTTTACTTTTTTGCATTGTTTTTTATGGGTTTGCAACATTTTTTCGCAAGCTAGCCGTTGACCAAATTCATCCTTTTCAGTTTGAAATTTTTTCCGGCGCATTTCACGCAGCTTTCATTCCTTTGTTTGTGTATTTAGCAGGCAGACAAGGTCCTATTCAACCTGCTCCGCTGTCAGCAATGGGATGGACGTTTTTGTGCACAGTTTTTCACATTTCTGCTGCAATTGCGTTTGGGTTTATGATTCGCGGCTCTAACAACACAGGAGTCATCACTGCGCTTGTTAGCCTAAGTCCAATTGTAACACTCGCTCTTTCAACAACTTTTCTTGGTGAAACTTTTTCGCCATGGAAGATTGTAGCATTTGCGCTTGCGCTTCTTAGCGCAATCATTGTTAACTTTTAGTTGTAAACCAACAAAGTAAAAACAAAACATCGTGTCGCGCATAGTTATCGTCTAGAACGAGGACGACAATGACAAGCGTAAGAATTGGTGGGCGCGGTGTAATTGAGACTGACAGCGGTTCAGGACTCAGCGTTGACGCTAATGCTAGCAATTATGGATTTGGTCCTTTCGCACTTCCAGTAGTTGATCTAACATCAAATACAACAATCACTACTCCAGGTGTTTATACGCTTTCTAGCTCAACAGGTCCTGTCATTGTCACTATGCCTTCGGCGTCTGACGTTCCTGGTGCACATTTTATCTTTAGGTCAAAATCTGCGCACTTTCACGATCTAACAGGTTCTCAAGAAGTCGGTGGAACCAAAGTTTTTTGTCACGATGGACAGCTTAGCGGATCACTTATTACAGGTTCCAGCCAAGGCTCACGATGTGAACTTCGTAATGTCGTCGGTTCTTCTGTTTTCATTGTTAGCGACGGCGTGAACTATCTTGTCACTGCTTCATCTGGTTCAATCGGTCTTTTTGCTCCTTGATTTTTTTCTAATACATTCGTAGAAAATGAAATAAGATACAATCATTCCTAATGGTGCGGCTGAGCCCCGGAGAGCTCAAGTGGCTGTAACCCACCCGCGTTGTCAATAAGTCTGAAACGGTTCGAATCCGTTCCGCACCACTAATGGGTCTTTAGATCAATCGGTATAGATCGCGTGGCTTTTAATCACGGAGATGAGGGTTCGAGTCCCTCAGGACCCACAAATTATTCGGAGCTTGAGTCCAAGAGGCCAAAGGCGCTATCCTTACAAGATAGAGAACACAGGTTCGAATCCTGTAGCTCCGACAAAATAAATCATGAAAAATTTGTTTTCTAACGTTGGTTTTCTATACGTTTGCAAAACAAAAATAGATGTTTTTGAACAAGACAAAAGAATCGCAAGTAAAAAAATCGGCGACATAGATAAAAATAGCGTTTTTGTTGTGTTAGAAAACACAAGCAATGATGATTTTTGCTCAGGAACTTATTATATTGTAGAAGATACGTCTATCATCCTTTACAACGAAGGAGTGGGTAGAATAGTTTCATCTGATATAACTAAAGCAACTAACATTACTGAAAATGTCAAAGCAAAAAAAGTTAGTAAGAGAAAGATTTCGTGATGCAGTGTTTAAACGCGACAATCATAAATGTCGCGTTTGCTTTGAAAAAAATTCAAAGCTTGATGCTCATCATATCACTGATCGTAATGAAATGCCAAACGGAGGTTATTGCAAGGAAAACGGTATTTCACTCTGCGAAAGCTGTCATGAAAAAGCGAACAATTCCACTCAACAGGAGTTCATGTTGAAGGATTTCATCCAAATGATCTATATACATTAATAGCAAGTTCTTTAGAATTAGCAAGAAAAGCAAGTGAACGCTTGGGATGAAAGAAATAGAAAAGCTTGATGAGGGCACTCTCTATGATGTAAATGAAAATCATGTCATTTTGGTATATGATTCTAGCGATGCTACTGCTAGTTTTTATGAAGGTTGCGTTCTTGTAGAAGGAACAAGTTTCATTGTAATTGATAACTCTGAAGAATTAGATAATTTTAGAACTTCATTGATTCTTCATCCAGAAGGAATAGGAAGAATTGTAGTTTCAGACAAATTTTACAATTCTCTTCGTATGAGAAAGTTAATCTAAACAAATATAACGCAGGGTTGGTATAGTGGTTTGTGCCCGAGCCTTCCAAGCTTGAGACACCGGTTCGATCCCGGTACCCTGCTCAAATAAAGACAAAACGTCAATGAAACTTGTTGTTGGTCTTGGCAATCCAGGTGCTGATTACGAGCGTACTCGCCATAACATAGGCTGGGACGTAGTGACTTCTCTGTGCAACGAAACACCCATATCAAAGTTTAATGGGTTGCTTGTCAAAAAACGAAATGTTTGGTTTTTTAGACCAACAACATTTATGAATTTATCAGGCGAAGCAGTAGCTTCACTTGTGGGAATGCATAAAATTTCTGTTTCTGACATAATTATTGTACATGATGATATGGACATTCCCTTAGGCAATGTTCGTGTCAAGAATACGGGCGGTCACGGAGGTCATCGTGGTGTCAAAAACATCATTGAACGTCTCGGTTCAAGTGATTTTACACGCGTCAAATGTGGTATCGGCAGACCTGCTGAAGGAGTAGAAGTCATTCAGCACGTTTTGACGCGTTTTAACATTGATGAAACTGTAAATGTGTCAGAAATGACAAGCAATGCTGTGGCAGTTATCCTTAGCATGCTTCCGAAAAATGATCCTGGGTCATCCTGTGATGAAGAAAGTAATACTTCCTGAATGCCAAACTTGCAATGAATCAAATCTAGGAAAAGAAAATTTAATGTTGCGTAAAAACTGATTGCTGCTCCTAGGTATGATTAGGAGCAGCAATGTCTTTTACACGTAACATCAGAAAGTTATACTCGTTAGTTTGCGCATCAGCGCTTTTATTGTGCTTCACAGGCGTCGGATCAGCCGACCAAACTGTAGAGACAAAACCTTGTAATGCTCGCGCGCGAGTCATATTACCGCCAAAACCATCAAAAAAGGTTGAAGAAAAACTTCATCTTAAGGTTTATCTTGATGATCATTTCACTCCTCAAGAAAAAGTTGCAGTTACACTCGGAATCCATGAATGGGTTCGTGCGACAAACGGAATGATCACAATGGAGGAAGTGAGCGGGTGGACAGCAGATCAAGACATGCATGATTTGCCAAAGCGCGACGCGACGGGCACTGTAAAGTGCACGAGATCAGTTCATATAGCACGTGTTAACAGCGACTTTCCAGCAATCAATGAATTTGAAGAAGAAAGCGGCGGAGAAATTTTAGGACTTGCGCACAGTGATTGTTTCAATAAATTTTTCTTCATGGTCATGGACAGAATCAACGATGATTATGTAACAATGACGCAAACAAGCATGCATGAAATGGGACATATCCTTGGTTTGTCGCACACGCGCATTCCTTACAAAACGTCAATGTATCCTAGCGATGAAAAACCCGCAATGTGTGTTACAGAATTAGATCTTGCACAACTTTGCGATAATAAATTTTTCTCATGTGATCCTAAAAGCATGTGGCCATGCACGTCTGAAGCGCCTACAAAAAAGTAAAATTGAACAATGAATATTCATGTTGTATAATTCAACATGAAAAACGTTCTTGAAGTTCAAAGATTTCTTGAAACACATACGTTTGGTGAACTTTATGAAAAGTGGGGAGTGGTTGCACGCGCCTCAAGAACTGGTCATAAATTTTCACTAAATTATGATCAGTTAACTTGGACGCCGGGGCATGCTCCTACAGAGCAGTGCAGAGGATTGGTTTTGGCACTTTCTGACACGAATGTCAAAATTCCAATGACAGAAAACGAAAAACCAGATCTGGGTTTCTGCCCTGGTAAGACTGTAGTTTATGCTTATCCGATGGATAAGTTCTATAATAGCGAAGAAATTCATGCAGCAAAGATTGATTGGCATGATCCAAATCTTCTTGTAGAAGATAAGCTTGATGGAACGCTTTGCATTCTCTACTGGGACACTCTCATGTCGCAATGGTGTGTTGCGACTCGTTCTGTTCCCGATGCGATTTTGCCGCTCGATTATTGGGAAAAAATGTCGTTTAAATCTCTTTTTGAAGACGCAGTGCGTCAAACTACATCTCTAACGTTTGATGCATTTTGTAATTCACTGTCAAAAGAAAACACGTACTGCTTTGAGCTCACAAGCCCGTACAATCGTATTCTTGTTGACTACAAAAAACATGGAATCACGTTGTTGTCTGTTCGTAACAACACAACATTTATTGAGCAAAATAGGCTAGACGCGCAGAGATCAAATAATGTTCTTGCGCTAGTTCCCGTGCCAAAGACGTGGAATCTTAATTCTTACAATGAAATCAAGGAGTTCGTAAATGAACTCTCGCCAAATGAGTGTGAGGGTGCTATTGTCGTAGATAGTCGCTTTCAAAGAATCAAAATCAAAAACATCAAATGGGTCGTTGCCAATGCAACAAAAACAACGATTTGCGCATCACCAAGAAACATCGTAAAATACATCATTAGAGGAATTGATGATGATATTAAGGAAATGCTCCCAGTTGATATCCAAAACTATCTAGACGATATGCGTACTGCGATGCGTCAATTGTTTGACGAGACCGACGCAAATTTTGCAAAATGGCGTAGTGAAGCAACGTCTAGAAAGAATTTTGCTGAAATCGTAAATCTAAACTCATTCAACAACTGGAACGGTCCTTATTTTAAGCTATATGAGGGCAAGTTTAATTCAACATGGGAATATGTTCAGTGCCTACTTAAATCTGACAGGCTATCAAATGCATTTATCGATAGCATCTTGAAGCATGTTAAAGTGAGGCCCTATGCGACGCGTGACCAAGAAACTGTTTCTGGTTAAGGATCTTCCAATTTTCATTGAAGCGGACGACGAAATGCAAGCTTTGATGATGTTTGAGGAGGCAGCACTCAAAGTGCAAAGCAAAGGCTTTGATGGTATTATAGAGGTAGACACGGAAGATTCTCATCAAGAGAGTCTTGATCAACGATATCTAAACTGAGAGAAAACATAATGAAAAAAAGTGTCTTTGATATTCTTGAAAGTGTTGAAGAGACACAAGGAACAAAAGCTAAGACGGAGTTGCTTGCGCAACATGTTAGCAATGTCCGTCTTGCTGAAGTTCTGCAGCTCACTCATGATCCATACGTTAACTTTTACATTGGAAAGGTACCGAAGGTAACGCCCTGCGGTGCAGACGTCGGTCCAACTACTTCAGATCTATCTCTTCAGCGTCTCATAGATGCTCTGAAGCAATGCATGACAGGACAACTTCGAGGTAATGCTGGACGCGATCTTATCGCAGAAATTCTTGTTGGCATGAATGAGCGCGAGCACAAATGGGCCTCGCGCATCATTTTGAAGAAAATGAGATTGGGTGTCGGCGATTCAACCATCGAAAAACTTTGGCCGGGACTTCTCTCATCATTTGAGGTTGCGCTTGCAAAAGAAATTGATTGGGAAATCAAAGAAGACAAATTTCTACTTAAAACACCAATCACATATCCAGCTCGTGTTGAACCTAAATGGGATGGGTTTCGTTGCATCGCAGTGAAAACGGGCGGAAAAGTCACTCTCTATGCACGATCTGGACGTGTTTTTGAGCGTGCCAAAAAAATTGATGCTTGGCTTGAAAAATGGATGCAAGACGGATGGGTTCTTGATGGAGAACTCATGGGCGAAGAATGGAATGACACTGCGTCAATCGTTTCATCTAAAAAGAACCACAAAGATGATTCCGGTTTGAAGTATCATGTTTTTGATTGCCTTCCTCTAGATGTTTGGCGATCTCACGGTGTCTCTGAAGCATACGCAAATCGTCAGGCAAAAATTGCTGAAGTTCTAAACATGTCAACAGCACCGGACGTAAACGCTCCAGTGACTGTTGCGCAAGGAAAAACAGTTTCTTCAGAAGATGAGCTTCTTCAGTACTATCATGAATGTGTTAGCATGAACTACGAAGGCGTGATGATTAAACGTCTTGATACTTCGTATGTGTTTGGTCGCTCAATGGATGTAATGAAATTGAAACCCATTGTGACATACGACGGAGTCGTCACAGAAGTTCTAGAGGGTAAAGAAGGAACAAAATGGGAGGGGACGCTGTCAAGGATTCGTATTCAGCTCCCGAATGCTCCGATGCTCGTTGACGGTCCGGCACAAACGATTGTCGGTACAGGATTCAAAGATGAAGACAGAGCTTTTCTTAACGAAAAGCGACATTCCCTCATTGGGAGGGCGTGTGAAGTAGAGGGTCAACCTCCCCTGTCTGAAGACGGTAAAGTTAGATTTCCTCGCTTTGTGAGGTGGAGAGAAGACTGGGATGTCTCTCCAGAAGTGAGCGCGCTGATTAAACAAATCAAAGCATAAATGAAATACTATTGCGACAACTTCCGCCATCTTGTTTGCGTTCCCTACAACGTAGAGAATCTTCACAAGATGGCGGAAGACTTAGGCATTAAAAGATGCTGGTTTCACAATAGCAAGTCAGGATGTCATTACGACATCCCAAAAAAAAGAATTAGCGAGATTCAATCAAAGTGCACAATCGTTAGTTCAAAAACGATACTAAACATCATAAAAACCGGTCAATTATAGTTATAGATTAGGTGTCATATGGCTATCTATGTGATTGATTTGATGGGCGAAACAGACAGCTTGATTATTTCAATCAACGCAGAAAAGAGCGACGATCTTCATGGCAAAAAGAGCCAAAAGATCGTTGTTCCGTTAACACAGCTAGAAATCGTGCCTGTTGAACCAACAAAAAAACAAAAAGAAATTCTTGACAAGTGCTTCGAGAATGCTTTTCAAGAATTTACTGATTTAGCGGTATAGTTTACAGCATCTATGCATGCTTGATGCATCTAGCGGCCTTCTATGAGGAGCCATGAAAGCATTCAAACAACATGAATACCAAGCTTACGACCAAAGTACCTTGCAACTTTTGCAGCTTGAAATGGTGATAGCGAAGGTGAAAAGAGCGCAAGAGCGTAAATAGAACCCGACATTGGTAGCGCAAACGTTGTTCGAGCCCCTAAATTGAACTTTGCAGACACTAACGATTCTGTCAAGTTGTTTGCTGCCGGTGTTGTAAGTTCGCGCATGTCAACATTGTCAATGTAGAGTCGCAAAGATCCTGACGTTCCACCATGAATCATTGTAAAAATTGAAGGAAAATCACTATTTGTTGACCACGTTGAGGTTGACATATCACGTGAGCAAGGTGTTGATTGGCGTATCACTTGAAGAGAAGCGCCTGAAGCGCCTCTTCCTCCGTACAACCATGCGCCGTCGTTTAAGCTAGCATCATCACCGTGTTCAAAGATGAGCGCACCGTTTGTCTTATTACGAAGAGCAATAATCACTGTAAACGTACTAAGCGCAATGTTGTTTGAAGATGTCAAAAGATGCGATGACTGAAAATCAATAGAAGGTTGTGATCCTGAAATATCGGGATTTGATGATACCCAAAGCGGTCGTCGAACACCTGTGGGCTGCGAGAGATGATTTTGGTTCCCGCTTAAATCCAACCATTCTACGACGCCTGTAGAGCTAAGCGTTACATTTGCAGTCGCAGCCTCCAACCACATTTTTAATCCTGAAAATGCATTGGGCGTTGCTTCATCTTGAGTGTTTATGTAAACTTGTCCGTTGCTTTCTGTCGTAACATATAGAGGACCCACGCCTGTCAAATAAGAACGATCAATCGAGAATATGCTTCCTGAGACATGAATGTTTCCTGAGACATATAAATTTTGTCGAATTAATCCCACGCCAGTTACATCAAGAGCTTTTGGGCTATTTGACGCGCCGACCTGCGTATCTTGCAAATAAACAACCTTGGTCACCTCGCCAGTTCTTGAATCTGTGACGTGAGCCTCTGTTGCTTTTTTTGCATCTTCGACTTTTATTGACATCAAATCACCAAAATGCCTTGATTTGTCTTAGAAGTCAACATTGGATTTTCTCGATTACGAACATCACCATCAAAGTATGGAAGTGAGCTTGTTGCTTCATGGCTAAGATTAGATGAATTCGTATACTCCGGAAGAGTTATAGCGCCGCTTGAATCAACAAATTTTACAGAAATCGGGCTTGTAAAAACTCCCGATCTTCTGCCGAGCAAAGTTGATTCAGCGTAAAATTTTGTGTCTTGACGCTGTTCAAGCATGTCGCGTGGCTGACCAAATCGATCTCGTCGCCAAACAGCAGTACTTTTCATTGGGAATCCGCTAAATAATCCATATCGCCACCCACGAAGAACTGCTCGCGAGCGCAATCCTGAACCGCCTGACTCAAGATGATCAAATTTTACATGCCCGTTGTCAAATGGACCGCGCCCGTCGCCAAATCCATAAAAAAACTTAATAAATTCAGGCAAACCAACACCTAATGTCGTTCCTGCACCGGGTGTGTCAGTCTCTCCCGCAACTTTTCGTTCAGTTAGCTGGGCACCCGATCCATACTCGATAGAGAGTCTGTCTGGATATAGGAATTCATATGACGTGACTGCGCTACCGGGATTTCTAATCGTGAAAAAATCACCGCGAATAATATTTGCAAACGTCGTTGGGACATCTTTGAATTTTGCCTCAAATGGATACGTCATAACCCAGTCAAAGATTTGCGACTGTCCAATAAAGTAATTTGATCCCGTGCCTGTATAAATGACTCGCTTTCCTCCTATTGGATTTCCGCTTGTTTCTTCGCTTAGAGTCACGTCTGCCGCTGCTATTGCGATAGAACCAGTGTTATAGAAACGAATGATTTTCATTGGGTCGACGATACGCGTGTCCCAAAAAATTTCGTCGCCCAGCAACACTGAATTTTTTGAAGACTTTTTGAGTGTTGAGACAAGGCTGCTTGATGACCACTGGTATTGCGTGCTCCATCTAGCGTTAGATTCGTCAGTAGAAAACGAAGAGATAACTTTTTGTGTTTCGTTTGATGATGTTATCTTTGTGAAAACACCGTATGTCAAATACTGAACCATTCGTTCAACACTAAAGCGATCTGCAATTGATCCTGAAAGCTCAAAGCTTGAAACAACATCAAACTGATCTAGAACAGGATCATTCCCAATTACTTCATGAATTTCATTAGTTTCTAGACGCTGGTTTAATGTGTCATGAAACTCACTTCCTTCCTTGATAAAAGATCCAAAGAGCGTTAGCGTACCAACACCCTCGGGAATTCCTGCGCCGTCGTACGATGATGAAACTTCCCAGGCAGTTGGGACGCCTGTCTCTTCGTTGAGATCGTTTTTCATTGCGGGATGACAAACAGAAAGATACGCTATCAGTTTGTCCTTGGGATTGATCAAATAAGGTGAATATTTGTTTTGTACTTTATTGTACAGATAAACATTTCCCGAAACGTTTGTTCCTGATGGCAAATACCACATTGCATGAGGTAAAGCATTGCTGCTGCTAGGAATTACGAATTCGCCGCCAAACAACGAGCGCCCTGCAATTCCATTTTGTCCTCTGCCCCAAGGATATGAAGAAACAAATCCTCCTGCAACAAGTCCGGTGGGAGAATTCTCATTTACTGTTCCATGAGATTGGGCAGCGTGCATAAAAAGTTTTGCGTTTCCATTGAAATCTGCTGATGGAACACGAAACCCTGGAGTTGCATACGCTGAAAACCCGTTTAAAGTTCTAAGAGTATATCCTACGCCAGATCCTCCGCCTGCCTGATGAAGTTCAAACCATGGCGTACAATCTCTTTCTGGTACGATAGTGCCTGAAAGTATAATTTCACGATGATTAACGGCTGTTTGATTTAGAAGAGCAAATGTAACACATGGGCCGCCGACTGCAGCTTGTGTTGATGCCACCTGAACATTTCCATCAAGCATGCTATGAGCTGTTGGTGCATTATACCAACCTTCGCTCGCAGAGAATGGAAGTTCAAGATATGCTTTTTCCAAAAGAAACGGAGCATGTAAATACTGAGAAACGTCAAGAAGCTGAGAAGACGTTGCAGCGTTTGACGCGCTCGTTAAAATAGTAGATCCGGGCTGATCATGTTCAGTTCCTGCAGACGCACCCCAAACTGTAAATGCATACGCACCAGCATTATTTGCGTAAAAGTCAGACTGTGGAACGCCAAATGCGTTAAAAAGTGGTGATGCGTAAAATGTCAATCCAAAGTATGAACCAAACGGTCTGTCACTTCCTGCATTGAGATTCATCACAGGTGTTATGTTAAACACGCGCTTTTCAAAACGTTTCTGCGACCAATTGTAATAAAAAATCTCATCATTAGAGCTTGATCTAAAAACAGATTGTGATGTGATTTGAAGGGGAATCTTGATAATTGTCTTGGAGCCTAAGTTTGAAGTAAACCCAGTTCCAACATCAGCAATACCGCTTCCAGTGATATAAAATTGGCTTGTTTTAATGTCTTGTATGACAAGATCACTATCGTTAAATGCTCTTAGTGATTCTGTGTGAGGAGAAATTCTTACAAATTGTTCGACGCCAAATTTGGTTATGTTGCTTGTTACGACAATACTACTTGTGATGTCATTCTCAAGAAATTGATTTCCTGTTTCAAACGTCGTAGGAAAAGATACATCTACATTGTTTTTAAAGACAATTGTGTTTGTATCGTCAAAGAAAATGCTGTTATTTCCTCTACGGCTAGCATCTCCCGATCTAGCGATAGTTGGATATCGTCCAGCTAAACGATCTTGACGTCTAATTTCATTTCGTGGCAAAATGTTACGAAATGAGTTTTGCTGCGCAAAACGTGTGTGTTTAAAACCTCTAAATGCAAGTGAGTCAGCCATTAGTCGTCCCACCCTGTCGTCGAAGAAATGTATCCGTCAGGGACATAACTGTCTGAGTTGGGATCCATCCCGAGAAGATAATTTTGAATATCAGACGTCATTGATGATGTCAAGATAATGCCTGATTTAATTTGTGAATCATCAAAAGGTTTTATACTTCGATTATACGCTGGAATAAACGGAATATTGATTGGACATCCGTTGATTGCATCAACTGTGTCAATAAGCGGATCTCCGCCGACGTGAATTTCATTAAACCTTTGAACTTGAACGACTCTGTCAGAATTAATCACAAGACTAAAATTTGCGCCTTCTAGATTTCCTCTAACGATGTGCGGTTCAATAGGCGAATATAGAGATGTATGTGTAACGAGAGGACGAACTGTTAGAGGCTCAATTATTCCATCAAGAACGCTCCATTCGACTGTTCTAGATGCTCTAAATGCAATAAACGTTGAAAGAACATCATTTGAAACATCACGTTGCATATATGTCAATACATCAAACACATCAATTTCAAGAAAGTTTGTTTGATTTGGGAACAAACTTTCTGTTGGCTCACCTACGCTATTTTGACGCACTAAATGATTTGTTTCGCCTGAATGAATTTTTACAGGTCCAAGTTGGTAAAACTTATCATCTGTCAATTCAACACCCTGTCTATATGGATCAAGCTGCGAAGTGTTAATTGATCCTGAAGAGCGTGATCGTGCAATAGGAGCTGGTGATTCGTTGAATGGCAAAAATGGCATGGATCAAAACTTCTTTACTGCTCCCACAATTTGTTGAAAAAGCAACGTGTCTTTCATATTGTGTCTTGAAGCATCAGTAAGATAAATATCAGAAAAGCTGTATTCGATCTTTGGTCGCTCTAGCATATGTGATTCTACAACAAAATTCGTACCAAAAAACTGTGTTTTTCTTGGAATTAGTTGTTCTATAAAGCTGCCGATTGACGTATCAAACCATCTGAAGAATTCAAAAAATGATTTGATGTTTATTTGATCAGTCAAACGATTGAAGTAAATGTCTCTAAGTACTTCTAGGCTAGGATAATCAGGGGAAAATACAAGTTCAGGATTTCCTAGCGCATTGTCGAGAGCTTCAAGAGTAGCAAATATGCAAATTATGTCTCTATTGAGCGCGTCTACTAGAGAAAATTCTATCGAAAGCCTTGTGTCGTCTGTGGGAGATTCGCTTGGATTGATTCTATAAACTGGCGCCACTTCTGCGTATGAACTTGAATTCACATTATGAATGTTTTGAAAACTTCGTACGCGTACCTTGTCATTTGTCACTGCTTCATCAAATGATGGAGAAATATGACTGTATGACCAAAGTGTGCTATTTATGACTTGAGAAGACGTCGGAAATGCACTTCCAGTAAAATGAAATTTTCCTTGTGAAAAATCAAAAAGCTTTATTTTACCGTCTGAATCTGTGTCACGAGTATCCTGATCCATTGAAACATCGAGACGCAATTTTTCCCACGATCCTGATCGAGTTTTTTCAAACGCGAAATTTTTAAGAGGATCATGAACGCCTAAAGATTTATAGTTTCTAACGTGCTCAATCCATTCTGTATGAGAAAGGTCTTTTGACCACCATCTAACTCTTGCTAATTGCCCATTAAAAGCAGTTGCTCGCGCTTCACTTGGGACGTTTGACGTATCATTTAAGAACGTCGTACTCGCAGTAAACGGAGAAGACCCGATCATCAAAAACGATCCTGAGGCGTTAAACAAACTACTTCGTGATGATTGCGTCCCGCTTGATGCTGGTGATGTTCCGTCAGAAGAGAAATATGATGACGTGATCCATTTATGCTTTATTTCTCCTAGCTCTTGCGTCGCCGCCCTAAGAAAGTATGACGATGAAACAACAGATCCAAATGCATCGTTCCTAGTCCTGCCGAATGAAACATGCCATTTATTGCCGTCGAAAATATTGCATCCAGATAGCTCAAGAACAAGAAGCGGAGCTGTTGCTAGTGTTGAACCGTATGTCGGTCTTGCATAAAGACGCACTCTTGGCCCATACGGATCACTTTCTAGAGATGATGTAAATGCAACAAGATTAAATGTGCAAAACGGAGCGTCAGAAAGCGCGCCAGACGTAAAGACTCTTGCCAAACTCTGACTAAAGTTTGAAACTCCACGTTTTAATGGCCATCTGTATACAGCTTCGTATGTCCAGGAGCCGCTTGTAAGCATCCCGTCTGAAAGGGCAGTAGAAACACCATGGGGAGAGAAGACATTTTTAAGGGCCATCGGGCCAACTTCGGCAGGAAAACCTGTTTCATAGCGCGATGCAGTCAAAAATGGAGACTGAATAACTCCTCCAGAATTAAAGTCAAGAAGCAATCCTGTGTCTGTCTTTGATTCACGAGAATGAAGCAGTGCCTGTTTTGTGGGTCCACCAAACTCTTTGATTCTAAAGCTATTGTTTGGATCGATACCAACAGCTCTAAGAAACGCTTTGATGCTGTGTTGTGTTCCCTTTGAGCGAATAATTTCACCCATATTCGTAAGGACACGTCGTAAAATCTGATTCTGAATGTATTGAAGTGAATATTGATCTGTGCTAATTACGGGCTGAATGTTTTCTGCGTCAAGATATTGCTCAATTGATGCATCAAGAAAAAATGGCGGCATGACGAAACCAAAGTGTTTCATCAAAATGGGCAAGAAATGATCTGGCGCAGTTCCAGTGCTATTGTAATCAACGTAATTTAGAGAACTAAACGAGTCAACAAAAAGCTTGAGTTCATCAAAAAATTTTGCCCAAGTGTAAAGAAATGTCAATAAAAGCTGTGACGTTCCAAGCTTTCCACTCCCAGGTTCGCCGGCGCCTGTATATCCATCGCCCAATGTTCCTTGCTCAGTTTCAAGACCATCAAGTGATTGTCCTTCAATAAAATAGTGCTTTGGAATTAGCTTGCTAATTAAATTTGGATTTGCATCGTCATAGTCAGACGCAGATGTTAATAAAAAGCTATTTAGGTCAACTACATCACTAAATGCAGGAAACAGAACTGGAGACAGTTCGCGTTTTTCATATGTTAGAGGTGACGCAACTGAACCCGTAGAGCGAAGTCCAAAGTTAAAACCTGCAGATGAAATGTATGAATGAAGAGAATTTCCAGAGCTATCTAGCACAATTCTGTTCAGAGAATCACTCTCTGTAGATCCCAGCGTTCCTGTCGGTTCGTTGAATTTAAAGTAAAGTTTTAGCTCAGGTGACGCGAAAATTGATTTTTTCGCAAACTTTTGAAGCTGTGTTCTGTTTCGCGTGCTATGAAACACCCTTAATTCATCTATTGCGCCGCTAAGCGTTTGCGTGGGAACGTAATTAGTTCCTGCATATGTGACGTCAGTTCCAGTTCCAATCAGAAATGGAACTGAGCGAATGTCCATTGCAAGCATATTCACTGACTCAGGCGTTGCAGTGATAAAATTTGAGTCTTTGTAAATTTCTAGCTTGTTGTAACCGTTGTCACGATTGTATGCAAAGTAAAGATGATTAAACTGACCTTTGTCGATTGATGCTGAAGCAGCTAAGTAGTTTGCGCCTGACGTTACAAGAAAATGAACCATGCATGTGCTTGTTGACGCCGTAGGTTCAAGCATGATGTTAAAACCCTGCTGTGAACCAGACATTTTTTGACACACGATTTGACGCCCGTTTTGTATTTGAGGAACTAGTAACTGCATTTCAATGCTAAAAGCACTAGTCCCAGGGTCAATTATTGATTTTCCCGTCTTTGTCTTTGAAAAATTTGGAAGCGCGGCACCAGCATAATCGTTTACTGAAATCCACGTCCCTAGTGTTCCGTCTGTATCTTCTCCAACTTGAGTCCCTGAAAAGATAAGATATCCCACATTTTTTGGGAAACTGTCATAAACCCACTTCTCAAAGCCTGTTAGCTTTTCAAAAAACGATTCAAATTCTTTACGACTTCCGTCGAATGGAAATCCGTTGACAATCTGATCAAACGCAACGTTTACATTCACTTCTGCTGAATTAAAAAACGTGTGATTTTGAAATTTTGACCAATCTACGTTAAGCTGTTGCGTAGATTTAAGTCCTATAGTCGGCGGATCATATACAAACGACGACGTGCTTTGAGTGTTTGTTTCCCTGTCTTCGCCTTTCAGTGAAACAGCGCGAGAACCCTCAATAATGCTTCTAATGTTTCGTCCCGGCAAAATAGTCGGACGTGTTATGTCGTTTTTTGGTGGCATTGGTTAGTAAGTATCTTACATCTCAACGACGCGAAAGGCAGGACTTACGTCTCTGTAAATCTGTGTTTGTCCTCCCTCGACAACCATTACGTCAATAACGTACGACCGTCCTGGGAAAAGGCAAGACATCCACAAATCAAAATACATTGTCTGAGAATCACTTGATAATTTCGTTGAGTTATAAGTTGTATCAAAGGGAATTGCTACATCATTTGTGATCACGTCACGAATCGAATAATGCGCATTTTCTATTATAACGCTTGGCGTTTCAACTGGTACATTGACGAGCGTAATTGAAGGATTTGAAAAATCAAAAAAGAACACTTTCATTCTTGCGACGTCGTCGTCAGCGTATTCATTTCCTACATTCGTAACATTTACGTAATATCTCTTGGGTTTTGTAGGTCCAGTAGATGCATGTGGGGGACGAGCTGTAAGTGTGCCGGAATAAAAAGCGACAGTGCCGTCTAGCGATCCCCAAATTTGATCAAACAAAATAGAACCAGATTGACGTAGCTTTGTTTGAAATTGCGTTGTTGCAGATTTTAGCGTAAAGCTTGCTGAATAGATTCCTGTTACCCATGATGTACCGATTCTATGCTGTGAACCTGTGACATAAGAAATATAGTCTTCGAACCCAGTGCTTGTTGAAACACGTGTTGATAGCTTTAGCAAGAGACAGTTAGAGCCAGTTAGCTCTGTGAGTGAGGTCCCAGAAACAACATTTTGAAGGTTTCCGCGCACAAAATTATGAAGCATCAATGTGTTTGACGTATCAAACGTAAAATTTGCCTCATTGCTGCCCACAGAATCATTAAATCTTACTTCGAGTCGCGGTCTTACATAAGGATCTGCTGCATCATTAGTCCCAAATCTCTTTACAAATCGTGTTTGAAGATCGTTTTCTTGAGATTCTAGAAAAGAAATTCTAAATCCATGATCTGGAATGATTCCCTTTATTGTCGCAGAGACAATTCGTGTGACATCCATTTCAAGATTTTCAGTTCCTGCGACAAAGCTTTGCGTTACCCACAAATCAACAACGCCAGCTCCCAAATTTCCGCTTGAAATTACATCAATGTCAGATGATCCTAGCAGACCTTTTGCGTTTGCTCCCGAAAGAAACCAAACATTTGTTGTTCCATCTACATATGATGACGTCAAAAAGTTAGCTGCGTCTGAATCACGGTAAAAAACAACGTCTCTTCCAATTCCTTCGTCAAAAGAGCGTGACAATGGATAAAGCTTTAATGTAAAGTTTGAAGGCGTGGGCTGACCTCCATAGACATCAAACAGCTTTAGCTTGACGTTAAAAGAAGGACTATTAAGATCAATTTTTCCTTCGTTTACTTCATCAATTAGCGAAGAAAGATCAAATTTAATCAATGCACGTGAAAGTTCATTATTCGCGTTCGATCCGGAGAATGTGACTCCATAAAGCTTGAAAAGATCTATGGTTCCCGCTTTTCCAAGATTTGCATTTGTTTTGCGCGTGCTTTTGATAACACGATCAGTTATGTAACAGTCTTTTAGCGGGCGAAATGTTCTATACATTAGACTGCCCTTCCAATTATGTCTGCATCAGGAAATTTGACTTCAAATATGCCACCCGGAGGTGGGATGACAAGACCTTTGATTGTGTTTGATTGAACATCAAAGTGCACGTCACTGTACACCCTGTTAGAATTTACGCCCACCATATTCTCAAACTTTACAAAGTTGATTGAGATTACACCGTGAGTATTGTAGATGATGTTTGTAATATCTTGCAAAATAATGGGTTGATCAATTTGAAAATTTTTCACATCAAAATACTTTTTGAGCTTTACTATGATTTGCTGCAAAATAAGCTTCTTGTTTGACGTGGGATCTGAAACAATTTCAAAGTTGAGTTTTAGATCAATTATTTGCGCGTCTAAAATATCAATTGCGTCCGAAATCATTCTGTATTCATTCAGATATTTTCGCAAATTGATTTTTAGTGAGTCTGGTGATAGAATAAGCTTAGACTCAGAGTCTCTGCTAACAATGAATAGCTGCGTCGCCAATGGGTTATTTGGATTTGTTCTACTTGCTGCTCTAAACACGCGACCAAACTTCGCTGGCATTGTGTAAATTCTTGCCAGCAAATCAGACTTTGTTACAATTCGATCCTGTGAATTTTTCACTGAAGGAATTTGCGATTTAAGTTCATCAAATGTTGGTGCATCATCTCCCCCAGAAGCACGTTTTGAATTGTTGACATCAACAAGCGATCGCACAGCTTGTGCGATCGCAGCAGGAGCATTTCCAGGAAATGACATTCTAAGTGTCTTGATCGTTGATATCGTGTTTTCTTCTGCGTTATGGCTAAGTCCTCCTCCGTAACGATAGTTTACATACATCGTTACGTCTTCAGCTATGACACCTAATGTTTTAGTGTTTATGAGCTGCTGAGGATTAATTGAGAGTCGTGTAAAAGTTTGGCGACCGTAAAGGGGTATAGCAAAAGTGCTAGGATCTGGAATTACATCATCTTCTAGAGTGTCTGCAGATCCACCACCAAAAACAAGTGTCGTTGATCTAGTGTCAAGACTTACTTTTTTAGCAAATCTATAAGGTGCAGGAATGATTTCTAAAACTTCTTTCACAAGTTCTTTATCATCATTGATGTTTGGCAATCCTCTATAAACAACGTCCTGAGTCAAACTTTTGACTTCATAATAGCTGTTTCCAAGAGAGTCATAAACAGATTCAATTTCAGTGACATTTGGATTAGAAAGCGTGATTTCTCGAAATGGGACAAATGAACCAACTGAAAATGTTTCTTGTGCCCTAAAACCTGAAAGCGCAATTCCCGACTTTTTCAAAATAAAGCTTGTTGGAATTCCATCGTCTGACGTCTCTCCAATACCAATATCGCAATCTAGCTCACCATTTATCTTACGAAGAGTGAAATTCACGTCTTCAATTAGAATAAACTCAGTTCCATTGTCTGCGACTGCTATAGTTCCCTCTTCTATCACTGGAATTGCGTCTGGGCGTGGAACAGCAACGTTTCTTACAATTTGCGCAGGTATTTCAATGAAAAACGTTAGAGGTACTACAGCAGGTGAAGTGCCTACAATTTCTACGCCTTCTTTTGATAGATGACGTTCAATGTTTTGCGTTTCTACTGACGTCTCAGGATCTAGCTCAGTAAATTGATGATCTAGATAAAATGACATTACGTCACCGACGTAAGCTGCAAAATCAAGAAAGACACCTCCCATAGATGCGTCTGAAAAATCATTGATTCTGTCCTTGTAATACGATTTTGCGTATTCTAGCAAGTCAGCTCTAAAAGAATTGAATTCTTTATTGAGATATCGACGATGCCTAACAGATTTAAGTACGTCAATTTTTGTGTCAGTCATTGTTGTTACTTTAAGTATGCAGATCAGATGACATACAGCGTTACACGCAACGCCTTGTTTGAGACATTTAACATTGGAATGTCATATGTGATTGTAAAATCTATAATTCCTGTTTTTTCTTGTTGCCCATGTCTAACTTGAGAAATATAATCTTGTAGCGTAACATACGGCATCCATTGAGAAACAGCGTCACGTATTCTTAGAACAGCTTCACTGTCAAAATTTTCTTGCGAAACAAGTTCTGTCGTCAATTCACGAAGATTAGCACCAAAGTTAAAAGATCCGAGACGCTCACCCCAATTAGTGAGAATTAGATTTCTAAGATTATCGTGAACTTGATCTGCAAGCTCGAAATTCATGCTCCATATTCCTTCGCCAGCAGATCCTTCGCGTAAGGGAGTTTTTATTCCGATAGGGATAGGAGACGTTTCCACTTCTTCTGTTGTGCGTGTCTCCGCAGTTCGTCCAACAGACTTAAAACTTATCGTTGCCATCTTGTTTAAATTATGCGTTTCACACTAATCCCGTCAAAGTTGCTGCAGTCTTTGATATCGTGCCTGCGCCCACAATCAAACCGATGATGTCTGTGCAAACCATTCCAACAACGTTTTTCAAATAAATCAATAATGATGCAACAAAAATTCTAGGAAGAACAAGAAGAATTCCAAGATCAGTCAAAAGCTGAATGACAATATCAAGCGCAAGTCCAAAAACTTTTTTAGGCAAATCAGGAAGATTTACGGCAAGTGAAATGTCAGGAGGTAAAACAAGCTTTTTCAAAAGATCAAAAGGAAGCTTGATCAATCCAATCAACAAATCAGTAAGAACAAGCGCAGGAAATCCAGGAAACGGAATTCCAGAAATTGCAACATTAGGAAACGGAATGTCTGGAGGTAATGGCGGTGCCGGGAGGGACGGCATTTTAAGCTTGAGGCCGAGGCTTCCTAACTCTGCTAAAAGCTTTGGCGGAGGTATTTCTAGCTTTGCAGCAAGATCTGGCGGTGTGTACGGAAGAGGAAGATTAACGTTTGGAAATGCTGCAGTTACATCAAAAATTGGAAACAACGGAGTTGTTCCTGCAACGTCTAGCGCAACTGCAGTTTTTTCGTAAAGAATGTCAATAAAAATTGAATGCCAAAGAGGACACTTCTCTTTATTTGTTATGATTGGCGTCATAACAGCTGCAAGAGGATCAGGACTAAACCAGAATGCTGGCTCTGCAGAAAGAGTGGTGACATTTACAAGTGTAGGACCAGGAATGGGAGGCAAAGGAACAAGCGAACTGAAAATTTGTGTTGTTGGCGTCCCTCCTTTTCCGTTTTCATTTCCTGTTACAAGAAGTCCAATTACCTCTGCAATATAACGATCGCGCGCCTCTTTTGTGAGCTTGCCGCCCGACAATAAGCCAACTTTTGTCAAAATTGGATCGTATGCGCTGCCCATTATTTCAACAACACCTTTGAACTAAAACAACCATTTGTTCCGTCTGCTTGTCCTTGCACTCCTAGCATAGTGTCAACGATAGGCGTTGCGACAACATTACCGCCAGCACCTTTATTGTTTACTTTTGTGCACAAAACTGCCTTATCTGCGTCATCGCCGCCTAGCTTTAAAACTTGCGTTTCTGCTGGAATTAGCACCATTTCTCCATTGTCTTTTATGACAATTCCTGCACATTCTGATTCTGTAGAATCAAATTTCGGTTGAACGAGAAATTTTATTGTTTTGCGAGCAATAATTCTTACATGATCAACCTTGATAACGCCAGCTGGTATTCCGTCAGCTGCGTCTTCTTGCGCAATTCCCTTTAGCTTAACATTGAAATTTTTGTCGGGATCTGTTTTCATTGACATATAGAATCGCCCAACGTCAGTTTCAAAGTCTGGATTTCCTTCGTTTGGATTTTCTTTTTCAACGTTTTTTATCACTTCGTCTTTACCGAGTGAGTTTTTTGCAATCTTTTTTGGTTTTGTTTTCTCGCCCTGCCCGCGACCGACGACGACATCAATAGATCCTGCTTTTTGCTTTTTGTCTGAAGCAGGTTTTCCCTTTGCTTTTTTCCCATTTTTGTCTGACTCAATTTCTGCTGCTGGCCCAGTTCTGTCAGTTCCTAAGACAATTAGCGTGTTATTTGATCCTTGAATAACAAAATCGCCAGGACGTTTTTTATACCGAGGTACATCTTCTAGATCATGTACCTTACCTGCGTCTGATTCTTTGATCAGTTTTTCGTAAGCTTTCTCTCCACCAGCACCGTTATATGATGCACCAGATGCATCAATCTTTTTTTCTCCGCCAGCCTTTAGCGTTGGACCGTTGTCAAAACCTGGTGTTTCATCGTCAGAAGAATTTTCAAATTTTTCTTTTGATCCCTTCTTTTGATCAAGATGAAATTTTCGATCAGCATGTGTTTGATTTAAATCATCAACATTTCGTGCTTCAGTGATTCTAAAAAGCCAATAGCCAAAATGATTTGTTTTATTTTCTTCGTAAAAAACCCAAACATGCTCACCGACTTTTACTGGGAGCATAAGGTGCTGCGGAAACATAGGGAAGAAGTATTGCGATTGTTCACCTCCCGTTGATGTACCGTCTCTTACATGTTTTCCGATAATTGTATTTGGCGGTAGCGAGCGCAAAAACGAAATGTCTTTAAGCTTAAATTCAGTCTCGTAATACTTTGCTCTTTCTTCGTCAATAATCGACGGATCAAAGATCACCTCTTCAACAACGACACGCTGAAACAATGAACCATTTCCAAGGTTCATGCTTGTGTGTGTATTTGAGACTAAAAGCTGTCCTAAGCGGCCTTCTGCAATCGCTCCAGGACCACGATTTCCATGAAACTTGTCGGACATTTTTAACTCTTTTCTAGCTCGCTATAGATGTCTTCAGGATTATTGCCCTTTTCAGCTTCTTCTGCCTCTGCCACAAGCTCAGCTAGTCGCAAGAGTTGATCGTTTGATCGACTCATGCGCTCAATGTATTTTGCTAAACTTTGCGCATGAATTGCATGTTCTGTTGACGATTGTAAAGCTTTTCCAAGAAGATCGTTGTAACAAATTAGCGCGTGGTTTCTGTCAATTACTGCATTTGTATAAATCTGCTTCCAGAGTTCTTTTTTCTTCTCAGAAAGAGATTCCATCCCGTCTAGAAGGCGAGAAAAGTTTACGATTTTATCTGCAACAGAAACAACGTCGTCATGCGCCAAAATTGAGATATTTTTTGTTGTCATGAGTTAAATATGTGTTTTCACACCTTCACGTGATTATAGCTAACTAAGCTAAACATTGACTGTCATTTCTTAAATTTACGATATGTTTTTTTGATGCTTTGCATTGTAGCTGTTAATTGTTTTGGAGATAAACCAGACAAATCACGCATATAAAGCAAAACTGCACTCTTATTCAAAAAATCAATATTGTCAACGTTATTGAAAATTGTAATGATTGCATCCATACAGCGTTCTTCATTTTCAGTTTTTGCTTTTGAACGCATATCATGAAGAAGTTTTGTCATGTTTAATGTCATATTTTGATTTTCTAAAATTGAATCTTGCGACGGAATCATTGACTGCTCTTCAATGACGTGCAATTCATGCGTAGTTAGCGTTTCTTGATCATCAAGACTGATGTTTCTTTTTAGCTTTGTTGTTTTTTGCTTAGCTCTTATAATCAACCAATTTTTTGCAACAACATTAAAGTACGAAAATGCTATAGTGCCGCGTGTTGGATCCCACTTTGGTATTGTTTCAAATAGAAAATTGACGCAATCGTTTTTCAAATCATCATATGAATCGTATAGTCCTGAAAATTTGTGAATATTGATCAAATTTTCAACAAGCTTTTCAAACGCAGGTAGAATTTCCTTTACGTAAAGCGTGTCTTTTTCTTTTTTCACGCTAGAATTTTGATATTCAACAATCGCTTCTTGCGTTCGACTATTGAAATAAAGCTTTGTTCCACCTTCCTTTTTTGGGCGACGTGTTCTTCGCTGAACAGAACCTGACATCAGTGTCTTTGCCTCAACAATATGTAACGTATTTGTTAGTTTGTGAGCCTCGAAAGAACCTGATGAAATTAAAAAATCATTCATCTTCATCCTCATCTTCATCTTGATCAATATCCCAACTCGCTGTTAATTTGTTTGCCACGACTAAAACAGCACGCTGTGATTTTCGAATTTCTTCAATGACGTTCCTAACAAAAGGATCATCAATCATTACTGGGGTTTTAAGAATTTCACCGATTCTTGCATAAGATGCGTCTAAAATATCCAAACAGTCAGATATTTCATCAGTGATGTTTAGAATTATCTTGGCGCTTCTAAGCAAAAAGTACAGAGCAACGATCAAAAGCGCAAAAAGCACAAATGAAAGTACAGCAAAAAAAATTGTCATTTAAATAAATCTCCAATAGCTTCATCATAATGCGCAAAAATAGCCTTTAAGCAATGCGTTTGTTTTAGCTTTTCGCTTAGTTCAGACGCCCATTGTTGAGGAATAGAAGAACTCTCGTAAAACTTTTTTACGCGGCGCTTAAAATTATCTTCGCTAGGATTTGCCCAGCGTGTGCCCTTCATAAAAATATTTCCATCTACACGTGTATCGTGAATTGGAGTGAGCGAATAGTCTATTTGAACCCATTTTCCTTGATTTAAGAACTCTGTGTGTGCAGACCAATTTGTTGCGATGACGGGCAATCCAGCAACTGCAGCTTCTAAAATTGGGAGACCGAAACCTTCTCCGCGAGTGAGATTTACTAGTGCTTTTACGCTAGGATGCCTTAGAAGCGAATAAATTTCTTTTTCGTTCATATCTCCATGAACGAGATAAATTGGCGGTTGTTTTGCTGGACGCACTTCAGCTAGCAATCGCTCTAGTGTATTCTTTACAACGTTTCTATCAATACGTGTGTTCCTGCTGCTATTTGTTTTTACGATAATCCCAACGTCTTTTGTGTCTTTAAACGTTTCGCACAGCCATTTTAGGGTGTAAAAAATGTTTTTGCGATCATTCTCTGGATTATTTCCTGTCAGTTGTCCAAAAACTAAAAAATTGAATGATGTTTCAAGACCAATGTCAATGTCAACTGTTTCATTATTTTCAAATGATTCGGGAAATGCCTCTGGCACAACAATAACTCTTGTGGTAAGTTGGCCTGTTTGCTCGAGTGTTCTCTTTGTGTGTTGTGAAGGAACGATGACTAAATCCATTGCATTGCAGCAATTAATCCACTGAGGATTGCATTTATCAGTCTCTACTGCAGCTGTCATGCCAACATTAAAATTTGCGAGACTAGGGTCCCACTCATTTGGTAGTTGAAGCTGAATTGATACATCGCACTTTGTTTGCTGCGGCATTGCACGCGACATCACCCATCCAACGATACCGTCAAAACGATCTCTATCTAAAATCCATGATGTATCGCCCCATCCTAAAGGTTGAGTGATTACACTGCAAAGTCCGTTTTTTTCTTTTTCACGCAACCATTTTGCGATTTGTCTACAGTGAATTCCATAACCTGATTGTGTAATTGCAGGACCTCTTAACAAAACTGTTTTCATTTGATAGCCTTTATAGTTTAATGCTTTCCCAGCTTCGATGCCGCGATCGCCAATTTTGAGTAAGCTCTGTCAAAGAATCATCCCACGATTTAATCATTTTTTCAATACCAAATTCATCATGAGCATACTTCATTGCCTTTAGGCCTAATTCTCTTCTATGCTCAGGCCCAAAATCATACATCTTAAGAATCGCTTTTGCAACTGTTTCATTGGTGACATAATCATCAACTATGTATGGAACCATTTGACTCCCAACAAGGCTTTCAAGCTCAACTGGAAGTGCTACGCCATTTTCTGAGCCATCACGATGATCGACTACTTGACGTGTTAAACCTCCTGTCTTAAGGGCAATGATTGGTTTTCCTGCATACATTGCTTCAAGCGTCGGTAACCCAAAACCCTCTGCGCTACTGCGCGTCAAAATTGTATCGCTTGCATTATAAAGCTTATTCATGTCGTTAAATGACGATTTGTCATTTGAAAACGTCACATTTTTTTCAAGTTTAAACAGCTCAATGATGTGGTTGAGGTTTGGACCTTCCACATCATGAGGATCAGTGTGCATTACTAAAAGTGCTTTTTGATGCCCGTGAGTTTCTTGAAGTTTGTCAAGAAACATACGCCAAGCCCACAATACATCACCAGGCTGTTTACGACGAGCGTTACGTGCTACCCAAAGAACAACGAACGTGTCATCTGGTCTGCCTCTCAGGAGTGCTCTTCTGCATAGAAGTTGTTCCTGTTCAGAAAGTGGATAAAAAATTTCTCGCGGTAACGAGTGAGGAATAAAATTGGTTTTTTCAGGATAGTGCTGCTTTAGAAATTCATATGTTGGGTAGTTGATGCAATTTAAAAGATCAGTTGAGTCAAAAAGAACTTTGTTGTAAGTCGGCGGGAATTTGCAAGAATCCCATAAATGATTATATGCAATTGGGCACACTTGATGAATTTCATCTTCCATTTCCCAAACCCAAATAAAGAATCTTGGATCTGTAAAAAGCAGCAAAACGTCAGGTTTTTCTGACGCTAGTGCAAGACGCAACATCTCTCTTGTGCCGAAACCATCGACGGGCTTAATAATTAAGTCTTCATGTGCCTGAACTGTTTCATATGACTCATGCTTTACAGCAGCGCCGAATTGTCTAATTGTCCACTTTCCTGTGTTAATAAGACCCATGCAAAGATATCTGCTCTGGGTGCCTACTCCCGATGTTGAAAGCGCATGATCGCTAAGAAGTAAGATTTTTTTCTTTTGAGTCATTCTTCCTGCCCGTCGCATAAATCATTGTGCGACATATGTCGTATATTACCGACATGCAAGAAGTACGTAAATAAAACACAGTTTTTAGACGCCAAAAGCATAAATACTAAGTTTTCTTTACAAGCCAACCGTAGTCTGCAAAATAGAGAAAATCAATGTCTGTTCCTAGAAAGCATTCAATGGCATGTTTTGGTGTCTCAACAATAGGCTCTCTGTCATTGAATGAAGTATTCAAGAGGATAGGAACACCTGTCTTGTCATAGAATCGTGTAATTAAACCGTAATACCACTTATTACTTTTTTCTGTGACAGTTTGCAGGCGTGCTGTTCCATCAAAATGAACGACCGCTGGAACTAAATGCTTTTTGTCTTCATTAAACTTGAGAACAAATCCCATATAAGGCGAATCAACGTCTGCAGTAAACCAGTCTTTTACATGTTCACGTAACACTGAAGGAGCAAATGGCCTAAACCATTGGCGATGTTTAACTTTGTCGTTAACATAATCTTTCATGCTATGAGAACGTGGATCAGCAATAATTGATCTATTTCCTAGCGCCCTGCGGCCTGATTCAGCACGATCGTGAAAAACAGAAACAATTTTTCCTTTTATGAGAAGATCAACGACATCATCGTCATCTACACACTGTGACTCAACAAGTCCTTTGCTGGAGTACTCTTCAATTGTCGCGTCAACATCATCAATTGAATAGCATGGCCCCAAATACGGTGTCGCAATATCATCCCATTTAATTCTCGGATTATCAAGAATGTGATGCCAAGCATATTGCGCAGCGCCAATTGTCAATCCTGCGTCGTAAGGAACTGGTGGAATATAGAATTTGTGCTCTGGGTGGCACAAAACAAGTTTTCCCATCGCAACAGAATTAAGCGCAACTCCACCTGAAAAGCACACATTTTTAACATTTGGTACGAGTTGCATTGCTTCGTGCAAAAGCTGTTTAATTTTTATCTCTGTGACAAATTGAAGAGCACCCGCCATATCGTATTTTGCTTGTTCATCAACAGATGCAATGTCAGCAAGATCTCCAAGATAAGGATGTCGTTGGTTAGCTGGATCTTTTGCGCTCATTCCTGCGACATGTCCAGGAGCTCTAGCAACTGCAAGCGAAAGTTCTGAGCCGAACATGCGTTCAAATCTTTCAACAAATTTATTGTTTTTTGCAAGCGCAGCAAGAGCCATTGTGGTACCTGCTTGATTGCCAAAAGGCCACCCTGACTCGTATTTAAAAACGTGACGTGTGACTCTTGACCAAACACCTCCAATATTAACTTCTTCAAGAGGATAATACTTTACAAGTTCAATCTTATTTCCCTTGCCATACCACACAGAAGCTCCAACGCAATAACCATGTTCATCCTCGATTCCTCCTCCGTCTATTGTTAGAATCAACGCTTCATCAAAATTGCTAGAAAAAAAAGCATTAGATGCATGTGCTTGATGATGTCCTACCGCATAAAGTGGAACATTCAATTTTGAAATTTTTTCCCATGATTCTGCATGTGCTTTTATTCCCTTGTCGAGATGACATGTCGCAAAACCAATGACATCTTTTGTGTCGCCGTAATGATCGTAAAAAAGTTTTATTGAATCTCCAGGCGGCTCTTTGACACGAAGATGACGTTCAAGCTCAGTGTGCATTTCTACAACGCCATCAGAAAGAACGCAAAAAGAACAATCATGTCCTGACCAAATTCCAACAATTTTATTAAGACTCATTTATGCTTACTCATAATCACTGATAGTGTAAACGTTGCTATTTGCACTCATTTGCAATGTTCTGTGTCTTTATAGTCACACCATTTACATGCATTACGATTTTTGATTGCCATTCCTCGCTTTATTGATGAAAGCGAGTTGTTAAGAATCTTTAAGCTTTTTTCAGCGCTTTTTTCACCAACAGAGATTGGAATCAATTTACACAATTTTCCGGGTTTGCCAGCTTTGAGGAGTGTTACGAAGCCGCAACGCACTAACTTAAGAGGAATATCGTGTTTTGTTGTCCAAAATTTCTTATAAAGAACAAGCTGCATACGAACGCGTGAGTCTTTGATTTTATCAAGACTCCACGGTCTATTTGCAGTTTTAAGATCAAGAATCCAGTAGAAAAATGTTCCATCTTTTTTGCCTGGAACTTTTATGATTACGTCAATAAAGCCCTTGAAAAACAGTTCGCCATGATCAGCAAAGAATTGTTGAACTTCTTCATAAAGAGATTCTTCAATGCTAACGAGCTCCCATCCAGGAAAATTCTCGTTAAAAAATACAGGAATGTCATCTAGGATATTCTGAATTGATTTTACAAGAATATCAACATCAATTGTAGCAAGTTCAGGAATGTCCTTGTATTTTTCTAATTCTTTTACGATGTATTCTCGCGCATCGTCAGTTGTGCTTATACCAGTTTGTAACAAATTTTGTACAGCCATGTGCGCAGCTGTTCCAAAAACAAGATGAATACTTGGATTTGACAGATTGATTTTTGCGACGTGTTGTAATTTATGTCGCCAACTGCACTCCATCCAACAAGACAACTCGCTATAACTGATGTGTGCTTTCCCAGTCGGTAAATTTTCAGTCATAAATTCATTATACTCTCTAGCTGAGTTAATGTTTTGCAACGTAGCAAGTTTTTAGTTTATTGCTTAAGAACTTCATAGTACTCACAAAGTGAGCATTGCTTTCTTATTTTCACTCAAATATTTAATGCTATGAAGATTAGTCTTTCAGAGCTTAGGGCCTTAATAAAAGAAGCCATTGCTGATACGATGATGGCACCTACTGAAGCTCCTCCAGCAAGCCAAGCACAGATTAAGGGCGCAAACCATCCTGCAATACGTTCTAATACTCCGGCTTCAACAAAAGCAAATCAAGTTGCAAAAATTGTGAATCAAAGAACTGGAGATACTAGCTTAACACAATCTGTGCAAAAGTACGTGTCTTCGCTTGATCCTCAAGATCAGCTAGTTAAAACAGCTGAACAAATTGCACAAGAATTTTTGATTTCAATCAACAGGTTGTAACATACTGTAAGCTAAAAGAGGTAGATTCCGTAGCCGCCGATCTTAATTTGGTGTTTTGTCATTTCAACAAACGACCAAACGATTGATGGATCACCCAGGCATGCGATAAACATATATGTTTGAGCAAATTCATCAGGATCATAAAGTTTTGCAGAACCGTCATCTTCTTCATTATAAAAGCCTGGATGATTAAACTTCTTAAGAGTTTCTATCTTTTGCACGTCAATGACATTGTCTTCATATTTGGCGGCGACTTCTTTTGACCAATCAAACCCAACAATCTTTGTGCCTTTTGCGTAGGCTTTCTCGATTGCTTTGACATCAACGTTGCTGTTGATGGAAACGTTGTCAAACTGGTTGTGACCGTCTCGTGACCAATCACCTACGACAAGGTTGATAGTGTAATCATGCTTTTCCATTGTTTTTCCTTCAATCAACTCTGATTAAAATACAGGCTGAGCACTGTTTGTTTTCAGCAAACGCATCGCATGGTCCATAAAGAGGATGATTTTCTCGTTTATCATCTTCAAGAGTGTTTAGTTGCTCTTCAATCATCGAAACTATTTTCGTAGCATCTTGACGACATTTTGACGGAACGTAATCAAGCATTTTTTGAAAGATTGGCATGTATTTTTCACGTGTCTCTTTGATTTGACGAATCCTAAATTCTTCAGAAATAGTTGGTCCTGAGAGACTTCTAAGGTTGTCAAGGCGGTCACATGCCTTAATGAGAAGTGGACGCCAGTCTTTACAAATGTGAAGACGTTCAATATATCCTTCTTTTGGCGCTTTGCTAAGAATTTTCACAATTGAACACACATCGCTATCAAAAGCATGTTCAATCATTTCAGCCGTGAGATCACGTGTGTCTTCAATTCCGTCATGAAGAAGGCACGCGATTATCATTTCAGAGCGGGTGCACTTTGCTTCATCAAACAAAACAAGGGCAACGCGCCTAACGTGTTCAAAATACCGTACCTTAGCACCCATCGGATCAAGTTCTTTTCTAAACTGGTCACGATGACCGTGTTTCGCAAGAATGTATGCCAACCGAATGTCAAGCATTACACTCGGCGCGAAAAAAGGTTCTAGACGCTGAAAAAACGTTTCTTTGTTTTCTTTTGCTTGATCTGGTGTAACGTCTATTGGTATGAAAAAGTCGTCATCTTTGTGCTTTTGTGTTGACATTTCTGCTCCCATAACGAAATTTTGCTTTAGCTAAATGTACTAACGTCGTCGTAAATCAAAAATTTTTCAATGTGTTTTGCTTGTGCTCCGCGACTTCCTTTACCCCAATCTTTAATTCCTTTTACGCTTACAATCTCCCATTCAGGAAGAATTAGCGCATGAAGTTCAAGACCAAAAACTGCGCCGCCGTCAATGCCGACTGCATGGCTAGAAATCAAAGGCTTGTCAAGGACAGAGTGTCCGAAAATAAGCCTTTCATCACCGTTCCAATAATGGACCCAAAAAGAATAATCTTTTGGAGATTTGCTTACCCAATATGAATTTTCACCCTCTGATGGATTGATCATTTGAATATGAAGAAGGTGATTGGCTGTTTGATCTTCGAGAGATCTGTTTGGAAAAGCACCCGCGTGGACACACGCTGCATTAAACTCAGGAAGTCTCAGAAAGAGCGGGAGCGTTTCGAAATAATCGTAATGTTCGTCCTTAAGCTGAGAACGCGTATGAACATGAGACGCCGGCATTGATGTGACATCAATGCCGGCAGCTTCACGTTTTTTATACCAAAGATGTTTTTGCTCGTGATTTCCAAGAACGCAAGCAGTCGAACCTTGTTTTTGTTCAATGCTACGTACAAGATCAACGCATTTATCGTTATCAGGACCACGATCAACAAGGTCACCCAAAAAGACAACACGATCCCCTGCAGCGTACTTGCACTTTTGAAGTAGCTGCAGGGTTTCTTCGTGGCACCCGTGAAGATCACCTATCACGATTGTTCGACTCATTTACTTTAATGTAACGCGAGCTTGAGATTTTTACAAAGTTCTTTTGTTATACTCCCTGGCTCAATTGCAATCGCTGTCAACTCATCATTACGATCTGATTCAGAAAATGAAACACATCTAATCTGTAAAGACAGCGCACGATTTTTAATCGTATAAAGAGCATCTTCATCTGCAACTTGCAAAACACAAATGTAATTTGATTGCTCATACCACGCATTGTTTATTGCGGGATGTTCCATCGAAAACTTATCTTTTGCATGAATTGCTTGCGCGATTTGCATTCCTGGTGATAGATCATTTCTGACAATGACATAAAGCTTTTCACCCATTTCGTATTTATGAGTCATGAGATCCTCATTTGTGAGGCTTGCGCCTCACTGTCTTGAGAACCACACAAATCTTTAATTGTCTCCTCAGATGTCAACACAGGAGGACGAGTAAGTAGTTTTTGAACTCTTTCAAGCGTCCAATTGCGCCCCTCAACATACGAAACATGAGCATGAATGATTTTCAAAATCACACTCGCTAATGGCTCGCACGTAGTTTTGCGCTCAATATCGCAGTATGGAATTCCTTTAATAAGCGCGTAAGCAATCAAATGATCACGTGCATACGATCCAATGAAACGTTTCATATTCCACAAGTCAAAGCGACGAATACCGCTTGATCGTGAAATCTCTTTTCTTATCTTAAGACTTTCTAGTTGAAAACCACAAATCTTCGACTTCAACACACGCAAATACATATCCATAACAACCTCCATATTCGAAATTCATCATCGTCAAACCGAGAGAATCGAATGAAGGGTGGACCGCGAGGATTGTATCTACGAGTAGGCTTCCATGATAGTAACTATCTTACACACTGATATTGTGTTGTATCAAGTGGCCTGTTTGTCAAAGCCAAGTTCTTCTCTAATTTTGTCACGCAATTCTTTAGACAGGCATCCCATGTCAACGTAACCATGAACATTGATATTAATTTCAGGGACACCAGAAGGTCCAGCGAAAGGATGTGTCTGAAACCCAAGAAACACCATTCTCGGTGCAGGACCTGGTTTTTCAACCATGACAATACCGTCAACATTTTCTACCTTGACTTGAGACATCACTTCTTCTCCAAAAGTTCTTTTTGCGTTTCTAGCAATCTAACGCCCCATTCGAGCAAAAACGATTTTGTTGCGATAAACAACGTTTTGTCAGGATTTGACGCTCTAACAAACTGAACTTTTTCAGCCTGTTCAGCGTCCCAAAATGCACCTTTTACGTCAACAAACACATCCCACATTGGTACGTAAAAATCAACGTAGTAACAACGTGAAACTCCTAAACCATCTACGTAAACCCATGAGCCTTGATGCGCCACATAGTCAACCTCAAGTTCATCAAGCCGGCGCGCAAACGCAACTTCCCAGGTTCCTTGAAGCTTAACAGCTTCTCCCTTCCAAGTCACGTGATCGTACCATTTGCATTTGCCTGTTTTGACACCATCATATTTGCCGTCAGCCCAGGCTTTACGTGTATACTCTGCAACTTGTTCACGAAAATCAGGGTCTTCTTGAAAGCGTTTTGATCTTGTTGCAGCTATTCGAGCAGCAACGTCCGGATTTTTCGTCCCGTTTTTGTCACCTGAATTAATCTGACGTTCTGTTGAAGTTTTGCTAATTGAATTAGCCCAATCAGGATGTGTTTTCTTTGTACGATATGTTCTTCCTGAAGCGGGATTTCCATCACCACTCTGAAGAATACTTTGACATTCTTTCCCACATGTCATTCTTTTCACGGCAAGAAACGGCTTTATTCGCTGTAACTTACCGCAAATTGAACACATAAAGTTAGGATTTGGGTGTTCTTGTAACTGCTCTTCCGACAAGTTGTTCCCAGTCTTTCTCGGGTCGTACTTCTAGATTCTTCATCCATGCGGCATCAAGTACATTACTTTGAATACCCAACATTTTTGCAACAAACATCATTGCATTTAAGTCCTTGACGAAACATGACCCGCCATAGCCGCGGTGACCGTCCGGGCCGGGCACAGCCCAATGAGACTCACCAAGGCGCGTGTCGTATTTTGCGTATTCAATCACCTTGTCATAATCAATGTCAAAGCCTTTCGCGTCCAACGCCTCGCAAATCTGCGAAATTTCATTTGCAAACGCAACCTTGACCGTCAAAAAGTTGTTGGTGACGTACTTCACCATCTCGGCTGTCGTACTGCTTGTTTTAATGATAGGAACATTAGGAAACACAGCCTGAAAAACTTGCTTGACTTTGTTGATGTATGGGCGAGGCCCACCAAGAACGATGCGATTTTGCTCACGCATGTCATTCAATGCGTTTGCCTCAGTTAAGAACTCAGGATTAAAGATTACACGAAGACCTGTGTTCTCGTACTTCTTGTTCCACGCTTCAGTTGTACCCGGCGGAATCGTCGATTTGACAACTGCAATTCGATTGCCTGGGCAATTTGCGAGTTCAGACAGCGTGCCCTCAACAATAGAAACATCACAAGAGCCGTCTTCTTGCATCGGCGTCGGGAGACACACAAAGTAAACGCCGCTGAACTTCGTTTCAGGAGAAATCTGCGATGTGTAACCCTTCGCTTCACAAAGGTGAACGAACGCAGATACGCTACGCGAACCTTCTAGGTCCATCGCTGCGCAAATATCGATGCCACCGGGAGCGACCTTTTTGCTGATGTCGAAGACAAAACAAGTCGTGTCACGTTCGTTGAAAACAGTGGTGAGCGATCCACCGACGAAACCTTGTCCAATAACTGCAATTGCGTTTTTCATATGATGTTTAGATCTTGAACGATGACTTTTCGAACGTCTGTCCCTTCAACGATCTTTATTTCATTATTCGGCATCCGCGCATCAATGTAAATCTCAAACTGAGAGATCTTTCCAATGAACGAGAGTTTCTTGTTAAGATTTGACTTGAAAAGACACGTACATTCCAAAATCGTTAGAATTATTGATGAAGTATAAACCTTGGGTTTTTCATTCCGCTTCCGCAGTCATAGATCGTTTCAACAAGTGTTTCATACCACTCACGAACGCTTCCCGTAAACTTGGGACCCTCAATTTTCAACTCCTTGAGAGACTCTAAAATGCTTTCTCCCGTATTTTTGTTGACGAAATTTCCCGGCTTACGGCTCCAATAAAACGTTTTCATCATGTTACTCCTAATTTTATCATGAAATTTGTTAATTTGTCTAGCTTTTCAGGCGACTCAATATCTTTTGAAAATACATCAAATGCTTCATTGAACGTTGCGTCAGCATAATCATGTCCTGGATGTAGAGTAACTGCCGCGGCCGCGCCATACAACGCAAGAAGTCTGCCTCGACCGCCTAATCTCTGCCATGCTCTATAGACTTTAACAATGTTTTCATGTTGATTTTTCTTCATTCGATGAAGACCAAAATGAAACGCTTGTTTATCTTCTGGATATGCGCAATGACGTCCTGCCGGGGCGAGATGTGCGACTTTATCGTGCTTATACGTAATGTCGTGGCCGCTGTCTGCTCTATCTGCGTATAATTTTGATTGTGCAGGTGTAAAGACTACTTTCGTAGAAAAGCAGTTTAAACCAAAGACAGGTCCGTCCATGAAGTAGTCATGAAGAGGAATTTGCATCCCTGTCAAACGAGAGTTTTGTGCGAACTCTTTGTAAATTTTGCTAAACATCTTTGGATCGTCAATCAATGTATCAGCGTCAACCTTGATGAAAAGGTCAAAATTCGCTTTTCGCACGTTCCACTGTGTCCAAAGCATGTTATGTGCTTCGTACTCTGATTGATTTTCAAGGCAGAAATGCTCAACTACAACATCTTCTTGCGCAGCAATGAGTTGACAACATTCCTTGTATTCTGCTTCTCCGCAGAACATAGTACCCACAAAAATCCGCGGAACTATTGCATTGCATGAATCACTGTTTTCCATCCAGTGTCCTCCTTGATCATTCTAACGCCTTCGTCAATCATTTTATCACGCTGTTCATACGATAGCGATTTGATGTACATTAATTTTTCAATGACTTCTTCGTATGTACTAAACTCAAGCAAAAGAGGATTGTTGCGAAGGCCATATGCATCAGCTTCTTCTTCTCTATTTCTAAAGCAAAACGTGCCTTGCGACATGACTTCCACTTCTTTTCCCCACATTGAATTGCATGGAATTGTTTCCCAATCAATTTTGAAATGAGGAGGTTCATCATGTAAAAACGAAATCATCGTTCCCACAGTTTGAAGATAGCCGAGATAATCTGAACGAGCCGGAATGACAGACACCTCTTGCCCGAGACCCTTTAGTGCATCCAGACCAATTTTCCGCCAGGGATGAATTTGACCCATCAATCCGAGTGGTGTCATTCTTTGTGCTGACGAGAGGCCAGTAGAACAGTACTCAGGCAGCACCCACATTTTAACAAACTTGCTTGGCAAGCCTTTGCTGTTGATGTAGTCTGACCACCACTTTGACGGTGTTAAAAACGCTTGAACATTGATCTGCTTGCAAACTCTATCATATGATCCTGGGCATGCTGCATCGTCGCCAAAACACTCCCATGGATCTTGTTCATAGACATACACTTTTCTGTCTTTAAGATGAGTCGATAAAGAATGTAACGTTTTATCAAGCGTTCTAAGCTTTAGACAAATTAAAACATCACCCTCAAACTCATGAATCCTTTCAAACTCGCCTTGTTGTATGATTGACAAATCAGTTTCACGCTTTAACGTTTCATAAAGCTGATGCTGAAAGCAATTTTTACGAATGTATTCAAGTGAATCAACTATCTGAATGATTTTTCGGCTCAAATTCCACCCACTTTATGATTAAACGTCCCGTTTCATCTTCAAAAAATACATTTGGGTATGGATCTTCTCTACAACGAATTGCGTCCCACATCTCTTTGCACGTGTAAATTTTCTCGGGTACTTCTACGCTCAATGGACACAATCCCACATATTTTCTCATGAGTTTAGTAGGTTGTGGCAATTGACTATCAGACGGTTTAAGGCGCTTGACAGTTTTTCCTTTTTGCGTTTGCTGCGTATAAGTGTTGTTAGGAAAATCTTTCAAAAATCTAAGAAGAAGAATGACTGAGGCGCAAGAAATACTTTCAAGAACATCAGAAAGATGTCCTTTCAAAGAAATTGGTTCTTTGTCAACAATTGCGCCTTTGTCAAACTCTTCATTGAATCTAAAAAGCGTTGCATTCGTTGTTTCAATTCCGTCCAAAATTTGATTCTGAATGGGTGAGCCGCCCGCATATGCAGGAAGATCTGACGGATGAACGCCAACCACAATGTTAGCGTTTACAATGTCGGCAGGGATCTTCCAACTCCATCCAACTGCTAAAATGACATCCCAATTAGAATTTCTTGCTAATATTTCAAGTGTTTTTTCGTTATCAACAAGTTGCGCATCAGGGTATACATGAAGCAATGCCTTATACACATCAAACGCCCACTCACGATATCCAGCAAAAAGAATTTTCATGTTCCACTTTCAAACGGATGCTTTTCCCACCAGAGATGAGGATGCGTCAACAAACAAATAGATTTTCCAGTTGAAATAGCGTCACTCGGCTTAAGGTCTCTCCAACAAAGATGCGGATGATAGCCCTCATTAACATACAAAACAGAATTCATAATTCGCTGATCGTATGCTTGATATTCATATCCTAACTCATTTTGAATTCGATCCCAGTTTTCGAAAACCCATGGCAACGCATTATAGATGTAGTTTAGATCACGATGACACGCAAAACTCTTATTTTGAAAAAACGAACCAAAAGCATTTGTTTCAAATCTTAGAACATCAAATGGATCTAGGTTGTTAATTGTCGCGACTTCCAAGAAATTAGTGTGAAGACCCATTTCAAATCCTTGCCTTTGCGCTTCTAAAAGCACTGGAAGATTAAGATAGTTGAATGGATTATAGTCATTTGCAGTGACACGTACGTAAATTGTTGATCTTACATCGCATTCAATTTCTGCACGTAATTGTGCTGGAAGCGATGCTGGCTTCACATCAAGATCATGACGAATTACAAATGCTTTTTCTTTTGGGCACCCTGCTTTTAGAAAGTCGCCCACAGTGTAAAATTGATATCCTGCGTTACGTGCTTCATTAATAAAGCGTTTGTAATAATCATATGAAAAAACATTGTTAGCATGAGGTGTCATTTGTTCCACATTTCTTTCAAGAGATACATGCAAATCTCGTCGTAAAAAATACCATCACGATACAAAGATTGAATTTTTCTGCCCTCTTCTACAAAACCTAAATCTCTATACACCTTTTGCGCAACAAGATTAAAAGAAGCTGTTGTTAGTGACACTCTATGTAAATTTAAATCACTAAAACAATGCTGCAACATTAGTTTCCACATTGGTTTAGCAAGACCTTGACCACGAAAATTCTTATGAAGATCTGCGCCCAAGGCGCAATTCATGTTTCCACGATCAATTTGATAGAATTTTGTAAATCCAGCGCTTACGCCGTCGACAGTAAAGATAAAACGTTCTTCACGAATATGATTAAGCTTTGACCACCATGAAAGATGACTGTCAAGCGTAATTGGTGTTGAATCTGTGATATTGTTTAGAACGACTGGATCATTATGAAGCTCTACTAACCATATATGATGATCAAACGAAGTTGGATTGATGAGCTCAAACTTTTTCACTAAGAATCTCCTTTACACGATTTGCAATAAAACGAATGTCTTCTTCGTTCAACCACCAACCGCATGGGAGTGAAAATTGATGCGCAGAAAACTCAGCTACACCTGGAAGGTGCGTCTTAAAGTCTTTGAAGCATGTATAGTTGTCATTTGGGACATGAACTAATCCTGCGCCTATTCCCTCTTCGTTTAATTTTGAAAGAAGTTCATCGCGTGAAATTGCGCTATTGCTCTTTAGATTTACAGTGTAAACCCAAAAGCTCGATCCTTGTGCTTGATCTGCGTCTCGCAAATACGCAAAATCAGCAAATAGCTCTTTATAGAGAGAGGCATTATCACGATGTTTTTGAACAAGTCCATCAATGTAAGGAAGTTGAGATAAACCAATTGCTGCAGCAACATTGTTCATGTTGTACTTAAACCCTGCTTCTTTTATATCAACGTCCCACTGTTGTCCTTTCCAATTTCCCTTTGCGTCTTTTGCTTCATCTCTATCAAGACCAAACCATTTAAGCGCTTTTGCACGCTTAAAGTCATTTTCGTTACTGCATACTAATGCGCCGCCGTCGCCAGTTGTAAAATGTTTGATAGCTTGAAATGAAAAACATGCAAAATCAGAAAATTCTACAATGTTTCTTCCTGAAAATTTTGCGCCAAACGCATGCGCAGCATCCAAAATGAGTTTTACTCCTCTCATTTTGCATATGTCTTGAAGCATTATTAAGTTTGGCGGCGAGCCACCCCACGCTACAGCAATAACAGCTTTTGTCTTTTCAGTGATCTTTTTTCTGACGTCGTTTCCGTCAATCATTCCATCGATTGGATCTACGTCGGCCCAAACGATTTTTGCACCGAGAGAAATGATTGGCGTGTTTGTTGCAACGCACGTCATTGGCGTTGTGATTACTTCGTCTCCCGCTCTTACACCAGCTAATTTTAGAGCTAATGTTAGCGCTGACGTACAAGAGTTGACAAGTAAAAGTTTATTAGATCCAAGCTTTTCGCTTAGCTTTTGTGTTAATTCAGTGACTTGTTCGCCTTCATTAATAAAACCACCATTAAAGACATTTTGAATTGCGCTAATTGCGTCAGTTGTTGGTATATGAACTTTGAACAATGGATATTTCATAATTTCTTCTTATGACTACATGCTAGCATCATGTTGTCCTAATCTCTTCAATTGACTTTCCCTCAAATTGCTCTAATGTTTTATCAAGAATGCCAAGTTGCTTCAGATATTCGTATAATTCTTGTTTTGACATTACATCATCAGCTGACGTGTATTCAAACATCTTTCGAGGATTTAGAACACTAACATATGCTGGATCTATAACGTAAAACTGTTCTTTTTCATACGTTCTAACTGACTCAGATTCATTTAAAAGCGCTTCATCCATTTTTTCGCCTGGGCGTAAACCAATGTATTTAATTGGTTTTTCGTATATTTCTGAGAAAATTTCAGCAAGGTCATTTACGCGCATTGACTTTAAACGAGGAATCCAGATTGTTCCTGATTGTCCTCGTGTTATAGCAGCATTTATGAGATTCACTGAATCGTCTAAAGTCATTAAAAATCGTGTCATATCAGGATGTGTGACTGTAAAAGCGTCAGCATGCTCTGCTTGGTACTTAAACAGAGGAATAATGCTTCCACGTGACTCCAACACATTTCCATAACGTACAGCAAGAAAGCGCGGTGTAAGAGAGCTATCAGCGCTTTGAGATGTAACATATCGTTCAGAAATTGCTTTGCACATTCCATATACGTTTACTGGAGAGCATGCTTTATCTGTGCTAACAAACAACACAGTTGTCGGCGCTTTTGCTCCCATTTTGTCTATTTCAACAACGCTATCAATAACGTTTTGCGTTCCTTCTAGATTCGTGAGAATACTTTCTCTAGGCGAAAGTTCACAAGTATCAACTTGCTTTAATGCAGCTGCAATGATGATTTTATCAGGACGTGTCTGTAGAATGACTTCTTTTACACGTTGTTTGTCACGAATATCGCAAACCTTGAAGTCAAGATGATTTGCAAATGTATGACTTGCATATTCATTTTTGATAGTCCAGTGTTTGGCCTCATCACGAGATGCCGCAACAATTTTATTGTTATCAATAAGACGTCGAATAAGAGCCTTACCCAACGATCCTGTCCCTCCAAAAACTAGAATCTTATTCATGCTTATGGTACCAATCTTTCAAATCTTCTAGTTGTTGTTTAATAGACGGCTCATAACATTTAGCTACAAGCTCATGATTTACTTTATCTTTTGTTTCTATGGGTGTGATTGTTTTTTCGAGACAATTAACTTCATTGATCATTTTCAAAAGTTCGTATTTGCTAACTGCTTCTTGCGAAGCAATATGCGTTATGATATCATTTTGTCTTCTAGACATAACAAAATCATCAATTACTTTTGCTAATTGAAGCGTAGTAACTCCGTTCCACATATGATCAACGTAACCCTGAATTTTCTTTGCATCATTTTTGATAAACCATGCAAAAAGTCCAAAAGATGTTTGAATTTCAGGGCCAATTATTGAAGTTCTTAACATAATCACGCGTGAATCTAACGCAACAATTTCACCTGCAGCTTTAGACGCTCCGTATGGATCTATCGGATCTGGTTTACAATCTATCGTATATGGATTTTTGCTCTTGCCTGAGAAAACGCAGTCAGAGCTAACTTGAATCATTTTTTGATTTTGATTTAAGCTCTGAACAAGTTGAATTGGCAGCACTGCGTTTGTCATAAACAGGGCGTCTGGATCGATTGTTTTTTGTCTAATCTTTCCAATGCAATTGATTATTACGTCAGCGTTTGACTGTTTTACTTCTCTCAAAAGTTGACAATCGTGCGCTGGTTCAAATCGTTTATCTGTCGTTAAGACTTCATGATTTTGTTCACGAAGATATCTTGTTACAACATGCCCAAGCATTCCTTTGTGCCCAAGAACAAAAACTGTCTTTTTCATTCTAGAGTAACTTTCATTTCTGTCAAAGGGACAATTTTATCATGACGCGTGTCCCTATAACCAACGCTATTGCGCCTTTGTTCCGGCGACCATGATGCGCTTAAAGCATCAGTTTGCCATGAAAGCTTTGTATGAAACAAACCTCCATCAAGAAAGCCGCTAAGCGGATACTTTTCACGATAATATCGTTGAAAGTCTTGTTCTGCAAGACGCTCATGTTTTTCTAATTTTTCAAATGCATGATACATTCCATCAAGACGATTAACGCTATGAAGCAATGGAACAAGCTTTGATTGGTAAAGCTGCATCTCATGATCAATTAGATCGAATTTAATGCGTGTTCCGTCCCAGTCAATCTGTCTAACCCAGGCATAACTACGTGATTCTGCGCTTTGCCTGTCTTTATCGTATAAATGCGAAAGAGACGCAACAAATTCTTGACATCTTATGCTGCCGATTTGCGGATACTTTTCAAGAGCATCTTCACATGTTATTAGCTTTTCAAGCGCAAAGAAAATATGATCAGATTCAATAATATGAATGAAATCATATTCACCTTCATGATTTTCACGAAGATAACGTAGAAACCAGTTTATCGCTGACCAAAATCCGTAATTTTCTTTCGCTTGAAAAACACGTGAATAATTTTCTTTGATAAACTCTCTTGATCCTTCTTCTGAAGATGCGTTATCAATTACCCAAAGATTATGTGTGATGTCAATGTTTTTTGTTTCTTGCTCATTCTTTAACGCAGCTGTAACTTGTTTTAGTACGTCATATCGCGTAGGCTCAATGCAACAAGTCACAAGAAGGTGAGCAGTACGTTGCGTACGGTGTTTAGTTGTCATACAAGGCTCTCCAAAAATCTTTCCCAACGCATCCAATAATCTTCACAAAACACATTGTTTTTCATTTCTTCCATTCCTGATGATAGATTTTTTTGTGTTTTTTCATTTTCAAGAAGCATCACAGCAGAACATGCTTCATCAGGAGTGTTTACGACTATGCAATTTTTTTCGTTAACAAGATATTTTCTTGCATTTGATGCGTCAATATATCGTTGCGTTGTAATGATCGGCGTTCCGGAATTGAGACAATAATAAAAGACGCCACCGCCCCAATCATCAGCCTTAAAATGAATTGACGCAGAAAGTTTTGACGTCAAAAGATACGCTTGGCGTGGCGTAAGTGTATCAAAATTTCCTGTAATACCATTAGCTCCAGCAAATCTAACATCTGCGCCTTGTGTTCTAATGTTTCCGCCGAAGTTAGGAACTTCAAAATGACGTTTTGATGCTAAGAGAGCATTCATCTGACAAAAAAGCACAAAATCTTGAGGTTGTCTATTTGCAAAATTATGATTGAAAGAAGCAAATTTAGTTTGAGGACATTGGTTATCATCATAATCAACGCAAAGCAATCTTCTTTCAAAGTCAGTTGCCATCACACAAACATTGTTTACATCTGAATGATGTTCTTCATACGGCGCAGGAATCATTTTTGCGCAATTTTTTGGCTTAAATCCACCAGGCTGCGAAGTATGTTGATTGAACGTTGATGAAACCCATTTTGCAAAAGGAAATTTCAATTTTGCAACGTCAAAATAGTGCTGTAAATACGCCTCACCTCCACGCAGGGTGTGAAAAACGTCAATTTTTTCAGAAAATGTTTCATCAACTATCTGACATGTAATTTCATCTTCATAGAGTTCAAGATCTCTAGAAAAGCTTTGAAGAAAAAAGTCTTCACCAAAGAGCGTTTCTTCTTTTCTTTCAAATCCATAAAGCTCTATATTTCTTTTCGCTGAATATTCAGATGACTTGCATAAAAGAGATGGCCATGTTGCAATCCTCTTCCAGTTAAGCCCAAATGTTCCATGCATTGGAACGTAAACACGATGACCTAGTCGCGCATAATGATAAATTATGCTTGCCTGTCCTGAACGATCATCAGTCGGAAATATGAATACGTTTAATTTTTTCATAATCCTTGTAAAAGTGCTCTAAAGTATGTGTAAGCAGGTCTACGAAAGTGTTCTGAAACTTTTGCTTGCGCATAGTTTCTACATTCATCACTTCTTGCATGCATCTTAGCAGACAAAAACGTAGAAAAATCAGACGCATTATAGATGCATCTTGAATCTAAAATTTCAGCCGCTAAACCGACGTCAGTTGATACAATCGGTACATCCATTGCAGCGCACTCCACAATTGATTGTGGACCGCCTTCATACCTTGCTGCAACAACATACATGTCAAGTGCAGCATACATTTTTCTAATTGTCTCAAAGTTTGGCAATTCTTTGTAGACATAAGGAACTCCTGCGGCGCTTAACCTATTGACAACATATTGTCGTCGCCAGCCTCCCAGCAGAACAGCTACGTCTTTACTCTCTGAATGTAACTTTATGACAATATCACAAAACTGATCAGGACCTTTTTCAAGTTTAGGTGACACAAGATCTTTTCCTTCTGTGTCACGTTGAAAAGATCCAACATAAAACAAATCTTGATCAAGGCCAAGTGAAACGCGTGCGTCGTGTTTAGCAGTAGGCCTCCACAAAGATTCATTTACCCAAAATGGACGAACATGAATTGTTTTATTTGAACCTATTTTTGAAAGAATATCACGAACCTGTTGCGCAGTTTTTTCGCAGGGAACATGATAAGCGTCTGTTATTTCGTCTCTTGCTACAAAATTGGCGAGCTCTTCATCACCAAATTTATCAGGAACAATATGATGAACAGACGTTAGAACTTTCTTTTGTTTTAGCAATTGATACGGAAGTTGATCCCAAGCCCAATCAGCAACGAGCCATATTACGTCTGCGATACGAGGATCACCGACTGTAATGTCGTAATTATCAGCATACCATTCAATTGTAAATCTATCTACAATCCAACTCTCGCGCGGAGCGAGTAAAAAAACTTTCATTTGCTACTCTAAAGTAGCATTCTACTCGCTCGTTTATGCTTTGTATAAATTAGCGCGAACGAACATTAAACGATTTTGAAGAACCAAATGCATCAAAGATTGATTTAAACATTGCGCCGAGAGTTCGTGGATTTTTTGTCACACTAAGAAGATAATCAACATCAACGTCAGACGCAACAAAGTCGTTAAATCTTCCAAACACAGCCATTAGCTGATCTGCAGATTTTGTCAAGAGATAATCAATCAATTCATTTACATTCACAAGCCTTGAAAACCCAGGAGATGAACTGGAAATTGCTTTTGTGATTGCGTTTTTAAACGTTCCAGTTAGTCCTGCACGCTTTGAGCCAAAACGACCAAAAAAGCCTTTCTTGGGATTAACTTCTGCAGCTGTATGATCTGCATATGTTAATGCGTCTCCCAAAGGATCACTCATAAGCTGCTCTCTTTCGAGCGATGCCATGACAGACTTGATGTCATTATACCCGCCAAGCTGTGCAGGATCATCAGAAAACATGTCTGCTAGCGCCATAGTTCCACGAAAAAGAACTGCAAAATCAGTATAAACTTTCATAAATCTATCACGCAAACCCGCAGTCCCTGGATCTGCTTTCATTGCCTGCTTGTCGGCACCCGGAAGACGTGAATCTTCGTTTCCTTCCAGATCCTTGATGTGCTCGTATAGCGAGTTTAGCAGCTCTATTCCTTCTGTTTTTAGGCTGTCAATTTGATGTGCCAAGGACGAACCCTTCATCCAGTTTCCTATGACACTTGCTGCACGTACCATAGAGCGAAAATGCTTTTGAATTGTGAAAAAATCTTTTGCAGATGCACCTTCTAGAATAACAAGACGCTCGATTTTTCGTGCTTCACGTAATACTTTTGAGCGAATTACGCTTACATCAGACTCATTGAGATAGCTAGTTCTATGCAAATGCATAAGATTGATAATTTTGCTTTCACTAGCCTCAATTGCTTCATAAAGCGCGTTTGAATCGTCAGTTGACATTAAACGAACGCGTGTGCAAAGTGCCTCATCAAGAAGCTTAAAGTCTTTTTTCATCGTGATCTCCAGATGTTATAAATAGCAGTTCACTTGGAAAGAACACCTTCTAACAACTGAACATAATGTGTTGCTACAACTTTGATGTCAATATCTTCTGGACGTACATTGATATTCGGCAATTCTGTTAATTGCGTTACGTCAATATGCGGAGGATTATCGTAATCAAAAAGCTCAAAATTGTATTCTTGCGAATCTTTTAAGACAATTCCGTTGTTTCCCACCAGCTCTTTTGTTCCGCCTGTTTCACAACAAATCACAGGACAACGTTGTGACAAAGCTTCACAAACAACATTTGGACAATGATCTGCCCATGCAAGGTGTATCATCCAATCAGCTTGCGCGTACATCTCTAAACAAATCTCATGAGGAAGAGCATCAGTATAATAAATGTTCCTGTCAGGCACAATGTAATCAGGACTTGCACCCATGACAATAAGACATGAGTAAGGATGCATCTTATCCCTAATGTGTTTAAACATTTCAATGCATTCTTTTAGACGCTTTTGACGATGCCAATTTGCAGAACAAACAAAGATTTTTTCATACCTGTTGCGAAGTTCAAGAATTGTTTCGTTTCTTATTTGAACTTTTTCGTTTTCAATCTTTATTCCGTTTCTAATGACTTTTCCTTCTTTTGGATTTCCCCACCAGCGAGTTGTCATTTGCTTATCAAAGTCTGATTGCCATACAACAGCGTCTGACGACTGATAAAGTTTTTTGATACCAACATTTTGCGTGTTAAATTGGTGCTGATCTTTAAACCAAATCCCGTCGAGACGTTGAACTTTTGGTTTATTTTTTTGCAGAACACCTGTTTCTTCTATGAAAACAAGACCTACATCATAATCTGTTGGATCTGAAATAATATGACCAAACAGAGAAAGTTGTTGCGCAAGACGCTGCGCAAAAGAATTAGGGCCTGATGCGCTTGACCATGAAACGTTGTCAAAACAAATTTTCATTTTGCCCATGCACGTGTTTTTAGTTCTTTTGCAATATCAGCTGCAAATTCGCAATCCGACAAAAGTCCACCTATGATACGAAGTTCATCATTTGGAATGCGCTGAATTGGCGTTAGCTCGAAGACACGAGGAGGACTTATAAGATTTGAATCGTCTTCCAAAATTAAGTCACCTTGCTTTCGCATTTTAATAGAGAGATAGAGTTGTTGCGCGATCCAACGTTTCGTTTCTTCTGCTAAGTTTTGCGAAGATTTAGAAAAAAGGTCATTTACAGATTGAAAAATGTATTCATACATTCCTTCAAAGTCTTGATGCGTCATTGAACCGTCGGGAGATAAAAATGATTGAAGGCCTCGATTTAGTGCGTGCTGGAGAACGTCAATAAATCTGACGTTCTTTCGATATTGATCAATCATTTACTACCTCTTGAATCTTTTGAATATAAAGTTTTACGCAAGCTTCCCAATCCATCAATGACAAAGAATTTTGAGTGAATGTTTTGCTTAAAAGAATTGTTTCTAAATCTTCAGGCGTCTTGTAGACGTGATTTTCATCAACAAATTCAACAGCACCGCCGCCCTCAAAATGAGCGTATGTTGGAATTCCGCAAGACATAGATTCTAAACAATGATTTGGTCCGGGATCTGCACGTGTTCCCGTGACAGACACGTCGTATTTTCCTAATTCATCACCTAAAGCCTGGCCAAAGAGAGGCTCAATGTGTTTTGTATTTTTGAATTGATTTTGATGACGTCCAATGAATGTGTACGAAAAATCATTTGAATGCTTTCCTACAAATTCGTCAAGCCATTGATGGACATCGTGTCCCTTATAAATGTTATCTGACCAATGCGAAGTGACAATGTTGACCTTTCCGTTGTTAAGCTTTTCTCGTTGTCGAAAAACTTGCCTATCAACACCGTTGTAGATGACCGCTGTTTTCTGGCATGGCCACTGACGACGTTGGTGATAGTCACGCATCCAGTCGGACACAAAAATTGTGCAGTCATTAGAAGCACCCGCAGCAGCTAGCATCTGGTCAACGCCTGTTGTTTGCTTACGCGCGTCGCACTCATTGACACGCTGAATGATTTTTGTTTTAGGCTGAAAAAGCTTGTAACGCCTAACTTCTTCAATTCCAATTCCTGTCGTTTCATCAGGGCGTGGGTCCATCAACAAAACAGCGTCATATCTTTGATTAAGATGCGATCCAACATAAACTCCAAGCTTTGGTGCGAGCTCAAACATTGCTTTTACAAAAGCGTTTCCACCGCCCCATGGACCATTTACAACTGTGCGATTAATAAAGAGTTTCACTTATCTTCCCATCTCTCTTCAGTGTCGCAATGTTTCATGCCCACACGCCCGTATCTCAGGACACAAGCGTTTTCTTCAATAGAAATGATAGTCATTTAGCGATAAATCCACGTGAACGTAAGAAAACTGCTTCTTCAGCCTGAAACTTTGCATCATCTGTTTGAAAAGTTTCAGGCGTCTGTTCACATCTATACGCATATGTTGTCAAAGGTAAAAAACCTCTTTTTTTAGCAAGTTTCAGCACAGGAAGATAGAAAGCCTGGTCACCAATACGAGTGAAATACTTGCCATTTTTTCCACGATAATTTTCATCGTGAACGTTATTTGAAACGTACTTTCGCCATGTTTTCATGTGAGATGAAACCCAAGGGTGTGTGTACGGATCTGCATTATCAGGTAATGGACCTGAAATATTCGTATTTGTAATTCCAGTTTTTTCACTAAACCACAAATGAGATGTCCAAATAGCTTCTAAATTAGGGTCCTGTTCATACAAGTTATTAAGTATTTCAAATGTAGCATTATTTAAACAGTAATCATCTAAATCCATCCTGACAATGATATCGTCATCACTGCACATCGAAAGACCAAGAAGAGTGTTTTCAATCTCCCACTTCTTTTCTTTGTTGAAAACAACTTGAACGCGATTTGTATCATCGCTTCCATAACGATAAAAGCCTAAAGCATGTGAAAGTTCAAGAATTGTTCTACGAGTATCGTCTGTAGATACATCATCAATAACAATCAACTTCCAATTTTGATATGACTGCGCCGCAAGCGAAAGAATGGCTTGTCGTGCAGTTTTTTCAGCATTATATGTCGGTGCAATGACGCAAAATCTTTTAGAGCTCATTGGACATTTACCAATCATTTAACGTAGAGACAAGTGTCTTCTTGGAAAGAAGGCATTGACCGTAGTCGACTTGATCATCAGTAAACCCACGATCATCAACAAAAATACGACGGTCAAGACGAATAAGTTCTGCGCTAAAATCATCTGAACCGTTTTCAACAACTTTGTCAATTACTTGCGCACACTCAATGTCTGCTTCTTTTTTTGTAGGAAGATGATAATCATCAAAAAGACAAAAGCTAGTCCAGCGATCTTTTAGCGCATCCCAATCGGATCTTACAGCATCTGCTCTGTGATCTCCGTCAATATACACAAAATCAAATGTTTGCTGTCTCTTAAACAGCTCAGGAAGTGCCTGCTGAGAAGGACCTTGTACGGCTGTGATGTGATTCAACCAGTCATTTGGAAAGACATTCTTAATCAAATCCATTTGCTTTTCGTCAAATTTGACGTCAACAGTGAATACTCTTCCATCATTTCCAAGATCATGCATTGCTTTTGCAGCGCAAAGAGCAGAAAATCCACGACCAAAACCTACTTCGCAATATGTGCTAAGATGATACTTTTTTATGAGAGAATAAATAAGAATCCCTCTTTCGTAGTTGGGTCTAAAGAAGCACCCAACCTTTTGATACAATTCACTGTTTTCATCACGTGCTTTTTTGGCTGTAAATTCGCCAATTCTATCAAAATCTCCAAGCGAGAGTGACTCAACAGGCATTCCGATTTCTTTGAGTTTGTCTTTAATGTGTACTAGCTTCATTTTATTACTCTCTTAAATTCACGTTAGTTCTTTTTTGCTAAATTCTATGCTGTATTCTTGGCATAGTAATCAATCATAAGCTTTGGCATTTGTTTTTTCATTGTCAACCACGGAGTTTTTTGCCCGCGCCACTTTTTATGCCAAATCCACCCGCCGATCTTTTGAAGCTCTTTTGCTTTTTCTTGAATCATTTCATCTGTAACTTCTGACCACGGAAGATCAAAAAGCATATTTGATTCAGATGTATCAGAATATTTTTCTCCCATTAAGCTTTCCCAATGAGAAGTCCAATAGTTTTTATACGTGTGAATCTTACGTTCAAGATCAAACCAAGAAAAATGAAAAACGCCTGGAATGTTCTCAACAACATTGTTAAACCATGATTGAAACGCAAGCATTCCTTCTACACTTCCGTTTAATGCAGCCATTCGAGCACCGTGAGCTTCGTGCGTATAAAAACTAACATGAGAAATCGGTTCAAACGTTGTTGCGTCAATCATATCGCAACCGTCAGTTCCTTGCATGGCACATAATTTACCGTTTTCGTCAAACTTTCTGAGATTCTTTGGAATGCCATGCGTAATGTTTGGCGTATTTCTGCTTAAGCGCCATTTCCAAGGATTGACGTCAATTCTGACTTTGTCAGCCCCACCCCAATATTCAACAACTGGAAGTGCGATAAGATCTACACCCTTTGGGAACATTTGAACGAATTCACGTATTTTTGAGTAATGATCTTCGTGAACAATTTCGTCTGAATCCATTTGCCAGCAAAAATCACCTGTACAAAGTTTTCGTGCTTCTGCCTTTTGAAGTCCGTCGAAAACTGCAAAACGTTCGTCACTCCAATTTCTTTCGATAAGTCTGATTTTAACACGTGAATCTTCTGCTGCAAGTTCCTCAAGAACGTTCCATGTACCATCGACGGATCCACCGTCAACAACGACAACTTCATCGCAAAATCCAAGCATAGAACGAATGCATTGCTCAAATGGGTACTTTTGAAGTATGCAGTTTCTTGTTGTAGTGTATCCGCTTATAGTTGGTTTGTTTTCAACAAAACGCTTCAAAGAGTTCCAAAAAACCTCTGGACGTGAACGAAGATAATCTACAATTGAAGAAATGTCATCAGTGTCAAACCATTTTTCTTTTGCATGTTGAACGTTTTCGTTTAAAACAAGCTTGCAACCAGAAATTTTTGCCTCTATGACCATTCTGGGACAAGTGTCAGCACCGACTGGAAGATATACAAATCCTTCTGAGAATGCAAATTTATTAATCAATTCCTCATACGGAACATTCCACACAATTTCATACTGCTTATTATTCTCTTTGCACCATTGCTCTGCTGCTGCAAATCCCTTAACCCAAGAGTTTGATCCTAAAATAATCCATGTGTTCGCTGGGGCCAACAGAGACTTTGGCATTGTTAATGCATCTAACGTCTTGTTATCGAAAACACTGGATAGGACAATGTTTTTCTTCTCTTTGAGAAATGGGAAGAGAGAAAAGTATCGATCTCGCTGTGCTTCAGACATCCAAAACAGAGATTCAGCTGAATAGTAAAACGCAGAGACTAATTTTCCCTGCGGTTCATTATGACAATTGCATGCTTTGCCTTCAGTTTCTAGATGTTTTTCTGAAGATCTGTATTTGCAATACTTGTAATCATATTCTACTATTGCGTAGCGAATATTTGCAACAATACTTGGAATGAGATGCGGATCCATGTGAGTAAAATTTCCAAAGATCCAGAAAAGCTTGACGTGTTTTTCTAGCAATTCAAGCGTGACATCTTTAGATTTTACGCAAGCGATCTTGTAAGGTGATGACTGGATAAGTGCATCTGATGTAAGTTCAGCTCCGCCGCAATAATCATTTCTGAATAAATCAGAAACAAAGATCACTTCTGTTCCTTCTGGAACTTGAGCTTTTGACGTCAAAGACTGGAATGGTGATTCAAAAAACATGTTTCATGCAATACTACAGAATACATTGAGACTGTATATCACTGACTGAATTTCATGCTTGCGTGCAAGCACGCGCGTGCAAGCGACCCGCAATCTTTAAAGCTTAATCTAAGTTAACTTTAATCTACTTTAAGATCTACTTCTTTAAGTTAAGCTATTAAAGAAGATCTGTTAAAAGATTCTTCTGTTAACTACTTTGATTTAAGTTACTTAAAGTTTAAGCTTTAAAGTAGTTAGAAGGAGCTTAAATGTTTAAGAAGACTAAAGTTAAACGCGAGCGCCCGAGCGTGCAACAAACACAAAAAGCAAGTCGTTTTGAACTTAGCTCAGATTTAGTGAACATGTTTCTTTCACTTCAAGAAAAGCTAAACAGCCCAGTTTTCAATGGGGGTTTTGATCAACTCTACATGAAAATCGAATCGATTGAAGAAACACAAAAAGAAACAAATTCTCTTGTCGCGTCAATCAACAAAACGATTTATGAACCAGATGAAGGTCTGTTTTCTAGAATCAAGAAGGCTGAAACTGAAAACAAGACAGAACTTCAGCACATATTCTTGGCGCAAAAGGGACTCAAAGATGATGTCGCTGAAATGAAAGATTCTCTTAAGAAAGGCTCGACGCTTGTCACTGACTTCAATGATTTGAAAAATCAAGTTGACAACATAATTCAGTGGCGAAATGACATGAACAAAAAGCTTTGGATAATAATTCCAATCATCTTAAGCCTTCTGGGCAAGGTTGGATTTGACTTTATCATTTCTCATATCGCTTTGAAGTAAACACTTATCGTGTAAAAAGTACATTCTTGAAATGGACCAGGAAGGTATTGTTCTTTCTGATGAGTATACGTTGCGTTTAAGAAACATTGCTGCAGCAATTCAGCGAGTTCTCTCCAGTGTTTCTTGTAGTGCTCTTATGCTAAGAGAAAAAACTTATGTTGCAACTCGTTTTCAATCAGCTTCAAGCATAAACTTTCAACATCCAGTTGACAGGTTGCTTTTTAATGTGATCATTGATCATTGTATGAAAGCTGAAATTGCTGGACCGGGTGCATTTGGTCATACGTTAGACATAATTTTAGATCGAATCTTGTCATCAGAAGATGACGACACAGATCTTGCGCTTTTAGCAGACGGATCATTTCGTCCCACATGGCAGCAATTACAATCATTGCTTAAACGTGACATTTCTGACACAGTTTTAGAAGCTATGCTTTTTGAAGCGCTTGATCTAGCTGGTTTAGAGGGTCGAATTTTTGTCGATCATGCAACAGGATCTATTCCGTCTGTAGAGAGAGTCAACGGGTATAATTTTCACGTTAACATTCCAGTTCCGTTTTCTGGAACTCGTCATGACGTTAGAGTTGTAATCATTGACGGGTTTATAGAGAGCGTGTCTGAGATTCATCATCTTCTTCAGCACTTTTCAGAATGTAAAGAAACGTTACTTCTGGTTGCTAGAGCGATGTCTGATGACGTCATTCATACGCTAAAAGTAAACATGGCAAGAAAAACACTCGATGTAATTCCAGCGATTGTAAAATATGACTTTGAGGGAATTAACGTTTTAAACGACATCGCTCTTGTTTGTTCAACTGATGTTATTTCTTCAACGAAAGGTCAACTGATAACGGGTATTGACAAAAATAACATCCCAAAAATAAAATCATTGACATGTAAAGACGATGTCTTGACATTAGTAAATGAAAATGTTGTCTACAGGACAGAGCAGCAAGTGCGTAGTCTTTTAGAGAAAAGCAAAGAAGTTGAGCTCGAACAACTTAGAAAAATTTATGATGACAGGGTTAGATCACTTACACCATCGTCTGTTAGGATTAGGGTTGTTGGTGATCGATCCTTCGCAAGCTTTGCAGAAAAAATCGACGTCTCGCTTAGAGTAGTTCGGTCATCGTTACGTCACGGATTTTTCTCGAAGCAACGTGTGAGGACGAGCACCAGATCTCTAGCTATGCTGCCAGATCCTCTTCCACTTGAGACGGCATTTGCTATCATGACATACTCAAGACGTTGCATAGAAATGTTGAAGCAAACTCAAGCTGTTATTATAACTTGAGGCCCAGTTGCTGCGCGATCGCTTTGAAAGCTTGAGAAATTTCTTCGTTTGAAAGCTTTCCTAACATTTGTGAATTAAACGCGTTTCTTGCTGTTTGGGGAACTGCGTGTTGAATTGAAATGTCACGCTCTTTGGCTTGACTTTCACTTGGGCGTTGATTTGGACCGCCTTGAACAGTTTTAGTTGTTGGGACTGTTTCTGCTGTCGGCTGACCGCCCTGAACAGTTTGCTGCGTACCCTGTGCTTGTGTTGTTGCTTCAGCTCCACGTGTACCAGTGTTTCCCTGCTTTTGTTGATCAACACCGGGTTGTTGCTGCAATTCAAACGGTTTTACGCTCGCTGATTCTCCAACGAATTGCGTCATTTGTTTTGCTGTCAAATTTAAAATGTCTTGCGCTAAAGCTTCAGGGGGCAGTCCAAACTCTGCCATGACTTGAGCGGGCGTTTGAGTACCCGATCCTGTGAAAAAGCCCTTAATTTTCGAAAGAATGCCCCCGCCAGATTTTTGGAGTTGCGCAGTTATTAGTTGACCAAATTGCTGCGCATCATTTCCTAAGAGCTCACTAACTTTTTTTTCTCCTTCGGGAGTGTTAGCTTTTGCTAGCGCGTCCTTCATTGCAGGAAGCTGCGTTGTTATTGTCTTCAATGACTGCAAGAACGTGCTCATTCCAGCGACAAACGCAGTTGCTTTTGAAATCATTGTAGATTTATTAGCATCTGGTTTTTGACCCTGCTGCTGTGCCATAACAACATCAGAGAACTGTTTTTCTGCTGTTGCTACTGCGCTTTGAAGCGTTTTAAGCTGGTATTTATTGCTAAGATTTTTTAGCTGAGCTATCGTGTTATTAAACGTTTGAATGTTTGTTGACCCCTTTTGAAAGTAGTCAAGAAATCCTTCTGTGAGTTGCTCATCACGCTTTCGTTCATCATAACGTTCACGCAGGGTCTTTTTCATTTTATCCCTCTATTTACGTAAATAAGTATTGTGGTTATGATGACGAAAAGGTAGACAGTCAGAATTATGAATAGCAAAGATCTGGAAGCTATTTCACGTCAAGCTTGGTTGATGACTGAGTTTTCAAAAACATCAACGATGCAAAATATTACAACTGCAGTCGCAAAAGGCGAACTTAAGATCGATAGAGCACAATTGCCACATTTGCTCAATATCGTCCAGAATTCAATTGAGCAAGGGTTTGTTACAAGCATTCAAGAGTTTAATCGTCAAGTGTCTGTTGTTGCAAACGGTAGCTCTAAAAAAAAGTAGATAAACAGAAATCATGGAACAAGGCGTTAAGCATTTGGTTAAATGTCGTTGTGTTCTTCCGCAATTCGAGGAGCTTGAAGATCCTCCTTTGCATCAGTTTGTTGTTTTTTCTGTTATCGTTGATGATCAAGTAATTCCCAAATATGTTCAATGCAACGCTTGTGACGTTGTCCATAAGGTTACAGACATTTGTAAATCTGAGATCATATCTGGACGTGAGCATCTATCAAGCGTAATGACAGTTGACGATATTAAAATGAGTCTTTCTGAGCAGCTAGTAGCTATTTTAGAAAAACATGATGTTGATTATGCGACGTGGGAACAAGCAAAATGGATCATTGAGAATGAACGCTGGGGTGAGTTTATCATACTTTCAAATGAACAGATTGATGACGTTAGACAAGTAAAATACATTCGTGTTCTTGGAAAGAATTTATTTCAGATGAACAGCCACTCAGTGGGCGTGTACATTTAAGCAAAGTGAGGGACACATGAGTGAAAAATTTGGAAAGTCCGAAGCTGAAGAACATTTACAGCAAATCATGGTAGTGCGTGAAATAGTTCGAAAAATTATTGATTACGGCGTTTCACAAGAACAAATTGTTCTTATTATTCAGGCGCTGGGTTATGAACTTCAAAATCATGAACACATGATTGAAGTTGTTGGATTGACTAAAGATATTTTGTCTGTCATGAAACCAATTAATTTTGTGGAGAGCGTATAATGGGCAGACCTGTTGAAAATAAATTTCACCATGCATCTCATGACGAAGATGCAATGTCATCAGCATCAGTTTATTCGGCTGAAAGAATTGTCTATCTAGCTGGAGAGGTGTCTGAAGCGCTTGTGACGCAAGTTATTGCTGGTATGATTAGCCTTGCTTCACACGATCCAAAATCTCCAATTAGATTAATCATTAGCACGTATGGCGGCTCAGTTGACGAAATGTTTGCATTATATGACACAATCAAGTACCTTCCGTGTCCTGTTCATACGGTCGGTATGGGTAAAATTATGTCTGCAGGCGTTCTTCTTCTTGCGTCTGGAGAAAAAGGTTCTAGAATTATTGGTGAAAATGCTAGAATTATGGTGCATGCTACTTCAGGTGCATCAATGGGAACGTTTTTGCAAGTTCAAAATGAAACAAAGGAGCATGCACGTCAACAGAAGCAAATGGAAGGGCTTCTTCTTCGCGAATCAAACATGACGCAAAAGCAACTTGATAAAATGATGAATGCAACGCATGATGTATATGTTTTGCCAGAAGAAGCTGTTGAACTTGGGCTTGTTGACCAAGTAATTAGAAGCACTAAGAAGTAAACAAAAGTTTTACGAGACGTTTTGAAGATGTAAGATTTATAAGTCAACTTTATCCATTAGGAGTTGTTTAACATGAGTGATACAGATGCAGTTGTTTCGAAGTGGGAAGAAGTAAAGACAGCGGTTAGCGAGCTTGAACTTGACATTCAGAAGAATGCAAAGGGAAATGCTGCCGCTGGCGTTCGTACGCGCAAGGGACTTCGTTCTCTTCGCAAGGTTGTCACTGAAATCGTCAAATTGACGGTTGCGCAAGACAAAGAACGAAAAGCTGAAAAGGTTGCAGCAAAAGCAGCTGCAAAGGCTGAGGCTGCAAAGTAGCTTTACAAGCGCAAAGCTAGGCAATCTACGAATTATGGCCTCGATTCATTCAGCTTGAATCGAGGCCATTTTGTTTTATACTTATGATAGGGAGTGCATAAAAATGGCACGTATTCATATTCTTAGAGATATTGTTGATTTAGGACTCGATCCAAAAGTTGCACATACAGGTGTAAAATCAAAAGGAAGACTCAAAGCAACTGTAAATGATGCTCAAGAAGCTACACAGGAAGTTGTTCAAGAAGCTACACAGGAAGTTGTTCAAGAAGCTACACAGGAAGTTCTCAAAGAGAAAGCAACCCAAGAAGCACAAGCTCCTGAGCAAAAAAAGCAACAAAAACAAAAGGTTGAAAAGCCGGTTGTGCAAGCAACAGTGAAAGCTAAAGCTCAAGAATCAGCGCCCGAACAAACTTCAGGCACTGATGAAAAAGCTGCTGATTCTGACGAAAAAACAGACGTCAATCTATGATGTCTAGCTTTTCAAGAATTCCTTTCTCTATTTGACAGATTCTCATTCGACTCAATTGAAATACATCTCCAATTTCTTGCAAAGTTTTAGGACCGTCTTGTGCAGCAACTAAAACACAATTACTAGATTGTGTATTATCAATCCAGTGAAAGCATTTTGTCCTTTGGCAATTGACGTTGTATTTCTTTTGAATTGTGAAGCAAGTTACGCCTTCAACAATCTCGTTTGGGATAACATGAAGTTTTCTAGGTTCAATTTTTTGTTTGGCCTTTTGGCTCATGATTAATCTGTAAAATTTGTTGTTTTAGTGTTCATACCTGTTTGCTAGGAAATCTAATGAGCAAGAAAAAAACTTTCGTTTTAGACACAAATATTCTTCTAAGTGATCCTGACGCGCTTAATTCGTTTGACGAACATGATGTTATAATTCCTCTTGCTGTTCTTGAAGAGCTTGACAATAACAAGAATAGACAAGACGAAGTCGGTGCAAATGCGCGTAAAGTTAGCAGGCAATTGGATGCATTTCGTTCTCCTGGTGAAGCTCGCTTAAGCAGAGGCGTAAAGCTCCGCGGCGGCGGAATGCTCCAAGTAATGGGAATGGATCCCGGGACAACTATTACGTTGCCGCCAGATATGTGCAACATGGTCAATAAGACAGACAATGCAATCATTGCTTTTGCGCTTGCATTGTCAATGAAAGTTGATTGTGTTCTTGTCAGCAAAGACATTAATGTTAGAGTTAAATGCGATGCATTGGGTCTTAAAAGCGATGATTACATCAAAATGCGTGTAGCATGCGCAGAAGATGGAATTTACACAGGCGTGTCTCGCGTTCTTACAACGCCAGAGACAATTGATGATTTTTTTCAAAACGGCGTTGTTGCTCTAGGTGCTGAAATTGAAAAAACACTTTACCCAAATCAAATAGTTGTGATGAAGGACGTTAGTGAATCACATTCAGCTATTGCAAAATTTGTTGGCCCTGGCGAAGGCGTTGTTCCGCTTGTAAATGTTGATGATGTGTTTGGGCTAAAACCCAGGAACAAAGAACAGAAATTTGCGCTCAATCTTTTGCTGGATCCTGATATCAAGCTAGTTTCAATCACAGGCGCTGCAGGCTGCGGAAAGACACTTCTCGCATTAGCAGCAGGTCTTGCGCAGGTTGCAGGTAAGGAATCAAGATATGAACGCCTTCTTGTGTCACGTCCAGTTCAGCCGATGGGCAAAGACATCGGTTTTCTCCCAGGCACAATCGAAGAGAAGATGGAACCATGGATCGCGCCAGTAAAAGACAACTTAGCTTTCTTGATGGGAGGAAAGCTTAAAAAAGTAGTAAGCAAAAAGCATGGTGAGTCAGACAAACAATTTAAGCGCGATCCATACATCGATATGATGTTTGAAGATAAGATTGAAATTGAAGCTCTCACGTATATTCGTGGTCGCTCAATTCCAAATTCATTCATGATCATAGATGAATGCCAAAATCTTTCTGTTCATGAGCTAAAAACAATCATTACGCGTATTGGCGATGGAACAAAAATTGTTCTATTGGGAGATCTTGAGCAGATTGACAATACACATGTTGACATGTTTACTAATGGATTGACATACGCAGTTGAACGATTCAAAGATTACAAGATTGCTGGTCATATCACGCTTATAAAAGGCGAGCGCAGCGAGCTAGCGACTCTAGCCTCTAAAATTCTATAAACATGAACTTTGTGAGCTTGCATCAATGGAATAAGTGCAAAAAGTTGATCGATGATTAACAAATTGAAACTAATTCTAAAGAGAGTTAAGATCCTTTAGCGCTGATTTTTTAGGATCTTGATAGTTATTTTCGTTCAATATGTCACAAGGTGATAGGACACGCCTAAGGCGGATTTATCCGTCATATCGTCAACGCGAAATTCCTGTTAATTTAAGCGGCGGCGGGGGCACTACTATCATTCTTTCGGGAAACATGAGCGGAGATCCTGACGCAACTTACGTAGTGATGAGTTTGACTAGTTCGCTTTCAGCGGAGCGTCAACTTACAATGGGCAGCGGTTTGACGATGGCCGACGGAGGCCCAAATTCAAACGTTACGCTTTCTATTGACAATAATATTGTCGCAACTGTATCAGGAACGACATTTACAAAATTGTCGGGTTCTCTTCAGAGAACTGCTGGAGGTTTAAGCTATCTAGTCGCAGCTGGAATTGTTTCAATCACAACGCAGAGCAACGGCCAGATTATTATTTCTGCGTCAGCAACAGCTGGCGCTGCGCCAACAAATGCTTCATATCTAACATTAGGTACAGACGCAACTTTATCTGATGAACGCGTCTTGACTGCTGGCGGCGGCGTTACTTTGACTGATGGCGGAGCTGGTTCTGCTGCAACGCTAGGCATTAACAACGCAGTTATTGCAACTGTCTCTGGAACAACATTTACTAAACTTTCAGGTTCGCTTCAACGAACGTCTGATAACGTTTCGTACCTCGTTGGTATTGGCGGTACGTCAATTACTACGCAGAGCAATGGACAAATTTTTGTAAGTTCGTCAAATCCTGCGCCTCCTGGCGCAGATAAGTTTGCTTCATTTATCGTTGTTTCTGCTACTTCATCTCTTGATAACGAAAGAGCGCTTACACAGGGCGGCGGCGTTACTTTGACTGATGGCGGCGCGGGCAGCAATATTACGCTAGGGATCAATAATAGCGTTATTGCTACTGTCACTGGAACGACATTTACTCAACTATCTGGGTCGCTTCAACGTTTGGGTTCAGGCATCACATACCTGGCTGGAGGAGGAAACGTAACAGTAACAACGCTGTCTAATGGGCAGATTCTTATTTCTGGTTCTGGCGCAGCCGGTGCTTCTGCGCCAACGACTGCTCAATATCTAACTCTCGCGACAGATCCTGGACTTTCTGGCGAACGTGTTTTTACGCCTGGAACTGGCCTTTTTGCCACAGATGCTGGAGCTGACGGAAATTATACTTTAGCGATTAATAATAGTGTTGTTGCCACAGTCTCTGGAACGACATTTACAGGCGTTGTTTCTGCGTCTGCAGGTTTATCAGGATCATTGCAACAAGTAGGTCCAGGGCTTCCTTATCTCTTGTCGCAAGGTGGTATTACGATAACCACATTGAGCAATGGACAGATTATTTTGTCTGGTGTGTCTGCTGCTGGCGGAGGCGGAGGCGCTCCAACTACAGCACAGTACTTAACACTTGCAACAGACGCCAACCTTAGCGCAGAACGTGTCTTTACGCCAGGAACAGGACTTGTAGCAACTGATGCTGGAGCAAATGGGAATTATACTCTTGGCATTAATAACAACACTGTCGCTACAATAAGCGGAAGCACATTTACGCAACTTTCAGGATCACTTCAGCGTATTTCTGCAGATATTACATTCTTGGCGGGCGCAGGAGGTATTTCTGTTTCAACACAGAGTAATGGGCAAGTTCTTGTGTCTGGAACTATTGGCGCACCCATTGCGTCGTCTTATCTTTTGACGTCAGCAGATTCAACGTTGCCAAATGAACGTGTTCTTACAGCAGGAACTGGAATTGTTGCGACAGACGCAGGAGCAGGATCTACATTAACTCTTGCGATTAAAGACAACATTGTTGCAACAATATCAGGAGCTCTTTTTTCAGGCGTTGTTTCGGCTTCAGCGGGTTTGTCAGGATCGCTTCAACAAGTCGGTCCAGGACTTCCTTATCTGCTTTCTCAGGGTGGAATCACAATCACAACGCAGAGCAACGGTCAGATTATCATTTCAGGATCATCTGGCGGGTCTGGAGGCGGTGCGCCGACAGACGCACAATATTTAACGCTTTCAGCGAATGCATCATTGACTGGTGAACGTGTCTTTACGCCAGGAACAGGACTCACAGGAACTGACGCAGGAGCAAATAGCACATATACGCTTGCAATTAACAACGGAGTTGTAGCTACTGTTTCTGGAACGACATTTACGCAACTTTCAGGCTCACTTCAGAGAACGAGCTCCGGACTTTCGTATATTGTTGCAGGAAAGGGAATAACTGTTGTTTCTGGAACTGCGTCTTCAGCAGGACAGATTGTTGTAGGATTTGACGACCGCGTTATTGCTACTGTTTCTGGAACGACATTTACGGGCCCAGTTGTTGCGTCTTCAGGAATTTCAGGTTCGCTTCAACGAACAAATACAGGCCTTAGCTATTTGGTCGCAGCAGGAACAATAAGCATTTCATCGCAGAGCAATGGGCAAATTATTATTTCTGGCTCTGCACCCATTTTTACGTCATTTGCTGATCTTAACGCATCGTATATTGTTTTGGGTGCAACAAGCTCACTACCAAATGAGCGCGTTCTTACAGCAGGAACTGGCGTAATTATTTCAGACGGCGGTGCAGGAAGCGCCGTAACTCTTGGTGTAAATAACAACATCGTTGCCACAGTCTCTGGAACGACATTTACAGGTGTTGTTTCAGCGTCTTCTGGATTGAGCGGATCGCTTCAACAAGTAGGTCCAGGACTCCCGTATCTTTTGTCTCAGGGCGGAATCACAATCACAACTCAGAGCAATGGACAGATTATTATTTCAGGATCTTCTGGTGGTGCAGGAGGAGGAGGAGCACCCGTTGACGCGCAATATCTTGCTCTTGCGTCAAATCCAACTCTTACAGGTGAACGTGTTTTTACGCCAGGAACTGGCCTTTCTGCTACTGACGCAGGCGCAGGAGCAGCATACACACTTGGCATAAACAATCGCGTTGTAGCTACGATATCTGGATCAACATTTACGCAACTTTCAGGATCGCTTCAAAGAACAAGTACAGGCGTCAGCTATCTTGTGGCGGGCTCTGGAATAACTGTTGTTTCTGGAACTGCGTCTTCAGCAGGACAGATTGTCTTGGGAATCAATAATGGCGTTGTCGCGACAGTTTCGGGAGGAAACTTTACAGGCGCAGTAAGAATAAGCAGCGCTTCGTCGGTGCCAACAGATCATATTTTCTTTGTTTCTGGTAGCAGAAGTGTTCCTGTCGGTAATGCAAATAGACGAGTGGCCGTGTTTGGCGGCGATGTAATTCATTCGGCTAGCATCACGTTCTTTGATAACTTTCCAGACACACGTTCGCATATTAAGCTTATGAACTATGATGGCACTGAATTTAATGTGTTCACGTCAGAAGGAGCTACTGCGACAATGACTTGGGCAAACCCTACATGGATAAACAATTACACTGGTTATTCAGTAGGTATTCACGGCTATTCAGGAGGTGTCACATCTTATGATGGTAGAAATAACCTCACAACAGATCTTGCATGTGTTTCTCAATTCTTGTCAGCTGATTCTACAACGACAACTTCAACAACATCGCAAGACAGCAATTTGACGTTTGCAGTAAATTCAGGTGAAGTTTGGATTTGTGAAGCAAATCTTTTAGTTAATTGTTCAGGCGGCGCTGGAGGCGTAAAGATTGGATTTAGTGATCCCGGCGGTGGAGGCGGAACAATTGTTGGTTATTCTGACGGTTGCGCCGCAGATGCAACATTGAAAACTGGAGCTGTTATTTCAACTTTTGGCGCTCAAGGCGCATTTTCTACAGTTGATAGCGTCACAAATTCAGCGCGAATGAGTGTTGTAATTACAGCTGCTGCAGCAGGAAATATTACTGTTCAATACGCTAGTGTTACAGGAGGAGAGACAACGCTACTTATTGCTGGTAGCTCGCTTGTTGCTCGTCGCGTCAATGGAGTATAATGATTAAATGAGCGGAATCTTAAATTCTAAACATCGAATTCTTGACACTATTGTGACGCTTGAGGGCCGCCGACAAATGGTTGGTGGGAAATTTAAGATTGAATTTGTAACGTTGACAGATGGCGCTACGTTCTATAAGGGCGATGTTGCTTCAGGATCTGCTGACGCATCAAAACGTTTGTTTTTTGAGTGTACAAGTTTACCTCAAGATCAGATTTGCTTTGAAGCTGATGATTCAGGCAAATTAATGTCGTTTAGTAACACTACTGGATTTTCTCTCGCAAACGGAAAAATTTTTTCTGGATCTTCTACGGGTCTGACGTTTGTAACTGGTTCAGAGTTTGCTTCAACAGCAGAATCTGTTTTTGCTTCATCACTAGATAACTTCAAGAATCTTTACAGCATTGGAACTGTAGATTCTATATTTGAAGACGACGAATTTGATATAAGTCATTCTCGCATCTCTTTTAAAGTCACAGACAAGATTCCATTTTCTGAACCAAGCGAACAAACTGCTGACGTAAATCAATTAGAGAGTTTTTTTGCAGATGAGCGCCTTTCAAACATCCCAAATTTTCAATATCTTCCGCCGCTAAATAAAGTTTCTGATGGAACGCTAAATGTTTTAGATTCTGCCGTGAGAAAACAATATTCTCTTGGAGATTATCCCCCGATGGGACCGATCTCTAATTTGACTTATGATGAAATTAGCAAACGTGTTGAAACTGCACGTCAAATTGGGAATGTTGTGACTGTGCGATTTGATCCAACAAATAATGGAAATAGAATTGCAGCGCAAATGTTTGAGATGACAACATCAGATTTATCAAAGTTAGATGTGATTGATTTTGGTGTTTTTAAAGTAGACGATTTTGCTTCACCGACGCGTCACGTTTTTTTTGCAGGCAAAGTTTTTGAAGATGACTTTGGATCACATACATTTGTGAACCTATTTACGCTGGTGTTTAGGTGAAACATGTTTGTTAAAGTGTCGCAAGAATCAGATCTTATAAGACTTCCATCTCAATTTGCAAGAATAGTTGATGTGCTTGAAAATGGAGATGTAATTTTTGAGGTGAGATATAACGTTAGGCAAAGTGATATTGTACGTCGCTCAGCGCAGCTAGTTCGTGTGACAGCTTCTATTAGAACGTTAACGCAGCCGTCTGTTATTCAAATGCCAGGTCAGGCTCAACCATCAAATTCTCAAATTGTAAGAAATATTTTGACTCATCATGCGTCTATTCGTAACACGATTAGAAATCATGCAATCAACAATGTTGTTGCAACTAAGCTTGTTGATAACATGTCAAAATTAGACTTTGAGCTCATAGCTGATCTTAAGAAAAACGAAAATCCAAGAAACGTAGCTGGTCTTTATAAGCCTCGCCTTGTCCTTAGATCTGTAAACGAGCTTAACACTCAAAATGATGTTAAGCCAATTCTTCAAGTCAATCGTTCACCTGATGACGATGATGAAACTACACCAATAAAGCATTTGATACAAAAGTCAATTTTAGAACATGGATTTGATCCATCACATGCGTCAAATATTGTTGATGATCGCGTTTTAACACCGCGTGAATCTGTGAAAGGAATTTTTCTAAAATCAACTCAAATGAATGATTGGAACGTTACAACGCGTTTTTTCAGGAAGATGACAAAGCCTGTAAAATTTGTTGCAAATGAAACGTCAGTCTCATCGCATGACACTAATGTTTTGTCACTTGAAACTACATTTACTGACGATGTAACGATTACTTCAGAAATCACTTTGCCTAGCGATAAAATAAAAGATGCAAATGGAAATTTTAGACCATTGTTTTTTTCGTTTGATCTTCTGAATTCGGGAGGGATTTCAACGCAAACGTTACGAGAACCCGTTGATGTTTTGAAATATCTCGAAGCATTTTATACTCCTAGGACGCCTCCAATTGTCAAGTTTGCAAAATTTGACGCAACAGGACGTGCAAATATTCAAATAAAACAAACAGATTCACGCGCTACTGCAGTCAGGGTATATAGAAAAGATTTTTCATACACCAACAACGATCCAGGTGTTTATCAACTTGTGTCTGAGCAAGAAATTGCATGTGACGGATCATTTCAGAATGTATCTGTTGAGGCTTCGCCGTCATTTACGACAATTTACAGAGTTATTTCTGTCGGAAAGAACGAAGCGCTCAGCCCAGAATTCACCAATGTTGTTGTAAACCCAACAAAAATTATCAAACGTCGTACTTATGTTGCAATGACGTCACGCGTTGTAACGAATGGTGTTAATATTGATGTTACTGATGTTCCGCTTGATGTTGTAAGTTTTCTAATTTACAGAAAAGACAGGACTGTAAGAGGAAAATTTGAGGCAGTCGGAAATGAAGTTATTCAAGTCACGCCAGAAAACGAAACTGCTGTTTACACTGTCACAGATACATCTGTTAAAAAATATCATGTTTATGAATACATTTGTCGCCTCTACTACAAAAACGGAACGACATTTGACGCAGGAAGAGTATTCATAGACTATGAACCGTTAGTTGAAAATCTTGTCGATACAAAAATTGAAGATATCAAAGTTTCATATGATATTGACAACTATAACGTGACGTTCAAATTGACAACAGTTGTAAATGAATCAGACGCTGATTCAATTAAAGCGTTGCTTGAGCGCCAAGGTCTTCGCGAGCTGTTTGACGATGATTTGCTAAAAGAACGAGACAAACTTCAAAAGCTAATTGCTCATCAAGTTTATCGCGTCGATCTTACTGACGGGACGAAAGAAAACTTTGGTGTGATTACTGATGAGTTTTTTTCTGATGTTCGTTTTAGGTTGATTAATTCTGTCAGGCCGCTTCAGGCGGGTCATGCGTATCGATATGAAGTTGTTGCGCTTCTTCGAGCTCCTGAAACAATGTTTGATGAATTTGTAAAAACGGCTGTTGACGCGACAACAAAGAAAAAGTACACGTTCAAACCGTCAAAATTTCTCCATCCAATTACGCTTAAGTTTGGAAACATTACATCTTCACAAACGTTGTCAGAACATTATCCTCAAGCGCAACTCTCTTTTGGTAGTGTTGGAAACATTGCAACTGCCGAAGTTTCATTTGCAACTGATGTTGTCACAGTAACAAATGTATCTGCTGACGCGTTTGATTCAACAACTCATCTCATAAAGTGGTCAATTGTGGGAGATCCGAGACAAATTGATCATTTTGTTGTCATGAAAGAGTTTTTAGGTCAAAGACATATCATTGGAAAATGCCACGCAGTGAATGAAACGACCTCATTTAGATTTTTTTATCAACTAACGGATGCAGATCTTGGTGAAATTGAGTATATTATCACACCAATTCTTGACAACTATAGCGTCGGATCTGAGTTTAGGACTAACAGGGTAACAATTATATGAGCGGTCTAGTTTTTAAGTCTGGTTACGTAAAGCTGGGTAACGTTAATGCTCAGCCCATTCAGCAGGGCCAGACGCTTAAATCACTGTCAATAAATGAAAGTAGCGCAAAAATAGGTCCAGCGCTAAAAGATGAAATGCTAATTGAAACAATGAAGCAGAAAAATTCTTCATTGTTTACAGATCTATTTCCAGTGATGCCAGCATTTCGTCCGCTATTTCCCGCACCGAAATCAGTTGATACCAGACTTAAAGGCCGAGAGCCCGGTCCTGATGTTAGATACTCTGCATATGAAGAGCTGACAGGAATTTCACGTGTTAGACCTGAGATTCTTTTTGTGACAAACTTTCAGCCTCTTTTTGATAAGCCAGTGAGAGGCGCCACTGAAAGTCTATCTCGAAGAAAAGATATTTCAACGCCTGGCTTAAACTCTGTAGGTGAATTTTTTGATGCGCAAATTCAGCTTCAGCATCTTCGTCATGAAGCAATCGTTAAGCTTGTAAAAGACTTGAAGCAAGATAGCGATGTAGCATTTGAACTTAATGATAAGCAAAATGATTTTCAGTTTCACATTAAAAATCTTTCAAGTCACGTTCAAACACTTTATGACATTATTGACGATATTGAGCGTCTAAAGCTAAAGCTGGACATCAAAAATAGCGAGGGAATGTCATATGAAACAATATCTCATCGATATTTTGCTACAACATTTGTTGGCGGTGTAGGAACTATTTCTGGAATTCGTATTGTTTCAGCACCAGAGTTTGACATCACGCAATTAGGTAGTTTGTCATACGCAAAAGTGTTAGGTGGTGTTGGATTTGATCCGATCAATGTAAAGAAATTTTCTAGCACAAAAGTAGTTCTTCAGTCTCTTTATGAGCTTTTGGGACTTCTAAGAGGAAATTCGTATAATTTGCTGGGTGCAACAACTAATGAGCAGCGCTCAGATGATAGCGCAACGTATCTAAAATTGCATTCACCTGTAGGATTCGCATTTAATCCTGGCGCAGTTTCAGCTGTTTTGCTTGAGCAAATTCAAAGAGTTTCAAAAGACAACACGTTTGCAATTGTAAATGCACTAAAAACTTCATTTGACTCTCTTTTTGCATCAACAAACTTTACTAGTAGTGAATCAAAAATAGCGTATCTCTTTAATTTTTTGTCACGAGAATTTGTCTTTTCTAAAGGTTTGTCAAACGCACGTGTGCGTGCAAGCATTAGTGAAACATACGGTTACACAATAAGCGATGCGCTAAGCAACGAACAAATGTTAGACGTCATTTTTGGAAACAGCGTTGACAAAATTGTCGAGCCTGTAAATGTTTTTTCAAACAATTCTCTTTCAACGATTGCGCAAAAACTTGTCAATAATGTCGCAGTTTTGAATTTTGAGCCGGACTACATTGACTTTGAGCAAAGCGTGTTTACACCCGGCGCGTCGTATTTTCTGAATCAGGCGCTAGAGCTGACAGAAGACGGCAAATTTAATTTGACAAACTTGGGTGATTTTTCAAATGATTTGGGCAAATTCTTAGAGAGATTTACGAAATTTGTTCAAGATTTCAATCTTCTTCCAACTCAAAAGAAGTCTCATGGGAGCGGATTTGCCGATAAAATGGTTCATGGAAGATTGATTTTTGAGCAAGTTTCACAAGAATTTTTAAACCTTGCCACGTACCAACCTCTTCCTGAAATTTCTACTTCAGACGCTCTTGCAGTTTTTACGTCTGCAGAAAAGGACAATTATCTAAAATCATTATTGTTTCTGTATGTTACATTAAAGCTGTATGGTTCGTCTTCTGACACCGCACCAGCTGCTTTGGAAGCTGTAATTAAAGAAATTGATTCTCGCATCAATAGCAGACAATCATTTCGTAGAATTGAGACAAGTGCAGTTGCTGCGACATTCAATAAATCAATTTTGTCGACATCACGCTTTGGAATTTCAAACCTTAGCCAACATTCAATGTCAACTGAACTGAAAGAGTTTCGTAACACAAGCAAATTTTTGAATGCATTCTTTAACTCGTTTAAAAACATTGTTGATGCGTTTGGTGTAACAAATTCGCAAAATTCTAACATTATTGTCAACGGACATACACGCTTTAGTGCAATTCAAGACACAGTTTTAATGATGATTGTGTTTGAATCATTGCTTACTGCTATTGCTACTTACACGCCCAAAACACTTCAAGGCAGATTTACAACAAGAAGCTCATCTACTGTTGGACAATTTTTCTATAGGTTTCAAGTCGCAGAAGTAAATGGATTGACTTCAACAAAGAATTCACTTTCGTTTAATACTGTTCGTGGAAAAATAAATTTTGATGTTGACATGATTAGTAAGATTTCCTTTATGCTTTTGGGTTCTATGCTGCAGCTTAAGGACTCAATAGATGGAATCATCAAATCAATGAGTCAAGAGTCAAAGATCAAGCCGATAAATGACATTCTTGCAGTGTTGGGAAATCGTAGATTGCTGTCTATGATTTTAAACCCACAACAAATTTTTCTTATCAAGTCGTTAGTAGATGACATCAATGATAAGCTATCATCAGATGCTTCATTACCAAAACAATCTGAAAATGTAGACTTTGAACTGCGAGGTCCTGGAAGGGATGACGTTTCTCTTCTTGACGATTCTCTTATTCAGCTAAAGCTTAAGAAAGCTTTGTACGCATTTTTTTCAAATGAACGATTTTCATCGCAAAAAGGTCACAACATTCGTCTTTTGACTGTAGGAATTCCGAGCGGTTTTTCACAAAAATTGCGCGAACGCGTAAAACTAGATAAAGTCAATCAAAATTCGTTCAATCCAAAACAAGTAGACGTGATCAAGATTAACGTGTTTAAGGTCGATGTTGAACATCAAGATATCATTTTCAAACCGCAAAGTTTTCTTTTTGAGTTGAGCAGGTTTGTGCAAAGATCTGGCGTTCGTCTTCCTGATTTGGAGCCAGGAATGCCTTTGAAGAAAATCCTTGAGTCGCTACCATCAAGAGATTATTCACTTGAAGTTCCTTCGCAATCACCTGGCGCGGCGGGAATAGAAAACACAAATCTTTTTTCATCACAATATAGTTTTCTAACGCAAGAGCAAAAAACTAAATTGATTCAAAATCACACAGAGAGTTATTTTCTAGAGTTGTATGTAAAACTATTGACAGGAATTTCTGTGTCAGAATATGACCTTTATATTGATCCCAACACAGTTCCATATAGCACAGTCTCTCCGCTGTTTTTAGAACGTGCTGTCACAAACGTTGTGCAAACAGTGTTTCCTTCACTTCAGGTTCTGGCGAAAGATTCAGTCAAGACTTCAACAAACTTTGCTGTAAATCTTGCTGTCACAAAAGCGTTGCCTCCTGTTACAACAAAAGACGTATTGCAAAAAGTGAAATTTTCATCGCAATCAGTGATTCCGCCTGCAAAAATGTCAAAGCTTGAAGCAGGCGCGGGTGTGGTTGATTCAGTAAAAAAAGCAAGAACTGTGTTTAGCGACAACCTTGAAGAATCAAAGCGAATTTTCCTACCAAAAGCATTTGATAGAGTTTTTAATATCGCAGTCGATCCAGACGATTTTGAAATTGACGTAGAAGAAACTCTTAAAACGCCTTCAGGAAAAGATGCTTTTGATAAACTTCTAAAGCAAGGCGTGATTGTTGGTAATGATACGCAAGCATCATTCTTCGCTACATCAGGCATATCAGGTTTCAAAATTCGAGAACGTGATATTAATGAAAATGATCTGACTTTTGAAAAATACTTCATCACTATTGATACAGTGATGGACGAGGTAGTTTAATGAGCACATCTCTTCCTTCTCGCGAAGCAATTATTATCGATGTTCCAGAAGTAAGGAATTTCGTTGCTAAGTTTCAGTATAACTTTTTTGTAACTGACGAAGCAACAAATGAAATTGGTGGGATGCCTAAAAAGGTTGTTGAAAGACGAAGTGAAGCTTTTGATTCTTCGTACATCGACATTTTGACGACGCGTGCTCCGCGCTTTGTTAGATTTGATTTTTCACCCGTCATTGTTCAGCCAAAAAATAAAAGTACTGACGATAATGAGATACGAAATCAGGCTTTGGGTCGTAATGATCTTGACAAAGATTACATTCGTAAGAATTTTAACAAAATCTTAGATGAGGATTTTTTCTCAGCTGAGAATTTCACTGCAGTTAATCTTAGCGATCAAAGTATTGATAAAAAGCTTTTTAACATCATTTCTGGAACTGCTACGTGGCTAATGATTGATAAGCAGGACGCAGAGAATCTTACACATAAAAAATTAGCGCGACAGACAAACGCTCTTACTTCCGACAACGTTGAGTATCAATTTCTTTCAAAGTATTTGGTGCAACCGACGGAAAATAATGTATTCTTCTTTGAACGTGACGCGCAACGAATTAGAAATGACGCTGTCAATAGACTGAAGAACGTCAGAATTCATTTTCAAGTAAACAACAAGTTTATTTTGAACATGATGAAAGCAGCGATTGTAAATCCGCAGAGCACGTTTTCAAGTGATTTTACGCATCTTCATAATGTGTCTGTAGCAATTCAACAAAATGCAATTCGACGCTCAAACGCAGACGCTCTGAATGATGACTATAAAACATTTGCGACTTATGCGTCTTTAGTGTCAACTGATTCAACGACGTCTACTGTATCGTCTGCTGCACGTGTTGTGGGATATGTCATTGATAAGTACGAAATTTTGCAAGATGGAACAGTAAGAAATCTGGAACCAATCATTATCGAAAGCCCATTTGTTGGAACGACGCTAGACATTCATGTGAAATATTATTCTACTTACGTCTATAGCATTAGAACGATTGCAGAATTCACAGTTCCAGTTGTAGTTGAAGATACTGGCGAGCTCGCAATAGCAAAAATGCTTATTTGCTCAAAACCATCTCCAAAAATAAAGGTTGAATGCGTAGAACTTGTCCCACCGCCCTCTCCAACTGACTTTAATTTCATGTGGGACTTTGAAAAGTCTAACATTGTTTTGTCGTGGACTTTCCCGCCAAACTCACAGCGCGATATCAAAAAGTTTCAGATTTTTCGTCGTTCGTCGATAAGAGAACCATTTCAATTGCTTCATATGTATGATTTTGATGATTCTGACATAAAGGCAAAATATAATGAAACTGTGTTTCCTGGTTTGATTGAGCAAACTTCACAGCCTAAATTGCTTTATATTGATCCTGATTTTAAGCGTGATTCAAAGTTTATTTACGCAGTTGCTAGTGTTGATGCTCACGGTATGACTTCAAATTATTCAGATCAGTTTGAGGTTACGTTTGATAGATTTAAGAATCGTTTAATGAAGAAACGTATTTCTGCTTCAGGTGCTCCTAAGCATTATCCTAACATGTATTTACTCGCTGATACATTTGTTGACATGATGCTAGACGAAGGTCATCGCGCAGTAGATGTAATGTTTGATCCTGAACACTTGTCATTGTTTGATTTTGAGCGAAGAGATCTCGGTCTTCTTGCAACGTCAAATGACGGCGCAAAATATAGGCTTCAATTTATCAATCTTGATTTACAGAAACAGCGTGTGTTGGAGATTACTGTTGATGATTTGAGAAAATTCATAGACATTGGGACAAAGACTTCAAAATGAAATGTTGTTGTAGCGCATGTTATTCAACAAAACTAGGAATTAAAACGACAAAGAAGTGTATTCTTGCTTCAATGCAGGCAACAACACATTGTGTTCCGCTTTGCATAATACCAATTCTTTCTCCTGAAAAGTTTAAGCTTGATGATGCAGATGTTGACGTTTTGACACAATGCATAAAGAGACTTTTTTCACGAAAAAACTTGTGAACATTTTTGTAAATGTAAAGATGTTAGTTTAAGCGAGGTCATTATCATGTCAAAATATAATGTTTGGTTGTACGTTACTGATGCATCATCAACGGGAAATAAAGAATATTTTCATTTGGGGGGCGACGCAGAGGGTGTCGCATTTGCACGAAAAATATGTCCCAAAGTAGTTGCATCAGAATTAGGCTTGATCAAATGGCTTGAAGCTCATACAGATAAACCTCCGTCATGGTCGTTTAAAAACGTGGGTGGCCCAGCAACGACAAAAAATGAAATCAAAAAATTGATGCAAAATGTTAAATGAAACGCTAAAATTGTTTCTTGATAGATTACGTTGTTGTACAATGTAAAATGATTTGCAGAAGCGTGTTATTTAAGAAAGTGTTTCTTTAGACGAATAATTGTGGTCTTCAAAAACATTGATCGCGCTACTTATTCAGAAGAATTGAAACAAAGGGATCATGGTGAATCATGGGTTGGCTTGATGGGACAACTAACAATATTATCTTAGACGCCGTTCTTACTGATACAGGGCGTCAGTTTCTTGCAAAAAACGATGGTTCATTTGCGATTGTTAAGTTTGCACTCGGTGACGATGAAGTAAACTACACCACGATTCAAAAATACGGCAGAACAGTCGGCAAAGAAAAAATTGAAAAAAACACGCCAATTTTTGAAGCTCTAACGAATCAAAACTTTGCGCAAAAATACAGATTGATTAGCGTGTCAAACCCTAATCTTCTTCGCCTTCCAAGCTTTTCTTTGTCTGGCGACGCTAATGTTGATTCAACTAGCAGCCTTGTTACATTAGGGAAAAGCGTACAAAAAACATCTTCGATCACAGTTGAACAAACGATTCAAAATGAAAGTTCTATTGACGTTGAACTTCGTGATCAAACGTTTATTGTTGAGATGAATAACTTGTTTCTTCAAGTTCTTCGCTCATCTCCTGACAATATTGACGGAAATCAAAAGGCGACGTATGTTTTAGCTCGTTCTCCAAACGAGAATAATTTGCATGGTTCTCAGCTTCAATTTGTGCTCTCAGTTAAGTCTCTTACTGATGCTCAATTTTCTGTGTTTGGATCTACGTCAAACAAGAGCATTATTACGACATATGTCAAGGTGACGGGTGCGCAGTCTGGCGCAGTTAAAGAATTTCAAGTGAATATCAACAAAAATCTTTGATTATGTTTTTGAGAACTGAAAATGAAATCAAAAATGCTATCCAATCCAGAAAGACTTCTTTCAGAGTGGGTTCATACATATTACGGTGAAAATGACGTTGAAGGGCAGAAAAAAGTTTGTTATGATGGGAAAAAGTCTTGGCTTATCGACCTTTATGTCAAATCGTTAGATGTTTACATTCAATTAGATGGAGAATTTTGGCACGGTCTTGATAAACCGCTTAATTTGATCTCCGACCGCGCCAAAGAAAATTATTTAAAGGACCGTAAGATGGATGAATGGTTTATCAAAAACGGTTTAAGACTTGTTAGAATTACAGATAAACAGTGGCTCGCCCTTTGTGAGCGTAATGCTTGCAATGAGTTTGCGAAAGCGCTGGGAGGGTAAAGTCATCGCAATCTTCAAAGAAATTAGCGCAGCAGACGTCAAGACAGCTCGTAGCTTCCTCAATCAGCTTATTGACGTTTTACAACAGGATATCAGCGGTTCTACAACACGTCGCAAATATCAACAGTTTGTTACTGGTGGTGTTGGGCCTGGTGTAACTAGCTCATTATTTCAAACTATTTACGATCAAGATTTTACGCTTCAGACAGCTAATGCTGTTTTTGACATGACTGTTGGGTTGTTTGAATCTGGTAGTGTTGTCGGAACATCACGAACTAGCACTGACAGTGCAGATAAAATGTTGTTTCCATCATCTTCTATGATGATGCGAGAAAAGGTTGACATATACAGGCAGTTTGCGCAACTTTTGCTTGGTGATTCAACTGCGCAATTTGTTGCACCGTTTGATTCTACGACGTCAACAGACAAAATCGATCCAGCGCTTTTCATTTGTTTTAAGCGTCTTTTCATGCGTGATAAAATTAAGCGTGAAACATTCGCAATGAGATTTTTTAAATCTGCTTCTGTTCCCGCAGCTTCTGGAAGGACAAATCTGTTTTTGCCTCTTTCTGGAACATCGGAAATTGCAGCTGCAACGCAAGTTTTTACTGACATTGGTTCATCTAACAATAAAAACTTTGCGTTCGGCGGCGAGGTTGGAAGCATTGTAGACGCGTCTAACACATCAAATGAAGTTGGATTGATGTTTTACGATCGCGGAATTGCTGTGCTTGACATCAATAAAGTGATAGATCCTACTCAGTTTGTTTCAGGTGTTATTTCAGCGCTGAATACTAACGCAGCAACAGGTTGGGTTGCAGGACAAACAGTTATTGGCGGTGCACGTGCTGAAAATACAAGTGCAAAATTTGTGCCTGACCTAATGGTGTCAGCGTCAATTGACGATGTTGTTGATCACTTTGCTACTGTAAGATTTTCAACAGGATCATCTACTGCAATAACATTTCAGAATATTACTACAATTAATAGCACACTTGTGTTTTGTAGAGCATCAGCAGATGAATTCAATTATTCTGCTAACCCGACATTTCGTGATGCTGAGAGCAGGATTGTAGTTATTGACTCTGGCCAAGAAGATACACAGCAATCATTTACATTTGTAACTAGCGTTGGACTTTATGACGCAAACGATAATTTGCTTGCTGTAGGAAAAGTGTCGCGCCCGATTGAAAAGAGCCCTGAGAGGGATTTGACGCTCCGCGTAAGGCTCGATTTTTAAATTTCTTTTACAGCAATGCTCAATGGTTATTGCCAAGCAAAATGCTGCTGTGCAGTGGTGCCAGGCTAACGGAGTTGAATACGTATCAGTTGTTGAAGAAGGGCTTGCATGACAATTCAAAAAGTTTCGCCTGGAGATATTGAAACATTTTCAATAGTCACAAATCCGCATCGTTCTTTTGTTTCTTCATCTGCTAACGGCGTCACTGGATCTGTTTATGTTTTTGCAAGACGTTCAAGTCATGAAAAAGAGATAAAACCGTTGCCTGCGTTTCTGGACAGAACGCAGCAGGACGCTAATCTTGAAACATTCTTGACAGATCTTACACGTAAGACTATTGGCACTACAAACATTCTTGCAGGTGTTCAGCAATATCTTTCTGGCGTTAATTCTCAAGGATTTTCAGTAAGAAAACAAAAAAGTCTTGATATTTTGAGGTTTACGCCGTCGTTTACGTTTACATCAAATACGTCAAGAAAACTTCTTACAACAGACGTCCTTATGCCGTTTTATCGAGCAGGATGTCCAAGCTATCACTATGCTTTCACAAACTATCATTCACTAAATTTTTTCACTGCTTCGTCAGTTGATACACAAGCTGTTCTTCTATACCCAAATGTTCCTGACGCAAATAACGGCTACATTAGCGGCAGCTATGTTCCGTCAGGATCTTTTACGTTTGGATTTCACATAAATCCTCGCTATACTACAGATTCTCCAACGGCACACTTTAAAGCCGGGACAATCATGCATCTCTCTTCGACATTTGCTGTGTCGCTTATAACGGGATCTTCTAAAGACATCAACGGTCATCCAGACGGATTTAGGATTTTGCTTCAACTTAGTCATTCTGCTGACGTAAAGCCCTCTGTCGCTACTGCAGGAAATCGTCCAAACGATCTTGTCTTTTTATCTGAAGATAATTCTCTTCGAAGAAATTGTTGGCATGACGTAGTTATTCGCTGGGGTACGTCTATTCGCGAGAATGGAACTGGGTCATTTATGATTGATGGTGAGCAACGTGGAACGTTTGTTGTTCCGTCATCGTCAATCGCACCTCGCCCATTTGTCGGAAAATCAAATCCTGACGTTTTGTGTATTGGAAATTTTTATGAGGGAAACAATGCTTATACAACAAATATGCAAGCATTGTTTTTTGCGACTGATCCTGCGTCGCGTGACGGTTTAGAGGAAATGTTTGCAAGCAGCGGAATAGAAATGCCATCGTCATATACGTTTGCGCATCCTCTTAACGCAGAGCTGCACAACATTTATATTAGAGATGATTACACTACAAACGAAGATATTGCTTCGGGATCTGGCAAAGGACTTCTAACGACTTCAAGCTATCTGTTTTATCTTCCTCCATTTTTTACTCATGAAGCGCCAAGAAGAAGATTCTTAAACTGGTATGGAGGCGTTCTTCAGACTCCATTTTTCTCTATTGATGGTACTACTGAAGATCCGTTCAATATTGCTCTTTCGTTCGGCGCAGGCGGTCACTACACAAACTTAGAAAATTTCACAAGAGATATTGTCACTGGGTACTATCCAAGGCAGTTGTTTTTAACAATGAGTGAAATAACTGGCTCAACAACCGCAATGTCTTGTAATGACTTCTTGTATGATAATAAATCTGTTAGGCGCAGAAATCTTACAGTTTTGCCGTGTGACGATGGAACGTTTTTTCCAAATTATGATATCATAAGCTTATTTAGCACTGCGTCTCTCAGATACAAAAATGATCTTGGCGTATTTGACAGATCAATGATTACACTCAAAGATCTAGTTCCTTCTTCGACGCTTATTCAATCAATTACAGCTGATTCAGGTTCAATTTTTGAAAAAATAACTGGACCGTCTCCTGAAAATCTCGGTCTTCAATCTGGGAGTGTTTACACAATCTACCAGAGAACACGTGATCCTAGTTCAAATGAAGTTGTATTTTTTGATGTAAGCAACCTGTTCTATGGCAACAGAATCCTACCTGGTTCCTTCTCTGTGACCGACTCGAGCATTACTGGATCTGCTGGGCATGTTTCTATTACATTAAGGGATGACGGTCATGGAAACCTTTATAGGGCTGACTGCTTAACGTCACAATCCCAATGGAACAGCGTTGGAAACGTGTTCTATAACGAGGGTGTTGTTTTGGTGAAAACACCTATGCTTCCATTTTTTGGAAAAGATGGGTTTGAAATTTCATTTAGGGGCGAACAAAATATTCACACGCTTCATATCAATGTTTTAGCAAAAGCAAACACGCTTAATTCATCTTCTAATCCATCTTATAGGTTAGTTTCAGCGTCTTACTCTGCGAATATTGAAGATCAAGAATTTGTTTATTTGACTGGTCTTCATTTTCATGATGACAATCTAAACGTTGTCGCTAAAACTCAGCTTGCACAACCGTTAATGAAAAGGACTGGGGAGAAATTTCTCGTACGCGTAAAAATAGATTTCTAATTTGGCTTAACCGACAAGTGGCATATGGCAACAAAGAAAAAGAAACGTCGCAAGGGTGGAAGAAAACGTGGAGTTTACACGTCAATTAAGATGAATGCTACGATGACGTATCGTAGCGGATGGGAACTTGCGTATTTTGAGTTTCTTGACAAGAGTGCAGATGTGGCACAATTCTTTTCTGAGTCAATTAAAATTCCATATGTTACAAACAAGAAAACAGGAAAAACGAGAAATTACATTCCTGATCTTTATGTTGTTTACACAGACGGAACACGAAAGCTAATAGAAATAAAGCCTAAGTCAAAACTAGCTCAAAAAACTAACGTAAAAAAATTTCATGCTGCAGAAGAGTGGTGTAAATTGCAGTGTGTTGAGTTCGTTATTATTACAGAAATAGAGCTCAAGACGCTTGGATTACTAAAATGACAAGAGTTCTGGGATTAGACGTTTCAACAAGCATTGTCGGTTATGCTGTTTTAGATGATGAAGAAATTGTGTGTATTGGACATATAGACTTTAAGAAGTGCGAAGACTTTTGGGAAAAAGTCGATCATGTTCATGAAGAGGTCAACACGTTAATTGACGCATACAATCCCGACAAGTGTTTTATTGAAGAGTCATTGATGGGTTTTTCTACAGGGCTTTCATCTGCAGGCACTCTATTTACGTTATCGAAGTTTAATGCTTTAGTGTCGTATTTCGTAAGACAAAAGATGTCTCAGACGCCTGAATACATCGCAGCAAATGCAGCAAGGCGCGCAGTAGGAATCAAGCTTCAACAAAAGAAAAAATGCGGTTTGTCACATAAGGAACAGGCATTTGAATGGGCAACTCAAGGTCCACTAAAAAATCGTGACTTACCAAAAACTCGTGGCGGAAAATCATTTAAGCCTTTTGTTTATGATGAAGTTGACGGCTTTATTATTGCTCTTGCAGGCACAAAGTTAAACAAATCAATTGCTTAATGTAACTGTTAAAGTTACGTGATCTCTGTTACAGAAAAAATACGTTTCATTGAGAGTGTTCTGGGACGTGCACAAGTCTATGCAAAAAACATAGATGTAAAATGTCCATTCTGCGATGACAGCAAGAAAAAACGATTGTCGATTCGTTTGGCAGATGATATTTGCCATTGCTGGGTATGCGGATTTAGTTCTCGAACGATTCTTCCGCTCGTTGTCAAGTTTGGATCTCGCGATCAGGTTCACGAGTATAAAACTCGATTCATTCCAGAGCTTCCTGACGCTAAAAAGATTTCTGCTGTAAATACAGATGAAGCGCGCAAAATTCGTCTTCCTAGTGATTTTAAGCTTCTTGCATTAGCACGTGACTCTAAAGATCCTGAAACACGAATGATGATCAGGTACTGTGAGCAGCGCGGCTTGTCAGACAGAGAGTTTTGGCATTGGAGATTGGGATTTTCTAATCAGGGCGCAATGCGTAGACGTGTTATTGTTCCGTCGTTTGACGCGTCGGGAGAAGTAAATTATTACGCAGCTAGGACAATTGATCCTCCTCCGTACTTTTACGGAAAGTACAAAAACGCTGATGCAGATAAAAATGAAATCATTTTTAATGAACTAAACATTGACTGGACACAAAAGTTGGTCATTGTAGAGGGTCCATTTGATTTGATGAAATGCAGAATGAATGCAACTTGTCTTTTAGGATCTAGCTTTTCAACTAAGTCTCGTTTATTTCAGAAAGTTCTCGAACATGAAACGCCAGTTGTCATGATGCTAGATGATGAAATGCAAGGAAAAGTTCAAGAAATTGGTAGACTTTTGACGAGTTACAATGTCACAGTCTATAACACGAAATTTGTTTCAGAGCATGATCCTGGTGAAATGACTTTCGATAGAGTGGCTGAATATGTTGAAAAAGCAACACCATGGTCATGGGCAACGCTACTTTCTCATAAGATTGCAAAAGCGACTAGCTGCTCACTTAGGCTTTAGTTCATTTTCAAAGATTTTACTGTCACGATAAAGATTGAATGATTAGGAATGTTTTTGAAATTTGAAACGCGTCTTTCGATTAAAAAGTGTAAACATGGGAAACGAGCAAAGCCCTTATGTCAGCTAACAAGAACTCGAACTGTTTGTATTTGTAAGTGCGACACTTGTTTAAATGAATTTGAAATTTTGCATCACCCACAAAAAACTTCAGAACGAAATTTGCATTTTTGTTCGATCGAATGTCGTGTTGAGGCGACAAGATCAGGAAATGTTCTTTGCAATCGTATTGAAGAAACATCTCTAGAAAAATTCGGTGTAAAAAGAGCTTTTATTCAACCTGACGTATTAAAAACTTCTCTTGAAAAATCGCATAGTTTTGACGCTCAAAAACTTCGATCGAAATCTCTTCGACGTTATCATTTAAATCGTCCTGCAAATTGGACAAATCCTGGCAATTCGAAAGACGCTTGTAAAAAACGTCATGAAACTATGAAACGAAATGGAACATATGGGAAGTCTAAAAGCGAAGATTTGTTGTTTGATGCACTCTGTCAAGTTTGGGGAGAAACAAACGTCATTCGACAAATTCAAGTCAATGGTTGGGCCATTGACTTTTGGATCAAAGCATGTGACATTTACGTGCAAGTTGATGGCATTTACTGGCATGGCTTGAATAAAACAATTGAAGAATTACGCAGTGATCAGACTGATCGAGGAAGATCTATTTTAGCGACACGCCTTCGTGATGAAGTACAAAATCAATGGTTTGAAAAAGAACAAAAAGTTCTTGTGCGTGTAACTGATTTACGGATTAGGGAGATTTTTGCCAATGAGTAGAAATGTTATACGTGTAGCGCATCTTGCTGATTTGCATTTTCGTCCCATGACACGTCATGAGGAATATCGTGAGATTTTTAAAGCCTTTTGTCAAGACGTTCAGCAACAAAATGTAGACTATATTTTCATCGCTGGTGACATTTGGCACACCAAAACACAAGGAATTCTTCCTGAATCAATCGACTTCATGACTGAGATCCTTAGGATGCTCAGCAAAGTCGCGCCCGTTCATATGATGCTCGGAAACCATGACATGAATTGCGTTAATCTAACACGCCAAGATGCGATTTCGCCAATTGTCAAAGCAATCAATGATCCGCGTGTTGTTCTCTATAAGCAAAGCGGAATGTATGAATTCCATCCAGGCATAGCTTGGTGCGTTTATAGTCTCTATGATGAAGAAAAGTGGCCCGAAGTCAAGCCTTTGGAGGGCAAGTATAATATTGCATGTTTTCACGGTTCAGTTCGTGGAGCATTACTAGATTCTGACTGGGAAATGTCAGAAGGAATTAAGGTTGATTTTTTCAAAGAATTTGATTTGACTATGCTGGGTGACATTCATCGTCATCAATTTTTGTCAACTCGAGAGTATAATGGAATTAAAAAACCGTGGATTGGCTACCCAGGATCGATGGCACAGCAAAATTTTGCTGAATCTCTAGTGCACGGTTATCTCCTTTGGGAAATTGACATTGAAAATCGCAATCACGACGTTCAATTTCGTAATCTTCCAAATCCCTTTCCTTTTGTCACTATTGATTGGCAAGGAAATGTAGCAAAGACGTTAAAGGAAGCTTATGAATTTCCTAACGGATCTCGTTTTAGAATTAAGAGTGGCACGTCTATTATGCAGCGTGATGTTGCTCAACTTATTAGTGAGCTAAAGCATAAGCATCATGCACATGAAGTTGCATTTAAAATTGAAGAAACTGTTGATCGAGACACTATTCAAGCAGGTGCAATTACAATTGCCAAAGATGATCTCAGGAACATAGAAGTTGTCATGGAATTGCTTCGCGAGCATTATGAGCTTGAAACAATTACAGAAGAAGAGTGGGACAAAATTCATGTGTTGGTTGAGGCACATCTGAAAGCAATTCACGCTGAAGATACAAAAAATATAAAGTGGACAGTGAAAAAGCTTGAGTGGGATAACACTTTTGCTTATGGTGAAAAAAATGTCATTAATTTCGAGAAATTGTCGGGAATTACTGGTATTTTCGGCCCAAATAGAACTGGAAAATCATCAATTATTGGAACATTGATGTATGCTCTTTTTAACGGAAGTGATCGCGGATCGCTAAAGAATCTTTACGTGATCAACAATAGAAAAGATTTTTGCAAAACAAACGCTGTTGTAAGCGTAAACGGAACTGATTATCTTTTTGAACGTCAGACAGTCAAAATGGAAAATAGGAATGGGCCGTTTGGAGTGACAGGTCTAAACGCGTTCAAGTTAAATGCTGATGGCTCAAGACACGAATTGAATGGTGAGCAAAGAAATGACACTGACAAATTTATAAGAAGCCTTATCGGTACTCCTGAAGATTTTCTTATTACGTCAGTTTCAACACAAGACAATTTAAAACGATACATCAATGAAGGTCCTACGCAGAGAAAACAAATTGTTTCACGCTTTTTAGATCTTGACATTTTTGAGCGTGTCTATAAGCTTGCCAATAAAGATGTAAACACAACTCAAACACTTCACAAAAATATTGCAGTGAAAAATTGGGTTGCTGAGATTGCAACATCACGCAATGAGATCAAACGTCTTGAGGATGAATCAAAGGCTCTTGGCCGTGAGCTTCCTAGATTGAGGAAGGAATACGCTGCAAAGCAGATAGAGCTGGAAAGCTTGTCAAATGTTAAGCCTGTTTCGCATGAGCAGCTAAAGTCAAAGAAAGCTGAGATTGTTTCATTAGTAAATTTGCTAAAACAGAAGCAAGCTGAAGTTGAATCAATTAAGCTTTCACTTGATTCAAAACAATTAACACTTCAAAAGCTTATTTCTGCTTGCGAAAAAATTGATATTGATGATCTTAGAAAGCGAAAAGAGCGTATTGATGTCATTATGCATGACGTCAGAACAAAAAACTTTTCGCTTCATCAAGAACAGTCAAAATTAAATTCGATGGAAAAGTCAGTTAAGAAATTGACCACTGTTCCTTGCGGAGATCAATTCCCAACATGTCAGTTTATTAGAGATTCACATGAAAATAAAGCTACAATTGACACGCAAAGAACTATAGTAGCAAATTTTACAAGTGAAATTGAAGCATTAGAGGCTGAGATTCTACAACTTGGTGGAAATCCCGACGCAATGATTCAAAAGTACGAAAGAGCTTTGATGGAGCAAGCAAAACTTCAAAGTGAAATTTCAACTCTAACAGTCAATCTCGTGAAGATTGATGCAAGCATTACTTCAACGCAAAACAGTATTAAGGTCGCAGAGGATCAATATGCAGAGCTTGAAAAGGCATTTCAAGACGAGCAAAACCAAAGACGAATGCAAGTAAAGAGCGACGTTGATCAACTCGGTGCAAAAATTGCAGACTCTGAACAGACACGTCGTAAAAATTCGCAATTTATCGGTAGAGAAGAGACTAAAATTGAAGCGTATGTTGAGGAGAAAAAAAGGTTTGAGACGCTTGATTCTCAACTTCGTGTTGAGGAACTTGTTGCAAGCGCCTTTTCAAAGCGCGGCGTCCCAAATCGTGTTATTCACAATCAATTGCCTGTGATAAACGCAGAATTGAACAAGCTTTTGCATGGGATTGTTAATTTTAGTGTTGAGCTAGAATCAGATCCCGAAACAAATTCTCTAGATGTGTTCATCAATTACGGTGATTATCGTAGGGTAGTTGAGCTTTGCTCAGGCATGGAAAAAGTAGTAATTTCGCTTGCGCTACGAGCAGCACTAACAATCATTACAACACTACCAAAATCTGATATTTTTGTTGTTGATGAAGGATTTGCTGATCTTGATCCGACTGGCATAGAGATTTGCAATCGTCTTCTTGTTTCTTTCAAAGAATACTTCAAGAATGTAATCATTATTACACATATTGACGGAATCAAGGATATCGCTGATAATCTTATTGAAATCACACGTGAAGATGGATGCTCAAGGGTAGTTTATGAATGAATGGAAGAAATATTTTGATGATAGAAAGCGCCGCGATCATGAATTAGGGTTTGCGATCATCATACCAAATGAAACAACGACAGTTGTTCCGCTTTGGTGTCCTGTTTGCTTTATGCTCATGTCAACATCAGAGGATTCAGATTACTACCGCTCTAGACAATGTTGCTATCGTTGTGGGTTAAAATGGGCAGACTCTAATAGAGAAAAATGGAATTCTGGATGGCGTCCAGAAAGAGATGATGTTAGAAAAGAGGTAGAGTTTAGGCAATCGATTCCTGTCAGCCTAAACTTGGATGTGTTTAGCAGATAGTTATTTGCTAACGGGATCACTCTAATGAAACAAATTGACTTTAATGCGCTTGGGCAAGCTATCGACACATCGTGGGGTCATGCTTCTACAACTCCAACGTGCGCGACGCAATCTGTAAAAGTCATGATAACTGGAACGGATACTGTCGAGGTACGGTACATCACAGTCGTGAATCTTGTTCATGATCGTGAATTAAATGAGCTAAAGAAGCGTTATACAGAAGAGTCTACGTCTGTTATCGATCAAACGTTAAAACGTGTAAAAGAGCAATATAGCGAGCTTGCAGAAGGCACAATTAAGTTTAAACAGGTGGGCGAAAAAGATTCGTTTGAATTTATTGAAATGAACATCTACAATAGTAAGCGCACAGCTTATTTTCGTAGGAGCGTATTTTTTAAGGTGAGCTAATGACGCCCACCTCAAAAAAAGCTCAATATGATGAAATCATGAAATGTGGTCGTGATCCGACCTATTTCATCAATACGTATTGCAAAATTTTTCACCCAAAAAGAGGTGTAATTCCATTTGCCACTTTTCCTTTTCAGGATCAGTGTGTTTGTGATTTTGTAAAAAATCGCTTTAATATTGTTTTGAAGTCAAGGCAACTTGGTCTTTCAACAATCACCGCAGCATATTCTCTTTGGTTAGCTCTTTTTCATAAAGCAAAAGAGATTCTTGTCATTGCAACAAAATTAAGCACAGCTGTCAACTTTATCAAAAAAGTGAGAGTGATGCTTAAAAGCCTGCCAACTTGGTTGTGCATTTCTCAGTTTGAAGCGACAAGGCAAGAAGTAAGATTTAAAAACGGTTCGCGTGTTCAAGCTATTCCTACTTCAGAGGATGCAGGTCGTTCAGAGGCGTTGTCGCTTTTGATTGTTGACGAAGCTGCCTGGATTAGAAATTTTGAAGACATTTGGACAGGTTTATACCCGACACTTAGCACGGGTGGGTCTGCGATTATTCTAAGCACACCAAACGGTGTTGGCGGGCAGTACTATCAACTTTATTCAGGCGCAGAATCAAAAACAAATGAGTTTAATCCCATTAAGCTCATGTGGTGGGTTCATCCAGAACATGATCAAGCTTGGTTTGATAAAGAGACTCGCCAGATGTCACGACGTAAAGTTGCGCAAGAACTTTTGTGCGAATTTATTGGATCTGGAGAGACTTACGTTACAGCTGATGATATTGCGTGGCTTGAAGGAATTAAACGCGATCCTTTGTCACGAGGCTTAAATCTGTTTGACGCCACGTGGAATGTTTATGAACGTGATGTTTGGGTTTGGGAATCACCTCAAGTTGGGTCGAAGTATATTCTTTCTGCAGACGTCGCTCGCGGCGATGCTGGTGACTTTTCTACGTTTCATATCATAAATGGAAACAGCGGCGTAGTTGCAGCTGAGTTTATGGGAAAGATCGCACCTGATAAATTTGGTGCTTTTATTGAAAAGTATGCTACGTATTTTAACAAAGCATGGGTCTGTCCTGAAAACAACACATTTGGTTGGACGACAAACATGAAATTACGAGAACTTCGTTATTCGAAGCTCGTATATCAAAATATGAAACTTTCACACGCTGAAAGTTTTGTGCCGTCAGATGATGATAAAGCTGGATTTTCAACACAAGGCCAAAGTCGTGAGTTGGCGCTTTCAAAGCTTGAAGAGCATATTCGAAATAGAAATCTCAAATTTTTTTCAGCACGTTTTATCAATGAACTTAGAACGTTTATTTGGAACGGGCAAAAAGCAATAGCAATGAAAGATTGTCATGATGATCTTGTTATGTCTGCCGCTATTGGCGCATGGATATTTGACAATATGTTTGGGTCAGCAACAAGTTCTACCAGCCTTGAAATGGCGTTGTTTAAGAACATGGGAAAATCATCGACAAACTTTAAAACAGTTCCTGGCAACGGAAATGAAGTCACGCCAGTATTTAGACCTGCAATGATGCCGTACGTTGTCACGCGACCAACAAATCCAAATCCAAGACTTGAAGACATAAATGATTATTCTTGGGTCATGAAGTGAGATAGATATATTATGACGCGGAAGGGTTTAGCTATGAATAAGAATGACGCTCTCGAAAGTATTCGCGGTCTTGTTCGCAAACAAGTTCGCCAGCATCTTCAGGAGCTTGCTGGTGCAGAAGAAAAAGCTGTGAGCATAGAAAAGAAAGTTCAAGCAATTATTAAGGTTGCTGGTCAAGGACTTAAGGCTGTAAAGCTATTAAGAAGTCTTCCTGATCCCACACAAAAGGTTCAGCAGGCAGTTGAGTCTAGCGTAGTGCAACTAGAGCATATTTTTAATCACATGCTTCAGGCGCCTATGGATTATCTTGATGAAAATCCGCAAGCAACATTAGATGCATACAAAAAAACTCTTGACGGTCGCGAAGCTCAAATTGCTGATGGTGATGTAGCTTCATCGCAAAACTCAAATTATTGAGTTAACTGACGTTATAAAGTTGTAGAGTTAAGAAAGACGCTTAAATAGCGTCTGGAGTAGAATATGGCAAAACAAAAGGACAATAGTGACCTTTTTAAGCGTTTGACCCAGCTTTTTCGCAGCGGTCCAGTAGTAAAACGAAAAGTTAGAAGCATTGATACACGTGTTGCGATGCCAGACACTAAGTCTAGCGCTATCGGTGTTTTTCAAAAGTCAACTAGCCCGACATATAGTTTTATCACAGCAAACGCTTATACCTTACAGGAGCGACTTGCAAGGTACAACGATTTTAATGAAATGGAGTACTCGCTAGCGAGTTCAACTCTGATAGCGTCTTCTGACGGAAATTTTGTTGAGATTGGTGAGCTTGCGAAACGTTGCGAAGAAAATCCTAGTTATACGTTTCCTGTTTATTCGTATAGCCACGAAACAAAAACACTTGTTATTGCTGTTGGTAAACAGGCTCGCAAAACGCGAACAGACCACGCTTGGAAGGTGACGTTTGATAACGGTCAAACAATTGTTGGTTCGGCAAACCATCGTCTTATGAGGCGTGATGGATCATATTGCATGATTGAAGATCTTCGTCCTGGCGACGCAATGATGCCATTTTACTGTCGAAATAATGAACAAGGCTATCGAAGCATCTACACAATGAATCGATCTGAATCCAAATCAGGTTGGCAGCTAGAGCACCGTCTTGTTGCTGAACATGTGTTGGGCAGAAAGCTAGAAGATAACGAAGTCGTGCATCATGTGAATTTTACACGTGATGACAATAGGATTGAAAATCTTCAGGTGATGTTAGACATCGATCACCAAAAGTTGCATCGTGATAATATTGAAAAGCTGAATGCGCAAAAATGGTCTTTTGAAAATGCTGAATGGATCGAAAAATTTCAACAAAAACACTCTCAACGAATGCTGGGTAAAAATCCTTCTGCGAAAGGTTGGATAACATTTGAGCATATTGTGAATGCAGCTGAAAAAACAAACTTTTCATTCTCTAAAATTTGCGAAACACTTGATGTTTCACAAACTCTTATTGATGCTCGTCTTGCTGAGTTTGGTTTTTCAAAATTTTCAACGTTTGTTAGCGCATATAAATCAAACCAACGGATGTTGCGTTCACAATTTCATGTTGGAATAAACGATCTTTCTCTTCAAAAGATTCATGAACGTGTCACAGAAAATGATACTAAGGACTCTTTAGCTTTTAAGCTTGGATGTTCTGTGAATGTTTTGAACAAGTTTTTGATGACTCGTCATAACATATCATGGATTGATTTTCGGCGATCAATGGGCTGGAAGTGTTTGGGTCTTCAATCACGCGGCCGCGCAAAAAAGATTTTTGACCCGCAAAATCCTGAATACCAGCGAGTTTGCAACGCATATCAGCACGGCATGAGCCTTTCACGTCTCGTCAAAGAAACAGGGTTGACACATAGCAAAGTGATGAAACATGTCCACCAAGCTGGTTTCAAGAATTTTAAGTCCTGGACTGAAGGTTATCGAAACCATAAAGTTGTGTCAATTGAATATGCTGGTGTCATGGACTTGTATGACCTGACGGTTGATGGTTACAAAAACTTTGCAACTGACACAGTCATTTCTCATAACACAGCAGAAATCAACTCTGCGTTGGACATTTATGCCGACGAAACAGTCGCTCAGGATGAAAAGGGTCGAAGCCTTCACATTTACTCGAATAATCCCAAGATTAGACAGACTCTTGAGGATTTATTCTATAACACCCTAAACGTAGAGTTCAACATGCGTCCTTGGACGCGAAACTTGCCTATTCGAAAAAACTCTGTCATTCCGTTGCTTGATGGAAGAAATATCACAATTGAGCAGCTCGCTAAAGAATATGTCGAGGGAAGAGAAAACTGGGTTTATTCTGTTCAAGACAGCACCCATCGAATGGTTCCTGGGAAGGTAGCATGGTGTGGACTGACACGAGAAAATAGCGTGCTCGTAAGAGTTTGGCTTGATGACGGATCATACGTCGACACAACTCCAGATCATGAATGGGTGATGAGAGACGGCATAAGAAAGAGAGCAGATGAGCTTTCTACGGGTGAAAGCTTGATGCCGTTTTATCGCGATGTTACGTCAAAAAAGAATGGTGATTGGATAGACGGATATGAACGTGTGTATGATCCATCGTCTAACAGCTTTGTTTACACGCATAGAGCAGTTGCATCTCAGATTTGTGTAGATAGAGAAGCTGTTGAAGGAAGATTTGTTGTTCATCACGTTGATTTCGATAAACGCAATAATAACCCAGAAAACTTACGTGAAATGTCATGGAAGGCTCATAACGACCTTCATGCTTTGCACTGTTCACGAGTGTTACATACACCTGAAATTAAAAGAAAAAGCAAAGCATCACGTGATATTTGGCTTCGTTCGCAAAAACATCGCGATCTCGCAAGGGAGCAACTGAAAGAACTTCAGGCACGTGGGTTGATGAAGACAGATTGGAATGAATACAATGTGTCTCCTCTCAGCAAGGAGCATAACATAATTCGTTCAAAGACAATGAGTGATCTGTGGAAAGATTCTAGACGTCGTGCTGAGATGTCAGCAAACATGCGGATCAAGTTTGATGATCGTTGCGTTGATTTTGTTGTTGAACATGTAAAAGCTGCAGGAAAATACGTCAGTCCTGCAAAGATTGGACAATCACTTGCTGCTGACAGTGATTTCTTGGGTCATTTTTATTCAATCAATGATGGAACAAAAAGAGATCTTACAAAGAGTTTGAAGAGCGCGTCTGGAATTAAATCTTTGCTAGATCACGCAGGTGTCAAGAGCTACATTTCGTTAATTGAGAAACGCCTTCCTGAAATTGCTTCAATGCCGTGGTTTCAGAGAGCGAAGCGTAAGAGTGAGCGTCTAAAGTATGAGAAACCCAAACATATGGACTTTAAACGTCGTAACCACAAAGTGGTACTCGTTGAGCGTTTGGTAGAGACAGATGATGTGTACTGCATGGAAGTGTTAGGGCCTAATGGTGAACATGACAGACATAATTTTATGACTGTCGGGCTTAACTTAAAGGGTGAAGCTCATAACGTAAATAGTGGAATTTGTTTACAAAACTGCAAATACGGTGATTTTTTTCTTTTGAATGATGTTTCACCTGAGCATGGTGTTATTAACGTCATCCCAATTCCGATCAATGAGCTAGAGCGCGAAGAGGGATATGATCGTGAAGATCCTATGGCTGTTCGCTTTCGTTGGGTTGCACAGGGAAATAAGATTCTTGAAAACTGGGAAGTGACGCATATGCGCCTTATGGGAAATGACATGTTTCTCCCGTATGGCGCATCTGTTCTTGAAGGTGCGCGTAGAATTTGGAGACAGCTTGTATTGATTGAAGATGCAATGCTTGTTTATCGAATCGTAAGGTCGCCAGAACGAAGAGTTTTTTATATTGATGTTGGAAATGCTAATCCTGACGAGATTCCTCTTCTTATGGAGCAGGCTCGCTCAACACTCAGGAGTCAACAGATAATTGATAAAACTACAGGGCGAGTTGATCTAAGGTATAATCCGTTGTCTGTGGACGAGGATTATTTCATTCCAGTGAGGGGTACCGACTCAGGAACAAGAATTGATACACTTCAAGGCGGTCAAAACACAGCAACAGTTGAAGACGTTCAATACATTCAACGTAAATTGTTTGCAGCGCTAAAAGTTCCTAAAGCATATCTTGGTTATGATGAAATGCTTTCATCTAAAGCAACATTAGCGCAAGAAGATATTAGATTTTCACGTACTATTAGCATGATTCAGAGAACAATAATTTCTGAATTGAACAAAGTTGCTATCATACATTTAGCGGCAAATGGTTGGGAGGGAGATGATCTTCTTAACTTTAGCTTGAGGCTATCAAATCCATCGACTGTTGCACAGCAGCAAAAGCTTGAACTTTATAGAACACGCTTTGAAATTGCTGGTTCAGTTCCTGAAGGTTTGCTTTCACGTATGTGGATTCAAAAAAATATCATCGGGCTTTCATCTGAAGAAATTCTTCAAATTGACCGTGAATTACTTGATGACGCAGCTTCTGCACAAGCACGTGAAGCAGCGGCAGCTGTTGGTGCTGGCGGCGGGGACGCTGGCGGAGGTGCAGGTGCAGGAGGAGGTGGTGCGCCCCCTCCAGATATGGGTTCAGAACCTGGCGCTGAGGCAGAATCGCCGCCGCCTGAGAATGCTGGACCAGAAGAAGAAGAAAATAAAGAGCTTCTTACTTCAGGCGATGACATTGGAGAAACTGGATTTAAACTTTCAATGAAGGATGATAATGCGCCAATAAAAGCGCAAAATCAGCTTCAAAGAACGCTTTATAATCGAAACCGACGTAGAACACATGGCGCATCAAAAACACATATGCCTGATTTTAACAAGATGACAGGCAATAATGACGAAATTAATGATCCATATGATTCAGACTTTTTTCGTGGGCAGACAACAAATCCACTAGGTGAATCATTTAGGTTGGTTGAATCTGAAGATGTATTTGAAATTAGCAGACCAGTAATGTCGTCTGACGTTTATGAGATGCTTAAAAAGATGAATGCAAGGTTTGGAAAAAACTTAGTTGATCGTGGAAATGATTTATTGACAGAATCATCAAATGTTGTTGAAGTTGAAAACCTTGACGAACTCGATGTATTTATTCATGAAGAAGACAACGAGAAAGGTGACGAATGATTGGCTAAAATAGCCAGTAAGGAAATTACGATATGAAACCTTCTAAGCATAATAAACGCCGAAATTCTGGTCTTTTGTATGAATTTTTGGTGAGGCTGATTTCTAAATCACTTGTTGAAGGTGATCAAGAAAAATCAACACTCGCTCTGCAGGCTTTAAAGCGTTATTTTAAGCCTGGAACTGAACTTTACAAGGAGTTTCGTCTTCTTCATGCGCTAATGAAGTCAGAAGTAAGCTCTGCAAACGTTGCGTCTTCTATCATTGCTGAAGCAAAAACAGCTGCGCGTTCACATGATATGAATGCACTTGAACGTGAAAAGTCAATGTTGATTAAGTTTGTTAATCACAGGCTAGATGATGGATCATTCTGGGATCAACCGATTTCAGAATATAGAATGTTAGCGACTGTTCAAACGCTCATTAATGATTGGAGAATGGGTGTTGATGCTCCTCTAGAGAGAGTTGCAGCATATGAAGATCAATTGACAAAATGGCTGACTGAGGCACGCGCCAAGCCGCAAGTTCATGAGGAACTCGCAGGTACACCTGGCGAAAATAGGCTTGTTTTTAAGCTAATGATGAAAAAACTAAACGAGAAATATGGCGTCTCTCTTACAGTAGATCAGCGTTCAGTTTTGAAAGAGTACATATTTGCGATGTCAACTGATCGTGATTACTCTTCACTCCAGAAAAAACTTCATGAGCTCAAAGAGTCGACATTGCGCGCGCTAAATTCATATTTGATAACGCTTGGTAAAGATACGTATATCTACACAAAGTTATCTGAAGCAAAGTCAGAAATTGAGTCTGAGACGCTTCATGAAATTAACGATGGTGTCATAACAAAATTCATGCTTTATATGAAGCTGATCTCTGAATTGGAGACGAAGGACTGAAAATGAGTAAGCTGCTTAGATCTTGGGAGGCGTTTGAATACACCCCAGAAACAATTAAAGAGGCGAAAGAATCGTCAGGAGGGAAAATAATCCTCAAGGGAATTTTGCAAAAAGCAGACACTCTTAATCAAAACGGGCGTGTCTATCCAAGACACATTCTCGAGCGAGAGGTAAAAAATTACCAGAAGTTCATTGTTGAAAATAGGGCGCTTGGCGAATGTGATCACCCTGATTCTTCAGTGATTAATCTTAAGAATGTTTCTCACATTGTGAGAAAGGCATATTTTGAAGGAAATACAGTTTTAGGCGAAGTTGAAATTCTTACTAAAACTCCTTCAGGCGCAATTCTTGCAGGCTTAATTGAGTCCGGCGTAAAGCTTGGAATTTCGTCTCGAGGTGTTGGTTCAACGACACGTCAAGGAGATTATTACGTAGTTCAGGATGATTTTCAGCTTATTTGTTGGGATTTTGTTTCAGAACCGTCAACACCAAATGCATTTATGATCGCAGAGGGCGTTGAATTAAACGACGTAGAACTCAAACAAGTGTTCAATAAATCTGATAGGATTAACAGGATTGTAAATGACATACTTGATTTGAAGGAGAGGAAGTGATTCAATGTCAGTAGGTAATCCTAATTCGGGCGGTGGATTTGTCGCAGAATATCAAGTTGCTCCTGCGCCGTGGGTAACGCAGTCGTCTATACCTGCGGGCGGTGCAAATGTTGTTGTTGGATATAACTTCGATCCAATAGCACGTCATGTTAGATTTTTGAATCATGATTCAGGATCAATGAAGCTAGGATTTTCACGTAATGGTATAGACGGAAGTAACTACTTGCTTGTTCCTACTTCTGCATCAGTTGATCTTAGCTGTCGTTTTACGTCATTGTTTATCAAGGGAACTACGGGACAAAATTACTCTTTGTTCGTTGGGCAGACAGGAATTCCTCAAAAGAATCATGCTGTTGTAACTGCGTCAAATGGATTTGGAGTCGGTTAATGCTTGTAATGCAAAATCCAGAAAAATGCCTTCGTAAAAAATCAGAAGACATTACATTTTTTGATGATTTTTTACGAATTTTTGTCGATCAGATGATTGACACAATGTATGAAGAAGGTGGAGTTGGAATTGCAGCACCTCAAGTAGGCGTGAATAGAAACGTTATTATTGTTGATCCCTCAGCTGGAAATGACGCAGCTGCTCTAAGGGTGATGATAAATCCAAAAATCATTGATCAGAGCGGGTCAATAGAATCAGAAGAGGGATGCTTGTCAGTTCCAGGCTACAAGGGATTTGTTACAAGAAGCGAAAATATTGTTGTTGAGTATTGTGATCTCGTTGGAGAACATCAGAAAGTAACAACTTCAGGGTATCTTGCAATTATTATTCAGCATGAAATAGATCATCTAAACGGCGTCTTGTTCGTTGATCGTGCGAATAGTTTAAAACTCGTTTCCAAAAAGCATTCAGCAGCGGAGAAGACAGCGTAATGACTATGACTCGTAATGAACTTAAAAAGCTTATCAAAGAATGTTTGGTAGAAATTTTGACAGAGGGTGTTGGAACAGCTTTAACAGAGCGAGTTGCAACAAAGACATCAAGTTTAAGAAATACAAACACACATGTCATGCCTCGCGCTAATCAGGTGCCATCACAGCAGCGACGTGTAACATCAGCAGATTTTATGCATGTTGGAGCAGGTCAAAACACTCAAGCTGTAACAAACATGGTAAATACAGTTACACGTGACCCAATTCTCGCGTCAATTCTTGCTGACACGGCAAAAACAACAATGATTGAGCAGGCAGAAGATCAACGACAAGTTTTGCCGTCTGGTGGTGATCACGCTTCTCGTATCGCTGCTGCGTATGATCCCGGTCAGCTAATAGCAGCAATGACAGGTCAAAGCGAAGAACAACAACACGCAAGGTGGGCGCAAGCGGCATTTGCTTCACCTAGAAAGCTCCCAGGTGCATCTGCAGCATCAATGTTTGGGTTTGATCCTTATGCAGTTGATGTAACGGGTAAATAAGCGTAAAATTTTCAGTTCTTGTATATTTAGCAATAGATTTCAAATCATAGAGGAAATTCAGATGAAATTGTCAGCAAGAGTTCTTAAGCAACTTGTTCAGGAAGAAGTGAAAAAGTTTGGCAAGCCAGAAGATCTTGAGAAGGTCGCAAAAAAGACTGAAGAGGTCGATGCAGATGAGTTTGCTGACACGCTCGAAAAGCACATTGATATGATGAAAGCTCTTAAGATCGAAGAAGGAAAAATTCAAGCATTCCTTAGCAAGGCAACAAAACGCCTTGAAAAAATTAAAGAGCAAAAAACAAAGCTTGCTAAGCTTATTGCGAAGTGATTGGAGATAGGCAATGCCAGGACAAGGAAAATACAGCTATTACGCAGACACGATAACGCCTTCGCCTTATGGCGCTGATGGTGGATTTGGCGCGTCTGATCAAACATTGATTAAAACAGTGTTTCCTCCGCGTCCTGAGCTTGCGAGAGCGTCAGTAGAAGCTACTGCAAATGCTGAGCTCGTTCCAGACGTACTTCCCAAAAATCCAGATCCGCTAATTTACACTGCTGATAACATCAAGCTTGGGTTTGGATCTGCACCAGATATTCTTTCTGGACCGTTTGGTCCCGGCGCAAATGGACCAGGAAATCCTGCGAACCCATGGGTGCCAAACCTTACATCTCCAGATCCTTCCGGTGCTGGCAGCATTTCGCCAATTGACGCAACGAAGCTCGATCCAGATCAAGTCAATAGGCACGCAATTCCAGGTGTTGACGGACTCGTCAATCCCTCTGTTTCGTCTGCTGAACAAAGCAACGCAACAAAGATTGGAACGACACTTATTCCAGGAAAGCATCCTGGATCAAAGTAATTTTTTGAAAGTTGCTCCTACTTATCTCTAGGAAATAGCTACATGTCAAAGACACTTTATGAAGAAGCGTTGGCTGATGCAAGGCAACTTAAAGAAGTTGCACTTAAGAATGCGCAGCGCTCGGTCATCGATTCAGTTACTCCAAGAATTAAGGAGCTACTTGAGAAACAGCTTTTGGGTGAGTCATTAGACGAGCTAGAAGAGCTTGATGAACTCGGTGGCCTCGGCGGTGCAATTGGTGTTTCTCACCCTGCAGTTGACAATGGTTCAGCTAATGATGATGGCGAAGAAGCACCAGTTGAAGAGTCAGATGAATCGGTGTATGAAATTACAAATGAATCAGCTGCACGCTTAGGAATGCTTAATGACAGCAACGTCATTGACCGCCTTGAAGTAAATGTTTATAGAGTTGTTGAAACGACAAATCGTTTAGTTGCTTCTGACGCTAAAACAAAGAGCTCTGAAGACTACTCACGTAAAATCGTGGAGACAATTCAAAAAATTGAAGATATCTATTCGTATCTGCAGGAGTCAGGTGACTCCGCGCGGAAAGGTGACCTCGAGAAAAGACTCGAGTCTTGTTTTGAGGTTTTGAACGCCGTCAAGGAGTCGACAATGCGTATGAAGGATTTGCTCTCGAAAGAGAATCTTACCGAAGACTTGGATATGGATCCGATGGGCGGAGCTCCTGCTGGTGCAGATGCGCCTCCTGCTCCCGGCGCCGAATCGCCAGTTCCAGGTGGTAAAGAACTTGTCATGAAGGTAACTGGCCTTCCAGACGATGTAGAGCTTGATAAGCTTAATATTGATCTTATTTCTGATGAAGAAGGTGGAGAACCTCCCATGGATGATATGGGCGGAGCACCTGATCTTGATGTAGGCGATGCAGCAACACCCGGAGCAACTGAAAGTGATATGGCAATGGAAGGCGATATGGAAACAGAAGAAGGCTGCGATGATTTGTCAGAGTTGTCAGAGGACGACGTTGTTGAAATTTCTGAGACAATGCTGAAGCGTGAGCTTTCACGCCTTCTTGGCAAAAAGCTCAATGAAATGGATGCAGATGTTCTTGACGATTTTGGCGGTGGTTCAGACCAAGGCGAGCCGTGGCTTGACGGCGAAGTCTCTACTGCAGAAAAAGACAACATGGTCAAACAGGGAGACGGCATGGGTGCAAAGACGGGCGGAAAAAAGGCGCTCGCTGCAGTCAAGGCCGCAATCGCTGAGCGTAGAGCTCGCGACAAAAAGAAAGTTACGGAATCTGCCAAGAATGCAAATTCCAAGCAGCTAGCGGATAATGCTGCAATTGAATCTCTCCGCAAACAGTTGACAGAAGTTAATCTGTTCAACGCTAAGCTTCTCCATGCGAATAAGCTTCTGCAGCTTGAAGGACTTTCGGCACACGCCAAGTCAGTCATCATCGATAAACTCGATGACACGCAGAACTTGAGGGAAGTCAAGCTGGTCTATGAGGGTCTTGTTAAGCTCCTCACGGGCAACAAGAAGAAGACAGTTGCTGAAGGCACACAACAGCGTGCAGTCATTGCAGGTTCTTCGTCTCGACCAATCACGTCTTCAACTTCAAAATCTGAAAGTGGATACGAGATGGATCGCTGGGCACAACTCGCAGGTATTCGTAAGAAGTGAATAGTAAATTCAAGGAGAATTGTTTGAAATGAAAAAGTTTACATTAGATCAACTTGTTGAGGGTATTTCTGATCGCCACGTAGGCCAGGAACGTACCCGTCTCGTCGAGAAATGGAGTCGCACAGGTCTGCTTCGTGGTCTCGAAGGTCAGCGCCGCCTTGACATGGCGCAGCTCCTGGAAAACCAGGCAGCACAGGCTCTTCGTGAGTCGGTGTCCCTCTCTACTGGTGCAGCAGGACTTTCGTCTTCTGGACAGATTCAGGGATTTACAAGCATTGCATTCCCTATCGTTCGCCGTGTATTCGGTGGTCTTGTCTCAAACGAGCTCGTCTCGATTCAGCCAATGAGCCTTCCGTCAGGCCTTATCTTCTATATTGACTACACGTATGGATCGAACGTTGGAGGAGATTCAGGTCTTACCCTGTCAAACTCTTCAACGACTAACACATACACACGCGGTCAGTCAATTTACACAAACCCAGCCGGCATGGGTATCCGCTCTGGATCTCAGCAGGCAGGTGGTATGTATGACCTCGTCGGCGGCGGATACAGCAAGGTTCACAAAGTTAGCAACACCCTTTCAGCATCTAACGATAGCGTTGGTGCATGGACTGGCGCGGCTAACGCTTGGTCAACAGGCGGACGTGTTCAGACATCAACGTCTTTGACAGGAACGAACGGTCGATTTGTCGGGTTTGATTCGCAGATTGAAACAGACCTTGCAAATAACGCTCTTGATTTTACGTATGTTCACCTTCCCGTGTCGACATTTGTGTCAAATCTTTCATCTGGTGATTTGCTCGCAGTTGATCAGATTGCGATCTTTAGCTTCGGTGCAGGAAAAGACGGCGGCGCAGGATCGTGGGGTTCAGCGTACCAAGGTGGAACTGGCGTTCTAAACCTTAGACGCCACAATAAGCGCGGTGACTGGGATGGTTCAACATTTACACCAAACCCGCTTGGTGGAAATCACATTCAGTTTGTTGTCAAACTGAGCAACGGTGGCGCAGTTCCTTCGGGTTCTACAGGCTTCGGCTCGGTTGTTACGGGCTCGATGGCTCTCACTGACCAGCTTTCGATGGTCACCAACGGAGAAACACAGACGGGCGCAACGCTCACAGTTCCTTCGTTCGAGTCTGATTTCGGTTCGACTCCTTCTCCGTCAATCCCAGAGATTGACATCAAGATTGAATCGATTGCAATCACAGCAACGACTCGCAAATTGCGTGCACGTTGGTCTCCTGAGCTTGCTCAGGACCTCAACGCGTACCAGTCGCTGGACGCTGAAGTTGAGTTGACGCAGATTCTTTCTGAGCAGATTGCAATTGAAATTGACCGCGAGATTCTCCTTGACCTGCTCACACAGGCAAACGGAGCAAACTTGTTCTGGAGCCGCGCTCCTGGCAAGTTCGTCAACAAGACGACAGGTGACAACGTCACGCTCGCCTCTTCGCTCGCAGTCGGACCTCAGTTTACTGGTACGGTTCGTGAATGGTACGAGACGCTTGTCGAGACAATCATCGACTGCGGAAACACAATTCACCGCAAGACGCTCCGCGGCTCTGCAAACTTCATTGTTGTAGGCCCAGACGTTGCAACAATCCTCGAGGCTTCAGTCCTTTATCGTCCGAAGGTCACGATCGACGGCGACGGACAGGTTGGATCTCCGTTCACAATCGGTTGCGAACCGGTAGGAACGCTGTCGAACCGCTTCACAGTGTACAAGGATCCTTACTTCCCACGTAGCAAGATTCTCGTGGGTTACAAGGGCGGAAGCTACTTGGAGACCGGATACGTCTATGCTCCATACGTCCCGCTTATCGTGACACCAACGATCTTCGCTCCGGAAGATTTTACACCACGCAAAGGCGTAATGACTCGTTACGGCAAGAAGATGATTCGTAGCGATTTTTACGGGACCGTGACGGTTTTGGACATGAACATCATTTGACGTTTAGTTTCAATTACTTAGATAGTTGAACGTCAGAAAATAGAGATTGGCGCCGCTAAAAGCGGCGTCAGTCGTTTAACACTTTAAGTTTACATATGTATCAAATATTGTAAGATAATTTTGTGATTGATTGTAAAGAATGCGGTGTTAACTGTCCTTCAGAAGAGTTTCTTCGACGTCATGTCAAGAAACACAAGATGACTTCACAGGAATACACCTTAAAATGGGTGCATGATGGGAAAGTTCCGCTTTGTAAGTGCGGATGTAGCCAAGAAACCTCCTGGAATGTTGCTCTAAAGGCTTACGCAGAGTTTGTGTTGGGACACCATGCGTGGGGTCGAAAGAAATCTGAGGAAGAAAAGAGGGCAATTGGTGATGCTAATTCAGTCAACATGACGTGCTATATGGCGAAGCATCCTGAATATGCACGTAAAAAAGTAGATGCAATGAACGCTTCTCAAACGGATGAAACTGAACGAAAGCGTATTGAAGCGACAAAAAATGCGTATGCTAACATGTCAGCCGAAGACAAACAGAAGTTTTCGGATCACGCAAAAGAACTTTGGACACGCGATGATGGAAATTTGATGAAAGAGGCTCGGTTGAAAGCTGCAGAAACTTTCAAGGAGCGATCGCTTGCTGGTGAGTATGACTTTATCAGTCGAAACGAAAAAATCTCTGAAAGCGTGACACGTCGATACCTTGAAGGTGGGTTTAAATGGAAGCGAATTCCTCACCAATCCGCAAAAATGGGAACTCTGATTAACTACAGGTCAACTTGGGAACCGCTTTTTGCACAGCTTCTTGATACGGATGATAACGTAGCAGAGTGGTTTTATGAGCCGTTTCGAATCCCATACGTGTTCGGGAAGAAACGTAAAAATTACATTCCTGATTTTTTGGTAGTTTTCGCGGATGGAAATAAGCTTCTTGTAGAGGTAAAACCCATTACACTACGTGAAACAGGAAAAAACGCAGCAAAGCGTGAAGCAGCAATTGAGTATTGTCGTGAAAATGAATTGACGTACAACGAATGGTCACCTGAAACAAAACAAGGAGAATAAAATGGGATGGGATTTTTGTAAAGAATGGAAGACACCTGAGATAGCAGCAAAAGCAGCTGCAGATGAAATGAATGCAGAGGTGTCGCAACTCACTCCAAGTAAAAGACGCTTGTGGGGCGTTTGTAACGTCCCTGACAAGGGAAAAATGCTTTTTGTTGCCTTTCTTGAGGAAAGAGATGAATTGGGGTGGGGCTATAAGGTAGTAACCGAGGACATGGGTCCGTTTGCGAATGATTGTCCGCAGAATGTTCTTGATGTTAGAAATGCATGTGACATGAACTCAAGGTTTGAGCTATCTGTTGACGACATGACGCTGAAGTTTTTTCAGGAATACTCACGGAAGAAGGGAAAACACGATCTTCCTACCTTTTTGAGTAACCTTGAGATTTTTGGCGAGACTGTTATCCCAGCTTTTGTTGATGGCTCTACGTCACGTGAAGAAGCGTGGAAAGCCTGGACTTCATACGTCGGCGGAAAACGTGAGGCTGCAAAGTACTTTTATGCGATTGATGCAGTTGCCTCAGTAACATAAGATGAACGAAATATAAATTTCCAATCATCTTTGATGTAAAGGGACATCGTGATGAGACAGTCAATGCCAAGGAGGCAGCGTGTCTCCAATGGTGCGAAGCAAACTGCTACGAGCTGGTGATGGTGGAATAAAAGATCGTCTAGGCACGATACTTATGAGGTTTTTTGCTAGTCTCTGGCGCCTAGCTAAAAAGACGTCCTATTTATTAAAATGAAGTTGACTGTAAGACATCTTCGGCGGCTTATTTGTGAAGTTCTTGAACAGCGTGATAAGTTAGACGTAACTGTGTCAGATACGTACTTTACAGTCGCAGTTAGTCATGCTAAAACGTTTCATTTGAACGACGGCTCAACATATGTCGTGCCTCATTACGAAACATCTGAGCTACGTTGTCAAATCAAGAAAAATGAAGGTGAACTTGTGCTGGTTAACATTTACGTACCTGAGTCACAACGTGGTCGTGGTATAGCGCGTAAAATGATTGATGTAGCACGTAAGTTTGCGTTTGAACACGATCTTCAGGTTTTTACTTCTGGTGTGTACAGCTCAGACGGAAAGGCACTTGTTCAATCGCTTAAAGCTAAGGGCGAAGCAGAAGACTCACACACTCGTCATAAATTGAGCTGAAAACGTTCCTTCTAATATGACCCAGGAGATGCTTGCATGGACGTTGAAAGGTTTTTATCATCTGTTGACACGACAATTTCTGCGCTACTACGAGAAGGTCGAAAAGAAGATGCGCTTAAGCAAAATCCGCAGCTTTCGTCTGAAATAGAGGAGCTTGTCAATGCTGATCCGTCTGGAAATCTAAAGTATCTTAATTGGCAAGTTAAGATGCTTATTGCTGGTGAAGATATCAGCGACGTAATTGACGTTGTTAGTTTATTTCATAAGCATCATAATAAGCTTGAAAAGAAGGATATAAATGCATACTCATCTGCCGACTTTTCAAATCTCAGAGAAAAATTGAGTGCAGTCAGCCAGGGTGTTGAGACGCGAAAGAGCACGCAAAAGAGTGAACGAGAAGCGCTTCGCTGCCAACAAAAGATTGTTTTTGAAGATGATAAAGTCGTTGTGCGACACATCATGGGAAAAAAAGCGTCTGTTCATTACGGCCGCGGCACAAAGTGGTGCATTACCATGACTCATGATCAATATTTTGAGCAATACACAATGAATAACACTTTGTTCTTTTTCATCATACCCAAGAGCGAAAAGAAAAAGAGCAATGATTTTAAGATAGATTGGGGCGACGTAGTAGACTATGACTCTATCGATGCCCTTGGCGAGCCAAGTTCACGTGATGAAAATCTAAAGCTTTCTCATAACCAGAGAATTGCAATTTCTTGTGAGCGTGACTCACAAAACGAGCTAATCAATATTGAATTTTTTGATGAACTTGATGATACAATAGGAGAAGGAACAGTCAAACGTTTATTGGGACCGTCTAGATGGAATCAGATTAATGATGTCGTGTTAGATGTTGTAAGTAACTATCCAAGATCTGCTCTTTCTAAATTGATGTCAGGAGTTGCGAGCGTAGAAGATATTGTCAATATTTACACAGAGATTATCTCACCGCAGCTTGGTGTTTATGACGAAACTTCAGAAAGAATAATTTCGCAAATTTTAGAATCATCCCACGATCTTCCTCCTAAAATTGTAAATGATATCGTAGAGCGCCTTATGATGCCAAATTATGGTGGCGCAAATCGTTATGACAAAATCCTATATGCAATTGATCGCAAGGAGCTCTGGCCCAGCACAATCTATAAAATGACGCAATTTGACTTTAGATATTTCACAGAAAAATTTCTTTACGAATTGTTTAGCGCAAGGTCTGACATTCCAGATGATGTTTATGAAAAACTAATCAATGATGTAATTGATGATTCAACTCAGATATATGAATATCACATTCTTGCAATTAAAAAAATGAGTGAAATGAGCGTTGAAATGCAGCGTGAACTTGCGTCTCAGCAGGGCGATGTATCAGATGTTGCAAATGCATTCTTTGAACGTGCCGAGCCGCTAGATCAAGTTGCAGTGACGACATTTGTTGATAAACTTGTTGCAAAACATTTTAAAGTCGCGTCTTACGATGATAAAGTTAAAGCTAGCTCGCGATCTTCTTATTCAGATGTTCTTGAAAAGCTTTTAGAACGTGATGATTGGGAAAGCATTCTTTCGCCGCACATTAAATCTCAGCTTGCAAAAATTCCATCAATTCTAAGAAAGTATAAGTTTTTAGGTTCTCCTCACCCACGTTGACACTAGAACGTCTTTTGAGTCAACATTGAATTTGTCATTAATGGTCATGAAAGTTATTTCATGATTATTCAACTATGTGTGGTCATTAGACGATATTTAAAGCATGCCCAACCGTCTTGTTGATAATCATAATGAATTGGTTGGCGTTGGAACAACAACGCACTCGTTGATTGATCAACGTTTGTCTGCTGCTTTTGCTGTTGTTTCGGGATCGACTGGAATGCCTCCTAACTCGCGAATTATCGTCGCGGGCGGAGGAATGCAAATATTGGACACTGGAACTAATTTGGTTCTTGTGTCAACGTCTTCGCTAGGACCAACAGGACCAGTTGGGCCAACAGGACCTGCAGGCGTAACAGGGCCGCAAGGCGCAACAGGACCCGCAGGATTTGGCGCAACGGGTCTGCAAGGCGTAACTGGAGCCACAGGACCAACAGGCCCTGCAGGAGCTACAGGTCCACAAGGCTTGCAAGGAGTCACAGGCGCAACAGGTCCGACAGGCCCCCAGGGAGTTCAAGGTGTCACAGGTCCGACCGGCCCAGCAGGTGCTCAAGGTGTCACAGGTCCAACAGGTCCTCAAGGAATTGCTGGAGTCACCGGAGCAACTGGTCCTGAGGGCGCACAAGGTTCTACAGGGCCTCAAGGCATTCAAGGTGTCACAGGAGCGACAGGCCCAACAGGTCCTGCAGGTGCACAGGGTGCAACAGGACCACAAGGTGTGCAGGGAGTCACCGGCGCCACCGGCCCGACAGGGCCGCAAGGCGCGACTGGTCCACAAGGCATTCAAGGTGTAACGGGTGCAACAGGACCGCAAGGTGTGCAAGGAGTCACAGGCGCCACCGGCCCGACAGGGCCGCAAGGCGCGACTGGTCCACAAGGCATTCAAGGTGTAACGGGTGCAACAGGACCTGTAGGCGCGCAGGGAGAAATAGGACCTACCGGAGCTCAAGGTGTAACTGGAGCGACAGGACCTGCTGGCGCTCAGGGTGTGCAGGGAGTCACAGGCGCCACCGGCCCGACAGGGCCGCAAGGCGCAACAGGACCT